>Ga0209683_10000056_pt1 | contig 38511 bp, 24 predicted proteins | sample DOMMetBare2Fresh_FD_187474 | JGI IMG/M metagenome (GOLD analysis project Ga0209683, IMG submission 187474) | Wetland sediment microbial communities from St. Louis River estuary, USA, under dissolved organic matter induced mercury methylation -... | ecosystem: Environmental > Aquatic >... | reverse complement strand
TATGTACTGTTGCAAAGTTTAGATCAGTGAAGGTGACCGCCAACCCCAGCTCGCGCACCATCGGGACCATCGCTTCAATCACCCGCGTGCCGCCCCAGGGACCGGCCGAAACGCCCACCAGCCCCACTGCTTTATGGATATATTCTTTGAGCAACAGATCGAGCACTGCTTTCAAAGCACCGGAATAGCCATGATTATATTCAGGCGCCACAATCACCAGGCCATCGGCTCTGCTGATGGTATCGCGCCATTCGGGAAACAGGTGCTTGATCTCCTGACCGTAGTCATCCTGCGGGAAGGCGAAATCGGCGGCATCGAATAACATGGTCTCAATCTCCGGCCGCTTCTCCATCTCACCCACCAACCAACGTGCGGGATTGATGCTATTGCGCTTTTTGCGATTTGTGCCCAAAAGGACCGGCAAAAGTAGTTTATCCAAGATTATTCTTCCCTCCCTGCAATGCTAAATGATGGTGCGAACGTACCTGCTTCGGGTCGTTGACGGCGGCAGCAAACAATCCTGCCACGCGCGCAGCCCCGTACCTATGTCGTTCGACGCCAGCCGCAGCTTACAGCAAAACTCGCCCGCCAATTCGTGTGCCCGCTATTCAATGATAATTTCATCAACAAAGATCCACGACTGCCCTCCCTTTCCCGGATGCCAGCCAGGAATGGTTCCGTAACCGACCGCTTTGACGCGTATGAAACGAGCCGGTTGCGTCGCAATCGTTTTCACAAGATCCTGCAATACCACGTCGTAATTTCTCTCCGAGACTTCGTTGGCGATTACGAGAGCGGGGGTGAAAGTGCGTCCGTCAATTGACAGTTCGAACTCCACACGGCGCGGCATCCAGATCCAGGAACCGACTTCCTGTAAAAATCCTGCGCCCAGCCTGGAAATGTTCTGAACTCGACCCAGGTCCACGGTGGCCAGGAAATCCTGACCCTGGTAACCCTGCCAGGCCCCCGTGCTGAAATTGGCATTGCCCCTGACACCATCAATCACTGTCAGGTCGCCAGCCGCTGGGTACTGGGGGCTGTAATGGGACTGCAGACTGACGGTCCAGTCGTGGGGAATCTTGTGGAAAACAGCTCTGGTAAGCAAACTCCTCTGGCCCTTTTTATCGAAAGCGATTGCTTTAATGGTGGTCGAGTCGGCAATCAACAATGGGCCGTCATAAACCCGGGAGCTCACCCCAGGCTCAGATCCATCGGTTGTAAAAAGGATACGCGGCGGCGGCGCGCCAGTCGCCTTGATTCGAACCTCTAACTGTCCTTTGAAAATGGCGCTACGAGCCTCGATTACAGGCGCCGGCACAATCCGGTCGCCTGAGATATAGGATGTTGGAACAGCCGAGCCGCTCGAGCCCCAGGCACGGTTCGGGTGCGGCCCCATTTGAAAAACGAGTTCCCCGCCGTTCAGCAGGGCGCTGTGCCGCAGATACGAATAGGGATAGGGCCGTCCGTTCAGCGTAGCGCTTTGAATGTAGATATTGCGCGCTGAAACACCGCCAGCCCGAATCACAAATGATTTCCCGTTTTCGAGCTTGAAGCTCAGCTTAGGAAATAGGGGCGTACCGATAGCATAAAGTGGCTGGCCGGGAGTGACCGGATAGAAACCGGCTGCACTCAGGACATACCACGCGGACATCTGGCCACAGTCCTCATTGCCGATTAGGCCATCGGGCGCCGGCTTGTAAAAGGTGTCCATGATTTGCCGGACCCTCGCCTGGGTTTTCCAGGGTTGGCCCACATAGTCGTAGAGGTAAGCCAGATGGTGGCTGGGCTCGTTGCCGTGCGCATATTGGCCGATTAATCCGGTAATGTCCGCCTGCTCACGGCCGGTAGTCCTGCTTTCCGCGCTGAATAATGCGTCGAGCTTGCTTGCGAATCGATCGTGGCCACCCACTAGCTCAATCAGCCCGCTGATATCCTGGGGAACAAAAAAGGAGTACTGCCATGAATTTGCTTCCGTGAAGTTGAAATCGACCTGACGCGGATCGAAGGGAGTGAGCCAGCCACCGTTCCGGCGCGGGCGCGCGAAACCAGTCGATGGGTCAATTACGTTCCGATAAAACTGGGCCCGCTGCTTGAACTCCTCGGAGTCATTAGTCTTGCCCAAAAGTCCGGCCATTTGCGCGATGCACCAGTCGTCGTACGCGTACTCCAGCGTTTTCGATACGGACTCGCGGTCGGCTTCCATGCTGATATACCCATAATGCCGGTATTCATCGAGGCCTTGATCCAGCAGCTCCGCACTGTGCTTCATCGCCGTGAGTGCATGTTCGGAATCAAACCCGCCGATGCCCTTAACGGCCGCGTCGGCTATTACCGATACTGCGTGATACCCAATCATCGTGTCAGTCTCGTTACCGGCCAGCTCCCAGACCGGCAATCGCCCACCGTAGTCATACTGCGCCAGGAAGCTATTGATGAAATCAGCCGTGCGTTTCCGATCGATGATGGTATAAAGCGGGTGGGCGGCGCGAAAGGTGTCCCACAAGGAGAAGACAGAATAGTTGCTGAAACCCTTAGCAGCATGAGGCTCGCCGTCGCGCCCGCGGAATTGTCCGTCAACGTCCATAAACAAGTTCGGCGCGATCATGGTGTGATAGAGGGCCGTGTAGAAGTTCGTCAACTGTTCCCCCGTGCCTCCTGCGACTTTGACCTTGCTGAGCTCGCGCTCCCAGGCGGCGCGACACCTGCTGACCGCGCGCTCAAAACCCCAATCACGCATTTCAGCCGCCAGGTTGGATCGGGCTCCAGCGCAGCTCACAGCCGAGAGGCCTACCTTCACCATCACCTCCCGGCCACGGCGCAACGAAAACCTGAAGGATGCCTTGATGTTCTTCCCGCGCGCCTGTGTAAGATTTGGATCCGGCTTGCCGTCCAACGCGATCCGGGCGGCGAAGGGTTCAGAAAACTCAGCGACAAAATAAACGATCTGGTCTCTGGCCCAGCCAGTGGAGCGGCGGTAACCCTCGATGTGTGTGGAGTCCACCACTCGCAGGTAGGAATCCACTACCTGGTCGCGGTGCACCAAATTCAGAATTATGTTGGCGCGAGCGTTTGCAGCATAGGTGTAGCGGTGCAGTCCGACGCGCTCGGTGGCCGTCAGTTCCGCTGTGATACCGCCATCGTCCAGCAGCACACGGTAATAGCCAGGCGCTGCTTTTTCGTGCCGATGCCTGAACGATGAGGCATAACCCCTGGCGGCGCCTCCGTCAACAAGCGCTTCGTAAACAGCCTCACCCACAGTCGGCATCAACAGAATGTCGCCATAATCCGAAATCCCCGTGCCGCTCAGGTGTGTATGACTAAACCCGTAGATGATGTTGTCGGAATAATGATAGCCGGAGGAACCGTCCCAGCCGCTCAAACGCGTGTCCGGGCTGAGCTGGACCATGCCGAAGGGCATTGTCACGCCGGGGAAAGTGTGTCCATGCCCACCAGTGCCAATGAAGGGATTGACGTAATCTACTGCCGAACGCTGGGCTGAAGCGGTCAGCGCCAGACACAACACCAGCGTGACTATCCAAGGGGTTTTTGCTTTTTCTCTCTGCAGCACTCGGCTAGCGCCTTCATTATTATCGGCATTGGTCAGGGAGGCGAACGCGTCCTTACTTAGTGGCGAGCCAGGCTCTCAATTCTTTTGCGTCCGGCAAAGAAGCGCGCGCTCCCAGGCTGCGACACTTCAGCGCCGCAGTTGCATGCGCCAGTTCCAGGCTTGTTTCCAGATTTTCGCCGTTCAGGAATCCGTAAATAAATCCGGCATGAAAAGCATCGCCGGCGCCAGTCGTATCACGACAGCCACCCGGCACCTCGAACGCAGGCGATTCAAGGAATTGATTGTCAGAATACAGAATTGCCCCGCGCGCGCCGAGCGTCATGCCAACCAGCGCGCAACCAAAGCGGGCCTTCAACTCAACCAGCGCCGCTCGGTCATCCGCCAGGCCCGTCAAACGGCGAGGAAAGCCTTTGGAGACAATCAACATATCGACTAGCGGCAGCAACTCAGGCAGTCCTTCGTAGATAGTGTCAACATCGGCAGAGACAATTACGCCAGCCGCGCGTGCCGCCTGGGCCATTCGCGCACCAGCCGGAGGATCATGCGCATCCAGATGTAGTATGCGCCCGCGTAGGGCCAGTCCGACGGGCGCGTCCGCCGCCTTGTATCCAAGTCGCTCGTCGCGGTCCCAGATGATTGTTCGTTCGCCATTACGTGCATCGATGATGACGAAGGCTATTTGATTGCGCGCGTCCTCCACCACTTCAGCAAACTCGAGGTTGACTCCCTCGGAGCGCAGGGACTCGAGTCCGAAACTTCCTTCCGCGTCTGATCCAAACCGGCCCGCGTAAGCAGTCTTTAAACCGAGGCGCTGCAGGCCGACCATGGCGCTGGCGCTCTGCCCGCCAGCGCTCTGCTGATGTTCGATTAGACGGAGCTTCACGTCGAACTCCGGATATTCCGGCACGACGATCAGATGGTCGACCGCGTTCAGGCCAAAGCCCACCGCGTCGAATTCCCTGTCATTTGGCACTTGGAAAGGAAAACGCATTTTGTTTCAACGCACTGATTTCCTGTCGTTTCGCATCGCAGCCGGTGTGCCTGCAAGTTGGAATCAAATGCTCTGCTCGTTCATCCTCAATAGCCTTCGTCACTTTCGTCGGATAAAATACCATTGCTTCCCCGCAAATCCACTAATGACTCTGGAACAAAAGCTCAAAGAGATCCCGGCCGCGCCGGGCGTTTACCTGCACAAGGACGCCGCCGGCCGAATTCTCTATATTGGCAAGGCGAAAAGTTTGCGCAGCCGGGTGCGCCAGTATTTCCAGGCCGGCGGCCCGGTTCGTTTTGGTTATGATATTAAAACGGTTGAACTCGTCCGGCAGATCGCCGACGTTGAATTCATCGTCACCGACAACGAAGTCGAGGCTTTGATTCTGGAGGCCACGCTGGTCAAGCAGCATCAGCCTCGCTTCAACTACAAACTCAAAGACGATAAGTCCTACCCGCATCTGAAGCTGACCGTCAACGAACCTTTTCCCAAGGTTGTTATCACCCGCAGGATTCAAAAGGATGGCGCCCTGTACTTTGGACCATTCCTACCGGCCAGCCTGGCCCGCAAGACAATCGACCTGATCAATCGCACCTTTCAATTGCGCACCTGCGACATAGAAATTGACGGCAAGGCGCCGCGCCCCTGCCTTGAATATCACATCAAGCGCTGTCTGGGTCCCTGCGTAAAGGGACTGTGCACCCCTGAGCAATACCAGGAATCGGTGCGCGATGTGCGTTTGCTGCTTGAAGGCCGGAACACAGAACTCGCAGACACGCTGGAAGGACGCATGACGCAGGCGTCCGAAGACATGCGTTACGAGCTGGCGGCCAAGTATCGCGACTTGCGCCAGACGGTGATCAAGCTATCCGAGCAACAGAAGATGGCCAGCTCGCCAGAACGCGACGTGGACATTTTCGGCTACTATCGCGAAGGCCAGCGCCTGGCGCTCCAGCTCTTCACCTTACGCGAGGGACAAATCGTCGGGCGCCGCGAATTCTTCTGGGAAGATCTGCCGCCCGAAGATTTCGATCCCGCGCCCTTTCTGAGCGAAGTGCTGGCCCAATACTACTCGTCGGATTACGTACCCAAAGAGATTTATCTGCCGGTTGACTTTGAAGATCGCGCTCTGCTGGAAAAGGCCCTGAGCACACGGAAAGGGCGCCGGGTACACATCATCGATCCGCAACGCGGTGAAAAACGCGACCTGATAGATCTGGTCGAAAAAAACGCCAAGCTTGCTTTCGAGCAGCGCTTTCGCGTGCTCAAGCCGGACATGAAGCTGGTGCTCGAAGAGTTACAGGAGACCCTCGAGCTACCGCATTTCCCCGCGCGCATTGAATCATTCGACATTTCGCACATTCAGGGAGCGGAAAATGTCGCGGGCATGGTGGTGTGTGAAAACGGCAAGATGAACCGGCAGCAGTATCGCAAGTTCCGCATCCGCACCGTGGAAGGTGCAAACGATGTGGCTTCGATGCGGGAGGCGGTATTTCGACGTTATCGCAGGCTGCTGGATGAGGGCCAGCCACTACCCAACTTGATTATGATCGATGGGGGCAAGGGCCAGCTCAGCGCGGCGGCAAGTGCCATGCGCGAGCTTGACCTGGAGGCCATACCGATGGTCGGAGTGGTCAAGCCGCCGCAGCGTCACAATGAGGTCTCTCACCTGCTGGTGAAAGGCCGCGAGGACGAGCCCGTTTACATGGATTCACATTCATTGATCCTGCGACTTTTGCAGATGATTCGTGACGAGACCCATCGCTATGCGGTTACCTATCACCGCAAGAGACGCGAGCTGCGCGACTTTACCTCCGAGTTGACGGCTATTCCCGGCGTCGGTGACAAGCGCAAAAACAGATTGCTGAGAAATCTGGGATCTATCCAGCGGATTGCGTGCGCGAGCGTAGGTGAACTGGCGCCGTTTGTTGGTCGAAAAACCGCCGAGGAAATCGTCGAGCACTTTGCCCGCCAGCGGGCCCTCGCGGAAGCGGGCGGCTAAGCCGCTGGGACCGCACGCTTCCAGCGTGCCGCTCGTTGCCCAGGAAGATAGCCGGTGAGCTGTGTGTATTTCGGTGAGCACATTTTCCATTTCTCATTGGACATTTCTCAATTAGCTACTTCACCTGGGACCGCACGCTTCCAGCGTGCTGCTCGTTGCCCAGGAAGATAGCCGGTGAGCTGTGTGTATTTCGGTGAGCACATTTTCCATTTCTCATTGGACATTTCTCAATTAGCTATTTCACCTGGGACCGCACGCTTCCAGCGTGCCGCTCGTTGCCCAGGAAGATAGCCGGTGAGCTGTGTGTATTTCAGTGAAGACTCAATTATTAGGCAAAGGAGACCATTTTCCATTTCTCATTGGACATTTCTCATTCACCTGGGACCGCACGCTTCCAGCGTGCCGCTCGTTGCCCAGGAAACTTGCCTGCCAGACGGGTATGCATCGCCACGGAAAATCATTGGACCCGGAATCAAGTCCCTGTGCAACGGAAGGCACGCTGGAAGCGTGCGGTCCCAGGTGTCACTCTGTTCGCTCGCCCTTGAATTCGTAAGTGATATGCAACCGCAATGAGCCTTCCAGCACTTCAGCGCGCACGTCCTTTACTACCGCTTTCAGTACCCCGCCGCTCGCCCGGACCGGAATGACAGGCACAAGCTGCGGCGCTCGCAGCAGCTCGAGTGGATTCACCCGCTGGTTAATCGCATTCTGCACAAAAACAGTGACGAAGCTGTTCGCCACCGGCGCAACACCTGCCAAATTTACTCCCTCAACATTGAGCTGTCCGTAAAGGGTCTGCTGCGCTTGATCGAACGACAACTGGATGGTGCTCTGGGCCCATCCCTTGAATTGCATGCAGTTGCCCAGCGCGTTGTAGCTGCCGCTGAATGCCAGCGGCAATGTTATGCGGCCGCCGGAAAACTGGACACGTGTTTTCACATTATCGTCCTCGGGCAGGAGCGTGATCGTATTCGCGCAGCCACCCTGAAAGGCAGCCGGTCGCATTGGCGAATCATCCTGCTGCTCCCCATTTTGCGACAACTTGAAAGATGGAGAAGAAAGATCGCGAAATATGCTGCCCAGCACTTGATCGAAAAACTTGTCATCCAGGGCCATGACGATTGTTCCCGGCGCATCGCCGCCCGGTGCGGGCGCCTGCACTGTCGTGCCCGGCATCTTATGCGCCCGCGGCGTGCCGAGGAAATAAATGGCGCCGCCGCCACCCAAAAGAATTCCTATTACCAGGAGGATTATGTATTTCATTTGTCAGCTACCTTGCCAGCCGTTTTAAGGCTTAACTGGTGTCGCAGACGCGGTCGGACCGGGGGAAACTCCAGGTGCGGGCGCCGCATTCATGTTTGCCAGCAACGCCTTGATCAACGCGGTCGCGGTATTGGTAATCGCATCAATCTGGCCACGAATCTGCTCGGGTGGAATCTTGCTTAGACCGGTTGGCACTTCAAACATGGCGCTGTCGACATCGGTGTTAATGTCACGCATCTCGGCGACAATCCGCGCCGCCTTGACTCCTTTGACATCGCCGCTCGCTTCGGCGTGCAGTTCGGAGCGTAAAGGCAGACCTGTATCCTTATCAATATAGACAAAGCCCTCGTTCCTGACGTCGCCGGCCTGGGTCTCGGTTTTTACGGAAGAGTTATAGCTGTACTTGATGGCTGTGCGTCCGTTGAACTGCTCTTCGCCGACGCGCTCGACCCCTTTGAGCTGTTCCAGGTGACTGACAATCTGACCCGGTGTCATCAGTTTATGAATCTGAAATCCTACCGCCTCCTGGGTAAGCTCAGCGTACTGTTTGCGGCCCGGCAGCAGCACATAATGTTGTTGGCCATTATCGATATAGATTAGGTCTGACCCATCAGGCAATTTAAAAGCGACGCGACGCGCTTCCCCGTTGCGAGCAATTGCCGCAGAGAGAGTGGGAATGCCAATGGCCTTATCCCCACCTTCGGTCTCGGCACTAAGTACGAGGGTAGCCCGATATTTCTCAGGCTCGCGCGCGCTGATACCTGAAAGCGTGGCCAGTTCGGCGGCATTGATATTCGCGGGTGAAGTGTTGATATTAGCGACACTCGTGTTTGAGTTGACGTTGCTATTGACGGGTGTCCCGCAACCGCTGAACAATGCGGCCAGACCCAGCGCGATAAGCAAACAGGCTAATGACGTTAGTTTTGAAGAAGAGCTGCGCATAAAGAATCTCCGTGGTCGAATGAAAGCGCCTGGCGCTGACGATCGAAAAAAGGGGGCTGCGAACTGTCGAGGGAAGCCATAGCATAGCATGCACGGGCCAGCCGGCAAACCGCCACCCCTGGGACCGTACGCTTCCAGCGTGCCGCTCGTTGCCCCGAAAGACGACTTCAGAACTGGGTCTGCGCTCCGCAGAGGGGACTCATTTGAGGGATCAAGCGGGGAGCATTTTCCATTTATCATTGGACATTTCTCATTTGACCATTGCAGCCCTCGCCCAGCCATCTCGGTCGCCGGCCTCGCAATGACAAAAGGGAGGTGCTAAATGACCAATGAGAATTGAGAAATGAGCAATGGAAAATGCAGACTCATTTGCCATTTATCATTGGACTGCCATGACAGATCGCTCTCTCCATCATTGACTTACTACCTCGTTCTGACATAGAAGCATTGCGTTCTTTCAGCCCTCCTATTGCGAGTCGACACTATGAAACTATTTCCAGCGATCTTTTTGCTTGGTCTTGCTCTTTCACTCTGCAATTTAATGAAATCAAAGAACTCAAATACTCCACTGGGAGCAGGCGCGCCATCATCAGCCGACAGTATCGCGGCTGAAAAGGCTGCGCCTACGGCTGCTCAAACTGCCGCACTCGCCGGAGGGCAGACTATCAAATGGGACCAGCAGGGCATGTCCTGGACCATCCCGCCTAAATGGACCAAAGTCACGGATGAGCGCAACAGCTTCATGGCCCGTTCACCCGGCGGTTTTGACGCAGCCAACCTCATCGTTTCAATCTCAGCCATGGCCGATGACTTTCCCACCGATATCAGTTTGAAGGCTACCTATGACGGACAAAAGACCCGGTTGAAAAACGGAGAGTTGGATGAATTGCGTTGGCTGGAAATTGACGGCGTGAAGGGTGTGCAGTTCCGCGAGTCCAATCCGGAAAAACCCGACGGCTTTCGCCGCACTCAATGGATAACCTTTCGCAAATACGCGGGTCAGGTACAACAAGTGAACGTCATGATTTCAACCGATGGTAAGGACTACCCCAAACATCAGGACGCGATTTACGGAGTCCTGTACTCCACTAAGCTGGTTCATTAGAAATTTGCACGCCGGATGCCTGCGGTCCCAGGGCAGCGCTCAGCTGGTCCGGAGAAACTTCCGGCCCGCGGAACAGAGATCCAGGAAGTTGCACATGCGGCAGTGAGTCGCGGGCTGGACCGGAAAATGTTCCGGTTCGCGAGCAGCAACAATCGCGAGCATGGCGGCATCAATCGCCTCTACGCAGGATTCCGGCTCGAGCAGATCTTCTTGCAAGTGCACCTCAACATTGGGATCGAGAAAGTGCAGTGTGACTGTAATCCGGTGCTGCCGGGCGCGGGATTGTGGCATCAATTCTCGAACGGCCAGGGCGTAGGCCTGCATTTGCAGCTGGTATTCGGAAGCCGCACGCTGGATTACCGCGTCGATTCCCTCGTCCAATGCCTTAACCTTCCCCGGCGCTGCGGGAGCTAAAAAATCGAATGCAATTTGCCCGAGTGCTCCCGACTTCTCACGGTGCCCTGAAGCGCGCTTTTCTTTCTGTTCCGGCGTCGCGACCAGTACCTGCGGAGTGCCCTTAACCCGCAGCCGATTTGTTTTGAAGTCGATGATTTCAATTTCAAATCCCGTACCGGCAACTGATTTCCTAACCAGGAGCTTGTCGATTGTGCCGGCAAGAATTCCCAACGGTCGTCGCAGGCGGAAAGACAGCTCGCTCCAGAGTCCCTCCTCATTTCCAGGCAGGGCATGCGGACTTAGCGACAGGCGCTGCGCCGCCTGCACGCGCTGGAAGACCGGGCTGGCAAGATAATTTTCAGCCAGCGGCAGCAGGTCTTCAAGCACCTTGTCAGTTTCGATTTCCAGCCAGCGGTCCGCCAATTCCGCCTGCCGCGCCGCTGTCACGTCCTGAAAACTCTGCAACAGCCGATGCTTTGCATCGTCCCCGGAGCGAAAGGCCTCGCAAAAGCGGTGAATTACCGCCCCTTTCAGCGTGGCGGTCAGGTTGGCTGGCGGCTCGGGAGCTTCCGCATTGTTCCAGGTAGCGACAGCCTCGGCCGTCGGTGCGTGCATGACGCGATCAAAATAGTATTGCCTGGGACAACGCTCGAAGTTGAGCAGTTGGGTGACACTAAAGCGATTTACGGCTCGTCCGCTTTGCGGTGGGAGCGGCCGCAACAGCGGGAACGCCTCAGCGAGCGTGTTGGCACCGGCCGCCAAATCATTCGCCTTCAGGTCGTGGGCTGGGGGGCCCGTCGGTTGAGATTCGGCGGCCAAATTCACGGTCAGCTGTAATTTTACCTGGGCCGCTAGATCGATCACCCCGGTTTGAGTCTGCGCCCCTAGTGCCAGCGCTTGCCAGATCCACCGTAACCACGTATCGCCCCCGCCGGAGAAATCACCGAGCTCCTTCGTCGTCCCCGAAAGAATTAACCGGTCTTCCGCTCGAGTGGCCGCGACGTAGAGCAAACGCATGTTTTCGAATTGTTCGCGCCAGGCGTTGCGTTGCTCAAAGCGGTGAGAGGTCGAGCCGGCAACCAGCTTGCCGCGACCATCCGGTACTTTCAAAGTAAGACCATGATGTCGATCCAACAGCATCCAGTTGTCGGGTACTCTCGAAAGTCGTTGCAGTTCAGGAATGATGACGATCGGAAATTCCAACCCCTTGGCCTGGTGAATGGTCATGAGGCGCACGGCGTTGGCGGCTTCGTCGATTTGGCCTTCGCTTTCGCGACTGCCAATCGCTTCGAACTCTTCGACATAGCGCACAAAATCGCGAATCAGGTGCGCCCCCGAACGTTCAAAGCGCTCCGCGAGGGTGAACAACCGCTCAACATTTGCGAGACGCTGCGCCCCATCGAAAGCGGCCGCGATGACGGTCGGGTATTCTGACCGCTCGACGGCAAACCGCAACAGACTCCCCAACGACAAATGATGGCGGCGAGCAATTAGAGACTGGATTAGATGGCTGGCGCGCTCAAGGAGGTCGTGTTCCGCTGGACTGACGAAGGCCAGCTCTCGATGGTGTTCGAGACCGTGAAGCAGCCGTCGCACTTGAGTGAAGTGGCGCAGAGCGTCGCCGCCCTCCGCTTCGGTCAAAGTCGGCCCGCACCGCAGCGCCAGCAGAGCATTATCTGATATGCCGCAGAGCGGCGAGCGCAGTACGGCCGCCAGGGCCAGTTCATCCGTTCTGTTATCGAGAAAGCGCAGCAACTGGATGAGGTCGGTTATTTCCTGGCGCTCATAAAAGCCACGCCCCAAGACGGTTTGATAAGGGATATGAGCGCGGCGAAACTCTGCTTCGTATTCGTGAATTTGCGTCATTGCACGGAACAAGAGTGCGATGTCGCTGTACCTGTAATCGACCCTGGGACCGCACGCATCCTGCGTGCTCTCAACTTGCCCAGCCTCGTGCTGGGAGTTGAAGAGACCATTTGTTACTTGAAGGCTGTCGAGACTTGAGGCACGCAGGATGCGTGCGGTCCCGGGAGCGGTCCCGGAATCGATCACCGGTCGGGTCAGGGCGATAATGCGCTGCGCCACTTGCTTCGCATCCAACTCTCGTGACGACTGACCAGCTTTGGGATCATCATCACCGGACGCTTCCGTCGTTACCAGCAATTCAACCAGCGGCCCACTATCACGCAGTTCACGTTTGGGTTCCCCGGCTTCGTGCGCGACATAGCCCAGTTCCCCAAGCTCAGTTTCGGGTATCTCGTCCTTTGGTTGAAACAGCGCTGCAAAAAGGCAATTGAAGAAATTTATTAATGGCGGCTGGCTGCGAAAATTCAGCCGCAAAGGCTTTTCTGCGCCACCAGCCTCCAGCAGGCTGCCCGTCATTGCGCGAAAGACGTCAACGTCGGCGCCGCGAAAGCCATAAATTGACTGTTTGCGATCGCCGACGACAAAGAGGTTTGCGCTCTCCCGTGCACCAGGCCGCAAAGCAATTTTTTCCAGCAGGCGACGCTGTAACCCATTAGTATCCTGGAACTCATCAACGAGAAAAAATTTGTAACGCTCAGCCGCACGGATGAGCACCTCGGGCCGCCCAAGCAGTTCGAGTGTGCGCACTTCCAGATCGTCGAAATCGAGGGCCGCCAGTTTTTGTTTTTCTTCTTTGAGACGCTCATCAATCCGGCTCAGCACGTTTACAACTTCCAGGGCGTACTGTCTGGCAAAAAGATCGAGACAAATTTGCGGCACGCGCCCGCCCAGATCTTTTTCCCAGATCAATGCATCGACCGCATTCACATAGGGCTTCAGCTCGCCGCGCGCCTGTGGTCGCAGCTCGCGAAAGTCTTCAACCGCGCGACAATAGCCGGCGAGGCCTTCGGGTTCGGGTATCGCTTGCAGCAGTGGCTGTAACCTGGCCCAGGCGGAACTGACTTCGACTTGATTGAGTTTTTGGGCCGCCGTGGTGCGCCGGCATGCCAAAAAATCTTCCATGACCCGCTGTAAATCTGCGAGCGCGCGCTCAAAATCCTCTTCGGTTGAATGGCTGCGCGCCGTTTTCCTGGCAAGGTCAGGCAGAGTCAGCCCCTGGCCGCGTACATCGCGATAAAGTTGCGCCAGCCCAGCCGCGAGCTTGCCTCGCCCCACCCCCAATGTCAGACGTGAAATTTCGACGTGCCCGGAACTGATAAACTCCGTCAGCGTTTCTTCAACCACACCTTCGAGAAGCATCGCGGCGCGGTGCTCATCAAGCAAAAGAAACTGTGGGTCGACTTGCGCTTCAACCGGAAACTCGCGCAACAGGCGGGCACAGAAGCCGTGAATCGTGGTAATCACGGCGCCATCGAGCGTTCGCTTGTAAGCAAGCCAAGTCCTCCGTTCCGCGGGCGTCGACGTTTGTAAAATGAGATTGAGTTGCGCGCGCAGCCGCTCGCGCATTTCGTTGGCGGCACGATTAGTGAAGGTGATAGCTACGATCTGATCGATGGAGAGTTTCCTCTCGCGCAGGATGTGGAGGTAGCGCTCGACCAGTACCGTGGTCTTGCCGGATCCCGGCCCCGCCGTCACCGAAACGTGCCGATCAATCGTGTATGCAGCGTCAGCTTGTTCAGGTAGCAACTGGCGCTTGAGTTCCGTTAATGCCATTGCGATTTAACTGTCCGCAGCCTGCGACGATAACGCTGATCAGAAAACGCCAACCCCGGCTGGTTATTTCTTCTCTGGGTTGGTGCGATCAGCCCAATTTGCGGCCACTGCCCTCTTCCTGTCGATTCGATACCGGTCGTAACGGCACACGGCAGCGAAATCGCAAAATCTGCATGTCTTCTTCTTTTCGGAAGGGTTGACGCTGAAGTCTCCGGCGCGCATGCGATCCAGGAACTCCCAGATTTTCGCTAGCGCCTCGGCCCGAATGCGCTCCCACTCTTCATCGGCGACCACGCTGTTGACTCTGCCGCTGATTCCGGAATACTTAACGGCCTCGGCGCGATGTAAGCCCTTGTTGCGACGATCGGTACCACCACGGATAACGTAATAACCTCCGCCCGCAAGGGCATGATCGGGAAGGATCAACCGCTCCAGCGCTTCAAGATAGATGGGAAGTTGCAGGCTGCGACCCGACCTAATGTCCTCAAGACTCGATCCCAGGGACAATTTGTAGTCATAGGCAATTGCCGTTTTATCGGCTGAGACATCGACGCGGTCTATCTGGCCGCTGACCCGGATACTCTCTTCACCCACAAACGTCGAACGTGACAACTGCAAAGGCTGGGCGGACGAATGAGGATCTCGCAGGCCTGACTTCATGCCGAAGCCAACTTCAAAATAGGCCGGCACAACGTTATGCGGCGCGGCCTTCTCCTGAATCTCAAGCTCATACAACAGCACCTGGTCCAAAAGAATCTTGCGAATCTCGCGATCAATCTTCCAAATCTGCCTGTTAAGCGGGGGCACAACCTGCTCGTGTTCGTCAAAAACACGATCGGCCAGCTCTCTTAGCTCTGCTTGCAGCGCTGCGCGATCCAATGCATACAGCGGTTGCCGCCGGTGCTGCTCAAAGAAGCGCCGCAGGATGTCATGCAGCAGCTTGCCGGCATCGATGGCTTGCAAATCGAGCGCTGCTTCGCCGCGCGGCTCCAGCTTCAGCACGCGTTGTCCGAAAAAGCGATAGGCGCAATTGCCGAACGTGCTCAGCCCGCTCGCGCTGTGGACTATATCCATCCCTAACCGTTGCCTTAGTAACGCGACCAGATTGGGCTCTGTGATCAGGCCATCGTAAGGACCAAAGAAATCTCCGGCGCGCTCACGTTCAATCTCTATCCGGCGCAAGGCGGATTTGCTTAACAGGCCGTCATTGCGAGCTAAAGTCAGGAACTGTTTGATCCTGGGTTCGGGCAACAGTTCATGCTTGTCGCCGCGCTGCAAATGACGCTGCTGCTGGCGCACCAGGCCCACATTCAAATCATTTACCTGGGAAGCGTGCTCCAGCTCCCTGCCCTCATAGTCGCGGCGAATCGGTTCTGCCTCCAGAGTTGACGGCGCGATGGCGCGGCGGAGCTCATCGATGTAATAAGAGGCGACCGTCTCTGAGTCGTCCTCCAACAGCAGGGGCCGGCTGAGATATAGTCGTTCGGTCGCCCGGCACGCGGCCTGATAAAAATAGTGCTCTTCTTTGAGCAGCGTCGCCGGCGAAATGTCTTCAAGCATCAGGCCGTACTGCTTTAATCGTTCGCGCTCTTCGTGCGGATAGATCCAATCGCGCGAGGCGCGCATGGGAAAGCCGCCCTCGACAAGCCCGGCAATGAAAAGAGCCCGAAAACGCAAGCCTCGCACGTCAGTGGCTTCCAGCACTCGCAGACCACGCGCGTCCGCGGCACCCAGGACCTGCGATTGAGAACTTAAACAGCGGCGCGCTTCTTCGATGAAAGAAGAGAGGCGAACTGCCCCCCTGGGACCGCACGCATCCTGCGTGCTCTCAACTGGCTCAGCCTCTTCCCTGAAACTAAGGAGTTCAGTTGGTTCTAGAGGGCCCTGAGAATCTGAAGGACGCAGGATGCGTGCGGTGCCGGCGAACTCAATGCTCTTAACCGTCGCTGCCAGCGCGCGCCGCAAGGCTTCAAGACTGTTGTAGTTGAGCATCGTGACTGGCAGGTTCTGGTCGGCCAGCGACTCTCGCAATGGTCCGGCGACCTGTTCTCGGAAACCCAACTGCTCGAGCACTTTGGTCAGGGCCAGTCGCAGGTCAGCGGGCCGGCCTTCGCGGGGCACCGATTGAACGCGTTCGGTAAAGGCCTGTAGCACCAGGGATGTCCAGGCCAGGGCCGCCGGGTGGATGTCTCGTGATGGGCGACGTTTCTTTTCGACCTCAGCGCTATCAACTTTGGCTGTTTCTGCATTCTCGATCTGATCGGCTTCGTCCGGGTCGCGCGCCTGTTCAACTGCATCGATATTCAGAAGTTGCCTGGTAGCCTCGGCCGCCGGCAGTTCAGCGATCAGTTTGCGCGCCCGTTTTTGCCAGTCGCCCACGCGCAAGTCGCTGCCCACATATGCGAAAGCGTTCTCAAGTGCGTCAGCATCCCACAGCCCGATGCGATACCGGCGTTTCAGGGCTGCCGCTCGTGCCGCATCCAGTATCTGGTTATTCTCGTTCAGCAGGGCGCCGTATTCCTGATCGAAGCGCGCGGAAAGGTTTGCAAGCTCCTCACTACTCAACCGGAAATATTCCGACTTGATCAAATCAGCCAGCTCAGTAGTCCTGGGGCTGGCTGCGTCGTCGCGCGCCAACGCCTCCAGAATGCTGAAAAGTTTCAGGGCCGCGCGATTGGCCGGAATGTCATTGGCTTCGATCCGGGATTCCAGGTTGCAGGGCAGTGATTCTTCGCGCATGACTCGCGCGATCGTTTCCGCATAAGCGGCCCGCTGGCGCACCACCAGGGCGATATCGCCGAGGTTAAAGCCTTCCTGTAGTACCAGGCGCTTTACTTCTTTGGCAACGGCATGAATCTCTGTATCGCGGTCTCCACACTCCCAGTACCTGATCTCCTGCTGCCTGGGGCCGCAGGCATCCGGCGTGCTCTCAACTTGCTTAGCCTCGTTCTGATAATTGAAAAGTCCAGTTGGCTCTTGAGTGACCTCGGAACTTGAAGCAGGCAGGATGCCTGCGGTCCCAGGCGCCTGATTAAAGAGTCTCTCTCGCAATAATGCGAGCACGCCGAGCGTCGACGTCACGCTCTCTGTACTCCTCCTTATTGCAAAGTCAGCCACGGATGAAAGCTGTTCTATCGTTTGCTGAAACGGTAGAAAGATTTCGGGATTGCGCTCATCGTAATTCAGATTGACGAGCACTTCCGGAATGCGTGGAATCAGCTGGCGCAGAATCTCACCCTGCACCGGCGTGAAGTCAAAGAAGCCGTCGAGCACCAGCAAACGCACTTCAGCCAGAGACGGTATCTGCCAACGCTCGGTAGCGGTATCGCCTTTCAGAACGGCCAGCGCCCGTAATTGGTCGGCATCAGCTTCAGTGAGTTGATGCTGCTCCAACAGGTCGCAGTAGGTAGAGTAAATCAGCGCGACTTCCTTATCGAAATCAATTTGCCGTGCTACCCCCGCTTGCCCGGAAGCGCTTTGGTAGAGGGAGCGCTCGGCGACAATGCGTTGCAGCTCCGCAGGCGTCATGGTGGCGCGTTCAATCTCACCCAGCAGCGTTGCGATGGTGCTGACACAACCCTCTCGCCGGGCGAGCGGCGCGATCGCTTTCAGCCGGCCCGCTTCCATCAGCGTCGTCAGTATTTGTGAAACGAGACTCCGCTTCAGCGGTAATTCTTCCCGATCGATGGCGAGACGCGAAGGCATAGGCCGCCCGTTCTCATTTACGGCCGTCGAAAGCAACCGGCGCACAAAACCGCGGAAGAGATAAACGGGCAACTCGCCCCAGACGCCGCGATTTCTGTTGCCGTCCAGAATGCCCTGAGTAACGAGCTCCAGCAGTGGGTGCGAGGCTGCCAGGTAGAGAAATTGGTGAGCTTTGTTCTGTGAGATAAGCTCGGCACAACGCTCAATCAAACGCCCGCGATTGTTGCCCAGCAATGGGCCTAACCAGATTTCCTTTGCTTTCACGTTCGATCTCGAACTCTGAATCAAGGTCGCGACTCCAGCCTTGCTACGGCTGACTTGGCTGCTTCGGAAACGGTCCTGGGGGCGGGAAAATTTGTCCGCTCATGGTCTTCAAGCAAAGCACGGAGACGAGGTAAAGCCTCTCCAGCGCCAAGCTTCTCCAAAGCAAGAATGGCCAGCACGCGAATAGAAGCACTGTCGTCATCGAGCTGCCTGATCGATGGCTGGGTCGCGCGCTTGTCGCCAAGTTCGCCCAGCGCCCAGAAGACGACGGGCTTCAGTTCCGGATCGCTTAATAACTCAATGAAAATTGGAGCCGCGCGGGAATCCCGGAGCTCGACTAACAAATGCGCAGCATAGTAGCGGTCACCCCAGATCTGTTGCTTCACATCGTGATTACCACCCGCGGGAACTCCGGAGCCCTGTCCCCACTCTCTGTTGGATTGGTCATGAAGAATGGCATTGATGACCTCGAAGCCGCGTTTATCCCCGACGCGCGCAAAGATGAAAGCTACATTGCCCCGGATATGTCTGTCCTCATGGTCTAACCAGCAGGAGAGTTGAGGCAGCATACGCAGGTCACGACGCGCGGCCAGTGCCTTTCCGATCTTCATCTGATTCCAGAATGGATAGGCGATCTTAAACTGTTGCACGAGCTGATCGGTCGTGGCGGGCAAGTGTTGAGGCCCTGCTGCCTGCCCCGCGACAGTGATGCTGGAGAGCATCAGGGCCGGCAGAATAACAGCCTTGATTCTAAAGTTGTGGCGGGGCAGGAGTGTTGGTAATGGGCTCATAGCTCACCTCCCTGACCTGCAATCTTCGCATTTAGCAAAGGTAGTAAGTCCTCATCCTCCGCTTCTTCAGAGGCGCCGGCAACCAGATCCGGAAACAATCCACCCTCGTCTAAACTCAAAGACCGCGTTGACTTGTCAATCGGTTCGAGAACATCAATGTCATTACCAGCGAGAGCGCCGCGCTCTTTAAACTTGCGCGCCGTCACCAGCACGCGGGCTTCGAGTGAGCCGACACCTTTGTTATAAGACTCGAGCGCCCGGTCCAGGCCTCTGCCGATGTCGGCAAAATAATTCGTAAAAGTGCGGAGACGATCGTACAGGTCTTTGCCGAGCTTGCTCACCTCCTGCGCGTTGGCGGCCATCTGCTCCTGTCGCCAGCCGTATGACACGGCTTTGAGCAGAGCGATCAAGGTGGTGGGAGTGGCGATGATCACGCCCTGGTTAACACCGTCCTCGATGAGCTTCGGATCGTGCTCGAGTGCCGCACTGTAAAAACTCTCGCCCGGAAGAAATAACAGCACGAACTCGGGCGTGGGTTGCACAGTTTCCCAATACGACTTTTTGCTCAGGGCCCCGATGTGCGTGCGCACCAGTCGCGCGTGGTCCCTGAGGCGCGCGCTCCGAATGCCATCGTCGGTCGCGGTGATTGATTCATAAAACGCTTCAAATGGAACCTTGGCATCAACCACAATCGTGCGATTACCCGGGAGGCGCACAATCAAATCCGGACGGATACGACTGTCTTCAGTCATGACCGTGCTCTGCTCCATAAAATCGCAGTATTGCAGCATGCCGGCCATTTCAACCACCCGGCGCAACTGAATCTCACCCCAGCGCCCGCGCACATGCGGCGCGCGCAGGGCCTTCACGAGGTTGCCAGTCTCAGCCTGTAGTTGCGATTGCGAGGTCGCGAGCGCCCGCACCTGTTCGCGCAATTCTGAGTAGGCTCCCGCCCGCGTCTTTTCCAACTCGCCAATCTTGCCGTCGACTCTTTCCAGCGATTCCTTGAGCGGTTTGACGAGCTGATTGATAGCCTGCTGTCTAAGTTCCAGATCACCCTTGGCAGCCTCCTGAAACTGATCGAGTCGGGTCTTCGCGAGCTCCAGAAACGACTGGTTGTTGTCCTTTAGGGCGTCGCGTGAAAGCGCCTTAAATTTTTCCGTCAATTCCTCAGCCGCTTGCTTGAAGGACTCCTGGCGCTCGTTCGCGGCGCGGCGTTCACCCTCCAGTTGCGCATTCAGCTGTGAGTTTATTTCTCTCAGGCGCTCGCGTTCAGCTACTTCCTTGTCAAGCACCTGTTGCTGCTTTTGCAGTTCCCGGTCGCGGGCTGAAAGACGTTCCTCTAACGAAGCAAAGCGAGCCACATCTTCCGCTTTGGCGGCCTGATAAATCTGAGTCCACCGGGTCCGCAACGCCAGCCACATAGCTGCCGCCCCGAGAGCGATGCCTAGCAAAAGGATCAGAATCGATGTCAGGTTTTCCATTGGTAAGAAGTCTAACAAAGAGTGTTGCGGAAATGAAACGGTGTACTGTACCTGGGTTTCCGTGCTTTGAACTTTTGCGTCCTGCTGAGCACTTAGTGCCTTACGGCAGGAATTCTAGGTGGTCTTTCTCCCAAGACAACCCACCATACGCTCGTAAACCTGGCGCGTTAACCGCACGTCGTTGAGGTTGTATTCACGAATCGCAGCCAACTTGCCGGCGGCGTAGAGATCAAAGACTTTGCTGCCTTCGACCTCAGCAGTCTTACTGGATTCAAGTCCCAAAGCCCAGGCAAGGTCATCGAGGCTGACGTTCCGTTTCGCGCCCAGCCACCACTGGTGCATGGTGTCAAACACTCCGCGCACATTAAAGTCCGACAAATTGACAAAGGGCTGCGCCGCCAGACCCTGAGCCAGGCAACGCTGAAAAATGAAAGGCAGATCAAACCCAATCAGGTTATGGCCTACGATTTCATCCATCTCCGGATCGAAGCCTTTCATAAAGTGCAGAAAAGCAGCCAGCGTTTGTTTCTCGTCCTGTTCAACTCCGTCCGCGTCGATCCCAAAAACGTGCTCGCTTTCACCTAGTTGCGCGCCCGCAAACTCGAGTTTGGGAATCGGACCCACCTGAACGGCAATGCAGAGCACCCGCCCGGAGACGGCGTTCAGTGCGCCCAGTTGATAACAGCGTTCTTCCTCGGCGGCTATGTCCTCCAGATAACGCTGCAGTTGTTCGATACGCATATTGCCCAGGCGCAGCTTGCGTTCCAATTGCGACCCAATGCGCTCACGAAAATCTGGTAACGCGAGCGTCTCGATATCTATGGTGTAGGCACGCGGTAGGATGGGATCGGAGTTCTGGTGCTCGCGGTACTGCTCCAGCGTGACTGGCCGGTATTCGCCGAGCACAAACTGTGGCCGATCCTGAAAAAATTCCAGGCGTCCGGTGATGCCCCACAAACCCGGCGTGAGTTCTTTCCAGGCTTCGAGCGCTTCGCTCCAAATCCTCAGGTTGAGTTTTCCGGTGGCGTTGCGCGCCAGCCCTTCGCAAAATACAGCGCCCGTCTGGGTACGCCGTTCACGGACTGAGGTTACAGCTACCATCAGCCAGGCATCTTCGCCAGCCACGAGTTCAGGAATGGGAACGTTGCCTTTCATTAAGACCTTTCAACGCTGCCCGCGGGGGAGCGCGCCGGCAGCGCGCATCGCGTTAACTCGTCGCTTCACTTCCGGATTCCAAAGCGGGGTAGCGTTCCGTTTGCCGCACACCCGAACTTGCCACCCGTTCAATTTCTGCGTCCATCGTTCCGGCCAGCATCATTCCGACCATTTTGTAATCGGCAATAAACGACCAGAGCGGATACTTAAAAGTGGCGGGCTTGTTCTTTTCGATGAAGAAGTGGGCGATCCAGGCTGCGCCGTAGCCCGGTATGAAGGCAAGGGGCGTCAGGCTCCATTTACGTCTGGCAATGCAGGCCGCAAGGCAAGCCACAGCCGCGGTCGTTCCGATCGCATGTAAAGTGCGCGTGGCCGGTTGGCTGTGTTCGGCAACATAGTAGGGCCAAAATTCTTCGAATGACTGGAAACGTTCTTCAGGCACCTTCATCACCTCAGTCAATACTTGTCAATGGTCAGTGGTCAGTTGTTAGTTGTCAGTAGTCAGTGGTCATTTGTCAACGATGAGTCAGGTACGGAGCACTGACCACCAGCCGATTTAATAACAACTACACAACTAACAATTAACAACTGACTACTGACTACTGACTACTGACTACTGACTATTGACCACTGCCAACTATTCAAACAACCTGGCAAACCGTTCCGGACCCACCGGATCGATACGCGCCAGTTGCAGGTTCTCTTCCACGTGTTTCCGTTGACTCATACCCACCAGCGCCGTTGTCACCCCGGGAGTGGAGCGCACAAATTGAATGCCCGTGAGCGCGTCCGATGCCAAAGAACCCAATGGTTCGCGAATCGTTTCCGGCAATCCGCTCGTAACTCGGCCCTGAAGGATTGATGCGCTCGCGACGACGGTGATTCCCAGCGCGGCCGCGGCCTCCAGGACTGTCATCCACTCGCCATTTACCGACTGGCTCTCCAGGTTAAGCGCTTCCGGCATCGCCAGATTTATCGGCAGCTGAATAAAACGAAATTTGTGATTGTCACCAGCCACGGAACGCGCGGCAGCCACCATCTTTTCCAGGGAATGATAATCGCGCGAGTTCGGCGGCACGCGAAAGCCATTCCAGGTGGCTACCCCGTAGCGAACAATCTTACCGTCCGCGACGTTTTGCTCAAGGCGTGCGAACGCCTGGCGCACACGCGCGTAAAACTCATCACTCGATACAAAGCCAAGTTGTGATTCCGGATTGTGAATGTAGTAGACATCGACGGCGGACACACCCAGGTTTCGGAGCGACTGGTCCAGCTGGTCCTGCAGATAGGCGGGGGTCATACAGTGACTCCCGCCCACAATCTCCTCTAAAGCTGCGATGCCGGTCTTCACGAACGTCTCTGTGACATAAAGTCGAACATCAGCGGGTGGGTGACCGTCAAAGGGCAGGTAGCCCCCCTTGCTGCAAATCACAATTTCGTTCCGCGCCCAGCCCGCGTCATTTAACTGCCGCAGGGCCGCACCAATCGCCCGTTCGCTTCTCTGGAAGCGATAGTTAGCAGCGGTGTCGATCACGTTGGCGCCGAGCTCAACCGCCCGCATAACCGCAGCGGCATAACGAACGTCAGTCGCTTCGTCCGCATTGCCGAGATAGGTGCCGAGCCCGATTGACGACAACCATAGATCCTGTTCCAGGCGAAAGTGGTTGCCCGCCAGAATATCTTTAAAACGTTCGCGATAATGCGTCGTTCCTGCGAGCGTAGCGTTTCCATCAATGGTCATAGTTTCGGTTCTTCCGCGAAGGTCAGACTATACTCGGCAGATGTTACCTGTCGCAAGATAACTATTAAGCAAAGACCGCCTTCGGCGGAACAGGCCGAGTATGATAGTTTTGCACTTTGTTTGATTTAATAAGAGTGGACTCCTGCATACGTTGAATCTGGCGGAATGCATGCGGTCCTGGAGAGAGAAGTGATGGACCATTTCATCGCGTGGCGTGAACACGCAGACAGCGATTCGGGCAAGTTTTTTAAGACTACTTTATGGCCGGGCCAGCACCTGACGATCGGTTTGAACTGCCTGGAGCCCGGACAAACACAAAACGTTCATGCGCATCAGGGCGCCGACAAAGTCTACTTCGTACTGGAGGGCAGGGGTCTGTTCACCATTGGTGATGTAAAGCGGGAGGGTGGCGCTGGCGATTTAGTCATCGCCCCCGCCGGTGTGTCACATGGCGTTACCAATACAGGCGAGCAGCGCCTTTCGCTTTTGGTGGCAATAGCTCCGGGTATCAAATGAGAGATTCAGACTTCCCGTCCTTTGACAGGGTGAGAAACACTCGCGCAGCATCGTTGGAACTCTCCGACGCGGCAATGGGCGATCTTGCTGAGCAGACCTTGGCGCTGGTGCTTGATTACTTTGCTCGCGTGGCGGAGCTACCCGTTTTCCCCGATACGTCGGCCGGCATAACGCTGCGCCGGCTGGGGGCGGAATTGCCCGAGGTGGGCGAGCCCATCCAAAAACTCTTGAACGATTGTCGGGCGATGTTTGACGCCAGCCGGCACAACGGACACCCCCGCTTCTTCGGATACGTAGCCTCTCCGGCGACCGCTCCCGGTGCTTTTGCGGATCTGATTGGTTCGGCGCTGAACGCGAATGTGACCTCATGGCGCTCCGGCCCGGCGGCCACGGAGGTGGAGCGGCTGGTGGTACGCTGGCTCGGATCTTTGACTGGTTTCAGCGAAGACGCCTGCGGCTTGCTCACCAGCGGCGGATCCATGGCGAACCTGACAGCCCTCTTCATAGCCCAGCGCGCAAAGGCGGTCGGCGATCCGGCGCATACAGGTCTCTGGAAATCGGCAACGCCGATGACGATGTACGCTTCGGATCAGGTCCACATGTCGATCCCCAAGGCGGCCGACGTCCTCGGTCTTGGTCGCGACCAGCTGCGGGTAATCGCATCGGACGCCGGTTTCCGCCTGGACGTCCGCGCCCTGCGCGAACGTATCAGGGAAGATGCGGCTAAGAACTTCAAGCCCTTCTGCATTGTGGCCAACGCCGGGTCGGTGAATACCGGGGCGGTGGACAATCTGGACCAGATTGCCGCGGTTGCGCAGGAATTTGGATTGTGGTTTCACGTGGACGGGGCCTACGGCGCACTCGCCGCGATGGATCAAACCAAGCGGCCGCTGTTCCGTGGGATCGAGCTCGCTGACTCGCTCTCGCTCGATTGTCACAAGTGGTTGTACACGCCACTCGATGCCGGTTGCCTGCTGTTTCGTGACGATTTCGCAGCGCGCGCCGCATTTGGCGCAGATGAAGCTGACTATATCAAGATCCACGAACATTCTGCTGATGAATCTTTTGCTTTCTGGGACCGCGGCATCGAACTGTCGCGCCGTTTTCGCGCGCTGAAGATCTGGCTGACGCTGCGCTACTTCGGCTCGCAAAAGATCGCCGCTGCAATTAGCGAAGATATTTCACTGGCCCAGTACCTGGCGCAACAGGTTACGGCCGCCGCTGATTTCCAATTGCTGGCCCCGGTGGAGTTGAGTATTTGCTGCTTTCGCTATCTACCCGCGTCAATGCGCGCGAAACTGGAGTCAGCCTCCGAGGAAGAAGCGGTTCGGCAGATCGATTCCGAACTGGACGAGTTGAATACGAGGATCATGCATGCTGTGCAGCGCGGTGGCGAGGCTTACATATCCAGTGCGACCGTTAAAGGCAAGTTCGCCTTGCGCGCCTGCATCACTAATTTCCGTACGACTCGCGATGACATCGACGCGTTACTGGATATTGTACGCGAGGTTGCCCGACAGCCTGGCAGTGCAATCTAACCAGATGGACCATTCATCGCCCTACGAGCACGAACTACGTATTGCTTTGGAACTGGCTCGCGAAGCCGGCGCTGCCATTCTCGAGTTGTACGATCGACCGATAGAGGTGCTGCAAAAGTACGAACTGGGAGATCGCGAGCCTGTAACCATCGCAGACACAATAGCGAATGAACTGATTGTGGCGGGGATCCACCGGCACTTTCCCGATGACGGTATTCTCGCGGAAGAGTCGGTAGATACTGAACGCCGCTTGTCTAAGCGTCGCGTCTGGATGATCGATCCGCTGGACGGCACCAATGGATTTATAGACGGCAATGGCGACTTTGCGGTGCAGATCGGCCTCGCAGAAGCAGGCGCCGCCGTCCTCGGTGTGGTTTACCAGCCGTTGCCGGATCTGTTGTATCGTGCAGTGCGCAATCAGGGCGCATGGATCGAACGTCCAAACGCTAAAGCAAAACGGGCGCGAGTCTCGACGCAGGAAAACTTGTCGTTGATGCGTCTGGCCGCCAGCCGCTCGCATCGCAGTCCACGAATGGATCGGGTCGTGACGGCCTTTGGGGTCAAAGACGAAATCCAGCGAGGCTCGGTCGGTATCAAGGTGGGGCTGATCATTGAACAGCAATGCGATCTCTATGTGCATCTGTCGCCTCGCACCAAGCAATGGGACACTTGCGCGCCACAAATAATTCTCAATGAAGCCGGTGGCTCTTTCAGCGATCTCTTTGGCAATGCCATTACCTACAATTCGGTGGAACTACAGCATCGCAACGGCCTGCTGGCGACCAATGGCGTCGCCCACGCACAAGTCCTCGCTGCGTTGCAGCCACTGCTGGCAGAGTTTGGACGCCTGCCGGTATAGTTTGCAGCGGTAATCTCGCGCCTGTAAGCGCAACGGGCTGGCCCGCCCGTCCGGCAATTGTTCACCACTGGTAACTGCTCATAGCGGAGAACTCGAGTTGCCTAGCCGAACAAAATTCTTTCTCACCTTTGCGGTCCTTTGCACAGTACCCCTGCTTTTGCTGAGCCTGCTCAATTTGGTCCTGGGGATCAGAAACGCTGAGTCAATCCTCCGCAACAACCTCGATCAGGAAGTGCTCGAAGCTGCCCACCACTATGAAATGCTGGTGGGTGAGCGCGGACTCGAGCTGACGGCGCTGGCCAGGGGGCCGCTTCGCAATTATCTTCGTGCCGCCGGCCAGTCTCGCTCCTCCGGCCTGGCAGAGCAGTCTCCGGGCGTAACTAAGGCTGGTATTGACGATGAAGCTGCTGCTTCGGCCAGGAATGCTATTTCAAATCTGCCCGCATATTACGGGGACATCGCTTGTTTCGATCCTGACAAACACCTGCTGTTTCTGAGCCAGGGATCCTACTCGCTGGTCACGGCCCGCACTTTTCGCAGCAGTAATCTTATTCCCGGAACCATGGAACCGGAGGAAAGTGTCTGGTCGCGCCAGACTGACTCGCCGCCGCGTTGTTCAATTTTCGCCCATGTCACCTTTGGCGATGTGCGGCGCTGCAGCGTTCCTATTTACTTAACACCCGTACCGGGTCCGACATCGCCGCGGGGTGTGCTGCTCGCGGATATGAGGCTTGATCAGTTGCTATTAGCAACCGAGGAGGGCGGTAGACTGATGGACGCCGGGTCGCGTCGCTTGCTGGTGCTGGATTCTACAGGAAAGATTGTCTACCACCGCAATGAAGCCCTCCGACAGCAACCGCTGAGCATTGCGATTCCCGGCTTTGCTCCACTGGCGCAGAACCTATCCACGGGTCAAGAGAGAGGCAGGGCAGAGTTTGGCTCTGCTGACGGTGAGACCTGGCTGGTCGCATCGTCCCCGATTGAAGCGGGCCTGACGCTGGTCGTAGCTCGCAACTATTCGCAAATCATGCAGCCGGCGCGCAGCGCAGGTCTTATCGGAATTGCCCTGGCAATCCTCCTTGGATTGGGAGCAGCTCTCCTCTTGACCTCATACTTTGGCAGGAAGACCCAACGCTTTGAGCGAGTCGCGGAAAGCGTGGCAGCTATCGCTGGAGGCAATTTGAACCAGCGCGTCGAGGCCCCATCGAGTGACGATATGCGCCCGCTCGCCGACGGTGTCAACCTGGTAACTGAGCGTTTGCGCGAACAATTGTCCCGGGAAGCCGAGGCGCGCCAGTTTGAATCCTTCATTAAGTTATCAGCCCTGCTGACTCACGATCTAAAAAATGCGATTGAGGGTCTGTCACTGATGGTCGGTAATATGGAGCGGCATTTTGATAATGCGGAGTTTCGGGCCGACGCCCTGCAGGCGCTGACCCTGGCCACCGATAAATTGCGGCAGATCGTGTCGCGACTCAGCCATCCGGTAAATACACTGAGCGGCGAATTCAAGGTGCCGCGTCCCACTGATCTGATTCCGTTTCTGGAGCGCGTGTTGGCTCAGATCGTCGATCCCGTTCGCGGCTTATACGAGGTCGAGATCAAGCTACCGGAGTCGCTGCCGGCTGTGGTTGATATTGAGCGGATTGAAAAAGTGATGGAGAACTTGTTGCTCAACGCGATTGAAGCGATGGCCGACGCAGGTGGCAAGCTCACCATCGAAGCTGGACCTGCCGGCCAGGGCAAGGTTTTTTTCAGTATCGCGGACACTGGCCCTGGCATGACTCCTGAGTTCATGCGCGACAAGCTGTTTCGGCCTTTTGCAACCACCAAAGATCGCGGCGTTGGTCTTGGGCTCTACACCTGCCGTGAAGTGGTCAGGGCCAATAACGGAGTGATCGAGGTTGACTCCAGGATAGGCTATGGCACTACTTTCCGCGTCGTGCTAGCATCGGCACCGCTCAAGGCGTCAGGCAGCAGTCCTGGACCAGCTGATCTTTAGTTGCTGTTGGTCGAACTTCACACGTTGATTTCTGAGCGGCGAGAACTGGCGGCGAACCTCCTGTTGAAAGCAACTTATGGGTATACAAGCCGGCAACAAACCAACTGTCCTGATAGTTGAAGATGACGTAAGTGTGCGGCGCGGCCTGTTCTGGGCGCTCAGTGAAGACTATCGGGTCATCGAGGCGAGCTCGCGATCTGAGGCGATGAATCTGTTGGGGCGCGAGCCAGTCGAGGTAATTCTCAGCGACCTTCATTTGCCGCCCCATGTGGGCGACCTGTCCGAGGGCTTGGCCATTATCGAAGCTGCGCGGCGCGAACGACCTCCGGTTCCAGTGGTAGTGATCACGGGAAGCAACTCCAAGCACGCCGCGCTCGAAGCAGTGAAACGCGGTGCTTACTGTTTTCTGGAAAAGCCTCTTGACAGCGGCGAAGTGCTGCATCTGACGAAACAGGCAGCCCGGGTGCGAAGGCTGGAGCGGGAAATCATGCGCTTGCGCAGTGCCTCTTCCGGTCACGGTTTTTCCCATCTGGTGGGCACCAGCCCTTCGCTGGAAAGAATTCTGCAACAAGCTCGCGCCGTCGCCACCACCAGTGCCACGGTCCTTTTGATCGGCGAGAACGGCACCGGAAAAGAGATGTTGGCCCAGGCCATTCATGAAGAGAGCCCGCGCTCAGAAGGGCCGTTTATCGCCGTTAGTTGCGCGGCTCTGCCGGAGTCGCTAATCGAGTCGGAACTGTTTGGTCACGAAAAGGGCTCCTTTACCGACGCGCGGCAAATGCGTAAAGGAAGATTTGAACTGGCGGATGGTGGGACGCTGTTTCTCGACGAGATTGGTGAACTCACACTTCCGGTTCAGGTCAAGCTGCTACGCGTGCTGCAGGAACGTGCTTTCGAGCGCGTGGGTGGCACGCGCACCCTGATGGTTGATATCCGTCTGATCGCCGCCAGCAATACCGATCTCGAGCAGGCCGTCGAGGCCGGCACTTTTCGTCGCGATCTCTTTTATCGCTTGAACGTTGTGCCGCTCGCGCTGCCGCCCTTGCGCGAACGGCAGGAAGACATTCCCGTGCTGGCTGCTCATTTCGCCGCCAAGGCGGCTGACAAACATGGGCGACCGAACTGTGATCTCGCTCCAGCACTGCTCGAAGCCCTGCAGGATTATCACTGGCCCGGCAATGTGCGCGAGTTGGAGAACCTGATGGAGCGATTGGTAGTACTGAGTAGCGGTTCTGTCCTGGGACTGGATTTTCTGCCGGATAAGATGCTAAAAACGCTGCCCGATGCCAGCATTGCTGACGAAACCACGCTCGAAGGAGCCGTCGCAGCTCTCAAGCGCAACCTGATACGCAACGCCTTGAAAAGCGAAAACGGCAACAAGGTCAACGCCGCCAAACGGCTGGGAATCAGTCGCTCGTATCTACACCGGTTGATTAACGAGTATGATCTTTGAGGCCAGGCGTGGCCGGCAAGCAGGGTGGCCGAGTCCGCAACCGGATATTCTTAGCTCAATTTGCATTTGCTCACTTTGCAGAAGTCGGTGTCGCGCGTGGCCGGCACGCAGGATGCATGCGGTCCCAGGGAATCCCAGTTACTTGCCTGGCGCGGTCGTTGAGCCCTTGTCGATCAACTCGCCGAGCTTCACAATCCATAGACCGGAGTTTACGTCATTGAAATAAATCATTCCCTGGTGTGGCTGCGCGCCCCAACAGAAGGGCAGGTTCGGACGAAAGCCGGCCGCGTCGCCCGTCCAAAGTCGTCCTATCTCGCGTCCCTGCCGATAGAGATCACCCCGCAGTTCACCGGATACGTCCAGCACGCGTCCGCCCCCACTGTAATAGCCCATGAAGAGGACGTCGTCCTCGACCCACATGTTATGTGCTCCGCCTTCGGGGACCGGATACTCGGCAACCTTGCGCGGGTGAGCAATATCGGAAACATCAATCACATGCGTAGTCCCGCGCACTGGAATCCGCGAACGAGAGCTTATGTCAAACGTCGCGGGAAAAACTTCATCCCCCACGAATACATAATCCTTATAGCGAAAGACCGAGTGCGTCCCGGCCAGCCAGCCGTTGCCGTACAATTCGTTGTGATTGAAGTGGAGCTGGCTTACAAGCTGCGGATGCTCCGGACTGCCGCCCTTTATTCCCTTGCCCACATCCAGAATGATTAGACCATCACGCCAGTAAGCAAGATAGGCCAGCCCATCCTTTACCTGCAGATCGTGTAGATAGCGTCCATGAACTGTCTCCAATTCTCCTGACCTGATGGTGTTGGCGACTTCATTCTTCACTTCCCAGCGGGCGACCTCCCTGGGATGCTTTACATCGGCGAAGTCGATCACGCGCATGGACCCGGTTGTATCGTCGGTCAGATAAACATAATGACCAGCGACAAAAGCACTGTGGACGCCCCCCGTAACGGTCGCCGTATACTCCGAAATCAATTTAGGATGGGCCGGATCCGAAGTGTCATAAAACGCAATGCCATTCTTGCGATTTGAAGCCTCTTCGCGCGAGATAACGAGAGTTCGGCCATCAGGGGTGGTGCTGATGTCATTAATCAGTCGCGCATCGACCTTGACGGTGTCGGTGAGTTTCGGATGCGCCGGATCGGAAACGTCGTACACCAGAAAGTGATCCGAGATGGTTGAAAAATAAGCATAGTTGCCGATAATCCACTGCTCGGCTCCCTGCGCATCTTTAAGCGAAACGCGCCCGATAACTTCCAAGGATCGTTCAACGTTGCGCGGCTGCACTATTACCGAAGCAGTCGCGGTCCGATCACCGATACTCGCGGTAACCAGATATGTCCCGGGAGTTTCAGCCACGAAGGCCCCATCCTGATCAAGCTCGGCCCCGGCGCCGCTCACTCCCCAACGCGGAGTGAATTCGCCATCCGCGCCGGCAGCAACTGCCTTAAAACGGATGACATCGCCTGTGCGCACGGAGCTCGAGGCCGGCTCCAGCTTCAACCCAGTGAGCGTGTTACTTACCACCTTAATATTGACGGTCCCACCAGCCTCACCGGTTCTCGCGCGCAAGGTTGCAGTTCCGGGTGCGATGCCGCTGACTATTCCGGCAGCATCGACAGTCGCAATGGCGGGTGTGTCTGAGCTCCAGGAAATACGAACATCGGAACGGGGATCGCCATTGAATATGTGAGCGGTTGCCTTGAGAGGCATCGTGCCACCAACCACGAGTGGGGCTGAGACGGGATCAATGACGACAGTTTTCACTGGCGCCGGTTTGACTTTGATTTTAGTGAAACGTGGTTTACCACCAATTACCACTCCAATGGTTACTTCGCCTGGCTGATAAAAACTGGCGGTGCCGGCTTCGTCAATGGCTGCCAAATCGAACGGCGACGCGCTCCAGCGTGCCGGCTTTTCGGCTAAGGTCTTTCCGGATTCGTCTTTAGCCACGGCCGAAAACTTCACCTGCTGACCGACCTCGTATTCTGTCTGCCCTGATGCAATCTCAACCGACTTGACCGTCTGTGTTAGGGCTGGAGCGGGGCTTAGACCCAGAGCCAGGATGGCCACGACGACAGACCGGATCGAAAGAAGGTAACGAGTTTGCATTGAGTGTCTCCCTGAATAATGAAATCTTTGCTTGAAGTTCGCGAAATCTTAAGCGCGCGCGAGCAGACACGCAAGCCAAGTGTCCGACGAGCGCAGGGGAGCTGAAGTCGAGCAACAAGCCGCAGCTCGAACTCGTTACCCGCTTGAACCTTTCACCCTGCTTGCTCCATTATCTTGAGCAAGACTGCAAAAGATGGCAAACATCGAAAAGCGCCTGGCGGGAAACGTACCCGGAGACTTCTTTGTTGATTCGTCCTGTATCGACTGTGACACTTGTCGGCAGCTGGCGCCCGAAGTGTTCAGGGATGCTGGCGATGCTTCGATTGTCTTTCGCCAGCCGCTTCATATCGCGGTATTCCTGGGACGACCAAATTCGGTCCATGGAAAAACTGCTGAGCTATGATTTTGAGTGGTTGCTGCCTGGCCATGGCCATATTCATCATGACTCGGCAAAGAATATGCGAGCTCATTTGGAACGCTGTATTGTCTGGATGAAGGCGCGGCGCTAGTTCAGTACGGAATTTAAAACGCAGCGAAAGAGGGGATAATTAATGACCAATAATCAGAAGATCGCAGTGGGGTGTGGGGCCGTGGGCTGTCTCGGGTTGATCGTGATCGCCATCGGCGTGGGAGGTTTTTTTTACTGGAAGTCGCAACAGGTCCCGCCACGGCCCGAGCGGGGGGTCAATTTCAACTTCAATACAAATTCGAATCTGAATCAAAACTCGAATGAGAGCAAAAGCGAGAACACTGACGCGAACGATTCCCTGTCCTCCATGTCTGATGATGACAGGCACAAGATGTTTCAAGCCGCCAGCATGACTAAGGATGGCGAGCTAATGCAGAAGGTCCTTAAAAAGATCGGATTGTTCAAGAGCGATGGCACTCCGGCTGCTGATTACGAGCAGTTTCTTAAGGATCACGTGTCCTGGGCAGTTGAAAACACTTCTTTCATAGCTTCGGTGAGCACGCCTGAGACAGCCCGAGCTTATGTTGATGCCCACCTGGAACCGTGACGAGGAATCGCATTGCGTTCCACTCATGAAAGGAGCGCTGAAAATCTCTGTTGTTTGGACTGCTTAGCGCTGGCCATATAAAGGCCAGGGCTGCACGCAGTTAAAGCCGCCGCGAAGTCTACTCTGAATGGGCGCGTGCTGTTTCGCGCCCGTTTTGTTATTTTCAAGGGCAGTCAGTTGTCAGTGGCCCAAATGTTATTTGCTTTTGCCGCTCATCGATTGACTACTTGACTACTGACCGGCTTCAAATGAATTCAGACCGCATCCGCAATTTCTCGATCATCGCGCACATCGATCATGGCAAGTCCACGCTCGCCGATCGCCTGCTTGAGCTCACGGGCGCCGTCACCGGGCGCGACATGTCCGAGCAAATACTGGATAACATGGACCTCGAGCGCGAACGCGGCATTACCATCAAGTCGCATGCGGTGCGTCTGGATTACACCGGCGACGACGGCCAGTTGTATCTGCTCAATCTGATCGATACCCCCGGACACGTCGACTTTACTTACGAAGTATCGCGTTCATTGTCCGCCTGCGAGGGCGCACTGCTGGTGGTTGATGCCTCTCAGGGAGTCGAGGCGCAGACGCTCGCCAATACCTACCTGGCGCTTGAGCATAATCTCGAACTAATCCCCGTCATCAACAAAATCGATCTGCCGGGGGCCGAACCGGACCGGGCGGTCGAACAGATTGAACACCTCATCGGCCTGGAAACGCACAATGCCGTCTTTACCAGTGCAAAAACCGGGGCTGGCGTGCATGAAGTGCTGGAAGCTATCGTCCGTGACGTGCCGCCACCGAAGGGCGACGCGGCCGCTCCGCTGAAAGCATTGATCTTTGATTCCTGGTACGACTCTTATCGCGGCGTGATTGTCTTGTTCCGTGTGATTGACGGCGTGATTCGGCCGGGCATGAAGATCCGTTTCTTCAACACTGGTCGCGATTACCAGGTCGAGACGCTGGGCGTGAATCGGCCGCGGCCCACACCCATCGGCGAACTGAGCGTCGGCGAAGTCGGGTTTCTCACCGCCTCGATTAAAGAAGTTGCCGACGTTCAAATCGGCGATACGATTACCGAAGCTGCCCGGCCGACGACCGAGCCGTTTCCCGGATTTCAGGAAATCAAGCCGATGGTTTTCGCCGGTCTCTATCCGACTGATACCAATCAATACGAAGAACTGCGCGATGCGCTGGATCGATTGCGTTTGAATGACGCTTCGTTTTTTTACGAGCCGGAATCGTCAACGGCGCTGGGGTTTGGATTTCGCTGTGGCTTTCTCGGCCTGCTGCACATGGAGATTGTGCAGGAGCGTTTGGAACGTGAGTTCAATCTGGAACTCATTACCACCGCACCCAGCGTACGCTATGTGGTAACGACTACGGATGGAGTAGTTAGTGAGATCGACTCGCCGGCCAAAATGCCCGACCCCGGGCGCATCAGCAAAATAGAAGAGCCGGTTATCCACGCCGTCATTCTCACGCCGGATGATTACCTGGGCGGCATCCTGCCGCTACTGGAAGAGAAGCGCGGCGTGCAGAAAGGGTTTGAATACATCGCCGCAAATCGCGTGATGCTCACCTATGAATTGCCTTTGAACGAGATTGTGATGGACTTTTACGATCGCCTGAAGTCAGTCTCGCGCGGTTATGCCTCGCTGGATTACAACCTGTCGGGCTATTGGGAAAGCGACCTGGTGAAACTTGACGTGCTGGTGGCCGGCGAGCCTGTCGATGCCCTCTCGCTGATTCTGCATCGGGACACGGCCCAGGCCAAAGGACGCGTGCTTACCGAGAAGATGAAGCAGTTGATCCCACGTCAACTATTTGAAGTGCCAATTCAGGCGGCGATCGGCAACAAGGTGATCGCCCGCGAAACGGTCAAAGCCCTGGGGAAGAACGTAATCGCCAAATGTTATGGAGGCGACATCTCGCGCAAACGAAAGCTGCTCGAGAAACAGAAGGAAGGCAAAAAGCGCATGAAGAAGGTCGGACGCGTGGAGATCCCGCAGGAGGCTTTTCTGGCGGTGCTGAAAGTAAATGAGTAGCGAAACATTTGCCTTCGTTAGCATTCCGCGCCTCCGGACATAGAATTTTTTGATCAAGTACCGGACGTGGGAATAAAAAGGGAGCGCTGCAGGTCTTCGATCAGATATTAAGTACAACAAGGAGGTATTTGAAATGCGTCTTCCTCTGATTTTAACGATTGCCTTGCTTTTTTGCGCCGGCTCCTCTGCCCTGGCTCAGCACTCAGGGATGAAGATGGATCAAAAGGCGCCGGAGTTAATTTCGGGGTTGGGCGCGGTCCATCATGCGGTGACGACCACGAGTGCCGATGCTCAACGTTGGTTCGACCAGGGCCTGGCACTGGTCTATGCTTTCAACCACGACGAGGCCGTGCGCTCATTCAAGCGCGCCGCGGAGTTGGATCCTAAGTTAGCGATGGCCCATTGGGGCGAGGCGCTGGCGCTGGGACCAAACATCAATCTCGATGTCGATCCTGCCCGCGAGAAAGCTGCTTACGAAGCCGTGCAAAGGGCTGAGGCCCTCGCCGCCGGCGCTTCCGAGAACGAGCGCGCCTACATCGAAGCTCTCGGCAAACGATATTCAATTGATCCCCAGGCCGATTTAAAAAAGCTGGACGCAGAATACAAGCAGGCCATGAGTGACCTGGCCAAAAAGTATCCGGACGATCTGGATGCGGCTGTTCTCTATGCGGAAGCGGCAATGGATCTGCGTCCCTGGAAGCTTTGGACAGCGGACGGCAAACCCGCGCCGGGCACCGAAGAAATCGTAGCTATTCTGGAGTCGGTACTGCGTCGCAATCCCAATCATCCCGGTGCCATCCATTACTATATCCACACGGTCGAGGCCTCGCCCAACCCGGAGCGCGCCCTCGCCTATGCACCCAAACTGGGCCACCTGATGCCGGCCGCCGGCCATCTCGTGCACATGCCGGCCCACATCTATCAGCGAACCGGCGACTATGAGAGCGCCGCCCAAAGCAATCGCGAGGCAGCAGCTGCCGACCGTGCCTACATGGAAAAAAACGGCGCGCAGGGGATTTACCCGTTGATGTATTACAGCCACAACCTGCACTTCCTGGCCATCGCGCAGGCGATGGAGGGTCGCCGAATCGAGTCATTGAACGCTGCCAGGCAGCTCGATGGAAATGTTGGGCCAGCGCTGAAAGAGATGCCCATGCTGGAAGGCTTCATGACGGTGACGCCGCTCATCTTGGTACATTTCAACCGCTGGGATGAGATTCAGAAAATGCCGCAGCCGGATCGGGCATTCATTGGGCTGACCGCGATCTTTCATTTCGCGCGCGGTATGGCGTACGCCGCTACCGGTAATGTGGCGCTCGCCGAAGAACAAAAACAATCGTTCGTTCAGGCAGTCAACCGGATCCCGGCAGACGCTACTTTCGGCCTGAATCCCGCCAGCCACGTGATGAGCATTGGCGCGGCCGTGTTGTCGGCGCGGATATCTTCCGCCAAAGGTGACAGCAAGGGCACAATCGAACTACTGCGTCAGGGCGTCGAGCTTGAGGACTCGCTCGCCTACGACGAGCCGCAGACGTGGTTCCTGCCGGTGCGCGAAATGCTTGGCGGCGCTTTGCTCAGGAATGGAGACTTCACCGCCGCGGAACAAGTCTTCCGGGCTGATCTGGAAAGGAACAAACGCAACGGGCGGTCGCTGTTCGGCCTGATGGAAAGTTTGAAAGCACAGAAGAAGGACAACTCCGCCGCCCTGGTCCAAAGGGAGTACGAACTGGCCTGGAAGAATGCTGACGCCAGGCTGACTCTGAAGGATCTTTGGTAGCGAATTGGGACCGGGAACTAAAACCCGACTGAAGTCGGCGCTAAACACTTGTTTGAAATGAAGGAAGTGACGGTTTATTGCGACGGATCGAGCCTGGGGAACGGGCGCGCTGAAACTCGAGCGGCCGCCGTGGCCTTGTTAGGCTATCGCGGTTTATGGCGCGCCTTTGGCGAATACCTTGGTTCGGCAACCAATCAACAGGCAGAGGTGGCCGCCGCTGCCATCGCTCTGGAAAGCCTGCGTGAACCTTGTCGCGTCCACCTGCACTCTGATTCGCGCTATGTAATCGAAACGATGAGCGGGCGGTTTCGCCGCAAGACTAACCACGCCTGGTGGGAGCGTTTGGACAAGGCTGCCGGCCCACACCAGATTACCTGGGAGTGGATCGAAGGCCATGCCGGCCACGTGATTCAGGAGGCAGCCGATCTCGCCGCCCGCACCATCGCCAAAGTTGGGCGCGTCGAGGAAAAGGTTCTGCGCGCCGCAGCCGATAGCGTTGGGACGATTGAATAAGATCCCCGTCATTATTCGCTTTCCCGCCCTCTCCCCCTTATAATCCACCCATTCATTCGCCAGGTCACCGGAAGGTCTCGAACGATAATCCCTTCACTAACAGCTGTGTCAGAAGTCATCTCCAATGCCGCCTCGACCCGACGCTTCCTTGGTATCTGCCTCGGGCTATCATTGCTCGTACTGCCAAACGCGTCTGGTGACCGCCATTTGGTCGTGGCGCAACAGGATCTGCGAGGTTGGGAATGGCAAAACCCGCGCCCGCAGGGCAATTTGATTAATGCGATTCGCTTTGCCAAAGATAAGCGTCACGGGTGGGCGGTAGGCGCCGATTCTGCGATCCTGCACACAGACAATGGGGGGTTTGCATGGAAAGAACAAACCTCGGCGGCGAACACGACTCTCTACGGACTCTACGTCAAAGACAAGGCACGGGCAGTTGCCGTCGGGGCCAACGGGCTGGTGATAGTAACCACGAACGGTGGTGAGCGTTGGATACAGCGCAAAACTGACGTTAAAGATCACTTGTTTGCGGTAACATTTGCTCCCGATGCTCCGCTGGTGGGCTGGGCCGTCGGCACTTTCGGATGTATCGTCACCACCACCGATGGCGGCCTGAGCTGGAAAAAACAGGAGAGCCATACCTCTCTTCACCTCTTTGCTGTTTCTTTTAGCAGCCGAAAATCCGGCATTGCAGTCGGCGCACGAGGAACATTGTTGACCACCAACGATGGCGGCGCTCAGTGGTTCGGCCAGAATCAGACTGACAACGTCCTCACGGACGTCATGTTTACTGGCGCGCAAACGGCGGTAGCCGTGGGCTACGCCGGTACGATCCTGCAAACAGAAGACGGCGGGACGAGTTGGACGCTGATCAATTCGCTGCAGACAACGGATCTGTTGTCCGTCTTTTTCAGCGACCCCAACCATGGGTGGGCCGCAGGTGACAGCGGCGTCGTCCTGACCACTGGTGACGGCGGCAAGATCTGGCTGCCTGTCAACGTGCGAACAAATCCGCGGCTGGTGACTGTTTATTTTGCCGATGAACTGACGGGCTGGGCCGCGGGCAGCGATGGACTGGTCGTTCGTTCCGACGACGGCGGCCTTTCCTGGCGCCGTTTGACCGAAGGCGGGCGTGAAGATCTGGCGCACATTTTCTTCCTTGACAACTCTCACGGCTGGGCAGTGGGCTCGCGCGGCAAGATTCTCTTCACCAGTTCGGGGGGGAAGCGTTGGACCGCGCGGCCATCGGGAACTACGGCACGTCTGAATTCGATAGACTTCCTTAACGAACAGGAAGGCTGGGTGGTGGGTGATCGCGGCACCGTGCTGCATTCTCTCAACGGTGGCGTTACCTGGGAGCAGGTCAGGATTGAAGCCCCGGAGGAACTACTGGACGTCGAGTTTCCTACTCATGAGCGAGGCTGGATTGTTGGCGCGCGGGGTTTGATTCTGCACACTGAAGACGCTGGACAAACCTGGCAGGCACAGCTTGCGAACACTTTCAGTTGGCTCGAAGACGTGCACTTCACTGACGATAAGCACGGTGTTGCGGTGGGCTCGAACGGGACCATTTTGCGCACAGAAGATGGCGGTGAGAATTGGAAGCGCAT
>Ga0209683_10000055_pt1 | contig 38567 bp, 29 predicted proteins | sample DOMMetBare2Fresh_FD_187474 | JGI IMG/M metagenome (GOLD analysis project Ga0209683, IMG submission 187474) | Wetland sediment microbial communities from St. Louis River estuary, USA, under dissolved organic matter induced mercury methylation -... | ecosystem: Environmental > Aquatic >... | reverse complement strand
GAAACTGAAATAATGGACTAGCAGGGTGTTTAGTATATTGACAGCATGCTAATCAGCATATTCACCAGGGCCAGCGTCCCGTCCACTTCAGCGGAAGCAGCCGAAGCGAATCCACTACCGGTCGAATCGGAGGTCTCGGGCAATAAAATCTCCGTGGAATTGGGCGTTGGACAGGGAGCGGGTGGCGAATTCAACTCGCCGGCAAAAACCGACACGCCGATTACCAGGGTCAAAAAGATCGGGGCTACTACTTTGGAAAGCGTTTTCATCTTGGTCTCCTTGAAGGTTGTTTTGGAACAATTCAGTTGGCAGACAAGCTCAACTGGAAAGCCGGGCGTGCGCATAATACCCGCCTGGCAGAAGTCTTGCAAGAATCATTACACTCGCTAGCAAAGGATTAATAGACATGCACTTACGTGATCAAGTTTCCACTAAAACAACCTCACCGACCGAGAACGAAGTAGTTATTGGTCGTGATGAGGAAGCTTTGCAACGCTGCTTCGAGGCAAAATCATGTCAAGAAGCAGGGGATTATGAGGCTGCGCGCCAGGCACTTGGGGGCCTTTGGCAGCGAGTTGGCGACACCCCGGCAGTCGAGGGTCTGGGCCCGTTGGCGCAAGCAGAGGTGCTGCTACGCGTCGGTTCGCTATCGGGCAGGATCGGTAGCGCCAACCAGATCGAAGGAGCTCAGGAGATAGCCAAAGATCTGATTTCCCACAGTAAAAGGCTGTTTGAGGAACTCGGATTGGTTGAAAAGGTGGCGGAGACCCAAGTGGATCTGGCAATTTGTTACTGGCGCTCCGGTGGACTCGATGAAGCGCGGATTACATTGCAGGGAGCACTGGAGAAAGTTGGCAATGTTGAAAGTGAGCAGCGTTTGCGCGCAATTGTCAGCTTGGCGATCTTTGAGATCTCCGCGGGACGGTATCGCGAGGCGTTGAGAGTTCAGAGTGAAAACGCGCCCCTGTTTGAGCGAAGCCGAAACCATGCACTGAAAGGGACTTTTCACAATGAGTTAGCGCTTGCGTTACGGAATATTGGCGAAGCCGAGGGACGGCCCGATTACATCGATCATGCCTTAATCGAGTATACGGCCGCGGTTTATCACTTTGAACAGGCTGATCACACTCGTTATCTTGCCCTGGTGGAAAACAATTTGGGATTTCTTTTCCTCAAGGCCGGCAAATTGATTGAAGCTCATCAACACCTCAACCGGGCACGCGCTTTGTTTGTGAGGTTGAAAGACAAAGGAAGAATTGCACCGGTAGATGAGACTCGGGCCCGGGCTTTCCTTGCGCAGGGGCTCAATTCTCAGGCAGAGACAACCGTGCGTGCCTCGGTCAGGACTCTGGAACAGGGGGATGAAAGTTCACTGTTGGCAGAGGCGTTGACAACACATGGAGTCGCTTTGGCGCGACTCGAGCGCTTCGAGCGGGCTCATGCTCAACTTAGGCGCGCGATTAACGTAGCAACGAATGCCGGCGATCCGGAAAAAGCCGGCTTGGCAGCCCTCACTATTGTTGAAGCACTGCGCTCGTATCTACCACCAGCAAGTTTGCGAGAATATTATGTTCAGGCCGAGTCACTCCTCGTTCAATCACAGGCTCCAGGCGCCGAAGACCGTTTAGGCCGTTGTGCCCGCACTATTCTCGCCCTGGGAGAATCGCGTGTTGGTGATCTGAAAAAACCTGATCTGTCAGACGCAGTACTCAACCATGTCCAGGGAGATGCCGGCACCAGTTCGCAGACGCTGACCGGCAAACCGAAGTGGACAGGTTGCTCACTTGAGAATCAGGTGTTGCACTATGAAGGAGAGTTAATCCAACAAGCACTGGAAGCGGCTTCAGGAAGCGTGACTCGTGCGGCGCGTATGCTCGGCATTACCCATCAGGGCTTGGCCTTCATTTTGAACGGCCGCCATAAGAGCCTGTTGACGGTAAGGACACCGGTCCGAAAACGGCGCAAGAGCATTTTTCGTAGCGAATGATAAAAGGAGATTCTTTGGCGCAGGTTAGAAGATTGAAATAACAATCTCATACCACCGTCCCGGTGCAACTGCTCGCCAGCACACGCCCGGTCTCTTGTCCCGTCTGGGCAACGGCCGGGCGTACGTTTGTCCTCCAACACCGGCATCCAATATTATGCGTACTTCGACTGGATCCCCCGACCTAGAGGTAATGTCTCTATCATGAAGTATCTGACCTTAAAAGCCACCGTTGTTTTCCTGTTGGCGGCGACAAGCGCCTTTACGCAGACCCCGCGAAAGAGAGTAGCCGGAAGACAGCCGGCCAAGGCGGTTGTGCGTGAGCCGGCCGTGGAGCCAGTTTCGCAACCGACCCCTGCCGTGACCTCGTCCCTCATACCAATTGACACAACCATCCCCACGACGCTGGCGGTTCTTAACGGGCAAGCTATTACCGTGTCTGATCTGGATCCTGCGGCCTCGCGGGAAATCCTGCAGTTAGGGGCGAGAGTCGCTCAGGCGCGGAGCCAAATACTCGATATCCAGATCAATACCATCCTGCTTGAGAACGAGGCAAAGCGACGCAAGCTGACTTCACAACAGGTTTACGAGGCGGAAGTTGCCAAGCGCATCATCGAACCAACTGAAGCAGAGATAAGCAAACTCCTTGAAGACAATCGTGCAAATCTCGCTGATAGTGATCCCAAAACCTTACACGCTGACGCGATCGCTTTCTTGAAGAGCCAGCAGGAGCAGAAGTTTTCCGCAGAACTCATCCGCAAGGCAAGGATTGCAACCCCGGTGATACCGGGCGTTGACATCAACAGCCCGGATCTTAAGCCCAACAGCGTATTAGCGACTGTGGGAGGACAGACCATCACAGCCGCCAGCCTGACCGAAAGACTTAAGCCAATTGTTTTTCGTTTGCGGCTAAACACCTACCAACTTGCCAGTCAAGCACTGCGGCAGACCATCAAGGATCTCTTAGTACTGGCTGAGGCCAACCGCCGCAACATTCCTTCAGATAGTCTGATTCGGCTGGAGATAACCGACAAAGTTCGGACTCCGACTGATGCCGAGGTAGAAGCGTTTTACAATGAAAACAAAGCGCAAATTTCTGCCGATCTGGCGAGCGTTAAAAACCAGATCGCCAATTTTCTGAGAGAAAAGCAGGGGCAGCAATTGGAGGAGGCGCTTGCCGAGCGTCTCCGGAAAGGGGCCGATCTGCGCGTCCTGCTCACTGAACCAGAACCGCCGGTCCAGGTAATCAGTACGACAGGTGAACCAGCCCGGGGGGATGTCAACGCGCCGGTCACGATTATTGAATTCACTGATTTTCAATGTCCGTCATGCGCGGCCATGCACCCGGTGTTGGAACAAGTCCTTGCCAAATATGGGGCCAAAGTACGACTGGTTGTCAGAAACTACCCCCTTGAGCGCCACGCCAATGCGCGCAAGGCGGCCGAAGCGGCCGATGCAGCTCATGCCCAGGGAAAGTTCTTTGAATACACGGCGTTGCTGTTTAAGCGACAGGACGCACTCGACGTTGCTTCGCTAAAGAAGTACGCTTCTGAAGTTGGGTTGAATCGCGTGCGTTTCGATGCCGAACTTGACCGTGGTATCTATGCCGCGGAGGTCCGGCACGATATCAATGAGGGCCAGATCAGCGGCGTCGAATCCACGCCCACGCTCTTTGTCAATGGCGTGATGTTAATGGACCTTCGTGCTGAAGGATTGAGCGCCGCGATTGATAAGGCGCTTGCCAAGGCTGGCCGCTAGTAGCGAGCTTTAGTCTTTGGCTTTTTTGGTAGTTTCTAATTTATTGCTTTCTTATGTGTCAGTATATTGCACGCCGCGGCAGCGCTGCCTGGATCAATCGCTTCCGTTCCTTCGTCGATATGACGAATGATCCCTTCTTTATCGATTACAAATGTGGCGCGATTACCAAACCCCTGCTCTTCATTGAAAACTCCGTAATCTCTGACCACGGTTCGCTTGAAATCACTCAGTAGCGGGAAGGTGACGCCAATTTGCTTGGCAAACTCGCGATTGGCCGGAACGCTATCCACGCTCAGTCCGAACACCTGAGTGTCACTTGCTTCGAATTTGGCGATATCAGCCTGATACGCCTTCATTTCCTTCGTTCAACCTCCGGTGAACGCGAGCACATAAATTGCCAGAACCACGTTCTTCTTACCGGTAAAGTCACTCAGTTTATAGGTTTTGCCGTCCGTAGCACGCAAAGAAAATTCGGGCGCTTTGTCACCCACCTTCAGAGAAGTTTTGGGTGGCGGAGACTGTTGTGACAGCGCAGCTGTGGCAAATAGTAAGAGCAATCCCACTGAAACCATGATTTTCCTGATCATGCCTTTGTCCTCCCTTTCTTGAGTTCCATCACCGAGCGGGAACGCCACTTTCTTCGGCTCGTCAGGCAAGCTGAATTAGCGCCAATACCTGCAGCGCGGACTTCCCTGGGATGTCGGCAGCATAGTGCCTGATCAATATTCTCGCAAGCAATTTCCTGCCAGGTATCAACCCTTCCAGCTGGTCGCAATCGGGAACATATCTCGTTCATCCATGTTTAAAAACTCAAGAATTCCTCAAGGGTCATGCCGTAAGACTTTTGGAGTGATCGGAAATCACGCCGTTCAAACTTGGAGCCTTCACCGGCGAATGCTTTGGATGTCAAGTTAACAGGGATCAAGGAACCAGAATTAACAATGCTCATCATTGAAAACTTCACGAACCCGGGACCGGGCGCTATGCAGCTAATCCTCGAGAAAATAACTCTGCCTGCCAGTACTTTACACGTATTAAGACCCCGGCTGCTCGACCTCCTCAACGACAGCCTCAATACTTGCGCGGCAACCATAATTAACGGCAGAGCCGGGTCAGGCAAAACAACCCTGATGACCGATTTTGCCGAAGAGTCAGGTCGGGCACTGGCGTGGTACAAGGTTGACGCACCCGACGGAGAGCTCCAGATCTTCTTCAGGTATTTAATCGCAAGCATACAACAAAGCCGTCCGGGATTTGGGCGCAAGAATCTACAGCCAATTCTTCATGCGGAGAATTTCGAGCAAATTGATCTGTTGGCTGAGGCGTTTGTTTATGAGTTGCTCGACGGCGGTTCACACGAGCCCCTCTTGATTGTCGTCGAAGATCTGCACCTGGTGTACGACGCGGAGTGGGTAGTTCCTTTCTTTCGCCGGTTGCTGCCTCTGCTGCCAAACGATGTTCACATCGTCATAACCAGCCGGACCCTCCCACCGGCTCCACTCTGGCGCATGCGCTCCAAGCAACGTTTGTTCGTAATCGATGAGGCCGAATTGGCGTTTACTCGCCCGGAAGCCATTGAACTCTTTGAGAGCGTCGGCCTTTCTCGTGAGCAAGCCAGCATTGCCCTGGATCACACGCACGGTCGTGCCTCGGCTCTGCGTACTTGCGCGCAATCTCTGACGTCAGATTCAGATGAAAGGGCCGAGGATGTGGTCGCCGTGATGGAGAGTCAGATAACGGGGCGGCGCTGAGCCAGTCCCCGAGAGTACTTATGAATGCCAGGAACGAGACATCAGCGAGCACAATAGGCTGGATACCAGCTGCTGTGATTCGTTCCGCGGATCGTGGCCGCAACCCGTTTCCTTGTGCTACTCTCGCAAAAAGTCGTATTGCTCCGAGGCACAAGTTGATGGCACCAAGAATCCGGCCGGGGAAGCCTCCGCAGGAGGCATTAACGCCCACCGTAGCCAACCCGCCCGGTTCGTTGCCCAGTTTCTTTCTCAGAACGAAACTGATGCCGCCTCGTCCTTCCCCGGAAATGCTCTCTCGGCCACGATTAACGGAAAGGCTGTTAGCAAACCTTGCGCACTCGGTCACCCTCGTAACAGCCAACGCGGGTTCGGGCAAGACGACCCTCGTTGCCGACTTTCTCAGAAGCCAGGACCGGCCTTTTGTCTGGTACCAGTTAGATCATACGGATGCTGATCCATTTGTATTTCTCGGCTACGTGACGCACGGCATTCAACAGGTCGTACCAGATTTCGGTAAAGCCATGTTCTCATATCTGCACGAAGCTGCAGGCGAGCTGGCGCAACACCCTGAACGAGCGGTCGATGTGCTGCTGAACGAAGTACTTGAGCGAGTAGACCAGCAGCTGATTCTGGTTCTCGACGATTATCATCACCTTGGCAGCGACACTGCGGTTCATGGAGTGCTTGATAGGCTGTTGGCCTACTTGCCGGATGTGATGCACGTCATTGTCATCTCGCGAGAGGTGCCGCCCATTTCGATGTCGCGTTTGCGCGCCCAAGCCCCGCTGTCGACCATTGATCGCCCTGACCTTCTTTTCACAGACCAGGAGACGCAGGAACTTTTTCGTAAGGTCTTCGATCTTGAGCTAACAGCCACGCAATTGGCCGAATACCGGCAGCGCACTCACGGCTGGATCACAGCATTGCAGCTGGTTAGACAATTCGCTCAACGGACACCAGCCAACCGGGAAAATGGAAGTAAGGTCGAGCCCGCCGACCTGGTTGAGGTCTTAACCAGATCCGAGCGCGACATTTTTGACTATTTTGCTGAGGAAGTTTTTGCCGATGAAGCCGCGGAAACTCAACAATTACTACTGCGTCTCTCACTGCTGGAGAGCATTGAGCTGGACACCTGCACCGAGCTCTATGAGGGAATGAATTGTTCCCGCGTCCTACCCAGCCTTGTCAGGCGGAACGTTTTCCTCACCGTGGCCAGCGACGGGCATGGGGAAGAGTATCGACTGCACCCACTCTTTCAAAGTTTTCTGCGCCGGCGCTTCCGCAGCGAGGTTGGGAAGAGCGGGGTGGCCGCGGAACATGCGCGATACGCAGATTATTTTGTCAGCCGAAAAGCCTGGGAACCGGCCGTCAGACATCTGCTGGCTGCCGAGGTTTTCGATCGTGCGGCTGCCATTATCGCCGACCGTGGTCGTGAATGGATTGCGTCGGGAGCGATTGCTTCGCTCGCCTTACTAGCCGGGGCACTGCCGCAGGCTGAACTTGAACTACATCCGAAGGCCCTCGCACACCAGGGCGAAGTGGCAAGGCTCCGCGGTCAATACGATGTAGCGCAGACCTTTTTCCGCCGGGCCGTGACGTTGTTGCGGCAACAAAGTGATAAGGAAGGTGAGGCAGAGGCCCTGCATTCGCTGGCGACGCTCGCACGTCGCGAGGGTGAGTACGAGATGGCTTTTGCTTATCTGGATCGGGCTATTGAGCTCGCGGGAGAAAATTCAGCTCTCCATACAAAATGCGGCAACACGCGGGGCCTGTGTCTGGTTGCAATGGGAGAGTGGACAGCAGCCGAAAGAGAGTTTCGGGCTGCCCTGCAATCTGCAGAGGAACGGAATGACGAGTATTACATGCGGCTGATTGCTCACAACCTGGGCACTCCCGCCGGCATTCGTGGTGATTTCGGCGAAGCATTGCGCTGGCTGGGACGCATGCTGCGAGCCGATATCCATGGAGCTCCGATGCCTCAGGAGGCGATTGCGCACCTGAACATGGCCCGCTGTTATCTTTATCGTGGTGCGTTTGCGGATTGTGAAAAGCACCTTGAGAGCGCCCTTGACCGCTGCCAGGTTTTCAACCTGGTTGCCTCACGCGGAGAAATCTTTGAAGCTTTCGGAAATCTTTACCGAGAACGCTGCGAAGTCGAGCGAGCCACCGAATTTTATGAACGAGCTGCGCGGGCATACGATGATGCCGGGATCGCCCTGAGTCGGGTTGAGCTGCTCGAGGAACTCGCTCTGCTGAGTCTGCAAGTGGGAAACGTGAATGCTGCCCGCACGCACATCGATCGCCTGATCAGCTCACGTCCCGTTGAAAAGGGAGAAATCACTTATTTCACGGCTTCCCTGACCCGTGGCCGCGTGATCCTGGCACAAGGTGAATACCAGACCGCCGCGAAGGAATTGTCCCAGGCACTAAGATATTTTCATGAGAATGGCCTTTACTATTACGAAGCCCAGGCATCCATGGCACTGGCCGCCTGTGAGCTCAAGTTGGGCCAGGAACCGGGCATGCTCGCTCATCTGCGCCGCGCGCTGGAATTGGCAGCCCGCTATGACTATGAGTACTGGCTGCAACGCGAAGTCAGTCATCATCCCGACCTGTTTGGATCTGAGGAGGCGGCCGAACTCTTACCGGCAGAAGTTAGAGAGCAACTACCCTCGCTGCGTGTGCAAAGGTTCCCTGTAGTTCCCACCCCGCAGCTTGAAACCTCGATTGAGGCTAAGAGTCTCACGGATTTGAGTATTAACATGCTCGGTCCCATTGAGATATTTCGCGATCCCACCAGGCCGTTGGGAGCTGATGCCTGGACGACTCGCCGAGCACGCGACATTCTGTGTTTTATCGCCTCCCGCCGGCATCGCCGAGCCTCGAAGGATTCAATCATCGACGTATTTTGGGGCGAAACCGACCTGCGGGCCGTGGAAAAGAATTTTCACCCTACCGTGTCGCACATAAGGAAAGCGCTGAACAGCAATCAGGCATTAAAGCAGAACTTCTTGCTTTATCGCGATGGGGATTATCAACTCAATCATGAATTTTCGTATCGCATTGACATTGAGGAGTTTGACCGACTGGTTGCGGAAGGCGAGAACGCTCGCCGAAGCCGCAGGTTCGAAGAGTGCATTAAGGCTTACGAATCCGCCCTCGCCCTTTATCGCGGCGAGTTCATGCAAGGCAGTTACGATTCGTGGGTGGAAGAGCAACGGACTTATTACAGCAAACAGTATCTGGGCCTACTTGAATCGCTTGCCGCAGTTGCTGAGAAAATGCAGGACTGGAGCCGGTCGATGCAGCTCGCCCAGCGGATCCTTCAGGATGACCCTTTCCGGGAGGATGTCCATTGCTTGTTAATGCGGGCCCACGCAGCGGCTGGCAACCGTGGGGCAGTTAGGGAACAGTTTGAAGGATTACGCCGATTATTAGCAAAAGAGCTGGGCGTAGAGCCGGGCAGCGAGGCGCGCAAGACCTTTCAGGAACTGTTAAAAGACGGCCCAGCGTCATGAAAGTTGGCCTTTGGTATTCCGAAGGAAGACATAAGGTCAAGATCATTACACATTTCGGCTTAGGACCGTATTCAACGCGAAAAAATGACTAGGAAATCGCAAGGCAGGTGCAACAACTCCAACGCCGGAGGGGATATAGAATACCTCCCACTCCGAAAGACACCGTACGCCGTCATCCTTTGTTACTTAGGCAGGCGGTGCTCAGCAGTTCCTGGCTCCAAAGGGGACCAGGAAGCCGGCTTAGTGCGGAAAAATGTCACTAAGGAGTAGTTAGCACGACTGCGCCGATAATCCCGACTAAGGTGATAGTTTGCTAAAAATGACTAATAGCCTACCAGGATTTCTATTACTCAGGTCAAAGAGAATTCTCGCTGCCGGCTTGGCGATCTTGCTGGCGGCGATGCCGGCTCTTGCGGGCCTTTCCATCAGCAACTCGAACGGCATTGTCATGACTGGCGCAGACGGCATTGTCATGACCGGGGCCGACGGCATTGTGATGACTGGGGCGGACGGGTTCCTCGCTCTTGGGCCCAACGGCATAGTTATGACCGGGGCCGACGGGATCGTCATGACCGGCGCCGACAATTTTTATTCGCCAAATAGTCTGCGAATGACTGGTGCTGCCGGCATAGTTATGACCGGGGCTGACGGGATTGTCATGACCGGGGCCGATGGGATCGTTATGACCGGCGCCGACGGTGTTACTCATCAGGCCGATTCGGTGACCATTACCGAGGCCGACGGCATCGTGATGACGGGCGCCGATGGCATTGTGATGACGGGGGCCGACGGAATCCGGCGCACCGGCGCTGATGGGATTGTCATGACTGGCGCAGATGGTATCGTGATGACGGGAGCTGATGGCATCGTCATGACCGGCGCTGATTCGCTACGCGCGTTGGGATCGGATGGAACTGTATATTCGATCCCCACCGATGGCCTCCGCTTTGGTGGGGTGACGGGTATCGTGATGACAGGTGCCGATGGCATCGTCATGACTGGAGCCGATGGTATCGTGATGACCGGCGCTGATGGACTGTTGACAACGGGAATACCGGTTCAGAGCGGATTGAGAAGCTTGGATCCGGAACTTGCTGTGAAGTTAAACAGCCTGACTGACGACAGCAACATTAATGTTGTGCTTGTTTATCATCACCTCCCGACGGAGGCCGATATCACCGACTTACAGGGGATTGGGATTGTCGGCGGTACTCGTTATCGCGCCTTGCCCTTGATTACCTTGACGGCAACCAAAAGCCAAATACTCGTTATCTCACGGCTGCCCGCCGTCCGTTCAATTTATGGCACCCGTACATTGGAAGCCACCATTGAACCCGAAGTTCGCGCTGAGACGGGCGTTGATAGGGCCTGGAGGGATCAGTCAATTGCTCAACAGAACAGCGGACTTGGGGTGAGCGGCCGGGGAGTGGGCGTCGCGGTAATTGATACCGGGATCGACGCAATGCATGGAGATTTGGCAAATCGGGTGGTGCAAAACGTGAAGCTGGCCGATACACAGAGTGCCAGCCCAGGTTTCAATTATCCCGTTAACGTGGAAAACCTCGCCGATACCGATCAGGTTTACGGCCATGGAACATTCGTCGCAGGAGTGATTGCGGGCAGCGGTAGTCTTTCAGGCGGAAAGTATAGCGGCATAGCTCCAGGAGCGAATATTGTGGGCTTGGGCGCCGGTGACCTCAGTTTGGTATATGTTCTCGAAGGATTTGATTACCTGCTGGCTCATCCTGAGTTGGGAGTCCGTGTTGTTAATTGTAGTTTTTCGGCGGAAACGGTCTACGATACCAACGACCCAGTCAACGTCGCTACGCGAATGCTTACCGATCGCGGTATTAGCGTCGTTGTGTCGGCTGGAAATACCGGGTCCGGCATGCACACCTTGAATCCCTATGCCGTTGCCCCCTGGGTAATAAGCGTTGGGGCGACCGATACCCAGGCCAGACTCGCTAGCTTTTCTTCCCGGGGAGATTTTGCCAGCCCTTTGTTCCACCCCACCCTGGTCGCGCCAGGCGTCGCTGTGGTTAGCCTGCGCGGGTCGGGAATTGCAAATGTGACGGGTGCAGAGGGCGTCGCCAACGCCGACACACAACGGTTAAGCGCGTCCGAGCTCCCCAACTATACAACGGCAAGCGGTACTAGTTTTTCTGCCCCCCAGGTGGCGGGTGCTATCGCCCTCATGCTTGAGGCCAACCCGCAGCTTACTCCGGCGAAGATCAAAGACATCCTGCAACAGACCGCAACGCCGCTGCCACCTTACTTCATGCATGAAGTGGGCGCGGGGATGTTGAACGTGCATGCAGCAGTACTGCAGGCGAGTTTTCCGTCACTCAAATTGGGAACCTGGCGCGGACTCGCCAATTGGGGTCAGGTGACATTCGTCAAGGACCCAATTCAGCAGTTTGTTGGCACCGTGCAACCCGGCGCACAAGCTGATGCTCAGCTAACGATTCCCACCGGCGCCTTAACGGCATCACTTCAAGTCGCCTGGGGGCCGATGTGGAGCGCCAATGATCTGGGACTCTCCGCCTACGGCCCGGACGGAAATCTAAGTGCCCAGTCAAACAGGATCAACTTACCCGGGCTGACCGGCGATCGCGAACGCCTGGCACTAAAAGAGCCAGTCACCGGCCTTTGGCGCGCCACTATTAGAAACTCGCTTGGGGCTGCCGTAACTGCTCAGCCATTTGTCGGAACTCTGGAAGTTGGGCGTGCCAGTTACTCGCCGCTGAACGATGTTGTTGGCCAGAGTGCAGCGACGCGCTCCGATATCTATCAGAACATTCGCTCCCTGATGATGGCCCCAGCGGGAAAGAACTTTCGTCCGAATGCTGCCGCTTCGCGGGCCGATTTGGCGGCCGCGCTGGTAGCAGGGGCACGTGTGCCGCAATACATGCGCGGACAACAGAGTTATCAGGATGTTGCTGACGCGATTACCAGGTTGTTGGTCGATAGTGTTCAGGCGGCGCCAACCGGTCCGTTGTTCTACGACGTCGTGGGTACCAATAGATTCCGGCCCAACGAGGCGGTAAATCGTTTGACGGCCGCGGTAGCACTGGTAAGGGCTGCCGGATTGGCTTCTGAGGCTGAGACGAGAAGGAACGCCCCACTCGCTTTTCTTGATGCCTTGAGTATCCCTGCAGATCTGAGAGGCTATGTGGCAGTCGCAGCTGAACGCGGGTTTATCTCGTCAGATACGTCATTTCATCCCCAGTTTTCGCTCACGCGTGCCGAGCTGGCACATGCGATGGTGGTCACACTGACACTGGCAACCAACTGAGACTCCGGAGCATGAAATAGCCAGGTATTCTGCGCTTAGGTTTGGCTGCGCAACACCAGTTCGAGTGAGCGTATGTCTCTTTCGTTCCGCAGCGAAAATATCACCCCAAAGCCAATGCCCGGCTGGCTGGCAGTGACTTCACCGTGCAGTTGTATCCATTTTGATGAGAGCTTGATCTCTATGACGACTGCCTCGCCAACTTCTAACTGACTCTGCGTGTTGACGAAGCACCCTCCCATACTGATGTCTTCAATTCGCGCCTCGTGCATTCCAGACAATCCGTCATACCTCGCCGGCAGGTTTAATGGGACGCGTCGGTTCGTCCTTCGCTCGTTGTTCATTAGTTTGAATCCGCTCTAAGGCTGGCCGCCATGGCATCGCGGCTGAGCTCCAAATGAAACTGGCCTGGGAATCTTGAGTTGTAGAACCTCTGCAAAAACTCAAGCGCTTCTGCATCGTTCAAAGAATAGACTTCTTCCATGTCAAAGTTAAGCGCAAACTTCTCCTTGCGGTCGGGACGATTGAGATATCCATTGGCGTAAGCGGTTTTCGCATCCCTGCCCTGATTTCCAGCCAACTCTTTTGGCGCCAGAAAAGCGTTATTGTATTCCAATTCCAATATGGTATAGCCAAAATCCTCACAGAGGTCCGCCAGCATGGAGATCGAGTACCCAAAGAAATGATGGCGAAGTTGGAAGTCCGGGTCGTATTTGATTACAAACCTCAGTGGCGGAGGAATCTTCTCGTTGATCTCTGTAACGACTAGTTGTGGACGGTATTCCGAAAGGATGGCTCGTAAAACCCAATAATCGTTGCCGTCAATATCCAGACTCAACACACTGAAATTTTCAGCGACTTCGTAGGAACGCAACAAGGGCACGATGTTGGCAGGCGTGGCCCGGTTGCGACAAGCGAACACACCGGAGAAATACTTGTAAGCGCGCGCCAGCCTGACAAATTTTCGGCTGTCATATTCAACCCCAATCCCCTGCCATCCCTTGAGAAAAAGGGCATAAGTGTTGGACCAGCGAATGCCGTCCCCGGCTCCAATATCGACCGCGGTGCGACTATGTTCCGGAGGCAGGAGTTCAGCGATGTACCTGGCGAGAATGCGGTCTTCGTTTTCGTTTGAGAATCCGTCTCGTCGCAAAGACAGCCGGGCGCGGTGCAGCTTGGATTCAAGGTCCTGGAAACTTTGCCGGGCTGCTTTGGTCAATTTCATGCGTTACTTTTCTGGGACCCAAACTAACTGATCATTTTTCCGTAGTAAACTCTTGTATCGTACTCGATGGTAACTTTGCCGTCCTGGTTGTAAGTCTCGAAAATCGCGCGCAGGTTGGCTAACATCGACTCCAGATCAGGATGCCCGGGGTCGGGAGAGTATGACGCTGAACAAATACGGCCCTCCAATCCCTCGTAGTCAAGGTATTGTAAGTTTTCAAAGCTGGCGAGTCTAAAAGCGCTTTTCCCAAAGAAAGCCGCGATATCTTTGTAGACATTTTCGTGGCGCACCTGCAAATAATCGGTGCCGAACCGGACCAGAAGCTCTTCAATTGCCCTCAGAAAGTCGCTTGTTTCAAGCCGGCGCTCGTTCCAGATCAGCGCAACCCATCCCTCAGGCCGCAAAATGCGTAGAAATTCCCTCGCTGCTCTTGCCTGATCAAACCAATGGAAAGCCTGGCCGGCAGTAATCAGGTCAACGCTATGGTCCGCGAGCGTTGTGTCCTCCGCCGTTCCGGGTACGCTTTTGAATCGCGGATAGGACGCCAGCAGCCGTTCGGCCGCCTCGCGCATGTTCTGATTGGGCTCGACGGCATAAACCTGGAAGCCATTTTGTAGCAGCAATTCTGAGAGAATACCGGTCCCGGAACCCACGTCAGCCAATACTGCCTCACGTGTCAAACCACACTCCGCATAAAGAAGATCAACGATTTCGCGTGGATAACTCGGACGATACTTGGCGTAGGCCTCAGCTCTGCTTGAAAAGCGTCTAACGGAATCCACCATTGCTTTGTTATGCAACTCCTCCAAAGAATTTGGCGCTATTCTAAGTTCAGCCCGCCCAAAACGGAAAAGGCTCACTTGGGTCCTTCTTACGCTCTCGAAATCTTAAACGTCTTTGCGGCGAATGCGGACATGCCCGTCCGCGCATGAAATTACCCCGGCAAGAAAGAACAGGCAGGCCTGCTCTGGCAGCGGAATTCCCTATTTACGGGTTCTTTCGCGGAGAACGCGGACGCCTTACCGCGGCGGAAACAACGACGCGCTTTGTGGCGGTGGGGGAGGCGCAAACCTAACCAACAGGCGATAGCCCAGCAAAAGCGCAAGAACAAACGCAAATGTCAACGGCAGACGTGTGTCTGATTTGACCAGCATCCAGTAGTGAAGTACGCCTCCCGCGCCTGCAAAGTAAACCAGCCGGTGCAAGCGATTCCAACGCTTGCCACCCAGCCGCTTAATCATCTTGTTGGTAGAGGTTATCGCGAGGGGCGTGAGCATGAAGAAAGCTGCCATGCCTACTGTGATGAAAGGCCGTTTGATCACATCCGCGGGTATGGTTGAAAGATTAAACAGACGATCAAAGGCGATGTAAGTCAACAGGTGAAGAAAGCCATAAAAGAAAGCGAAAAGACCGACCATGCGCCGAAATCTAATAAGCCAGTTTGCGCCGGTAACTTTGCGGAGGGGCGTGACCGCGAGTGACAGCAGCAGGAAGACGAGGGTCAACATACCGGTAGTGCGCGTTACGAACTCGAGCGGATTTGCTCCCACCTGCTTGCGATAGACATCCCACAAAAGCAGGGTTAGCGGTACAAGGCTGTTGACGAAGAGGACAGTTTTTGAAAAGCGTGTGTCGAGCATATGAAAGTCGTTCAGATTGTCAGTAGTTAGACACGTGCTCAAAAATCCCGATGCAGATCCATCCCCTCATACAAATGTGCTACCTGCTCGGCATACCCGTTAAACATCAGCGTCTTGCGCCGACTGTACTCTCCAATGCGCCGCTCGGTCGCCTGGCTCCAGCGTGGATGATCCACATCCGGATTGACATTTGAATAGAATCCGTACTCATTTGGGGCCTGGATGTTCCAGGTGGTCGGAGGTTGTTCGGCCACCAGTTTGATTTTGACGATTGATTTGATGCCTTTAAATCCATATTTCCAGGGTACGACCAGGCGAATCGGAGCGCCGTCCTGGGGAGGCAACGTTTCTCCGTAGAGTCCGGTGGCGAGTATGGCCAGTGGATGCAGGGCCTCATCTATTCGCAATCCTTCGACGTACGGCAAGTCTAATCCGCTGGCGAAGGCGTTTGGCATCCGTTTGGGATCATAGAACGACTGGAAGGCAACGTAGCGCGCCGCCGGCAGGGGCTCCACTCTTTGCAGTAGTTTGAACAGGGGAAAGCCGACCCAGGGAATCACCATCGACCAGCCTTCAACACAGCGCATCCGATAGACTCGCTCCTCTTGTTCAATCCGAAGCAATTCCTCAAGGTCAAAAACTGCGGGCTTGTTAACTAACCCCTCGACAGAGACACTCCAGGGGCGGGTCACAAAACCCTTAGCTTCCGTTGCTACAGAGCTCTTGGAGGTCGAGAATTCATAAAAATTGTTGTAATTCGTTATGTCTTCAAGGGAGGTCAGCTTCTCATTCACGGTAAAACCTGAATTCGCGGCTGAACTCGTAACGGACTGCACTGTCGCAATCTTCTCGCCTTTGGGCAATTCCGGCGGTGGAGCATTGAGACTTCGGTAGAGTAACCCCGTCGCGGTCGCTGTACCTGCCAGGATCGCTCCCTTCATAAACCAACGACGGTTAAAATAGTCCCGTTTGTCGGTAATCTCGCTCGCGTTGATGTCGCTGTCGCTCTTCATTAATCTCAAGTTCCCAATTTAGCTGCAGATAATACGCTCCATCCTGGGCTAACGGTTTTCGCCAGCATAACGCCTATCCCTTTCAGGCGATAATGAACAGTCGTAAAGAGACTTGCAAACATTACACCTACGACGGAAAGTTCTCGTCAGTCTGAGGAATAATCTGTAGAATCCCCGCAATTTTTTGCAAATGCAATGAAAACGGCATCACCAACTGAACAGACTCCGGAAGGACACTGGGCGGCATTGTTGGCGGGTTTTCTCGGCTGGACACTCGATGCCTTCGATTTTTTCCTCGTCGTATTTTCCTTAACGGCGATTGCCGAGGAATTCCATCGGCCGGATAAGGACATCGCCTTATCAATTGCCGTTACTCTGGCCTTTCGTCCGGTGGGTGCTTTCATCTTCGGGTTGCTTGCCGACCGGTACGGCCGGCGACTGCCACTGATAATAGATCTCATTTTCTTTTCCGCGGTCGAGGTGCTTTCCGGACTTGCACCGAACTACACCACCTTTCTCGTCTTGCGGGCACTGTTTGGTATTGGAATGGGTGGCGAGTGGGGCGTAGGCGCCTCTCTGGCTATGGAGAAGGTGCCTCCTCGCTGGCGCGGAGTGCTATCCGGCCTGCTCCAGGAAGGTTATGCGGCTGGTTATCTGCTGGCGGCCGCTTGCTACTTCTTTGTTTTCCCGCACTGGGGCTGGCGGCCGATGTTTTTCATCGGGGGCTTACCAGCCCTGCTGGCAATTTATGTTCGCCTGCACGTAAAAGAATCAGAAGTTTGGAAGAAGACACGCCATGAGAACTGGAGCCAGTTAGGCCGCGCCATTGTTTCGCACTGGAAATTGTTTATTTACCTGGTGTTGTTAATGATGATGATGAACTTCGTCTCACACGGTACTCAGGACATGTACCCGACACTGCTGAAACGTCAGTGGGGATTTAGCCCTCAGAAAGTGGCCGCAGTAACGGCGCTCTCAATGGTCGGGGCAATTGCCGGCGGACTCGTCTTCGGACTTCTCTCAGATCGCTTTGGTCGCAAACGCTCAATGATCGCAGCGCTGCTCTGCGCGTTGGGTGTCATACCCCTGTGGGCTTTCTCACCGTCGCTTGGTCTGCTGGTCGCAGGCGGTTTTCTGATGCAATTCATGGTTCAAGGAGCCTGGGGGGTCATACCGGCGCATCTGACTGAATTGTCTCCGGATTCGGTACGCGGTTTCTTGCCAGGGTTTGCTTACCAGTGCGGCGTATTGCTGGCGGGTTTCGTTGCTTATATCGAAGCGATTTTCGCTCAGCGTATGAGTTATGCAAGCGCAATGGCATTGACTGCTTTCACTGTGTTCGTGGGTGCAATAATCATCACCGCTCTGGGTAGGGAACGGCACGGCATTCACTTTGGCGGTTGATTCAATTGCGAGATATACGGCCATGAAGCCAGAGCACAAGCTGGAGATTGACGAGCTTGAAACGGAAATTGTCGGGCAAATCACTTCAATGGTGGGTCAAACCACTGATAAGGTACGTGCAGTCCGCCGCCATTATTCAAATAAAATCGCGCGACTCCCTCCTGAGTTGGTCATCAATCTGGCAATCAGGTTGGTCGACAGTTCGGACTTCCTGCTTCGCTTTGTTGCTTATGAACTCGTCCATTACCACAGGCCGGCCTTGCACAGCCTGAATGCGACGATTCTGGAACGTCTGGGGCGGAGACTGGACAGTTGGTCTGCCGTCGATATATTCGCCAGTTACCTTGCAGGTCCCGCCTGGCGCGAGGGGCAGGTTCCAGACAAGCTGATTCATCGATGGGGCCGCTCGGCGAATCGTTGGTTGCGCCGGGCCGCGCTGGTCAGTACAGTCCCGCTGAATAACAAGGCGCGAGGGGGACGGGGCGACGTGACTCGCACCCTGGAAATCTGCGCAGCACTCAAGAACGACAGGGACGACATGGTTGTGAAGGCCCTGTCGTGGGCACTACGCGAGCTTGCAAAACGCGAACCAGGTTCCGTACGCGATTTTGTTAAGACGCATCGGCAATCGCTTCCGGCGAGGGTGTTGCGTGAAGTTAACCACAAACTTCAAACTGGTAGAAAATCACCCAGCCGATAAACTAACCGAAGCAGGAGCAGTTACCTTAAGTGGCGATCTCGGCAAGTTGCAGGTCTGACGGAGGACAATATGGCCGGTTATTCTGGAACCCCACTGGTAAAAAAATTAGGTATCAAGGCAGGATTTCGGATCGCCTTCGTGGGTGCTCCTGCGAATTTCGAGCGCGATCTAGGCCCGTTACCGGTCAATGTCCAAATCATGTCGCGTCCAAGGCGGCCAATGGATTTTGTCTTATTGTTCTCTAAGTCTGCGACGAGCCTGGAAAACGATTTCAAAAGAACGGCCGCCATGCTCTCAGCCAATGGAATGTTATGGGTTTCCTGGCCCAAAAAAGCTGCGAATATGGCGACTGATCTTTCCGAGAATATTGTGCGGGCAATTGGGCTCGATGCGGGCTTGGTTGATGTGAAGGTGTGTGCCGTCAACGAAATATGGTCGGGACTGAAGTTTGTTTACCGTTTGCGGGATCGTGATCGTTTGCAATAGTTTCGCATCGGCCGCCGTCGCAGGGTTTCCTTATCGGATATCTTCCGTCCAACGCGAATCTCAAAACCCATCCTGGAATCTAATTAGTCGGCGTTGATCGATCATTGCGCGAAAACTTCGGGAGCGAAAACTACTAATAGTGGGACCAGCGAAGCCTTCATCGAACCGGTTGCGCCAAACATACGGCGAACGCTTTCTCAGGAAGTGCGGATAGCCTGTTTTTGTGGGTGAATTCATAAGTCTAAAATGTTGTTGCTAACGATTGACCACACGCTAACCTAAAATTGAAATTGCCATGCGATCATCTATCTTCCAATCGCAGAAATATTTGCAGCGCAAAAACAACTGAAGTGTAATTTGCTGATCAAAAAATCAGCGTTCGCACTGGATGGACCAGCTGGTTGAAAGAAAGTAGTTGCAAAAACTTTTGCGATAACTATAATCCCGATCCCTCGCTAAGAGTGATGATTGAAGCAAGTAAGAATTGAAAAGCGCGGCTCGTCTGGATCTCGAGGATTTGTTAGTTTTGGGTTGCTAAGCTCTCATAATATTTTTCTCGCATGTAGCCCTGGACCTTAAACTGCAAGTTGGATTCAGATTGGCGCAGATTGCAAAAAGTGAAACTGCGCTGGGCAGTCTCAGGCGGTCCTCCAGAATAAATTAGGAGTTTCTCCGCCAAACAATCATCTCAGTAAGAGCAGGTACGGACTGGAGGATGCGAGTCCCCGGCCCGAGGAAAAGTTTTTTCCTTTTTTTCGAAACTCGCACTCAAGTTCGTTCCGTAATTTGAGGTTGACGGAGTACTGAAATGATCGAACCTGTTCAAACGCTTACAAAGCAATGCCCGATTTGTGCCCAGGACTTGCCCCTGACGGAGTATGGAGTTTGCCGAGCTCGTAAAGATGGTCGGAACCTTTATTGCAAGAGTTGCATTCGCAAGAAGGTAAGCGCCAGTCGCCGTGCTTTTAAGGCGTACAAGTCTGTGCGTCATCAATATGTTGCGGATAAAACTGACTCAGCCGCCAGACAGAAGGAACTTCCCGGCCCCCTGCCACCCCGACGCCATTACGTGGTGCGACAGGTCAATAAAATGACCCCCGTGGAACGAGTGCGTGAGGCGATCAGGAATGGGGCCCGAACCCAGAAAGAAATAGCTCAGGGGACAAAGCTGGGAAAAGACGAAATTGGAGATGCGCTGGCGAGTCTATTGCTGTGGACTCGCGAGATAAGAACCGAAGTAGTTGAAAGCCATCGAATCTATCTGATTAATGATTCGTCACCGGAATTGATGCAACGCCAGGAAAACCTACTGGCAAAAGAAGAAAACAACGAGGAACTGGGTCAACTTCCGCCCAGGAAGCGTGACGTACAGAGTTCCTTCAGCGTCGTGCAGGACTTGATGCCGGGAAAGCGGCCTGAGGGAGAGACCGAAAGACCGCCAGGGTGGGTCGCTGCCTAGCTCGTAATTAGCTGTTGAAAGCTTCCAGGACTTCGCGTGCGTGTTCGTCAGGCTTAACTTTCTCGAAGATTCGTTTGATTTTGCCTTTCTGGTCGATTAGGAACGTCTTGCGATGCACACCCATGTATGTCCTGCCCATGAACTTTTTCTGACCATAGGTTTCATACTTGTCCGCGATCGAGTGATCGACGTCAGTCAGGAGAGTAAAAGGGAGTTTAAACTTCTTCGTAAATTTCTGGTGTGAAGCCTCGTTATCGGTTGAGATTCCCAGTACTTTGATGTCCGCCTTCTGAAAATCCGCGAAAGAATCGCGAAAAGAACACGCCTCTTTGGTGCAACCGGGTGTATCATCCTTGGGATAAAAATAAAGAACTACTCTTTGACCTCTAAAGTCTTTGAGGCTGACTGATTGACCGTCCGCATCAGTGGTTTTGAAAGCTGGCGCCGTGCTTCCTTCTTTGAGCATCATTTCTCCTATGAACCGCTTCTGGTTTTCCTGTAAAGCCTGCTGGCATTCTAAGCGGAGCCGCATGACTGAGCAAATCCAACAAAAATAAATGGCGACTAGAAGGCGAAATAGCTATTGGATGGTAAAACAGGAGCCGGAAACCTACTCCTGGGACGACTTTGTACGCGACGGCGAAACAGATTGGACCGGGGTGCGAAATTATCAGGCCCGTAACAACCTGCGGGAAATGAAGGTTGGGGACAGCGTTCTCTTTTATCATTCGGGCAAAGAGAAGTCGGTCGTGGGTGTGGCAGAGGTTCACAAGTCCGCTTATGCTGATCCAACGGCAAATGATGCGCAGTGGGTAGCTGTCGATTTAAGACCGGTGAAGCAGTTGGACGCAGCCGTGCCCCTGGCGGCAATTCGTTATGACAAGAGACTTAGCGGACTACCCTTAATTCGCCAGTCACAGCTTTCCGTAATGCCGCTCACCAGAGACGAATTCGACGCTATCGTAACCATGGGGAAAAGTAAGACGAGAAAAAAAGGTCGCAAATGATGCTTAATTGATTGGGAGAGTGAACCAGATGTTCTCGCAAGTAGATTACACAATGATTATCGTCTCGGATATGGATCGTTCAGTTGAGTTCTATCGGGACAAATTGGGTATTCCGCTGAAGTTTCAATCACCCGACTGGACTGAGTTTCAGACCGGGGCCACGACGCTCGCGCTGCATGGTGGTGGTATTCGTCAACAACAGCCGCCGAGTGGCGATCCATCCAAGCAGGCAGGCACCTGCTCAATCGGTTTTAACGTGGAGGATGTCGATAAGACTTTTGCGGAGTTGCAAGCCAGGGGAATCATCTTCGTAATGCCGCCCACCCAAAGAGAAGGCGAGGGGATTAAGCTCGCGGTCTGCATCGACCCTGACGGCTTGCCGGTTTCCTTTGCGCAAATGATCGCCCAATAAGCTCACGGTTTGCGCACCTTCCCGGATTTGGGACAGCCCTCCAGGGAATAAAGCAATTAGAGCCCTTTGCTGATTAGTTTGGCGCTGGCGGCTGGATCAGATCCGGGATGCTAGCGATTGCTGCTGCCGGCAACGGCTTGAGCCTAAGTTGCTCTGCGAGAAAAGCAAGCCGGTCGCTCCGCGCCTCAGCATTTAGCGCATGCGGGGCCTCGTAAAGCTTGAATCGCTTTGGCTGGCTAACAATTGCTTCATATTGTTTGGCGCGTTCAGGGTTTAAAAATCTTTCCTGAGTGGCGAATTGCAAGAAAACAAAGGCCGGTGCCGCGTGGGAGACGTATTTGCCTGGATCTGACCAATCGTGTTTCCTAACGAACGCGTCGAATTTGTCGGGGCCTACTTTCTGTCGATAGTTCTGGTATTCCGGACTTTTCAGATCGACTTCGTCAGAAAGAGCACCGGCCATCAGAACAAACGCCTTGAATCTGCGGTCAATCCCACTAAGAAAGCCGCCCACCGCAGCGTTATAACTGTGGCCAACGTAGGCAATTCGTTTCGGATCAACATCCTTCCGGGCCAGCAACAGGTCAAGACCGCGGCGCATATCCACTACTTGCTGGACAAGGTCAACGAACTGCTGCTCATTGAGCGGTTGGTTATTTTCTACGTGGCCGGGACGCGCGATTGGTCCGTCGGTCAAGAGTGAAATCACGCCGCTCTGGGCCAGTGCCACCGCCTCGTCAAGAAATTGTGTGCGGTTGCGGGCCGTTGAATTGCTCCAGTACCAATGTCCCCAGATCACGGCCGCGAACGGGCCCTTTCCCGGAGGCACGACCAGATAAGCCGGGACTTCGCCGCCTTTGGGACTTGAATAGGTGATGTCAAAGATAGCTGTACCAGCGCGATGCTCAATACCTTTCTCTTTGAGACCGAGGGGCGCTTTCCTGTCGTAGTCAAAGTGCCGAAGCATGTCGGCGTCCTGTGCGAGCCCCGGCGAAGCGCAAAAAGCAGCAATGGTAGTCAAAAAAAACACCTGCAAAACAGGAAGTGGGCTTCGCATCGGCGGTTCCTCCTTTTCTTGCGTTTGGGCTGGCGGCGATAATTGACAATAGTATAGCTCCGGTGCGACGCTCTGCGAACACTGCACTATGCAATGAAACGAAAGGAGAACCGTTAATGCGTCTGACTGAAATGGTTTCGTGCTCTGGTTGAGCGGCTAAGCTCGATCCCGGCATACTCGCTCAGGTTTTGAGCGGGCTACCACCACAGCCTTTTGACGGAAATGTGATGGTTGGCTTTGACAAAGCCGACGACGCCGGAGTGTATCGACTGCGTGAAGACCTCGCGATCGTGCAGACAGTAGATTTTTTCACACCCATTGTTGACGATCCATTTGTATTTGGTCAGATCGCCGCGCTCAATTCCATCAACGACGTCTGGGCCATGGCGGGAACACCGGTGACGGCGCTGGCGATAACTTGCTTTCCCAAAAAGGGCGTTGATCCGGCCATTCTTGGGGAGATCATGCGCGGTGGGCTCGAGACTTTGAACCAGTACGGTGTCACTTTGATTGGAGGCCATAGTGTTGACAACCAGCAGATCATGTTTGGCTATTCGGTTACTGGAGTAATCGATCCGGGAAAGATCGCCACGAACGCCGGCGCGCGTCCGGGAGATGTAATCATCCTCACGAAGCCGATCGGCACCGGCGTCATTTCCACCGGGATCAAGTTTGGCAAATCCTCTGCGGAGATCGCCGCCGCGTCAGTCGCTACGATGTTGACACCAGGCAAGCACGCTGCTGAGGCAATGCGGGAATTCGACGTCAAAGGCGCAACCGACGTCACGGGCTTTTCCCTCCTTGGCCATGCCTGGGAGATGGCGCGGGCCAGCAACGTGACCATAAAGATCGAACCCGGTTCGGTACCGTTGCTGGCCGGTGCGTTGGAGTTGGCCGCCGCCGGGATGCTCACCAGTGGCGATGGGACGAACCGAGCTTATGTGGGGGAAGACATTGAGCTTGGCGATGCAGTCGACGAAAACTTGCGCAAGCTGTTTTTTGACCCGCAAACCGCCGGGGGAATGTTGATTGCCGTTCCCTCTGATCGCGCACAGGCATTATTAATGAGGTTGCGTGCCCATTATCCCCAGGCAAGCATAGTCGGCGTAGTCGTCGAGCGCGGGCCACGATTAATTACAGTGAACTAACCATTCCCGGTAAGCAGGTAACCATGGCCTCTACAATTCAGCAAATAACGCCGGCGAAAGCGCATTCAATTAGCGAGCTCTATCGGGCAGTCCGCGCCCGAACCATGCAGATCGTGGCGCCGTTGGAAATTGAGGACTATGTGATTCAGACCGCCGACTTTATGAGCCCGCCGCGCTGGCACATCGGCCATACCTCCTGGTTTTTTGAAACTCTGCTGCAGGCACACCAGCCCGGCTACAAAATCTACTCTGAAGAATATCTGTTCTACTTCAACTCCTACTATGAGGGACTTGGCGAGCGAATAGCGCGGCCCAAACGCGGCACCAGGTCACGGCCTACGGTCAGGGACACGATTAGATATCGTAATCATGTCGACGTCGAAATGCTGCGGTTTCTGGACACGATTGACGAGCATTCGCAGAGAGAAGCGGTGTTGTCGCTTGTTCGACTCGGCCTTGAGCACGAGATGCAGCACCAGGAACTGCTCGTCTACGACATCAAACACCTGCTAGGCGATCAGTTTGATGCGCCCATCCAGCCTGCGCCGGTATCGTCGACCGAAGTCACCGGAATGGCCGAGATAGAAGGCGGCATGTTTCGGCTCGGTTACGGCGCGCAAGTCCAGAACCCAGAGACCAAAGGCCAAGGTCCTTCTCACTTTGACTTCGCTTTCGATAACGAGAAACCCGCGCACCAGGTTTTCCTCCACGACTTTGCCATTGATCGCGCGCTTGTCAGCAATGGTGATTATCTTGAATTCATGCGCGCCGGCGGCTATCAGAACTTTCGCTGGTGGTTTTCCGAAGGCTGGGAGACGGTCAATCGTGAGCAGTGGGCTGCACCGATGTATTGGGAACTACACGATGGCCAATGGATGATTCGCGATTTCACCGGACTGAACGCTGCTGCAAGCAAAGCTAACGAACCAGTCTCACACGTCAGTTTTTTCGAAGCCTCGGCGTTTGCCAAATGGGCGGGAAAACGCCTGCCGACAGAAGCTGAATGGGAGAGAGCTGCCTGCGGTTCGAGTCACAACAAACCCTCGCGACCCGCGGGAGCTGCGGTGATCGCCCCTTATGGAAGTGGGCGTCGAAATTTTCCCTGGGGAAGCACTGTACCTACCGCAGCTAACGCCAATCTTTTTGAGAATGGCCTTTGGTCGGTGGCTACCATCGGCTCCTATCCAGCCGGGCAAAATGATCTCGGTTGCCAGCAGCTAATTGGCGATGTATGGGAATGGACCACGTCCGATTACGTTCCCTATCCCGGCTTTAAATCCGAGTTCGATGAATACAACGACAAGTGGTTCGTCAATCAGAAAGTATTGCGCGGTGGTTCGTTCGCCACGCCGCAACTTCATATCCGCTCAACCTACCGAAATTTCTTCCACGCGCACGAACGGTGGATGGTTTCCGGCTTTCGTTGCGCCCGGAATTTATAACGTAACTGGCTAAGGCTCTGGCGTCAGCTCGACCTGTCAACAATCGCTTACGTTACACCGCGGCGTTGCGTCTAGTGGCCAATGTTTCATCTATGCAAAATGAGCACGGCAATTGTATAATGCCCGGACCCATGAAACCGAGTCTCTTTCATCCAGCGGTAGCTAACTGGTTTGCGAAGCAGTTCCCAGGCGCTACGCCACCACAGGAACGGGCATGGCCAGCCATCAAGAACCGTGAGAACACGCTAATCGCGGCGCCGACCGGTTCCGGCAAGACGCTCGCGGCATTTCTCGCGGCCATCGACGACCTGGTGCGGCTTGGCCTGGAAGATAAGCTCGAGGACACAACCCACGTCATTTACGTCTCGCCGCTCAAGGCTTTGAGCAATGATATTCAGATCAACCTGCAAAAACCGCTTGAAGGAATTGAGCGCGAATTGCAGGCGTTGGGCTTGCCGCCGGTAAACATTCGTACGCTGGTCCGGACGGGTGATACCCCCGCAGCCGAACGCACGGCGATGACCAAGCGCCCGCCGCACATTTGTGTCACGACGCCGGAATCGCTTTTCATCCTTTTGACCAGCGAAGGCGGGCGTCGGATGTTGCGTACGGCGCGCACCCTGATTGTTGACGAAATACACGCCCTGGTGGGTGACAAGCGTGGTTCACACCTCGCCCTCTCGATTGAAAGGCTTGAGCATCTCGCCGCTCAGCATGAACTCGAAATGCAAAGCTCTCAGATCCAGAACCCCAGGCTTGAATTCCAACAACCCGCAGCCAACCTTCGACATTCCCGTTTGGTGCGTATTGGACTATCAGCCACCCAGCGGCCCATCGAGGAAGTGGCCCGCTTTCTGGTTGGCACAGCCAATTTAAACAACGATGGAATGCCCAACTGCACGATAGTTGACAGCGGTCATGTGCGCCGGCTCGATGTCGCAATTGAACTCCCTGAATCTCCTCTGCAGGCGGTAATGTCGGGCGAGGTCTGGGACGAAGTCTACGACCGTCTGGCCCAACTCATTCGCGAACACCACACAACTTTGATCTTCGTCAATACACGCCGGCTCGCAGAGCGAGTCGCGCGCCACCTCGGCGAGCGCATCGGCGACGAGAATATTGCCGCGCATCATGGCAGTCTCGCCCGTGAACAGCGTCTGGCTGCGGAGCAGCGCCTGAAAGCCGGTGAGTTGAGTGCGCTGGTAGCCACAGCCTCGCTGGAGTTAGGGATAGATATTGGGGACGTGAATCTGGTTTGCCAGCTCGCCTCGACGCGTTCGATAGCCAGCTTCCTGCAACGCGTGGGGCGCTCGAATCACACTGTCGAAGGGTTTCCGAAAGGCAGAATCTTTCCGCTCTCGCGCGATGAGCTGGTGGAATGTGCGGCTTTGATCGATTCTGTGCGCCGGGGAGAGTTAGATCAGGTGTCGATTCCGCAGCAACCGCTCGACATCCTCGCGCAGCAAGTCGTAGCTGCGGTCGCCGCCGAAGAATGGATTGAAGACGATCTCTTTGCGATGGTGCGAGGCGCCTATCCGTACCGGAATCTGGAGCGCAAAGACTTTGACGAAGTAATTCGCATGCTGGCCGAGGGGTTCGCGACCAAACGTGGCCGGCGGTCCGCATACGTGCATCATGACGCGGTAAATCATCGCTTGCGCGGCCGCCGCGGCGCCCGCCTCGCGGCAATCACCTCCGGGGGTGCGATTCCTGACACCGCTGACTATGCAGTGGTGCTCGAGCCGGGCGGTCTGGTCATCGGCAGCGTCAATGAAGATTTCGCCATCGAGAGTTTGCAGGGAGATATTTTTCAGCTGGGCAATACCTCCTGGCGCGTCTTGCGAGTCGAGCAGGGAAAAGTCCGGGTTGAGGATGCGCATGGCCAGCCGCCTTCGATTCCCTTCTGGTTGGGCGAAGCCCCGGCGCGCACGCATGAGCTTTCTGCGGCGGTCTCGCGTTTGCGCTCAGAAGTGGCCGAACGCGTTTCCGTCAGTAGCGCTGACTTAGATCTGCGGGTTGAGGCAAACGGAACAACAGTCGCGGCTGAGGCTCAATACCCCGAAGAAACAAAGTCCTCCATCGACACGACTTCAAGTCTGCATTACCTGACGGACGAAGTTGGCATATCTCGCCCCGCAGCCGAACAGATTGTTGAATATCTCGCAGCATCGAAGATCGCTCTCGGCGTCATGCCGACACAGCAGGATATCGTGCTGGAACGCTTCTTTGACGATAGCGGCAGCATGCAATTGATCGTCCATGCTCCCTTTGGCAGTCGTTTGAATCGGGCCTGGGGTCTGGCTTTGCGCAAACGTTTTTGTCGCCAATTCAACTTTGAACTCCAGGCCGCGGCTACCGAAGACGCAATCATTTTATCGCTTGGTCCCACACACAGCTTTCCGCTTGGCGATGTCTTTCACTATCTGAATTCCAAAACGGTCCGTGACCTGTTGTGTCAGGCATTGCTCGACGCTCCGATGTGGAACATCCGCTGGCGCTGGAATGTGACGCGGGCCCTTGCGGTCCTGCGCCGTCGCGGCGGCAAAAAGATTCCCGCCCAGCTGCAGCGCATGAATGCCGAAGATCTGTTGACCGCGGTCTTTCCCGATCAGGTTGCCTGTGTCGAAAATCTTGGCGGCGGCCCACGCGAGATTCCCGAGCATCCCCTGGTTGCGCAAACTGTCAAAGATTGTCTGGAAGAGGCAATGGATATCGAAGGCCTCGAATCATTACTGCAATCAATCGAGCGTAATGAAAGAAATCTAATCGCGCGAGATATGGTCGAAGCATCGCCGCTTGCGGCTGAAATTTTGAACGCTCGTCCCTACGCTTTCCTGGACGACGCTCCGCTCGAGGAGCGTCGGACGCGCGCGGTGTTTCAGAGGCGCTGGCTGGATCCGGAAAAGGCGGCGGACATTGGCAGATTGGATCCTGCGGCAATCGAGCGTGTGCGGGAAGAAGTTTGGCCAGAGGCGCAGAATCCGGATGAGCTGCATGACGCTCTGGTGGAGTTAGGATTCCTGACTGAGGCCGAAGGTGCAGAATGGCAAGAGTGGTTTGCCCAGCTGCAGGTCGACCGGCGAGCTGCTGTGCTCGTGACTGGGACCGAACCTGGGACCGAACCTGGGAGCGCAGGCATCCTGCCTGCCCCCTCGTCGAATGCCATTCAATCGGCGGCAGGCAGGATGCCTGCGCTCCCAGGCAGGCTTTGGGTGGCAGCGGAACGCTTACCGCAACTACAGGCAATCTTCCCTTTCGCTTCCCTTTCCCCGCAGATTACCGCGCCGGAGAGCTACGCGCAAACAACCTGGTCTGGCGAAGACGCATTGGTTGAGATCGTACGTGGAAGGCTCGAAGGACTTGGTCCTGTTACGGCAGAAAGTCTGGCCATTTCACTTGGCTTGCCGTCCAGGGATATCGAGGCCGCCCTGCTCAAATTGGAAGCTGAGGGCTTCGTTATTCGCGGCAGCTTCTCAACCGGCGCAAGTGCTGTTGAATGGTGTGCGCGCCGTTTACTGGCGCGTATTCACAGTTACACGCTGAACCGACTACGGCAGGAGATAGAACCGGTTTCCAGCTCGGATTTCATTCGCTTTCTGCTGGCCTGGCAAAAGGTTGCTCCCGATCACCAGATCGAAGGACCGGAGAGTCTGCGCGTCGTGCTTGAACAGCTGGAAGGATTTGAGGCCCCCGCAGCGGCCTGGGAGGGCGAATTGTTGCCCAGCCGGCTCATCGAATACGATCCCGTCTGGTTGGATGCACTATGTTTGTCGGGTGAAGTGATGTGGGCGCGCCTGACTCCGCCGGCGGCCCCCAAAAATGGTCCGGAAAGGTCCCGTGGATCGGGCCCGGTGCGCACAACGCCGATAGCGCTGATTCGACGTAAAAATCTGGCGGTTTGGAATTCTGTTTTTCCGCAACCTTGGCTGGAAGACATCAGATTTTCAAGCATCACAGAAGTTGTCTATAGCTATCTGCGCACCCGCGGCGCTTCTTTTTTCCATGACATTGTGGACAGTACCAAAATGCTGCGCGCCCAGGTGGAAGAGTCACTGGCTGAGCTGGTGGCTTACGGCCTGATTACTTCTGACAGCTTTACCGGCTTGCGCGCATTACTGACCCCGGCAAACCGCAAGACGCGCGCTGCAGCTCGGCACAAACATCGCCAACCGGTCTACGACATGGCCAGCGCCGGTCGCTGGTCGCTCCTGTCGAGAAACGCAGGAATTGAGTCTTCCGAAAATCCTGCAAGCGTTCCGCCAGCCAAACCCTCCGCAACTACTCCCCGGTGGCAAACCTTTGCAGCGGTTCCAGCGGAAACAAAAGAAGCCGTCGCGCGCATCCTGTTGCAACGTTACGGCGTCGTCTTCAAGCGCTTGCTGGAACGCGAAGGAATTGTGCTTCCCTGGCGCGATTTGCTGCGCGTTTATCATCGCTTGGAGGCGCGCGGGGAGATTCGAGGTGGCCGCTTTGTCGCAGGCATTTCGGGGGAACAATTCGCACTTCCTGACGCGGTCGGGTTGGTCAGATCTATCCGGCGCGCCCCGGAAAAGGGAATCATGATTTCGATTAGCGCCGCTGATCCACTGAACCTTGCCGGATTGATCACGCCGGGGCCGCGGGTTACTGCTCATACTGCAAATCGCGTCCTTTACAGTGATGGCGCTCCAGTCGCTGCACTGGAGTCGGGCGAGACGCGCTTTCTGGTTGAAATGAGTCGTACCATGGAGTGGCAGGCCAAGGCTGCCTTGCTGCGAAAGGCCACGCCCCCGGTGCTGCGTTCATACCTCAGCCGGCGCGCCTGAGCTTAAAATTATCTCGCCAACTAGTGCCTCCCGGACGTCTCATCTGTTGACCTGGAGGGCTGTAATGAAGCGATGACCGACTGGGTAAGCGTTGGGGTTCGCGCCGCAAGAACAACTACGCTACTATTGACTCAATCCAGGTCCTCCCTTTTCTGCTGTGTGAGGTAGCAATGATGAATAAGACCCCCATTTTGGCATTCATTACGAGTTTATCGATTGTCTTCACGATCGTATCGCCGACGAGGGCACAGGAGCCGGCTGCAGCGACCGCGACCAATGAACAATCCGAGGAGCAAAAGCAGAAGGAAAAGGATGCGGCAGAGAAGAAGGCGGTCGCGCTATTGGAACAAATAGTCAGCGAAGTGCAGATGATGAAGCTTCCGGAAAATCGCATTCGTGTGCAAATCGCCGCTGGCGATCTTCTTTGGAAGCGGAACGAAGCGAGAGCGCGATCACTATTCTCCTTCGCATCTGAGGGTGTAGCCGAGATGATGCGCAACAGCGACGGCAACATGCAGCGCTGGGCCGCACAGTTGCGACAGGAATTGGTGCTGTCCGTGGCCCAACACGATGCCCCACTGGCTTATCAACTCTTGGCGGCGACCCGTTCACCAAACCCTGTTGCTGAGACCGCCAATGTTTTTCGCCGTCCAAACTTCGATGCGAACCTGGACCAGGCTTTGCTGGCGCGCGTAGCAGCTAAGGATCCCGGGCTGGCTGCACAAAAGGTCGAGGAGTCGCTGGCCAAAGGTGATTATCCGGGTTCGGTGGCTCAGGTTCTGTCGCAATTGCAAGCGCAGGATAAAGAAGCGGCCAGTAAACTTAGTGCCAAAGTGGTGAGCAAGTTACAGTCCGAGAACATGCTGGCCAATCTACAAGCACAATCGCTGGCGATGAACCTTGTGCGACTGGGCCCCGCTCAGAGTGGGCCAACCCCAACGGCGAATCAGGTAAATGCAAGTCAGTCAAACAGGGGTAATGCGGGTCAGGCCGTGCTCAGCGAAGCAGCTTACCAGGAGTTGCTGAATACTCTTATTGATGCTGCGCTCAGAGCTACGCCCCAGACAGCGAACAATCAGCGCGGGCAGAATGCGCGCGGCAGGGGCAACTTTGGAGTTCCGCAAACCGCAGATCAAAATTCACTTTCAGACGGACAAATTGAGCAACAGAATGCACGGCGCCTGTTAAATGGATTGCAGACGCTGTTACCGCAGATCGACCTATATCTTCCATCGCGCGCAACTACTCTGCGTAACAAGATGACCGAAGTTGGCGTGGGGAATAACCAACGACTGGCGGCCAATCAGTTGAACAGCCTGATGCAACAGGGAACTGCCGACAGTTTACTGGCAGCCGCCCCCAGTGCACCTCCGCCCTTGCAGGCGAGGCTTTACCAGCAAGCAGTCCAAAAGGCGCTTGCGGAAGGAAACGCAGACCGCGCTCGCCAGATAGCGAACGAGCATCTCGACCCAAGCATCCGTGATGTGGTGCTGAAGCGCGTCGACTTTCAGCTGGTCGCGAAAAAGTTAGAAACAGAAAATATGGACCAACAGCGTCTAACTCTGGCTGGTTTGCGATCTGACAACGAGCGTATTGACTTACTGCTGATGTTGGCCGCCGCGGCACAAAAGACGGTGGCCGACTCAAAGGCGGCTACCGCGTCCGAGCACGGTGCAAAGCCTGCTCTGGTGTTTCTTGAAGAGGCCCGGCGCCTGGCGAACCGCCGCGTCACCAGCTACGGACAATTCGATCAGCAACTAAGGGTTGCAGAAGCGTTGGCGGTCCTCGATCCGGCGCACAGTTTTGAAGTGCTTGATTCAGGAATCAATCAGCTTAACGAACTGTTATCGGCCGCTGCCACCTTGAGTGGCTTCGAAGTAAATATTTTCAAGGATGGTGAGTTGCCGCTTGAAGGTGGTAGCCAGCTTGGCGATATGGTGGCGCGCTACGGGCGTGGAGTGGCCAATTTGGCAAAGATGGACTTTGCTCGGGCCGAGAGCTCTGCCAATAAATTCCAATTGGCGGAACCGCGCCTGTTTACCCAATTGAGCATCGTGCGCCGAATCCTGGGAGGGCCTCAGGTTCCACCCGCTGATAATGGCTTTATCGGCGGTTTTGGGCCGCGACGAGGACAGTAGAAGCGGCCGAAGCAGTTGAGTAACTGGACTGGGCGTTCCGCTTTCGTGCTGGGCTTTGCGCGCCTGCCTCATTTACCTATAATTTCTTCAAGCCACGTGAGATGCATTTGAATAAGCCCGCGGCCGCAGGGGTGTCAACAAGGAATCTGATTGATGAACTTTATTCTCTTGCTGCTTCTAGCTCTTGCTTTCTGCATGCCGGCCACGGTTGAGCAAAAAGACGAGCCCCAACACAAGCTGGTTCAGTTCCAAATGGTGCTGCTAAAGAAAGGTCCGAAATGGACTGCCACCCGCACCAAAGAGACTGAGCAGTTACATCAGGCGCATGTTGCACATGTAACGGCGCTGTTGGAATCAGGCCAGGCCATTATCGCTGGTCCCTTGACTGACGATGGTGAGATCCGCGGCATCTACATCTTTCGCGCCGCCTCGGCTGATGAGGCCAGGGCCTGGGCCGGCGCTGATCCTGCGGTCGCGTCTGGTCATTTGCTGGCTGAGATGCATCCCTGGTGGTCAGAAGACGTGATGAAAAAAGCCCCTGCGCCCTTTAAGATGACGACTGCATATCTGGCGTTTCTCACACGCGGGCCTGCCTGGACTCCCGAAAAAACACCCGCGAGTGCAGAACTGCAAAAAGCGCACATGGCCAATATCAACCGTCTCGCCGAGCTGAAAAAGCTGGTCGTGGCGGGTCCGTTTGGTGACGATGGCCAGTTGCGCGGCATCTTTGTCTTTCGCGTCGCTACGCTGGCAGAAGCCAGAGCGCTTACCGAGACAGACCCGGCAGTCAAGGCCGGACGGCTGGCCCTTGAGCTTCATCCCTGGCAGGTTCCGGAAGGCATTCTGCCATGATCTCTCACCGGGGCAATTTCATGTTCCTATATTGTATTCGCAGTTAAATCGTTAAGTTCAACGGAAGGGCTACAATGAAAGCAAGCTGGAACAACGTCGTACTCGCCGAAAGCGCAAACACTATTGTGGTCGAGGGTAATCATTATTTCCCGGCCAACGCAATTAAGCTGGAATATTTCCAAAAGAGCAGCACCCACACGGTCTGTCCCTGGAAGGGCCAGGCCAGTTACTACGATGTGGTGGTCGACGGCAAGGTGAACAAAGATGCCGCCTGGTATTATCCAGATCCGAAACCCGAGGCCGCCAACATCAAGGATTACCTTGCTTTCTGGCGCGGAGTGAAGGTGGAAGAGTAAAGTCCGGCAAGCTTCTCGCAGGCGCCACTCTCTCTATCCCTGCAAACGATCCTGGGACACACTCTTCGGGACAATATTTCGAACCCCACTCCTGACCAGTCCGTATCACCATTATGTACTGTCCCGGTTGCGGTTCCGAAGAACGTCAGATGAGTCAGTACTGCCGCGCCTGCGGCACGGATCTGCGTGTAGTGCGCGCTGGCCTGGAGCGACCCGATTCGGTTACTACTTCGGCAGTGACGGCGCGCGAGGAGATTGGGCGCGTATTTGCCGAAAAGATTCGTGAAGTTGAGGATTCGCGTGATCTCAAACGCATCGCCGAAGACGTCCTGCCCCAAATCGAAAAATTTCTCGAGTCTCCGGCAGAGAAGCGCCTGCGGCGAATGCGGGCGGGGGTGATTACTGCGGCAAGCGGCCTGGGAGCGACGCTGCTAGCTGGCCTGCTGCTTGCGGTGATCAGGAATCCTCAGGATCCGGATGCGATTCCACTGCTGATCTTCTTTGCCGGGTTGGGTGTGGTTGCTTTCACCATTGGTTTGGGACTTGTCTTGAATGGTTTATGGTTGACGCGTCTTCCCCAGGGCCTGGAAGATAAATCGCTGGAAGCGCGCACGCAAAATCTTCTGGACTCGGGATACGCGCCACCGCAGTTACGGCCAGGGGATGAGCGGCTTAATTTCCGCACCCCCACCACTTCCGATCTCGCTAAAGCCGATCTGCGCGGCTCGTCCGTCACCGAGCAGACTACGCATCACCTGAAACGAGAACCGTGAGATAAAAACGTTTAGAGTACCGCCTTCAGGCGGGCTTTCTTCCCCAATGCAATCCACCTGTCTGAATGTGAGGATATGCGGCCTGCCTCGCTCGTCCTGGTTGCGCCAATTTTATCTCCGAGCTTCTTAATCGAATATCGAATCGGGAAACGTTTTCGTAGTGCCTGACATTCTTTAGCAGATGGTATCGGGAGAACCATAAAGTTGCCGAACTTTTACAAGTGGCGTTAGCGGGAACTTTTCTATTGACACATACGGTTACGCAGACTTAGCCTTTCGCAGCTCATATATTTGTCCGGCGCCTCCGAACCTTCGATAACCACTGCTGCCAGTTCTTTCGTTCAGGATGAAGTCGATCTTGGAAGTGTCGGAAAAGCTGTCACAGGAATCGGTCTTTCGATTCCCCATTTTGAAGGAGTCTATCCATGGATCAAAAAGAATTTGACCGTCCCAACAAACCTACGGAGTGGACGCTAATGTTTTATTTCGCCAGCGACAATCCACTGGCGCCGGGAGTTATCTCGCAACTGAAAGCACTTAAGAACGCGGGGTATCATCGCGGCGTCAATGTTCTGGCGTATTTTGATCCTGAGGTTCGGGAAACACCGACGCACATCTTCGATGTTAACGCCATCGAGAAGATAGAGAGTGAGAAGCCACAAATCGGTTTTGCAAATGATCCTTTCGTCAGGAACTTGATGTACGACAAATTATGGGGAGACGAGCTTTCCCGTGACGGCAAGACCCCAATCAGGCAGTTGCTGATCCAGCAACTGGAAAAGAGGAACTTTAAATTCAATCCACGGAAGCCTCCAGCGTCAAACGACGACGGAAATGACGATCATGGCCGGGCAAGTGATGACAGGAGAACGCGGCCTCAATCGGGCCCGAAAGAGTCATTAGCCATGTTTTTGAACTTCTGTGCTGAGAAGTATCCGGCCGAGCACTATATGCTCTTCATTATTGGACACGGGCAGATCGTGGGCGATGATGTGTTTCTCTATGACGAGCACGCAGCCAAACATGCGGTGACTTTGACGGAACTGGGCGAGGAGCTCAAGAAGTTCAAAGCTCATGAAAATGTTCGCAAGGCGGAGTTTGATTTAGTGAGTTTTCATAGCTGCTCAATGAGCAGCGTGGAGATCACTTCGGAACTGAAGGGGACCGCAAAATTCATGTTGGCTTCACAAGGCACAGCGTTTGTGGGTAGTTGGCCCTATCTCTCGATATTGATCAGAATCTTCAATGATTTTGGGGAGCCTTCCCTGGATATCAAAGAAATGATCAAAAAGATGTTCTTCTACGTTCGCCACAATAGTACAGACTTTGTATTGGCCGGCTACTCGTTCGATCTTTGCCTTTGTGAGTTGGGAGAAGGCGGAGTGACGGCTGTTGAGAAGGCAATCAAAGATTTGGCCGCAGAGTTGAAAAGAGGTTTGGCTGAAGGAACTTCGCCGATTATCGCGGATGCCATTTTGCTGGCGCACTGGAGATCGCAGAGTTATTGGCAAGAGAATTACACTGATGTCTATGACTTCTGCTTTTGCCTTGAGCACTACTGTAATGAGCTGGGAAATAACGTCGGGAATATGGGATCTATTCAAACAGCTGCTGGTAAGGTAATGGACGCGCTGATAGCCGAGAGACCTGGAGACGACAAGTACGGTGAACGGTTAGTAACTATAGCGCAATTCGTCGGTCCGGGTTCCCAATATTCCCATGGCTTATCGGTTTTCTTTCCCTGGTCTGAGCCTCCGCAGGACCGGCCGATCATGTCCCAATACCCAGGTTACGCTTTTCAAGAGAAAACCGACTGGTTTGGTTTTCTCAAAGAATATTTCAGGAGCACCATGCGCAAGAGTCGCAGGGAGGAGTCTGATCCGAGAATTCCTGCCCCGCACCAGAGTCCTGCTGAGGCACTGCGCGAAGACATGGCTGCAATCATGTTTGGCGCCGCCGGCGGCGCGAGCGTCCCCGGAGCCCTCGACGATGACGACCCGCCACCAGTTAAGACTCGACCGACAGATCCCATGGGTAAAGTCAGTCCACGCGATCCGATGGGGGGTGACTGTGCTTGTGGATCCATAAAGAACTTTCCACACGACACTCGTCCGCGCCTGTTACGAGCAAGAAACGCACAGTTAGATAAGGATGGCCCAACCTTCTTCAGCTTTTAGTGAGGTCTGGTAGGAAAAGGGGCGGCATGACCGCTCTTTTTCTTTCATTTTCTCTCGCTATCAGAGTGAAAACATGCAGTACTCCACATTAATTCTTGTGGCACTCTTCCCATTTCTTATTCCAGTGGCTCTGGCGCAGCAGCAACCCGTGGGCGCCACGGAAGATACTACTCGACACGCTAACGATCTACTCAAACTTAGTGCCCAACAGAATTTCGAAAACCATGCGGTAGCACTGCAAACTGCACAACAGGCGCTAGTACTATGGCAAAGTGTGGGAGATAAAGGCGGAATCGCTCGCACTTATGACCAGATTGGTCGCTGTTACCTGGTGCAGAGCAAATTGCCAGACGCGACCAAAAACTACGAGCAGGCGCTCCAAATCTGGCAGGAGCTGAATAACAACAAACAGGTTGCTTCAACCTTAATAATGCTTGGATTTATTGAAGTCCGTAAGGGCGAATGGTCTGCTGCTATTTCCCTCCTTACCCAAGCCCAGAGTTTGCTGGAAGAAAATGACGCGAGCCAGCTTGGTCAAATCTCCGCAGCCTTAGCTGATATTTTCAATGAAAGCGGGTTACCGAAAGACGGGCTCATTCACACGCGCCGCGCACTCGAATACTACCGACGCACGCCTGACGAACGCGATGACAAGCGCATGATCCTCGATATCGGTAAGAGCTATTTTCTGCTGGGGAAGTACAGCGAAGCCTTGGCATATATCCAACAAGCGCTCGACAGCTTTGCCCCGGACAACCTTGATTCAGCCGACTGTCACGAATCCCTCGGTCGAGTCTACAGCGCCACCGGCCAACTCGATCTGGCGCTCGAACACTTGCAAGCTGCCATCCCCGTCTATGAACGAATCGGAAATCCCGCGGAAGCAGCGCGCGCCCGTGCTCTGGTCGGACAGGTCTATTATCAAATGGGACAGTTGGAGCGGGCGCGGCACACTTACCAGCAGGCGCTCTCAGCCTTTCAACGCCTGTCCGATCAGCTGAACGAATCGGCGCTTCATTACGCGCTTGGTCGCCTGGAATTGAAGCGTGGTAACTACGACGAGGCGGAACAGTATTTGCGCCATTCCATCGATGAAACAGAAAACATCCGCCGGATTCCTGCCAGCCGCGACCTAACGGCCGCCTTTTCTGCCACCGTGCACGACCGATATGCAGGTTATATCGAGTGCCTGATGCACAAGCATCAGATCAATCCCTCAAAAGGTTTTGACGTCCTCGCTCTCGAGACCAGTGAATTGGCGCGGGCGCGCTCGCTTGCCGAGTTTTTGCGGGATACGCAAATCACTGCGGTTGGAAACCTCGAGCCAGAGCTGGCAGCTCAGGAAAAAACAATACGGCAATCACAGCGGATTAAGGAGGACTATCGGGTTGCGTTGTTAGCGAGGAATTACAAGAAGGAGGAACTCGACGCTCTGGATGCGGATTTGCAGCGACTCGAAAAAGAGTACAAGCAAGTAAGCGACACCATCCGAGAACGTTATCCCTCGTTTGAACAGATTACGCGACCTACGGCGCTAACGCTCTCTCAAATCCAGGCGCAGGTGCTGCGGGACGATCAATCCATCCTGCTCGAATACAGCCTGGGTTTGGACCGCAGTTTCCTTTGGGCCGTGACGCGTACGCAGGTTTCGAGTTTTGAGCTGCCGGCACGCGCGGAAATTGAAGACCTTGCGCTTCAAGTCTACGGATCGCTTACGGCGTATCAGCCCAAGTCGGGCGAAACGCCGGCTCAGCGGAACGAGCGGGCCGCTTTATCTCTCACGCAGCTGCCCGGCCAACTCGCCGGGCTGAGCGAGATTTTGTTGCGGCCGGTCGCCGCCCAACTCGGAACGAAACGTTTGATAATCGTGGCAGACGGAGCCCTGCAATACATTCCCTTTCAAGCCCTTACCTTACGAACTCCAGGACGGGCCGGGCAAGGTTATGATACAGGTCGGGCTCTGCTTTGGGATCACGAAATCGTCAACGAACCTTCAGCGTCAACCCTAGCCCTGTTGATAAGCGGCTCTGCGCAGCGAGCACCCGCCAGCGGCACGGTGGCTGTACTGGCCGACCCTGTTTTCGCAGCGGATGATTCGCGCGTCAGGACGCAAGACCCTGGTTCAACTTTGGTCCCGTTAAAACCGCTGCACAATGGCGAACTCCTGGCG
>Ga0209683_10000054_pt1 | contig 38715 bp, 33 predicted proteins | sample DOMMetBare2Fresh_FD_187474 | JGI IMG/M metagenome (GOLD analysis project Ga0209683, IMG submission 187474) | Wetland sediment microbial communities from St. Louis River estuary, USA, under dissolved organic matter induced mercury methylation -... | ecosystem: Environmental > Aquatic >... | reverse complement strand
ACACGATATGTAGATTCAGCAGGATACTGAAGCAGCAAGCGGCGACGTAAACACCGACGGCCCCAATACCGGCAAGCTCAACCGTAGAACCGGCCTTGCGTGGATCGACGTGCTCATCCGACGGGATCTGGAAAAAACCGTAAACCGCGCCCGTGATCAATCCGCCTATGTGTCCAAAATTATCGATCACCTGAAACAAGACAAGCCCGAAGACGAGGATGAACCCGATATTTATCAAAAGGTTCTTGCGAAATTCGGCCGAAATAAATTGTCGCCGGCGAAAGGCATAAACGGCGAGATAACCGATCAAACCGACGATCCCGCCTGACGCTCCAACCGATATTCCGTCCGGCACAAAGATCAAACTCAAAACGCCGCCGCCGAGGGCCGCAAGTAGAAAGACTATAGCCAAATGTGCTCGATTTGAAAGCATTTCAAAGATCTTGCCGAAACTATAAAAGGCGTAGCAATTCATCCCAACGTGAAGCAGGCTGCCGTGCGTCGTCGCGCCGGTCAATATCCGCCAATATTCGTGATCTTTGAGAAAGGCCGGTTTGACGAATCCGGCGCTCAAAATCGAAGCATCCAGCCCGGTTCCGAGCTGTACCAAAGCGACCGCCGCGATCGATACTACCAGAACAATGGTGTAATACGGCAGATCGGGACGAACGCCAGCAGTTTCGGCATGGTTCACCTCTAATTCTTGCGGTTCGTCGTCGGACTGATATGAAAGGGACATTCTGAAGCCTACATCGCGAGGCCGCCGTCGGCCTGGATCACCTGCCCGGTGATGTACGCGGCTGAGGCTGAGAGCATAAAGCATGCAATTTCAGCGACTTCCGCGACATTCCCGAGACGGCTGAGTGGTATTTGTGCAAGGATCTTTTCGCGATATTCGTCATTCATTTCCGAGGCCATATCGGTTTCAATGAGACCAAGAGCGAGAGCGTTGACGGTGATCTTGCGGCTTGCGACTTCTTTTGCAAGCGATTTTGTAAGGCCGATCATTCCGGCCTTCGACGCTGAATAGTTTGATTGCCCGAGCATCCCGACGACACCTGAGATCGACGTAATATTAAGGATCGAACCGCCATCTTCGTTACGCATCATTGGCCGCACAGCCGCTTTCGAAAAGTTCCACGCGCCCTTCAGATTAGTATCAATTACAGCATCCCAATCTTCTTCTTTCATCCGCAAAATAAGCTGGTCGCGCGTGATGCCGGCGTTGTTGACCAAAAGATCGACCGTTCCGAACGCATCCTTAACCTGCCCGACGAACTCGGCGGCGGCCTCGGTATTCGCGACGTCGCATTGCGCCGCGAGAGCTTTGACGCCGAGATTTTCGACCTCAGCTTTCAGCTTCTCGGCTTCGTCGGCACCTTTCGAATAATTAAACGCCACATTCGCACCTCGCCGCGCCAATTCCATGACTATCGCTTTGCCGATGCCGCGTGTGCCACCGGTAACGATCGCCGATCGTCCGATAAATTCCCTATCTTTCATAACTAAATGTTCAGTGCATTCCGCTGAACCTCAAAAAGTTTATTGACGCCAATGTCCGCGAGGACAAGCATCTCGTCCATTTGCTCGCGTGAGAACGGCTCCCGTTCAGCAGTTCCCTGCAGCTCGATGAATTTGCCCAAACCGGTGCAGACGACATTCATATCGACGTCGGCGGCCGAATCCTCGGTATAGGCGAGGTCGAGAATCGTTGAGCCCTCGATAACGCCCACGCTGACCGCCGCAACCTCGCTAAGAATAGGTGATCGAGAAATCGTTCCCTGTTTTACCAGCTTTCGGCAAGCGAGAGCGAGCGCAACATACGCACCCGTGATCGACGCACAGCGTGTGCCGCCATCAGCCTGGATAACGTCGCAATCCAGATAGATCTGGCGTTCGCCGAGCAATTTGGTATCCACCACGGCACGCAGGCTGCGGCCGATCAGACGTTGAATCTCCTGCGTTCTACCTGACGGCCGCTGCGTTTCGCGTTGTGTGCGAGTATTTGTCGCCCGCGGCAGCATCGCGTACTCAGCGGTCACCCAACCGAGACCTTTGTTACGCATAAACATCGGTACGCGGTCCTCGACCGACGCCGTGCAAATGACCTTTGTCCCGCCGACCTCGATCAGCGCCGAGCCCTCGGCATACGGCGAAATATTCGGCGTAATTTTAGTATTGCGGATCTGGTCGTGGGTGCGGTTGTCTTGTCTTTGATAAGTCATAGTGAAAATGTGAAAAAGTGAAATAGTGAAAAAGCTTGGAGAACGTCCTCAACCAGCTTTTTCACTTTTCTACATTTTCACTTTTTACCTCGTCAATGCCGTAAACCTCAATTGCCTCAAGTTTTGACGGCTTTGTTCCTAAAAATCTTTCGGCGACGCGGGCGAATCTGTCAGCGGCGTCTGTAACATAAAAATGATCGAGGTCATCGCATAATTGACGTCTGCCAGTCACGGCGGTCGGATTTGCGAGTTCTTTTTCGGCCAAAAGCCTTTCGACCTCCTCGGCCGTCGCTTCGCCGGAATCAATGAGTTTAACATCTTGGCCGACTGTTTGCTGAATGACATCTCGCAAAATGGGGTAGTGCGTACAGCCCAGAACGAGAGCGTCCGGTGCGAAGGCCTTCATCTCAGCGAGGTATTTTGCAGCTATCGAAAAGGTCTCGGGTTCATTTACCCAATTCTCCTCGGCGAGCGGAACAAACAAGGGGCAAGCGGTTTGCAAAACCTCGGCCGTATCGGACGCCCGCCTAATTGCTTCGAAATAGGCGTTGCTGGCAACAGTCGCGTCCGTGGCGATAACACCGATCTTTGCCTTTGGACGATCACTAGTGAGTTCGACCGCTTTACGGCCGCCCGGGCCGATTACGCCGACGACGTCGAGGCCGATCTTTTCGCGAATCTTTGGCAGAGCGAGCGCTGACGCCGTATTGCACGCAACGACAAGCAGCTTTATTCCGCGCGACGCCAGAAACTGCGAATTCTCAACGGCGTAACGCTCAACCGTTGACAGCGATTTTGTGCCGTACGGAACGCGGGCCGTGTCGCCTAGATAAACGAAATGCTCATTCGGCAAACGGTTGTGCAAAGCACGGTAAACGGTCAGCCCGCCGACGCCCGAGTCAAAAATACCAATTGGCAACTGATTATTCACAAAACCTACACCACACAAACTATTTTAGTACGAGGATTAAACTTACCACACCAAGATTCTCACGCTAAGCAAACGGCGCTCAAGGACTGCATAAGTGGCGAGTTTTCCGGGTATGGCAAGATCTGACAGTCGGTCGAATCGGGTCAAAAATCGACGTCGACTCAGCTAGCCTTTCCGGCGGCGGTAAAGAAGTACCACGATCACTACGGCCGAAATTACCAGCAAAGCGATAATAAGAGGATTTTGGCCAAACTTCCTGATTGACGCCGATATGCCAACGTCGTCGGCCGGCGGCGCAAGTTTCGACGTTCCATTTGCATCCGCTTCGAGACGCAGCCTTGCCCGGAGCAGCATATCTCGCACTCTGTCCTCGGCCTCTTTATTGACGACCCCGCGTTTCAAACTGCCGAAAAAGCCGCCCAAAGAGTCGGATCGAGAGATATTCGTAAAGACAAGATAAGTGTCGGCCGACCCGCCCGAAGGAAATCTCAACAGCATCGATAATGCCAGAGACGAATCAACGTAACGGCTGGCGTAAATCCCCTTGGTGGCGATCAGGTATCTAGCACTGCTGTCACCTTGATTCGCGTAAGATATTGTGTGCGTTATGGTTATGATCGGCTTTACGCCAAAATTGACATTTGCCCAGTCAAGTCTGTTTTCTACGCCAGCTAGATCTGCACGCGGAAAATTCCTCATATACTTGGTAAATTCAGGCGCAAGCTCATCTAGGAAAAGCGAGGCGTCGAGCAACATTCGATGTTCATCCGCAAGTCGAAGCGGTTGCTTTCGATTATCGTACTGCATAAGCCCTTGTTCCCCACGCGTCTCGTAATCGAGAACGTATTCTACAAGCATCTGTCGAAAGATCTGAGTCGTCTGCGATCGGTACTCAGGAGCGTTCCAATCTACGGTCGACTGCAATCTAGTGATCATGGCCGCGGACATCTTTATGTCGCATTTTCCGACCGCGCATTTCTTTAGGTCGTCAATGTCGCGTTTCTCTAATTCGAGCGACTCGAGATCCCCAACGACGGGCGGCGTATTGAATTTCGACCCTGCAAGAATTGTCTTGTTATCCCTCTGCGAGAGGCTGTCCCGGAATGCCGTAAACGATGTAGCAGAAAGGTTTGGGAGCCGCAAAACTCCGCAAACGGCCACCTCTTTTTTGTCTTTACGGCTAAGGGGTTTGACAACAGCTTCGCCCTTATCAAGTTCCGAAAAATCGCCGTCGCCGAAAGCCGCCTCCTGACGCATAATTCTACGGAACTGATCTATTTGGTTTTGGGCGAGAGCGAAGGATGTAAAGGCGTGGATGACCGCCGAAAATATTATTACCCTAACGAACATTTGATCGATTCGTAACATCACAGACACACGGTCTATTCATTAATTATACGATTACTCAAATGCCAATGAACAATCACTTTACGGAATTGTCGAACAATTTTTCGCGATCGAGAGACGATCTGTGACGAGTAAGAGAAAAAGATGGTGGAGGCGGCGGGAATCGAACCCGCATCCAAAGGTTGCGACCAGTAAAATCTACACGTTTAGTTTGTTCACTTTAGTTTCGCAAGCAAAGAGCAGATGAACAAACAAGACCTCTTCGCGTTGCTAACCCGGCTAACTTTAACTTCACGCCGCAGGTGGAAACGTGATGCGAGCTTGTACTGAGTTATGCCTTACGCGGTCGCTACAAGCTGACTTCCGGTAAGACACTTCTGGTTTAGAGTTAACTAAGCAGCAAGAGCTAATTCTTGATTAGCATTTGTTTTTGTATAGTTTTGTTAACGAGCTCACCATACAAAAGCCCGACGTGCATTCAAAGATCTATACAAGCCCCTGTCGAAGCCTGTCGCCCCCATGCTTTTGGCTCCCCTCCTGGTTTGAGGAGGGGTGTCAGCCGTTTTGGCTGACGGGGTGGTAGTGTACGCTTTTTTGATGAGAAATGGAAGGTTTGGGTTGGAATGAAATGGGGTGCCAAGGCAACCTGCAAACTGCGGCCCGAATCCATTACGTGTTACCATTCTGCTGTAAGTATCAAGTGAAATCACTTTTCTGGGATTGATTATGAAATTCACAATTCTCCTCACACTCGCGACATTTTATCTAACCCTTTACATTTTCTCGCCAATATCGGCGTCTGCCCAGGACGTAAACGGCTTGCTGTTGACTGTTAATAGCGGCGGCGACGCCCATGACGCCGATCCGGGCGACCGCTTGTGTGCCGACGCGGGCGGACAATGCACCTTGCGGGCCGCGATCGATGAAACGAACGCCAATTCCACGCGGGACGCGGTCATCTTTAGCCTGCCCCAGCCCGCCACGATCGAGCTGACTCTTGGCGAGCTTCTAATAAACCAGAATCTGGACATCCTCGGCCCCGGTGCTCGCCGCTTGACCGTTCAACGCAGCACAGTTGCTGGAACGCCTAATTTCCGTATCTTTCGTGTACCGCAAACGCAGGCGTTCGTTTTCATTCGCGGCATGACGATACGCAACGGGAATGATATTACCGGCGGTGCTCTTTTTGTTCAGGAAGGCGGCTTTGTCGGGCTTTACGATTCAGCAATCATCGCCAACCGCGCGACATCCGGCGGTGCGATAACGGTTTTTGGCAGGTTGGTCATACACAGATGCCTAATCGCCGGAAACACTGCTGACAATCAGGGCGGAGCGATAATAAACGCCACGAGCACGTCCGATACGTTGATCACAAACACGACTATTACCGGCAACTCAGCCTCGATCGCCGGTGCGATAGACAACATCGGCAGCCTTTTGCTCGTAAATAACACAATCACTGCCAACGCGGCGTCGAGCAACATCAGCAGCATTCTCAGCAACCCGCTCGGAACGATAAAGGTACTGAATACGATCATCGGCCGCGACATAGGCCAGCCGGGACTCGCGATTTCGGGTACATTTCAGTCAGCGGGGAATAATATTGTTACTCATTCGACGGGCAGCACCGGCTTTACGAACGCCGTAAATGGTGACCAAGTCAGCCAAAGTAACGCGATCGACCCGATGCTCGGCCCGCTCGCCAACAACGGCGGACAAACCGATACGTTTGCCCCGCTGCCCGGCAGTACGGCAATCAAGGGCGGCAATGTTTGTGCCCGAACGGGACAGTGCCCGCTGCTGCCGGGAATCATTGTGCAGGGCGGCAGACTGGACCAGCGGCGCAACCGTCGCAGCCGTATTGCCGAGAAGATAGATGTTGGCTCGTTAGATACTGACTCATTTAGCGGATCGAGCATTGGAAGCTTGGGCGTGTTCGGGGCCGGACAAGGAATGGCAAGCCGTTATGCTGGTTCGCATGCATACATCATACATCCCACTACGCTCGAAACGCGTCATACGCTGGTGCGGCTCGATGGAAGCATTACATTTACTAACCTTCCGGGAGCCGATGCCTATGTTATTGAAATCAGGGCAAAACGCAGCGGAATGACGTCGCCACTAGTAATTTCTTTTGATTTCTAAGAATCGCCATTTTCTCTAAATAATTTCAATTAATTCGCAGCTTTTGAATTGGCGATCAGTGTCGGGTATTTTCCGGTCCAACAAGCGGAGCAGGTTGAATTTGTGTCGAGGCCAATGCTAGCGAGCATGCCTTCGAGTGAGAGATAGCCGAGCGAGTCGGCGCCGATGTAATCGCGGATTTCTTCTTCGGTCATGCGAGACGCGATCAGATCGTCTCGGTCAGGCGTATCGACGCCGTAGTAGCACGAATGGGCGGTCGGCGGACACGAAATACGCATATGCACCTCGGTCGCACCAGCCTCGCGAACCATCGAGACGATCTTTTTCGAGGTAGTCCCGCGGACTATCGAATCATCGACCAGCACGATACGGCGGCCATTGATCAGGTCCTTGATAGGATTGAGTTTAAGACGGACGCCGAACGAGCGGATCGACTGCGTGGGCTCGATAAACGTGCGGCCGACGTAGTGGTTACGGATGATCGCCTGGCGAAAACTGATGTCCGATTGAGAGGCAAAACCGATCGCTGCAGCGACGCCCGAATCAGGAACCGGCACGACGAGGTCGGCCTCGACCGGCTGCTCGATTGCCAGCTGTTTGCCCATCTTGTGCCGCGATTCGTTTACCGAGCGCCCAAAAATTGTCGAATCGGGCCGCGAAAAATAGACATGCTCAAACGTACAGACGGAATGCGGCTTTGGCTCAAACGGCATTGACGAATGCAGTCCGGCTTCGTCAATGACGAGCATCTCACCCGGCGCTATCTCGCGAATGTATTCGGCGTCGATCAAGTCGAAGGCACAGGTCTCCGACGCAACGCAATAGGCTCCCTGAAACTTACCCAAAACCAGAGGGCGAAATCCGCGCGGGTCGCGAATCGCGATCAACGCTCTGGGCGTCAAGAACAAAAGAGAAAACGCTCCTTCGGTGTCTTTCAGCACTTTTTCGATCGCCTCGATCGCGTTTTTTGCGGGTCTGCGGGCGATCCCATGCAATATAGTCTCGGTGTCTGAGGTCGAGGAAAATATCGCACCGCCGCGTTCAAGCTCCACACGCATGCTCTCGGCAAACGGCAAATTCCCGTTGTGGCAAACCGCAATTTTGCCGTGTTGGCAGGTAACGGAAAAAGGCTGAACTTCCTCGATCGTGTTCTTTCCGGTTGTCGAATACCGCGTATGCCCGATGGCGCTTGAGCCCGTGAGTTTCTTCAGAACTTCTTCGTTTAGCACATCCGCGACAAGGCCGATCTCTCTAAATTGGAAAAGATCATCACCATCAGCTGATACGATTCCACAAGCTTCCTGGCCACGATGCTGCAACGCAAACAGGCCCAACTGCGTCAGCGTCGAGGCCTCAGCATGGCCAAAGATGCCGAAAATACCGCATTCCTCGTGAAGTTTGTCGAGAGTGATTTCCATCTGATGTCTATTCTAAAACGATTCACCACAGAGTCACAGAGGGCACAGAGCTATTTTGAAATTCGTCTTAAAAACTCCGTGTTCTCTGTGACTCTGTGGTGAGTTCTTAATCCGCCTGGAGAATTCGTCCTCTACATTCGCCGAAGCCGATGCGGCGGAAGCCTTCGCGTTCGCAGTAGCCTTTCATGATGATCTCATCGCCGTCTTCGAGGAAGCGGCGTGTTTCTCCGGATGGCAGTTCGATAGGTTCGGTGCCACGCCAGCTTAGTTCGAGCATCGAACCGCGTTCCGACTTTTCCTTGCCGGAGATCGTGCCAGTCGCGATCAGATCGCCGGTCTGTAGGTTGCAGCCGTTTGACGCGTGATGCGTCAGCATCTGGCCGATCGTCCAGTAGAGATCTTTCAAGTTGGAACGGCTCAGGAGATGTGGCTCGATGTTCTCGTCAAGCATCTTCTGTGTTTGAATAAAGACCTCAAGATTGATATCGATGCCGCCGAATTTTTCGTTTTGCTCGTCGGCGAGATAATCGAGCGGTGCGGGATCGCCTTCTTCGCGTTCGAACGCCTTTGTGCGGAACGGTGCAAGAGCTTCCATCGTTACGACGAAGGGCGAGATGGTCGTGGCAAAATTCTTTGCGAGAAAAGGCCCGAGCGGCTGGTATTCCCACGCCTGTATGTCGCGGGCGGACCAGTCGTTGACGAGGCACAACCCAAAGATATGTTTCTCCGCGTCGCCGATCGGGATCGACGTGCCGAGCTCGTTGCCTTGCCCGACAAAAAACCCGACCTCCATCTCGTAATCGAGACTCTTGCACGGAATAAAGACCGGCGGAGCTTCTGCGTCGCTCCGGTTCTGCCCGTGCGGCCGCTTGATGTCCGTCCCCGAGATCACGATCGACGAAGCCCGCCCGTGATACCCGATCGGCACATACTTGTAATTCGGCAGCAGCGGATTGTCCGGCCGAAACATCGACCCGACATTCGTCGCATGATAGATCGAGCAGTAGAAGTCGGTGTAGTCGCCAATCTCGAAAGGTACCCAGAAATCACATTCACTTCGTAGAAGCAAATGCGGCTCAATTCTTGACCGAACTTCTTGATCAGCGTCATCGCGCAGCAGTTTAGCGACTTCCCCTCGTAGTTCGGAAATTTCAGTGGCTCGTAAGCGGTCGACTCCGTGATTCAAAGAGAAGTCAAAAGTTAAGCTCTGTAGACGTTTGTATTTCTCCGAATCAGCCGACGCGAAAACCTCGTCTTCCCAGCATGAGTCAAAGTCAAAAATGTAGTCTCCAATTGCGAAGCCCAATCTTTCATGTTTCGTTGTGCCCAACTCGTTGAAAAAGCACCACGGCAAATTCTGTATCGGAAAATCGGTATTCGGATCGTTGGCGGATTCGACCCAGCTTTTGAGGTTCGGGTCGTGGGTTTCGTTAATTTCGTAGCTCATATATTCAAGTTAAGCATCGGAGGCGGAAACCTGCGCGGTAGCAAGGGTGCGCAATGTAGAAACTTAGCAGTGTTGCTCACCCTCCCAACGGGTCGGGTTTCCGCCGTCATGCGCCGGCGTCTTAGAAATTCGGCAGACTGTTGCGCACCCTCCCAACGGGTCGGGTTTCCGCCTTGATCGCTGGTCTTCTCTAAAAATCGCCCTGACCGTACAGCACGTAGTTGACTGCTCCTTCAACATGACTTGGCTTCCACAAATATCTGGTGCTACCGCCTCGGGACCATACTTGCTGATCGGTATCAACCAGGCCCGCTGCGCGCAATTCTTTTGTTGCGTTTGATTTGAATGCGTTCATCACGATTTCGGGCGTTCGGATCGACGCTACAACTGAATGGGCATGATTAGTGCGAACATTCACCGCGTGCAGCCCGTAGCCGCGAACGCTGCAAACTTCGCGGATAGCTCGCTCCACGACACCACGGCACGGGCCATCGAGGAGAAAGCTGGTTGTCGCCTGATTTTCCTGCATCATCGCGTTCAGATTCCTGCTCGGCAGCACCTTTGATGTCCCATAAGTGTTCTTACCGTGTCGATCCACGGAATATCGATCGTCACCGTGGAGCCACGTGCCGTAAGTCCGGAACGTGATCAAGTATGCTAACGGTGATTCATTGTCATCCCATGCGTGGTCATTCATAATGCGCACCCTCCCTACAGGTCGGGTTTCTGCCATTCTCGTCCGCCAAACTCACAGAATCCCCAGTTTTTGCAGATCGGCGATCGGCTCGTCGAACGAGCATGATCCGAACGACTGGATGCCAAACTTTCGCAGGTGCTCGAGCTGCCATGTGGTCAGCGAGTATTCGTCCCGCCAAACGGCCTCCTGATCGTCAAATCGGAAAACCTCGTCAAATTCCTCTTCCATCACGTCCGCCAGAAAGCTCTCGCGATACCCTTCGCGGGCAAATCCGGCCATCAGAAAGAGATTGAGAAAGCCGTGCATCGTGCCTTGGGCGGCGTTCGCCTCGTAAGTCAGCGGGCGAAAACAGCGGATCGGGTGATGCAGCCCGGCGGTCGCTTTGAACGGAACATTTGCCGCAAGGCATGTCCGCACAAAACGAACAATCGCCGCTGTTGACGGAAACGCCTCAGGCGTGACGCCGCCCGTGCGGATCTTGGCACGCTGGCCCCGGATGGCGAGCGTCGCGACAAGATCGGGCAGTCTATCGTCAAGGGGCAATTCGAAATAGGCCGTCAAATTCCGAGGCAAGGCATTCGCCGCGTTTTCGATCAATTCAGAGGTTTCGGCCCGGATCTCAAGCGTATCGCAAACAACGCCGGGGCCGTTAGTTAGGTTAAAATCCTCGACGGTGCGAATCGCCTCGTAAACGTTCTCGCCAACAACAACGCTCACGCGCCACGCGTTTCCGCCATCGCGCGAAATAAAGTCGCGTGCACTTTCGTAAAATTCGCCTAAACGGGCAGCCGTCACGATAAATCGGCCCAACATCCAGCTGTAATTGCTGTTTCGGTATGTCGCGTAATTGATAACTGCCTCGGGCATCGAGAGATGTGCCGGTGGAAACAGGCCTGCGTAATCGATCGCCCCGGCAAGTAGAACCCGAACGGCTGCAATAGGACTCGATCCTGTGGCTGAAACGAACATCAGAGATTACAAAATGCCCGCAATAATTTTGATTAAAAGATGTAACGCGACTGGCATTTTTGGTGTTATCAATTAGGACCTAATACGAGTCCCTGCTGCGTTATTTGAATCTAAACCAGCACTCGTCCAATCGCAAGCAGAAAGTGGGAAAGGACTGAAAGTATGCCCTCGGTAGGATTCGAACCTACAACCAACGGATTATGAGTCCGCTGCTCTAACCGTTGAGCTACAAGGGCATATAAACCAGTTTAGTTTAATCTCTTTTTTCCCGCAAACCGACTGGAATGTAACCAACTATGCGAGAAGCGGGCGGAATATCACAGCACTGCGAATCTTATCGATCGATTGGGAAAGGGCTTCAGCCTCTGAGTTTGGATTTTCGCGTGTATATGCCGTTTTGATCTCGGCATCGGTCTTGTCTTTCAGGAGATTTTCGAGAACAAACATTTCCGTTTCGCCAAATTCAGGAATGCCGAGAGCATTCGTCGCCTCGATGCCAATTACACGTGTCTCTGCGAGATCGAATACCCAATCCAAAACTTTATCCACCGGATCGGCGTCACTAAACCGCTGCTTGATCAGCGAAAATATCCTTTCGCGAGTGTCCACATTCAGCAGCAGAGCCATAAAGAACCGATGCTCCGCGTTGGTCACATAACTGCGTCGGTTAACGATCTCGTCCACCATATCCGACCACTCAAAGACCGACCGCATTGCTGTGCCAGCTGATCGGTGCCGATTTTCGATGATCCTTATAAAGCCGTCAAACTGTGCCTTTGGGCCCTCTAGCTTGAACAACTCGCCGAGTTGGTTTGATCTCAAGAGCGCTCTAAGCTGCGTCAAGATCATATAACTCGTCTGCATATCGCTCGATTTAAGAAAATCGGTGGCTAAGCTCTCTGCATCGGGCCGCTTTGCCCGAAAGAGTGTCGACATCATTTGCAGCTTTTTAGTCGTAGTATCCTGTTCAAAAAACGGGTCGATCGCTATGCACGGCTTGTGATAAGAGAATTGAGGCAGATGCAGCGGGCTCTTATCCGTTCGCACAACGATCGTGGCCGACGGTTGGTCGAGGTGAAACAACGAATGAATATAACGGTTTCCCGCCCAGATTTCCTGTACGCCGCCAACCTCGAGCAGCTCGCACAATTTCAGCGTAAGATCACCGATCTCAAAAAATGTATTTATCGCCTCGTGACGTTTCCATTCGTACCAGCTATGAATGCTCGACCCCGCCAGCACCTGAAACGCGCCGCAGAAACCGTGCTGATGGATAGCCGTCGTGCCCTCGAACCAAAAGTAAACGTCGATGTGAAAGCGAGGGCCGGAAAAGATGGTGATCGGCGGGTCGCCAAAATTGCCGCGGACATCCCTTTGCGGCGGCAGCTCGGTTTGTTTGAGCGACCATTCGACCACATCCCAGGCCGTAAGTTTCGACGGCAATTCGGCTTTCTTCAGCGCCTCAGCGGCGATCGAGGGCAAAAGTTCCTCGTCGTAATTATTTGCTCGCCAAACGTCTTCGATCTCGGCACCGAGTTGTTGAAATAATTCCATATAAATTAACGATCCGTGTCAAAATTCGGCTTCCGGCCGCTCACTTTGCGATAGGTGCCACCCGACATTACGTTGTGCCCGAAACCGCAATCGGCGTCCGTGCCGGCTTGCGTTACTTTTACCGTTCCCGGTTTTACAAATTTTATCGTGATCTTACACGCGCCGAATTCGTTCGAATCATAAATTGCGGTGTCGCCTTTGATCGCCGCCTGACCGTCGAGATAGCCCATATTTGCGGACAGCTCGCCATTTACAAAGTAAGGATATATCAGGTCAAAGGCTATGTGTAGTTTGCCGCCGCCGAGAGCGTAGATCTTTAGGTCATTTGACTGACCTTTGAATTTACCTGAGAAATAACTGCGAAAAGTGCCATTGACCTCACGCGCGGAAACACTCGTGCGCGATCTCTGTGCAGACGAATCGCCCGACAACGCCATCAGACACACGGCAGCAAATAGCAGGCTGAATAATTGTTTACGCATAATTCACCTTTTCGATAAAACGATTATCTGCTATATTTTGCCTAACTCTTCCGTAGATTTAAACAACATAAAGGGGAAAATTGATGAGCGCTGCAATCGACGATCTGAACCCGAAGGCCGGACACGAGTTTTTCGGCCATCCAAAAGGACTTCCGACTCTTTTCATGACCGAGATGTGGGAACGATTTTCGTTCTACGGCATTCGGCCGCTGCTTATACTATTTATGACAGCAACGCTGATGGATGGGGGCTTTGGGTTTGAACGGCCCAAAGCCGCGGCCATAGTCGGTATATACGCCGCTAGCGTATATCTGTCGTCGCTGCCCGGTGGCTGGATCGCCGACCGTTTGCTTGGGCTAAGGCGGGCGATCATGTACGGAGCCGTGCTGATCACAAGTGGCCATTTATCCATTGGACTATCGGGATTTTTCGGCGGAAAGACAATGTTCTTTATTGGCCTGATACTTATCGTTCTCGGAACAGGTTTGCTCAAGCCAAATATCTCAGCGATCGTCGGCGACCTTTATCCCGAGGGCGGAGAGCGGCGCGACGCCGGATTTTCGATCTTTTATATGGGCATAAATCTCGGGGCAACCCTTGGGCAGATCATCACCGGATTGCTGGGCGAAAAATACGGTTTCCACTGGGGCTTTGGCGCCGCGGGTGTAGGTATGTTTTTTGGTTTACTCTGGTTCGCTATTCGATCGCGAACAACTCTGGGAAATATAGGCATCGAACGCAGCCGCGATCCTGACCCGACAATTCAGGCCGGTTACGAATCCCGGGTAAAGATCGTGGTCGCGGTCGGCCTCGCGATAATCGCGTTATTGATAATTTTGACAGCCACGGGCGTAATAGTTATAGACCCGCAAGTCATCGGCGGCTACATGCTCTATGCATTGGTTAGCGTCGCGGTCGTGTTTTTCATCTATATGTTCGTTGCCGGTAAGTTGAACAGCGATGAGAAAAAACGCGTGATAGTTATCGGCGTCTTATTTCTCTTCGCGGCGATCTTTTGGGCGGCATTCGAACAGGCTCCGACCTCGCTCAACCTCTTTGCCAAAGATTTTACCGAGCGTCAAATTGGTTCGTTTGAGGTGCCTGCACTTTGGTTCCAATCGATCAATTCGTTTCTAATTATCATATTTGCACCGATTTTTGCGGCCATTTGGACGTGGTTCGGAGCACGTAACATTAATATCTCGAGTCCGGCTAAATTCGCTCTGGGGTTATTTTTGGCGGCCGTAGGATTTTTCATAATGATATTCCCGGCCAATATGCTCGTTTCGACGGGCGGCTTGATCAAGGTCTCGGCTTGGTGGCTGACCTTCAGCTATCTATTCCAGACGTTTGGCGAGTTGCTACTCAGCCCAGTCGGGTTGTCGTCTATGACAAAACTCGCGCCTCGCCGTTTTGTCGGCCAAATGATGGGCATCTGGTTCCTCGCGGCGTCGGTCGGCAACCTTATCGCAGGCCTCGTCGGCGGCAGCGTCGACCCCGAAAAACTCGAACAGACGCCCACCCTCTTTACCTGGACGACTATCGCACTTGTGGTTTCTGCGGTTATTTTAGGACTACTGGCGATACCGATCGCCCGTATGATGAAGAATACCGAAGACGTCGTTCACAACGAAACCGTCGAGCCCGCGGGGGCTTAGCGGTAATCGGAACTGATTTTTTTGTTTGTTTAGTCATAACTATTTAGTAATTTGATCACTTAAAGGAAATAATCTGATGAGCGCAAACGCAGATACGATAGACAGCAGAGGTTTTAGCGTCGACAGCAGTAAACATCCAAAGGGACTTTACGTCCTTTTTGGAACGGAAATGTGGGAACGGTTCAGCTTCTATTCGATGCTGTCCCTATTCACGCTTTACCTTCGCGACCCGACTACAGGATTTGGCTGGACGGCGGCCGAGGCGACGGCTCTATATTCCAATTATCTGGCCTTCGTTTATCTGAGCCCGCTGGTCGGTGGCTTTATCGCCGACCGGTTCACCGGTTATCGCAAGGCGGTGATGATCGGCGGCTTCTTCTTCATGGCCGGCCACGGCCTGCTTTCGATACCGGCGATCTGGGCCGTCTATCTGGCTCTAACGTGCCTCGTCATCGGAAACGGGTTCTTCAAGCCGAACGTCTCGACAATGGTCGGCAACCTCTATCCCGAGGGCAGCCACCTCAAGGATCGGGCCTATAACATCTTTTACATGGGCATAAACGTCGGAGCCTTTCTGGCGCCGATCGTGATGGAGATCGTCAAGGCATACTTCGGGTTCCACGCCGCTTTTGCAGTCGCTGCTTTCGGAATGGTCATCTCGGTCTCGATCCTCTGGTACTTCAGAAACATGGTCGAGGATCCTGGCGCCCTCGCCGCCCGAAAGGAATTACGGGCAAATAGAGGTTCAGACACTGCGGCCGATACGGTCGCGACGGCGGTCGATGCTCCCCCACACGATGTTAGCCACCAGGACGACGGCGGCGACGCGGCCCAGGCGCGGAACAAGCAGACCTTAATGGAAAGCGTTCCGAACTCAAAACGCATCATCGCCCTGATCGTGATCTTTATCATCGTGATCGTTTTCTGGATGGTCTTTCACCAAAACGGTTCGACACTGACGTACTGGGCTGACGACAACACGGCCTGGAATGTAACGGGAACGATCTCCAATTCGATAAATGCATTTTGGGTGCTTACCCTAACTTTTCCGCTAGTGTGGTTTTGGGGATTTCTCGATCGCCGCGGCAAAGAGCCGTCCACTCCGACCAAGATGGCATTCGGAATGACGCTGACCGGCATCTCGTTCCTCGTCCTGTATCTCGGGGCAGTAGCGGGCGAGAATTCGCCTAAGACAGCGGAACAATTTGCGACAGGTGCCTTTCGCGTCAATGAGCGCGTGATCACAAATCTCGGCGCGGCGGGTGTTCCAAAAGACGTTCTTGACAAGATTGTCAACGCAAAAGCTGCAGACGGCAAGAACACGATCTACGGCGTCAAATTTGAACCAAAAACTGACGAAACGACAAAAGCCATAACCTCGGGCGAGCAGCAACTCGTCAATGCTATCAACGCGGTAGCGCCGGGTGCCGGCGACATTCACAAAGCCGCTATCCTGCGAAACGCCTTTCTCTTTAAAGTGTCGGCCCTCTGGCTGATCATCGCCTACGGCATCGTCACGCTTGGCGAGCTTATGCTGTCGCCGATGGGCCTTTCGCTCGTATCAAAAGTCGCACCGATCAGCGTCCGCGGCCTTATGATGGGCGGATGGTTTGTCGCCACCGCGATCGGCAACAAGTTAACCCAGATCGGCATTTTCTGGGACATCTGGCTGCAATCGACGTTCTTTCTCGTCTTGGCCTCGATGGCCCTGGTGATGGCAGTTGTGCTCGCGATCCTGCTCAAACCGCTTAAGAAGGCTATGCCGGGCGTCTGACCCAAGTCAAAGGGCTTAAGTGGAAAGGCAGAATCGTAGTAACTTGGTTTTGCCTTTTCCCCTTTTTACTTTTCACTTTTTACTTTGGCGAAAGGCAGCCATCGCCTCGGCGGCGCCGGCGTGCATGATCTCGGGTTTGTGATAGCGCCAGTATTTTTCAAACTCTTCGTCGCTCATCTGCGTATTCTCACCGCGAGTTTTTTCTCTCAAAAAATCTTCGGCCCAGGCCCGAATGTCCATATCTGTATTCAACGCCGTGCGGGCTCCGTGCATCAAATTGTCGCGTTCCATAGATTTATTCTCCGTATGCTAGATTATTAAATACTACTTGCTTTAACAAACGTCGCCTGGGCGACGTTTCTGGAGTTCCATGTGAAAAAAATATTTATTAGCTCATTATTATTTGTCTTACTCGCGTCTAATGCAGCGGTTGGTCAGCGAGTTAAGCCAAGTGCGACGGTCGCCAAACCTACGCCGGCGGCGACTAATGTCGGGACATACTCGCAGCCTGAGTACAAGGTAGCTTTCTTAAACAAGACACTAGCAAACGGCCTTGAAGTCATCGTTTATCCTGATCCGGGTGTTCCGATCGTATCTGTCGAATTAGCCGTTCGCAACGGCTCATTCACCGAACCGCCTGAACTCAACGGCCTTTCACACCTTTACGAACATATGTTTTTTAAGTCGAATCAGGCGACCGTCAATCAAGAGCCTTATCTTAGAGAGATCGGCCAGCTTGGCATCACTTACAATGGCTCGACACGCGAGGAGGTCGTGAATTACTACTTTACGACGACGAGCCAGTATGCCGGCACCGCAATTCGATTTATGAGGGATGCGGCGATGTATCCCATGTTTAATGAGGACGAGTTTGCTCGTGAAAAAGAGGTTGTGATCGGAGAGATAGACCGCAACGAATCAAATCCGTTTTTCTATCTCAATCGCACATTACAGGACAAACTCTTTTACAAATATCCGACCCGAAAGAATCCGCTTGGTACCCGCGAATCGATCCAGAGCGCAACGACTGAAAAGATGCGGCTTATACAGGGCCGTTACTACGTTCCTAATAATTCGACTGTGATCGTAACCGGTGACATTGATCCGAACGAGGCTTTTAGGCTTGTTGAGCAATATTTTGGTCAGTGGCAGCGGCGCCCCGTCGACCCTTTTCAGGAGTTCCCTTTGGTCGATCACCCACCGCTATTCAAAAGCGACGGTTATGTGGTGGAGCAGCCGGTCCAGAATGTGCTCATTCAGATCGGATGGCACGGCCCGTCGATCGGTAAGGACAACGCTGCTACTTATGCAGCCGATGTTTTTTCTTATATCGTGACGCAGCCTGATTCGCGATTTCAGCGCAATCTGGTGGATACCGGACTTGTTGTGGGAGCCGACATCGGTTATTACACTCAGCGAAATGTCGGCCCGATCGTCGTCACACTCGTAACGACGCCGGACAAAGCTAAAGTCGCGCTCAAAGCCGTCTACGCTGAGATCGCACAGTTCGATAAACCAAACTATTTCACAGATGCCGAACTTGCAAACGCCAAGACCATACTCGAATCTCGCGACCTGTTTGACCGCGAAAAGCTAAGTGAATATGCCCATACTTTAGGCTTTTGGTGGAGCTCGACGGGTATTGATTACTTTCGCGGATATCATCAGGCGCTGCGTGCGATCACCCGTCGCGACACAAACCGCTACGTTCAAACTTACATCCAGGGCAAACCGCACATCGGTGTTGCTCTGATATCAAGGGAATCTCAAGCTCAGGCACGCATCTCGGCGGACGACCTGATCGGTAAATAATATGCACATGGCAATTTTTCCTTTCGCCCGCATTGGTCGGGCCACATTACCGCTGATCTTGATCTTGCTGATCTTTCAGCAGGGAGTGCTGGGACAGGCAGCAAAAACGAGCCTTTCATCGCAGGCCGCACTCGTTAGCGAATTTGATGTAAACGGACTAAAGGTACTGATCAAGCGCCGTCCCGGTAGTTCGACGGTTGCGGCGGGCCTCTTTTTTCGAGGTGGCGCCAGAAATCTGACGGCCCAAAATGCGGGCATCGAGAATTTTATGTTGAGTGTCGCAACCGAGGGCAGTCAACGATTTCCGCGGGAAATTCTGCGGCGAGAACTTGCAAGTACGGGTAGTAATATCAGCTCTGGATCAAATTATGATTACAGCGTTCTCGCGCTCACAACCACGCGCGAGAGATTTGACCGCTCGTGGGATGCCTTTACCGACATCGCCCTTCGTCCCGCATTTGCAGCCAAAGACGTTGAATTGACCCGCGAAAAATTATTGACGTCACTACGAAGTCAAGAGGACGATCCGGACGGTTTCCTGCAGGTACTTGTAGATAAGACGATAAATGCCAAAACACCGTACGAAAATGATCCGGATGGTACGATCGAGACGATAACCGCTCTGAAAGCCGCCGATCTACGCTCCTATCATCAAAAAGCCATGCAGACGTCCCGGCTGTTGATAGTGATAGTTGGCGATCTTGACCCTAGTTTATTGAAACAGCGGGTTGCCGCTACGTTTGGGAAACTGCCTCGCGGTGATTATAAGGACACTCCGATACCGGCCTTTGATTTTTCCAAATCTACGCTTGACGTGATCTCTCGAAATTTGCCTACAAATTATGTGGAGGGTGTTTTCAGAGCTCCGTCAATAAACAGTCCCGATTTTTACGCAATGCGTGTGGCTACCACCTTATTACGCGACCGTGTTTTTGAGGAGGTGCGGGTCAAAAGAAATTTATCCTACGCGCCAAGCGCCGATATTGGGTCGCAGGCAGCAAACACCGGAAACATTTATGTTTCGGCGGTCGATGCCAATCGTGCCGTAAGCGTAATGATAGACGAGATCAAGGCTTTGCAAACGAAACTAGTTGACGAGCGCGAGATATCGGGCGTTGCCGGACAGTTTTTGACCACCTATTTTATCGGACAGGAAACAAATGCCGCACAGGCGCGTGAGCTCGCAATGTATGAACTCATCGGCGGAGGCTGGCGAAATTCTGCAAAATTCCTTGATGGAATTCGCAGCGTCAAACCGGAAGAGGTTCGAGCAGTAAGTGCCACTTACATGAAGAACCTGAGATTCGTCGTGATCGGAAATCCATCCGCGATCGACAGATCGCTTTTCCTGCAAAACCAATAGACGAGCCCTTTAATGAATCGACAATAAAAAAGATCCGTTGGAACCATTCGCCAACGGATCTTTTTGTCTAAATGACGATCAGACCTACTTTCCGTCTTTTTTCCGATCTCTATTCTCTGCCGGTCCCGTTTCAGGTTTTGGCTGGCTTTTGGGCGGCGGCGGTTCTTGCCTCGGACGCGGCTCATTACGCGGCTGCTCTTTCACCGGTGGTTGGGGCCTCGGGGTGTTCTCGTATCGCGGCTGCTCCTTTACCGGCGGTGGTTGGGGCCTAGGCGTTGTCTCGTATCGAGGCTGCTCCTTCACCGGCGGTGGTTGCGGCCTAGGCGTCGTTTCATACCGCGGAGTTTTTACCGGTTCCTTTTGCGGCTCGTCGTCACTCCTTATCGGCGGCGTATAAATCGTTGTCTGCTTTATTGGTGCGTTCTCGGTTCTTTCTTTGACTATAACCGGACGGTCAACCGCGCCGGTTTTGCGCTTTACGGTGGTCCCGTTTTCGGACGGATTGATTCCGTCCGTTTCATTATTGCCAGTGACCGGCGGACGGCCGCCAAAGATCCTCTTCGTCCTAAGTTCCGTGTCAAGCGGCGCGGCCTGATTGCGCGGCGCGGCTCCCGTCGCGACCTCAGACTCCGCCATCGCGACACGTGGCGACGCTGTCCTTATATCCCTGCCGATCTTGCGACTGACCTCAGAATATGAGGGCAGGGCCGTGGCGACAGTCACCTCAGCGGCTGTCTCGGCTAACACAGCGTTGGCCACGGAGAGCGGCGGTCTGCGCGGACCCTTAATACCAGTTCCGAACTCGTCCCTGGGTGTCGTGATCACCGCGCTTGGTGGAATGATCGTTTGACGTCCAGGCGGGCGTATTGGCTTGATCCCGGCCGTGACCGTTCCCCCGGGTGTCGGTGTGGGCCTCGGCCTCGGACCTCCGCCGGGGTGATTTCCACCATTATGATTGTTTTGATTCCAGTTGTAGTTATGATGACGACGGTAATACGGCAGTGGATACCAGCAAACATTATTATTGAAGACGTTAATGACCACCAGAGCCGGGAACCACCAGCTTCGCGCCGGCCTGTAGTAGCCGTATGGCGACCAATTCCAGTAACCATCGTCGTAGAACCAGCGTCCGTGATGATATGTGGCCCAGCCCCATGGCTCGTCATTGACCCATATCCAGCCATACGGCTGCATCCAACGCCAATGGCCATACCGGTAAGGCGACCAATCTACGTAACGGCTAAGCGACGTTCTATATGGGCGCCAAACGTAACCATAGTTTCTTGTGTTTACCCATTCGCCATAGTCATTGAGGTCATCGGCTCCGTAAATGTCGTTGTCATAATACTTGTCGTAATAGGCGGCTTTCAATTGTTTTGCGATGATAAAATCTCGTTCCGCGACCCAATCTCCGAAATCGTCCGAGATTCGAGAGGCATCGGACGTTTCCCATTCGCCCACATTAGCACCCGCAATGTACACACGCGCGCTTCGGCCGTTTTTTAGAGTAAAGCCGGCATTGTCGGAATAAACGCGGGCTTCGCCGCCCTCGGTCGAACTGACGCGTATCTCGTTGTCGCCTTCACTTCCGGCGTCGACACGATAGGCACCCGAGTGCTGAACCGCAACGGTTGTTTTTGGCGCGTCGATCTCAAAATACGAACGGTCCTTATTGAAAGATGTGATGCGGACATTCAGCGTACCGAGTGAAAGGCTGACCGCGATACCCTCGTCCTTAAGCGTCTCTATCTTTAATAATGAGCTTTCCGATAGCCGCAGATGTTGATACTTGTCAAACTGGATCTCAACCCGACCGTTGACCTCGGTCACGATCTCATCTCCTTCGACGACCGGGAGATTGAGCGTCACGTTTTCCCAATCTGAGGTTGCCGCTCGTTTGATCTTGGCATCACCTTTAACAAAACTGATCCGCGCAACGCGCGCGGTGACCTCGGGAACGTCGTCGTCGTCAGGCACAGCGCCTGAAGGAGATTCCGGGAGATTTAACGTCTGAGCACCAGGGCTCGAACCAAATACCGCAATACCCGCGATCGCAAAACTAACGAACATCAAAAAGAAAACCAAAAAAACTCTGGATGCTGCACGCATAATACCTCCATCTACGATGCTTTACTTTTTTTCATGATCAAAGCAGTTAGAACCCGCTGCCTCAACTTTTACTATGAGTCACTGCAAAAATCATACCTCGCCATCGAAATCAGACAATCGTTGATAAAATCAATGGAATTAATGGGTTAGACATGTTGACGGTTTACCAAATCGTGTATGATGATCGCCATTTCAATACGAAATCGTGCAAACGTTGCCTGGAAATTTGCTTGATTCTGTTTTTGAGTAATAAACTCGTCCTGCAGGGAATAATTTTCTGCGAGAGCCATTAATACTATGAAGAAATATCTGTTTGTAATTGCGATAATCCTTACCTTCGGCTTTTCCGCATTTGGCCAGAAGGCGGCGGTCGGCAAGGTCGATTCGACAAAAGGCGTTCGAGACGCATTTGACCGCCTGATCGACGGCGTAAAGCAGGTTGATGTCGATAAGGTCATGGGCGCGTATGAAAAAAGCGATTCGCTATTAATATTTAATAATAACGGCACGGCAACGAACGGCTGGGACAACGTCAAAGCAAACGTCACCGCGACGTACGCAAAGCTAACAAATGTAACTATCGACATCACGGGCTTGCGCGTCGAGATGCTTGGCCCCAGGTCGGCCTACCTAACGTGTAAGTGGAAGCAAACGCAGGAGAATGATGGCAAGCTTGAAAGCGCCGCGGGCCGGATGACGCTCGTCTTTCGCCTGATCGGCAAAGACTGGAAGATCGTCCACCGCCATACATCGCCGGACAGACCCGACGCAACACGGCCGGTGTTCCCATCGGAGCGTCAAGATTGAGACGACGACAGATAGAAAGATCCCGGTAGATAAAAAAGGCGTGGAGAAATTTCCCTACGCCTTTCTCAATTTCGCTAAATGGATTGATTAGCCGATAAACATTTCGTCTTCGGTATACACGCGGTCGATCTGCTTGGGCGCCGGTGCGAACAAAACCTCGAGGCCGCGTTTGACGCCCGCCATTATGGCGGCTATCTCACGGGCCGGGATGACGATCTTTTGTTGAACAAATTCGGTCGTATCCGTCACCTGCATATGAGTGCGGTCGATGCTCTTGCTGACCATCTCAACCTTATCTCTCGCAGTGATCGCAGTCTCGCCGATGAGGACGCGCAAGCCGGCAACCTCTTCTTTAATTAGCTCGGTCGACTCGGCAAGGTACTTTGTGGCTGTCGAGAGATTGCCCGAGATCTCGTTAAAATGCACCGATATCTCACGGCCCTGGGCACTGATAGCATTCACTTTTGCGATAAGCGGTTCGACCCGCCCCTCGATATTTTTGACGGTCGCTACGACGCGCCGCACCGTGATCGCGATCCATAGCAACGCTATCGCCATGAAAACAAAGCTTATCGCGATAACGATCGACGATATCATTTGCCAGAATTGTGGGTCGCCGGTATTCATCGCCTATTTGTTGTCTTTTTCGTCAACGGGATAGCTCGCACGCCCCTCGGTGATCGACTTTGACTCGTTTTTACGCTTCTCGGCCGTATAGGCATCCTTTCCGGCTTCGATCGCTACTGAAAACGGGTTTGCCGTGTTCGCCGCGACTGATTTTGCTTTCTCTGTCAGTTCGCCGGCCTTTTCGCTTGCCGTTTGATACAGTTCCGATGCCTTTTCGCGCGAAACTTCGTAATAGTCGCCCGCTTTTTCCTGCAATTGCGCGGCCGTCTCTTTACTTTTTTCAATTCCTTTTCGCGTTGCGTCAGCGATGTCCTCACGCAATTCCTGCCCCGATTTCGGTGCAAAGAGCAATGCCAGGATCGCTCCGATTCCGCCGCCAACTATCAAATATGTCAGCTTTGTCGCTGCGCTTGTTTCATCTCGTTCGTAATCACGTCCCATATAGTACCTCCCACGCACAAAGGGTGCGTCAAAAAATAAAAAAACTCTGCAATGTTTCAACTATAACAAAACTTTAGCCTTTAGAGCAAAGTAAAATTTTGCCCATCGCGGCGTCTCGCCGTCAGCGGAAAATGCAGCCAGCCATTCGATTTGTTACAATTTTCGTTTGCTCAAGCTGTATGGATCTGAACCTGTTACGAAATTTTTCGATCATTGCCCACATCGATCACGGCAAATCGACGCTCGCCGACCGCTTGTTGCAGATAACGGGCGCCGTCGCGGAGCGGGATATGGAGGAGCAATTGCTCGATGATATGGACCTCGAGCGCGAGCGCGGCATTACGATCAAGGCCCACGCCGTAAGGCTCGATTACAAGGCAAAAGACGGTAAGAATTACGTTTTGAATTTGATCGACACGCCCGGACACGTTGATTTTTCGTATGAAGTTTCGCGTTCGCTGTCAGCGTGTGAGGGCGCCTTGCTCGTTGTGGATGCCTCGCAAGGCGTCGAGGCGCAGACGCTCGCAAATACATATCTCGCAATCGAAAACGACCTCGAACTGATCCCCGTTTTAAACAAGATCGACCTGCCGTCTGCCGAACCGGAACGAATTCGCGAACAGATCGAGAGCATCATAGGCCTTGACGCGAGCGGCGCCGTTCTGACGTCCGCAAAAACCGGTATCGGCATCGAAGAGGTTCTCGAGGCCGTAATCGCAAAGGTACCCCCGCCGAAAGGCGACCGGAACGCTCCGTTAAAAGCACTCATTTTTGACAGTTGGTATGACAGCTATCGCGGCGTGATCGTACTTTTCCGCGTTATCGACGGCACGTTGAAAAAAGGCACAAAGATCAAATTTTTCAATACCGGCCGCGAATATCTGGTGGAAACGATCGGTGTTAATCGTCCGCGTCCAACGCCTATTAATGAGCTCGGCCCGGGTGAGGTCGGATTTCTGACCGCATCGATCAAAACTGTCGCCGACGTCCAGATCGGTGACACCATTACCGACGCCGCAAGGCCCGTAACGGAACCGCTGCCCGGTTTTCAGGAAGTAAAGCCGATGGTTTTCGCCGGCCTATACCCGATCGACTCAGCGCAGTACGAGGACCTTCGCGATGCGATGGAGAAATTGAGGCTGAATGATGCCTCGTTTTTCTTCGAACCGGAGAGCTCAACCGCGCTGGGCTTTGGCTTTCGCTGTGGGTTTCTCGGCTTGCTGCACATGGAGATCATTCAGGAGCGGCTCGAACGGGAATTTAATCTGGAACTGATCACGACAGCTCCGGGCGTTCGCTATCGCGTGACCACGACGGACGGCGTGGTTGCAGAGATCGATTCGCCCTCCAAAATGCCGGAAACGGGCCGAATCACCAAGATCGAAGAGCCGTTTATCGAAGCCACCATACTGACGAACGATGAGTTTTTGGGCGGTATCTTGCCGCTGCTCGACGAAAAACGCGGCGTTCAAAAGAAGTTTGAGTACATCACGACCGATCGCGTTATGCTCGTCTACGAACTGCCGCTAAACGAGATCGTGCTCGACTTTTACGACCGTCTCAAATCGGTTTCAAAAGGCTACGCGTCGCTCGATTATCATTTGTCGGGATATCAGGTGAGCAAGCTCGTCAAGCTGGACATTTTGGTTTCCGGCGAACCCGTCGACGCGCTTTCACTGATCCTGCACACGGACACCGCTACATCCAAAGGCCGTCTGCTCACCGCCAAAATGAAAGAGCTGATCCCGCGGCAGATGTTTGAGGTCGCCATTCAGGCTGCAATCGGCAGTAAGGTTATCGCCCGCGAAACTGTCAAAGCCATGGGCAAAAATGTCATCGCCAAATGCTACGGCGGCGACATCTCGCGCAAACGCAAACTGCTCGAAAAACAAAAAGAAGGCAAAAAAAGAATGAAAAAAGTCGGCCGCGTCGAGATTCCCCAAGAGGCTTTTTTGGCGGTATTAAAGGTGAATGAAAGTTAGATTAGAGGTTTGGATGCGGTAATAACTTCGTTAACTCGAGTCTCGACTAACTTCTGAATCAACCTAAGATTTTCTTCCGAACCAGCCTCAAACCTTAAAACAAGGATCGCTTGAGTGTTCGATGCTCGGACCAATCCCCAGCCGTTTTCAAACAAAATTCGGGCGCCGTCGATGGTGATGACCTCGTTTGTTTTGGCGAAGTGGTCGGCGATGTTTGCTACAACGTCAAATTTTGTTTCGTCCGGGCAATCGACACGCAGCTCCGGCGTCGAGAATGTTTTGGGCAGATCACCGAGCAATGCTGACAGCGGTTTGTCCGTTTTTGAAAGGATTTCGAGAATACGGGCGCCGGCGTATGTCGCGTCGTCAAAGCCGTAAAAGCGGTCTGCAAAGAAGATATGCCCGCTCATCTCGCCGGCGAGTGCCGCGCCGGTTTCCTTCATCTTCGCCTTGATTATCGAATGGCCAGCTTTCCACATTAACGGAACACCGCCGTGTTTTTCGATATCGTCGAAGAGCGTTTGCGAACATTTGACCTCGGCGATGATCGTCGAGCCGGGATCTCTGGCAAGAACGTCACGCGAGAAAAGAACCATTAACTCATCGCCCCATAGGATGCGACCATTTTCATCCACAACGCCGATCCGATCGCCATCGCCGTCAAAAGCTATACCTATGTCGGCCTGATTTTCTCTCACCGCAGCGATCAGATCGTCCAGGTTTTCTTCAACCGTCGGGTCGGGATGATGATTCGGAAAAGTTGAGTCCGGCATCGTGTAGAGCTCGATCATCTCGATCCCCAGCTCGTGATATACCGGCACCGCTGTGACGCCGCCCATGCCGTTACCACCATCGATCACCGCCTTTATTTTTCGCCCGCCTAACGAAACGCGCGAAACAACGTCACGGCAATACTCGTCAAGAACCTCTATGGCCTCAACCGTTCCTGTGCCGGTTTCAAAGTTACCGGCGAAAGCAATATCCTTGATCTCCTGTATCTGCGAGCCAAATAGCGTCGCCTTACCGAGGCATATTTTGAAACCATTATGATCGGGTGGATTGTGCGAACCGGTGATCATCACGCCGCCATCGACGGCCCTCGTATAAACCGTGTGATAAAGCGCGGGCGTCGGCACCATACCGATAAGTACAACATCGCAGCCGGTATCGTTGAATCCTTTTGAAAGTAATTCACAAAATCGAGGCGAGCTCGAGCGAGCGTCGTACCCGATCGCGATGCGCTTTGCTTGGTTTTGACGAAAAAACGTCCCTATCGCTCTCCCAAGCGCACCAACGGTCTCATCAGTCAATTGCTCGTCGACAATTCCGCGAATATCGTATTCTCTAAAAATATGTGGATTCATAAAGCCAGGATAAATAACCATCTTACGCACGGCCGAAGGGCGCACAAAACTGCGGGCTACGATTCTAGGCCTAATCGTGTGTGGAACGGCGGTTTTTGCTATACTTGCGAATTGTATAAGGGCAACAGACGGACGCCGTTTGGCATCGAAAATATGCGTCGATTTGGCAATATTATGAAAATGAGTTTTCGTTTAATTTCGTTCCAGCTATTCTTTGCGTCGATCGTTTTTGTATCGACGGCTTTGGCGCAAAAGCCTACTCCGACGCCAACACCACCGGTCGAGGATACCGGGCCGACAAAGGTTTTTGAGGTTCGCCTCCCGGTCACCGTAACCCAAAAGAAGAGTCTCATTACCGGCCTCACTCGGGGCGATTTTTTGGTTTTTGAGGACGGTGTGCAACAAGAAGTGACGTTTTTTTCGGACGAAAAGACTAACCCGCCCGTTTACGTCGGCGTGCTGATGGATACGTCGCCCTCGACAGCGGGCAAGATCGGTTTTTCGAAAGAAGCCGCTAAGAATTTTATCTACACGGTGACGCGTTTGCGTAAAGACAAGGCCGCTTTTATGACGTTTGACCACGAGATACTGTTGCGGCAGGATTTCACCGACAAACTCGATCTGCTTGACCGTGCGGTTGATAAGGTCAAAGCAACTGGCTCACAAACGGCGCTTTACGACGCGGTTTGGCAGTTTGCCGACGAGAAGTTGCGCAATGTTCCGGGTCGCCGCGTGATCGTCGTCATCACAGATGGCGAGGACACATTTAGTCGGGCGGAGCTAAAAGACGCAATTGATATTGCGCAGAGAACAGAGGTAACGATATTCGGCATCTCTACAAAGGCCGGCTTTCTGGGCACCGTGCCCGGCGTTGAGGCCGGAACGGTTAAGGACAAAGAAGATAAGTTGCTGGCCCAACTTTGCGAAGATACGGGCGGTGAGGTCTTCTTTACCGGCGACATGCTCGCTCTGGAGCGGGCATTCAAGAAGATCTCAGAGGAACTGCGGTCACAATACCTAATAACGTACAAACCCGCAGATCAGAATTACGACGGCCGCACTCGCAAAATCGAGGTCAGATTGGCTGATAAGGACAAGGCCGGCAAATACAAAATCCGCACAAAGACGAGCTATCGCCAGATCAGAGATAGTTTGAAGTAGGAGTATTAAGATGTTTTCGAGAAAACGGTTTTTGGCATTGCTGACTATAGCTCTATCGGTAGCGTGGCTCGTCGGTTTTTCGGTCGCCGACGCGCAGTTAGCCCCGCCTAATCCGGTGACAAAATCGCCAACGCCAACGCCAACTCCGCCGACTATCAATGATGACGAGGTAATCAAGGTCGATACCGAGGTCGTGAATGTACTTTTTACGGCGCAGGATCGCAATCGACGATTGCTAACAAATCTTACAACGCAGGATATTAAGATATTCGAGGACGGCAAGGAACAGGAAGTCACGTCATTTTCCCGCCAGGTCGATCTACCGCTCAGCCTTGCGATCCTGATCGACGTCAGCGTCTCACAACAACGAACTTTGCCGGAAGAGAAGGCAGCGGCAATGTCATTCCTCGAGACGGTGATCCGGCCGGCAAAGGATGAAGTTGCCGTGCTTTCATTTACTGGCGAAACAACTCTGGAACAGGGAATGACCAATAATCTCGCGCGGCTACGCAGGTCTGTCGAACGGGTTCAGTTCGTACCGCCATCAGGGTATATCGGCGGCGGAGTGACGACCGGAACGCCGCCAATTTCGGGAGATAATCAAGCCGTTCAAGGTTCGACGGCTATATGGGACGCCGTTTGGGTGACCTCGGATGAGATCCTAGGGCCGGCACCCGAGCGTACGCGAAGGGCGATTATATTGCTGACAGACGGTGTAAACACGTCTGGAAAGAAAAAACTTGATGATGCCGTTCAGGCAGCGTTGCGTTCCGAGGCAATCATATACTCGATTGGAATTGGCGATAATTTTTACAGCGGTGTCGACAAAGGTTCGCTGAACAAGATCTCTGAAAGGACCGGCGGTCGTGCCTATTATCCACGAGACGAGCGCGAACTTCGCGAAGCCTTTAAGCAGATCCAGGACGAGATGCGCTCACAATACCTGATCTCATACGAACCGTCGAATCAGAACCGAGATGGGTCATTTCGAAAGATCGAGATCCAGTTGGTAAACTCGCAACTTCAGAAAGAAAAGATCAAAGTCACGCATCGGCAAGGCTATTTTGCCAAATCGTCCCAAAAGAAATAATTTCCCGAATCCGTTTGAGAAAAAGAATCCAGCGCTTGCTTTTGGGAAAATAGTTGGGTTATCGTTGCTTAAATTTGCCGCTATCGATTGAAGCAGAATGCGCGTTTTAGGAATTGACCCCGGCAGCGAAACGCTCGGTTGGGGCGTGGTCGACGGTAGCGGATCGAAATACGCACTCGTCGGTTATGGCACCGTAAAGTCCAACCCGCGGCAACAGTTTTCAAAGCGGCTGTTGAATATTTACAACAACGTCGCCGAACTAATCGAGACGCATTCGCCCGACGTTATCTCGGTAGAGGATACGTTTTATGCCGTCAACGTGGGTGTAGCTTTGAAGCTCGGCCAGGTACGCGGCCTGATGCTCTTGCTCGGAGAGCAGCGAGGGTTGGAAATCGCGGAATATGCCCCGCGGCTGGTCAAACAAACGATCGTTGGCTATGGCAATGCCGACAAGCGGCAGGTGCAAGAGATGGTAAAGATTCTTTTGAAGATGGAGGCGGTGCCGACGCCCCTGGATGCGGCCGATGCATTGGCGATTGCGATTTGTCATTTTCATCATTCCGGAATGCAGGACAAGATAGATAAAGCGAAACGAAAACCCATTTAACCCACACAATTTAAGAAAATTATATGAGACTCCCATTCTTAGTGATACTTCTGTTCACGACAGTTGTTTTTAACGGTTCCTTAACGGCTCAACAGCCCCAATCTCCGGCACTAACAAAAATAAGAACATCTGCCGTTAGAGTAAAAGAGATCGGTCAGACGGGTATCGTCATCGACGAAACGCTGTCTGTCTTACGTCTCAAGCCAAGCCTCTTCTCAGAATCGATCCAGCGTATGCGTCGCGGTCGTAAAGTCCAGATCCTTGGCGTTTCCGAGGCCGACGGCGTTAAGTTTTATCGAGTAGCGGCTCCGCCATCAAATTATGGCTGGGTTCAGTCTGACGCTGTTTTTGGCAAATTTCGCGTCAGCGACGAGGAGCGTCTCGCGCGGCTGGTACAGGCCTCTGACGGATTCGATCAAATAGAGGTCGCCGTCGAGTTTCTTGGCCTTTATCCCAATTCGCCTTTTCGGCCGTCGATCCTGCTTCTGTTTGGCGATCTGCTCGAAGAGGTCGCGGTGAAACTCTCACGAGACGCCACAAACCGCCTTAGCCGCAAGGGGATGGCCGCCAGCGCTGCCCCCTTGCACAGCTATTACCTAAATTTTGTCAGCATCGACCGCTATCGTAAGCTCGGCGTGATATTTCTATTCAATTCGACCGCGAAACAATTTCATTACAACGGCGCAAGCTGGAAAGAGATAGTGGCAAAGCTTCCCGAATCTCCAGAGGCTGTTGAGGCAAAAAGGCGACTTGATTCGCTAAAGCTAAAAATGGAAAAGTCGGTGGCGAGATAGGCAGCGATCAATCGTTTAGCTCCTTTTTCATAAACACGCTGTTTGGGTCGTCAACATAATCTGCAAACGGTTCGCAATATGAAAACCCAAAACCAGCGTAAAGCTTTCGGGCGGGCTCGAAGGCGTCCATTGAGCCGGTCTCAAGACTCAACCGTTTGTATCCCCGAAGCTTTGCATGCTCAATTATGTGCTTTAAGAGATGCCGTGCAACGCCTTTTCGCAGGTGTTTCGTCGATGTGCGCATCGATTTGATCTCGGCGTGGCTTGCATCGAGCTCTTTGAGCGCCCCACAACCCAACAGCTCACTGTCCTCCCATACGGTCCAAAATGTAATTTCAGGCTTTTGCAGGTCTTCGAGATCAAGGGCGTGAACACTCTCGGGAGGCGAATACAGGGCCATATTCCACAGATGTTCGTGTAACAATTCACGAATCTCCGGGCCCTTAAGATCGTCGATACGAATATCCATTTCAAGGTTTAATGAATCGATTTTGAACTATTATCTCACCGCGAATCATTGGCAATTGCCACCGCGATCGCCGCGGCTATACGAGCGTTGTTCTCGAGCAGAGCTATGTTTGCTGCGAGAGTACGGCCATTGCTCCCCGTTGACATTTCCGCGAGCAAAAATGGAGTAACGTCTTTACCTGTAATGCCGTTTTTGTCTGCGAGTTTTAATGCGTCGGCAAGCATCGATTCCAATTCCTCGCGGTTTATCTCAAATTCCTGTGGAACGGGTACGGTGACCAGAATCGCGTTCTTGAGATCTAATTCATCACGAGCGGCAGTGATCGCGGCGGCGTCCACAGCATCTTCGACCCGCTCATCCACCGCCAAGCCGCTCGAACGCGAATAAAATGCGGGCATCTCGTCACATTGCCAGCCCAAAACCGTAACACCATACGTTTCGAGCCATTCACGTGTAGCGGGCAGGTCAAGGACGATCTTGGCGCCCGAGCACACGACCGTGAGCGGCGTCTGAGCAAGTTCGGGAAGGTCGGCTGAGGTGTCTGCGGAAAAGCCGCGATGAATACCACCGATGCCGCCAGTCGCAAAGACTTTGATCCCGACACGATGGGCAATAAACGCGGTCGTCGCGACCGTTGTCGCACAATCTAATTTTTTGGCAACGGCGACGGGCAGGTCGCGGCGTGAGATCTTACGTATGTTCTTTCCCGTTGCTAACTTTTCGATTTGATCGCCATTGAGTCCGACGCAAAACTCGCCCTCGAAAACCGCAATCGTCGCGGGAACGGCTCCATTTTCACGGACAATCGATTCGACCCGTCGAGCGGTATCGAGATTTTGCGGAAAAGGCAGGCCGTGTGCGATCACGGTGGATTCGAGAGCGACAACCGGGCGGCCCTCACGCAACGCAGCCGACACTTCGTCGCTGAGATTCGTTTTCATTCGAATTTATTTTACAAAGTGCCCGATGCGGCTAAGGCGTGGGTGCGTGATACAGCCAAAAAAGTCACCGTTCGAGGCTCCCCGATCGCACGACCAATAGACAAACATCGCGCGGCCGATGATCAGTTCCCGCGGCACAAATCCCCAAAACCGGCTGTCTTCGCTATTATCGCGGCTGTCGCCCATCACAAAAAAGCTGTTTGGCGGCACAACCGTTGTCTTGCCCGCCACACCAAATTCATAACCGCGTCGCGTCAGGTGCTGGCCCGATTTAACGGCATCCATCGTGTCCTTTGAGTAATAAACATCATGCTTTTCATCTGGGCGTCGTTCCTCAAATTCCGACACGGTAAGTGCCGATTGATTGTCGTCTGCGTCACCGAGCATACGATGTTCGGGCAAAAGTTTGTCGTTGATAAAAACCTGGTTGTCACGGAATTCGACCTTTTCGCCCGGCAAACCGATCACGCGTTTAACGTAATTTATTTGGTAAGGGATGATCGGCGGCCTGCGGTCTGCATCGCTTTTGGGATTCACTTTATTCCCCGGATACTTAAAAACTATAATGTCGCCGCGCTCGATCTCGCGTTGTGGTAAGAATGGTAAGCTGCCGCCGCCAGGTGTAAAGACAAACTTATTAACCAAAAGGTAATCGCCGACAAGTATCGTGTTTTGCATCGAGCCGGTCGGCACCGTGACCGCCTGGAGAATAAAAGTCATGCCGAATATCGCCATGACCAGCGTTACGACGAATGATTCGAAATACTCACGTGCCGTTGATTTGGGCGGACCCTTCGGCTGGTTTTCGGCCTTTGTTTTTGCCTCTATTTCTTCGTTACTCATAAACAATTGGTTTGGTAATACGTTAGTTCTTTGCTGCGCGTTTCGATGTGTTCGCCATTTCAGATCTCAGAATATTTAACGCTTCAGCCGCGGCCATCATCTCGGCTGATTTTATTGAATTTCCCGTGCCGAGCGTCTTACCGCTTTTCCAAATAGCCTCGACCGAGAATTTGCGATCGTGCGGCGGGCCTTCGGTTTTAACAACATTGTAGCTAGGCGCCGGATGCTTTTCGGACTGGAGCAGTTCCTGAAGCATTGTCTTGTAATCGATCGAGTTCTTTGGCGTGGCTCGTTTCAGCTCGTCTGCAAAAATTCTGCCGACAAAAACACGTGCCGCTACATAGCCGCTATCCAAAAAAACCGCTGCGATCACAGCCTCCAGAGTATTTGCCAGCAAAGCCTGCTTTTTGCGACCGCCGGTTTTCTCCTCACCTCGACCGACGCAAATAAATTCGCCGAGCCCCAAACCCTCGGCAATGCGTGCCAAGGTCGCGGTGCTGACCAAGTGATGCTTCATTAGTGTCAGATCGCCCTCGCTGCTGTTCGGGTTGGACATAAACAACTGCTCCGCTATTACGAGGCCAACTACCGAATCACCGACAAACTCCATCGATTCGTTTTCTGCGGCCCGCACGTTTTCGTCCGAGGCACCGGGCAGATTTTCGTATGCCCACGAGCGATGTGTGACGGCACGCTCAAGCAATTTCAGGTTCTGAAATTTGCAGCCGATCAGGTTTTCGAGCTTTGCGATCTTAGGCGACATCGAGGTTAATTTTATGAGGATTAAAACAAAAAAGAAAGCCGGACGCCTTATTACATGCGCCCGGCCGCCTTAAAAGCTCCTTAATGGACCTAGGTGGTTCGTTTTTTCTTTACCGGCTTCTTAACCACAGCCTGTGGTTTGGTGACCGTCACCGGTTTTGTCGTCGCTGGTGCGACCGGCTTTATCGCCGTTGGCGGAACGGGCTTAACAGTTGCAGGCGGCGTTGTCGAGGTGGTCGCCGGCGCTGTTGGTTCCGGATCGCTGATCGGGACGACCGGGTTAGAGGGATTCGGCATCGGCTTCGCGGTCGTATTTGCGATCCATGCATCGAGACCCTCAGTCTTTCCGAAACGGACGTTATAAAGATCTTGCAGCGTCTTATAAAGACTGTCCTTATAAACCTTTCCTTTCGGAGTCGGATCGGCTAGTTTGTAAGCGCGTGCGTATGCGTCGATCGCGGCCTCGGCCGTGCCGTTTACCATCGCCACCTTTGCTTTGATCACGTCGACTTTTTGCTTAGCAACTTCTTCAGTATCTTTAGGGTCCTGAAGTTTCGCCAAAGCATCAACTTCCAGGGCAAGTCTTCTTACTTCGTCAAAGTAATACGAACCGATCGACTGGAAAACTATCGGATTGGTTTTCGTATCCGAATTCAACTGCGACGATTTGTAGAGGTAACTCAACCCTTCTTTTTTGTTGTTCTTGTCAAAAAAGTAAATGTAACCGATGGTGTAATTCATCCACCCTAGAGCATCATCTTTGTTTTTGTAAACAAAATCCGCACCGTCCTTGATGCTCACGCCGTAGGTCTTAAATGTCTTATTGGCCTCGAGGTCCTGGATCGATAGTTTGGCATATTTCAAGGTGTCTTCGTTCCATTTGGTTACACGCGGCGTCTTTGCAGTTTCGTCGAGACCGATCGAACCCAGTACTAACTCAACTTGGCGAAAGTCGTCGGGCTTTTCGGCCAGGATCTGCTTGCCCGCGGCATAAACTTCGTCCCAATTCTTTGCTTTCATTCCGGCATCAAACCGTGTCAGCAAAGCATTGAATCGGGTTTTCTCCTCGTCATCTTTAATTTTCTTTTCCATCCCCGGGAGATAGCTTTTTAGATAATCAACGAAATCCTTGCTGTCGGCGCACGAGCCATATTTCTCAATATATTGCTTACCAGCATCGACGGCGGCCTTGCGCTCCGTTATACCTTTGCTGCCATAGTTAGTCCGAAACTTGTCGTCCAAGGCAGCTTTGCCTGCAACGTCTTCGCAAGGGTCCTGGCCAAAAATGGCGACTGCACCCACTATCATAAATGCGGCCATCAAGAGCCCAGTGTTTACATATCTAAAAATCGTTTTCATCTAAATCCTTCCTCGGGTCGATCCCAAAATCAAATTCTCTACCTCTGCCTGCGTTGCCGGAATCACATATCTCCGGTTTCGCGTCAAATCAGATGATGCACCCAGCGAAAAAGTTGCAATGGTTCGCTTAGGAGTTCCTAAAATTTGAACGAAATGATCATTCAAAAGAAAACTTTTGAAAACGTAAATAATCCCGCAAGAATAGGGTGACTGTCAAGCCGAAAACCGTCGTCGCGTGACAAAAAAAGACATCAAAACTTTTCCCGTAAGAGAATTATCCCGACGCCTTTATACTAATGACAACCGATATTTCCTTATTCCGGTTTGGGCCGCTGAAGACTCTTCCTTTCTCTGCCGTCGCGGTCAAAAGTAATAACGACGGGCGGAAACAGCGGCTTTGAGCTGCCGGTCTTTGTAACGAGTTTTCTTGGCGCTTGAGTAACGGGCATCGATTGGCGAGGTGCGCTCTGGACGATCACCACTTCACGGCCATCGGTCTCGAGGTCGGCAATATTGCTTCGCGTATCGTCCGCCGAGGTTGAATCATCGTCCTCGTCCTCGTCGGTAAATACTGCGGTCGCAGTTGTATTAACCGCGTTTCTCGGCTGGATATTAAACTCAGTCTGAGCCAGATTTCGGTTTGTTCTAACGATATGGGACGCCAATGCCTGATAGATCTGACCGGCCACAGCCGCCGCGTATTTTCCGCGTTCGCGTTGGCCCCGCGTAATAACGACGACGGAATACTTGGGCTTTTCGATCGGAGCAACCGAGGCAAACAGCCCGACCCACGACCCTTTACTAGTACACGAGCCCGTTTTGCCGGCTATTCCCAACCCGGCATTCACACCGCGTCTTGCGGTTCCGTATTCGGCCGCTCCCATCATACCGGGAATTACGCGTCGCAAACTGGATTGCGGAATGTCGATTCGACTTCGATAAAACGTTTGGAAATTGGTCTTTTCAAAACTGTTTCGCGGCGTTCGGGGGATGACACGTGCTCCGCCATTCGAGATCGCCGAAACTAACACCCCAAGCTGTAGCGGTGTCACCTCGAAATCGTCGCCGTGCGAATAGATTCGGGCGTTACTATTGCCAATTGCCAACTTGCCGGCCGTCTCGCCATCGGCGTTGAGCCCCGTCGTTTGGCCAAGGCCGAGCTGCCGAGCATACTCGATCATTTTCGTGTTGCCGACGTTTGAACCGACCCGCTGAAAATAACCGTTATTTGAAAAAGCGAGCGCGTCGTCTAAATTAAGTCGCGTCGAGACATTGCGGATCGCACCATCTTCTTTTCTGACAACGCCCTCGTTCAATCCGGCAACACCCGTTACGAGCTTGATCGTCGAACACGGTTTAATGCTGCTTCGAATTGCCCAGTCCTGATTGACAATAGTCAGGATCTTGCCTGTCTGGGCCTCCATTACAACAACCGATCCTGCGTGTTCGCCGAGAGCCTTTACCGCGGCCTGACGAATAGAAAGGTCCTCGCCGTCCGTAATGTCTTTCGAAATATTGGCTACTGTCTCCGTCCGCAATCCGCGCTCAAAAGCTAATTTACGGGCACGAGCCTCACGTGCGGCCTGCTCGCGGCGACGCATTTCGGCGAGGATCGCCTGTTTGCGCTCTTCTTCCTTGCGGCGGCGTTCTGCCTCAGCCCGTTTTGATTCTGCCGATTTTTTGGGATCCTTTTTATCTTTAGCTTTTGCTGCCTTTTCCTTTTCCCGCGCCGTCAATTGGTCGCGCTTTTTGTCCTTCGACGCGGTTTTCGCCTTGTCGCGATCATTTGCGCGAACTTTCTTGGCATCTCTTACCTGAGCCACAGCCTTCTTAGCAACGGCCTTTTTTGTGTCGGAATTTCTTTTTGACTGGGCCGCGAGAGTTCCGGTTAGGACCAGAGTCAAGATAACTAGCGGCAACACTGCACCGGCAACAAGATTCGTAGGCGACATCAACTTCATGTTTTACCTCAGAGCGACTGGCTTGTTTTTGAGATTATTGGAGGAGACCGAAAATCTCGATCTGTCGAAAAAATTAGCCCTCACGGGCATTTGCGAAACAGCTAAAGGTGACTATAACATTCAAGCGGCGGCGAGGCAAGTAGTTTTACAGAGCTCCGCGGACACACAATGAAATTCTTTAACACATTTCGGGGCCGGCTGCTGCTGATACTTGCACTACTGTTGGTTGCGATCCTTGGCGTTCAGTATTACCTGAATCTGCTAACTCAACAGGAGAATGACAGTCTGCGTGAAGCACAGGCGCAAGCTCTCGTTGCGGGGATTGTGATTGGATCTAACGGATTGACCTCGGGTGAGTATATGCAGGATCTGATCGGTCGTAATGACCAGACGTTCTTTGACGCCGCCGCAACGGAACGCATCAAGGACGTATTGATCATTGATAACAACTGGCAAATTACCGACAGTTTAAATCCTGAATATCTTCCGAGCACCGACGAGAATGGCGAGACCGTATTTAAAAAGCTCTCTGAGTTAACACAGCTGCCGCCATTGATGGAGGGTTCACGCCTCGGATCGGACCTCAAACAGTTTCCGAATCAGCGCAACGAGTTAAACAAAAACGCCGTTGACGAAGCTCATGCGATCCCGATCGAGACGAGTAAAGGCCGCTGGTATTTGATGGTCCTGCTGAACATCGATAAGAATGAAGCCCGTTGGCGGGCCGCGCAGCCGTTGGTCTACACGCTGGGCGTTTTGCTCGTCTCGTCGCTGATCACCTTTTTGCTTGTATGGCGTTTTGCACGCCCGATCGCAAATCTCTCGAATGCGGCACGGGAGATTGCCGCGGGAAATCTCGATGTACGTGTGGCAGACGCCGACCGAAACGATGAGATGGGGCGCCTTGCATCGAGATTTAACGAGATGACGAGCCAGCTTGAAAAGAAGCGGGATCTCGAATCAAAACTGCAGCAGGCTGAGAAATCAGCGGTCGTCGGGCGGCTGGGTTCCGCCATCGCTCACGAAATACGAAATCCGTTGAATTACATCAACCTGACGCTAGATCATCTGCGATCAAAATATGCCCCCGAGGAGCCGGAAAGACGCGAAAAATTTGAAAAGCTGACGTCGCAACTCAAATCAGAGGTTGCCCGCATCAATCAACAGATCTCAGATTTTCTAAACTATTCGCGACCAGCAAAGCCCAAACTTCAACTGATCAACGCGAGGGACGTTATCGAAGATTCGCTCCGTATCGTTGAGGCAGAGGCCGCTGAGAAACATGTTACGATCGGTGTCGTGGAGCATGAAAACGTGCCAAAAATAATGGGCGACCCTGAATTTTTGCGCTCCGTTTTTAGTAATTTATTTATCAACGCGCTCCAGGCAATGGAGTCGGGCGCCGGGCATTTGAACATAAAGATATCAACTGATGAGAACCCGCATTTTGTTAATTTTGAAGTTGCGGACACGGGCAGCGGCATCTCGGTCCAAAACCTCTCCACGATTTTTGAGCCCTATTTTTCGACAAAGGAAACCGGTACCGGACTCGGCCTCGCTATCGTGCAGAAAATCG
>Ga0209683_10000048_pt1 | contig 41053 bp, 40 predicted proteins | sample DOMMetBare2Fresh_FD_187474 | JGI IMG/M metagenome (GOLD analysis project Ga0209683, IMG submission 187474) | Wetland sediment microbial communities from St. Louis River estuary, USA, under dissolved organic matter induced mercury methylation -... | ecosystem: Environmental > Aquatic >... | reverse complement strand
TCAAACATGAATCACCGCAGGTAATCATCCTACGGCACGGCCGCGCCGTCTGGCACGCTTCACACTGGAATATTACTGCGCAGGCCGTCCAACAGGCGCTGCGCGATCACGCTTGAGGCTGTCGCTACTGAGGCCCCTGAACTAACATGACAGCTACCGAGTTACGTGGAGCAGCAATTGAGCCGCGTGAAATAAAGCAAGAAGGCGAATCCGGTCTGCAAATCACCTGGGCGGATGAGCGCATCTGCCGGTACGAGGCGGCGGCGCTGCGCCGGGCATGTCCCTGCGCGCAATGCGTGAATGAATGGACAGGTCAGCGAATGCTGGCGCCGGAAACAATTTCCAACGAGTTGACAATTGCTGACCTCAGTATCGTAGGTCGATACGCCTTAAATTTTCGCTGGAGTGACGGTCACGAGACGGGCATCTATAGTTTTAAGTATTTGCGCGAGTTGTGCGAGCAGGAGTGAGGGACCGACAGAAGCTTTGGGGAGCCAGAGTTGGGGCCGCAGGCACAACTGGTCGCACGGGAGTCTTCTTGAAAGTTAACAGCGACAACTTCAGTTTTGGCTGTAAGCCGGAAGGGGAACGATGAACGAACGCGATTTTTTTAACGAAGTCCAGGAAACTAAACGCGCAACGTTCAGTTGCCCGCATTGCCGCGAGCGAGGCGATTATGAAGTGCGCTGGTTGAAACGCACGAAAAAACGAGAACTGCCGCGAGGCGCAGGCGAGCAGGACCGGATGCGTTTTCAAAAGTCGCGCGACTATATGGTGCGGGTCGACGATATGCTGATGTGTAAGAATACGCGTTGCCGGCGCCGGTTCGATATTCCCAGTTCTCAATCAGTGGTCTTTATCTAGACTGCTACTACTGGCCCATAGTCGCAAAAATCCTGCAAGTGAAAGCTCCACCTCGATCAGGGGCGGTGTCGTCCCTGTAAAATCTCAGGAAAACCACGTTTACCAACTGGCTTGGCGTTTGCACGTCAGCGGCAGGGAGCCTGTCCAGGCGAGGGAACAACTATGAATGAGCAGTTCGCGGGCGCAAGCAAGGTCAATACTTCATTTCTCAAACCTCTCGAACGGCGGCTGGAACCAATCGTCCTGCCCAGGATTCCGGGTTGGGTCGAATCGCAGCACCTGACCCTGCTGACCATCGTATGGTGCCTGGGTATTATCGGATTCAGCTACCTCGCAGCGCAAAGTCTCCGCTGGTTGTGGGCGGTCTCCCTGATGATTGTCTGCCAATATTTCACGGATCATTTTGATGGCAAACTGGGCAAGTACCGCGACACGGGACTGGAACGTTGGGGCTATTACATGGACCACCTGCTGGACTATTTCTTCCTCGCCTCGGTGATCATTGGCTACGCCTTCATCCTGCCGGAACGTTCCCGCTACCAACTACTCATCATGCTGGTGCTGTTTGGCGCCTATGATATGAGCACTTTTCTGGCGTTTTCCGCGACGGATCGGCTGCAGATAAGTTATCTCAAGTTTGGACCGACAGAGTTTAGGATTGCGCTGGTGGTTATCAATGGACTGCTGGCTCAGTACGGCACTCGGCATATGATCAGCGGTCTGAAATTCGTAAATCTCGGGGCTCTAATCGGGCTATGTTTGCTGGTCTATAACACACAGAAAAAAATCTGGCGCCTCGACATGGAGCGCAAACAGAGTGCGAGAGAGGGGATAGCAGTGACGCCTGCCCGAGAGCCCCAGGATGGCCACATTCCCGTACAGAACATCAGAACTCTGTACGAATTGGGTTCGCATTAATCAATTTTTTTAGACAAGCAGGCTAACAAAATCCCTTTTCGACGCATCCAAGGGCGTGCAATTCTTCGTAAATTAGATACAAAGTTAGCTTGATTAAAGTTGAATCGCTGTGGTCTCCAACTTGCAAAGAAGTGGCTGACTGCTGCTCCAGTACAGAGAATAGCGGGAACTCTTTCTTCGAAAAAGCGTTAAATAGGAACAAGAATCCCGGAGAAATTCAACAAGGATAGGTCATTATGCCTGGCAAGAAGCCAATTAGAATCATCAAAAAGAACGAACGCGACAAGGCCCAACCGGCTGCTCCCAAACCCGTGGGTGCCCGCGAAACCGCGCGTGAAATGGTCCAGACCGTAACCAATTGGGTTAGTGAGCTGCAACAGACTAAACGACAGGAAACTGCCGAAGCTCTGAAGATGTTGTTGACCGAAACTCGGCGGCCCAGCGAGGCCTAAGCGCCAAACCCCTCCACTTTAACAAAGCTAACTCATAAACCGGTCGCTCTGCATTTCAATTTGAATGTGGGTTATGCTCCCGTGTAGACTCACAAAAATAGTCTAATGGTACTTTTCCCTGGAGGGTACGGAAGTGTGCCGTCATCCAGGCGGTTCCGGCTTTGGATTGCCCCGTTTGATACCTGACAGTGGCCGAAAGGATGGGAAGCGCGAAATGCTGAGTCCCGCAGACAATTCACCAGCAGTCGACCGTGCTTTTGTCGAGCAAGCGCGGCGCTTACTGTCGAGCGACTACTGTAGGAAAATTGAAAGATGTCTTGGGGAACTGGATGACCGGCAACTCTGGTGGCGGCCTAACGAGGAGTCAAACAGCGTTGGCAATCTGTTGTTGCACCTCTCCGGCAACGTTAGACAGTGGCTTGTATGCGGGTTGGGTGGGGCGGCGGATCAGCGCCAGCGGCAGACCGAGTTCGATCAACGTGAACCGCTCACGCGTGAATATTTGTTGAGAGAATTACGCAAGGCAGTGGCGGACGCCGATGCGGTTTTGGCCGAATTCGACCTCCCGCGTTTGACCACAGCTTATCGCATTCAGGAATGCGACGTTACCGCACTCGAAGCCATCTTTCATGTCGTCGAGCACTTCTCAATGCACACCGGTCAGATAATCCTGCTGACTAAGCTAATAACCGCATCTGATCTGCACTTCTATGATTTTCAGGGGGATACGCCTTTGCAGCAGTGGGGTGTAGCCAAGAAAGGGAACGAATCGAATTGAAATCTACTGCGTTTCTTGTGGCCCTTTTCGTCATCGTCAATTTGAGCGGCTGCGCTACGAAACCATCGAACGAGCAAAGTGCTGTCCGACCGCCGTCAACACCTTCACTCTTACCTCAGAACAAACCATCACCACAAACTGCGAAGGAAGAGGTCAACCCATTCAAGACTGAGCTTGGCCGCAATCTCATGCTCGGCTTCTTTGTGAAGCCAGCACTCAAGCAAATGCTGCATGATCCAGACAGCCTTCAAGATTTGGAATTGATTTCCGCCGCACCAATTAAGAAAGTGCCTGGTTCGTTCAAGGCTACGGTTTCCTACCGCGCAAGAAATGCGCTCGGTGCGCTCGTGCTTGGTCAGCAAGCGTTCACGTTTACTCCTAATCCAAACGGCAGCACTGGCACTGACGCTTGGATTGTCAGTCTAGCAAAAAACTAACTCTGTACTTGAATGTTCAGCAATCTAAGCCGCCACGAACCCGTCAAGGAAGTTTATCTTCAAGCTTCAAGTTGAGCGAAGAAAAGGGTTATAGTCCTCCCTGAAGTGTCTAGGCATGGGGGACAGATAATTCTGTTCACCAAAATGCTGTACGGAGTTGCGAGTAGAAAGAGCCCGCGAGATCCCAATTTTCACGGCGTGGCTTTTTTCACCTTTAAAATCTCCGCCTTTCATGCTTAATATAGACGTCGTTGCTTGCCGTTCGCAGGTGCTCGGTGTTTACTCTTATTTATTCAGCCATTTTGCGAAGGAGAGAACTGAATGACCTACGTCGTTGCGGAACCCTGCGTTAATTGTCGCTACACGGATTGCGCCTTACCCTGCCCGGTAGAAGCATTTCATCTTGATGACGACATGCTGGTAATAAATCCCGAAACCTGTATCGACTGTGATGCCTGTGTGCCGGAATGTCCCGTCGAAGCGGTCTTCGCTGAAGATAAGTTGCCTGCGGAGTGGAGCAAGTACACAGCGCTGAACGCGGAAAGAGCTTTGAGCGGCTTGCCGACGATTAATGTTCGACTCGACCCACTGTGTGAGCAGTAACCCTCCGGGAGCGAGAATCGGGCGGGCCTGATCCCGGGAATTGGTCGGACCTCAAACCGGAAACTGATGAAAAAGAGCACAAAGCGTCTGGTCGGCGGGTTGATGATTGCCGCCGGATCCCTCGGGGCTCTGGGAGCGCTGGTGGTGAAGAAAAATGGCGAGCGTCGTAATCGAAAGGCCGACCGAGACAGCCCGGCAAGTGTCTGGGCGCGGCCGGGAATGTCCGTGACTTTTCGCGCCGAACTAATGCCTGGTCGCGATCGTGCCGGGCGTTCGTTTCGCGTCAAAGAGTTATTGCCGAGCGGGCGTGTGTTATTGGACGGTACCGGCGGCGAACACGCCGAAAATGAATTCGAACACATCCGTTAGCTTTGTAGTTTGTTTCTAACTTTCGTTCTGCGGTAGAGCAAGCGAGGATTTCAACGACGCGGGCTATCGTGAGTTTCTTCAGGGAAGATACTTACCAACTATAGGTGCGACCGGGCTCCATCACTTCCAGCCTGGGGATTCCCAGCGCCTTCAGTTCTTCAATTAATTTTTCACGATAAGTTGGCTTCAGGTGCACGGTGAGAATATCGAGCCCGTTGTGCTTCAGCTTCTTCAACTCTTCGTGCAGTGAACCAGGAGTGAAATGCCGCGTCGTTTCGGCGAGTTGGGCCATCGCGTTCGGAAATGAAGCCTCAATCAGCAGGGCATCAATATGCGGTGTCCGATTCAAGAGGTCCCAGAATTCCTGTGTTTCAGCAGTGTCTGAACTGAAGGCTACAGTCGTGCGTCCATCAGACATCAGCAGGCCGACGGTGGGTACGATGTGGTTGACCGCAATTGCAGTGACGCGCAGGTGGGCCACCTGAAATTCCTCGTTGAGCCTTATCGGGATGTACTTCATCACCGGGCCAAAATCGTTAGACAGCTCCGAAAAGCGCGGGTAGACGTTCCAGTTAAATACGTCTCGCTCCAGAGAGTCGATCACCGGCTGGGTGCCGTAGATCCGCACCGGCTCCTTCAGGCTGGCAAAAAGGTCGTCGATGAAAATCGGGAGGCTGGCAATATGATCCATGTGCGGATGCGTGACGATAATATCGCGCACGCGCTCGCGCTGCTCGTCACTGAGGGCAATGGCCACGCTGCCGGCGTCCACGGCTACGCACTCGTCGATCAGGTAACAGGTGAGGCGCTGATCACTGGTCGCCTGGCCCTCACTGTCGAAGCTGCTGGGTAATAGTTGAATATTCACGTCGAAGCTCTGCTAGAAGCTATTCCGGCCAGCGATACGCGCGGCACAAGTTCCCTGCGTGTTTAGTCTCAGCCGGCACGCAGGCGTTTGAGAATATCCTGCAGCCGCTGCAGGTAGGCAGCCTCACGGCCCCGTGCTTCATTCTCACTATTGTAAATTCCTCGAGCGACACGGCTGCGATGAAAAGCCAGTTCACTACCCATCTGGTTGAATTGTCTGCAGTCACGCCAGCGAGTTATTCCGCCGCGTGAGAAAGCAGTGAAAGCTGCCCCAGCTCGTCTGGTAACACTGCAAAGTTGTTCGTACTCCAATTGATTGATGAGGCCGCCCTGCAAGTCAGCATACAGGAACTCCCGCACCACTCGCCCTTCCCGGCGCAGCGAAAAGACAATGACCACCAACAAAATCAGAAACGCCGGCACCATAATGACAAGATAGGTGAGCAGGAATCCCACTCCGCCACCCATCACGGCCGAACCGTTCCAAATACTGTGCATGGCCATGGCCATCATCAGTCCGACCAGCGGCGTGATGAACTTTATCGCCTGATTGGTAGTCTGGCGCGCCAGTCCCAGCCCGATACCGGTCATGCTGGTAAACAGCGGATGCGAGAAAGGCGCCAGAGTGCCGCGCAATATGAAGGTCATTGTCAGGCCGGCGCCGCCACCCTGCAAAGCAGCTTTGCCGTAATACTGGATGTTCTCAGTCATCGCAAAGCCCAGTGCAACTAACGCACCGTAAACAATTCCATCAATTACACCGTCGAATTCATCTTTCTTCCAGAAGAATATGACGAAGAGAATCAGGGCCTTGGCGCTTTCTTCCACGACGGGAGCAAAGAGTACTGCACTGGCAGTCTGGCCAGCACTCTGGCTGTTAGTCATGACGGCTACCGCAACAAAGCCGGCGGTGTTGAAAATAAAAGCAATGAACACAGCGACCAGGGCGCCCCAGCCGAATACCGTGGCCAGAAGCCAGAGCGGCTCGGATTCGTAGCGATCGATCCAAAGAACCAGCGTGACATAAATTGGCACCGGGATGGTTGCAAATATCATCCCTATCAAAAGTGCGACCGGCCCTGTTTCAACTCCAATCAACAGGAGCACGAGTAGTCCCAGTAAGACCGCAATCAGAGTGGCCGCAATGGCCAGTGCGATTTTGATGGCGCTCGTGTGACCGGAATTAGGTAGGGCGATTGGCGGCGCAAGATCCGGCCGCGCCTGGTAGGGGTACTGGGGATTATTGATCATCGCTGAGTCCAAGAGACGGTGGCCAGTATATACCGAATTCGTATGCCGAAAGCCACTAAAGATCTTTAACTCGACTGCCGGTTCGCCCACCCCGGCTCCGCGGTTTAGCCTCGGGACTTGAACCTGGGTTCGCTGCCACCGCTGAGCCAGCCCTGTGTTTCGGCATCCAGGAAGACAAATGCGGCCGGTGGCTGAGCCAGGCTCTCACCGTGCACAGGTTAGCGCGCGCCCCCCATCGATTGAATAGGTCGCTCCGGTAATCCAGCTGGCCCGCTCAGAGGCGAGGAAAAAGATGAGCTCGGCAATTTCGGGTGCCTGGCCCACTCGCCCAAGGGGATGAGTTTCCTTTGAGTGCTCGAGAAAGGCAGCATACTGCTCGTCATTCATGCCGCCTCGTTTATGAATCTCGGTTATGACCACGCCCGGATTCACTGCATTGATCCGAACTCCCCTGGCTGCCAGTTCGAGCGCGGCACAGCGCGTCAATTGGTCCAGACCGGCCTTTGACACGCAATATGCAAGCACGCCGGGAAACGAACGCAAGCCGGTGACGCTGGAGACGTTGACGATGTTGCCGCGACGCTTAAGCAGCGCAGGAATGGCCGCTTGCATAAGTCGAAAGACGGTACCCAGGTTGATCTCGAGCATCTTGTCCCAGGCGTCGAGTGAAGTGGTTTCGATGGTCCCGGAAGAGATATGGCCGGCAGCATTCACCAGGACGTCGAGGCCGCCGCACTGGTCGATAGTCTTTGACACCAGATGGGACGGCGCCGTTTCACTGCTCAGGTCCAATTGAAGAGTGAGACAGACGCCGCCTCGCTCGCGGATGCTTGTTGAAACCTCTTCGAGTGCTTCTTCCCGGCGCCCGACGGCAACGATAGTGGCGCCGGACTCGGCAAAACGGAATGCCGTTGCCCGCCCGATGCCGGAGGTCGCGCCGGTTATTATTACTACTTTTCCTGAAAATTCGCTGTCCATGGTCCTTTTTCCTCGATGATGATAATGGCCGATTTACTGGTGCAGTTGCCTAAGATGATGAACCTGCGCATCACGACCCGCCTGGCGACAAAGATTGACAGAAGAAGTCCAAAAAGTTGACTATTATGCACAATTCGCTTCATCGTGGCATTATGAGGACTCTGAGGCGCGATTGAAGCCCACAGCGCCGGATTCCAGAGGGCCGGATCGGGGCCGGCAAGAGGCAAAGGAAAAATCTATTGGCTAATAATTCGGCCGACCAGGCTTTCCCAAGATCCGCAAGCTCGCAGGTTCACAGTGCGTCGAGAGAGTCTGCCCGGCGCAAGGCGCAGCGCGCCCGGATGCCTTCCAGCGCTGGTTACATGGTTGTTGCGCTGACCATTGCTATCGTCATCTTTTTTGGCTTGTGGTGGGTGCTGTTCAGCGGCGGGGATGAAGCACCCTGGGTGCCGGCCGGGTTGGCAGCCAGCGTGTTCTTGTTGGTTGCCTTTTCCGCCAGAGAAGTTGTCATGCGGCGGGCCTGGACGCGTTATTTGCTGGAACAGGACCAGCATGAACACACGGTTCGCGAAGGCAGCCCTCAGAAGCATTCAGCAGCCAAGAAGATGCATTCGGCTGCGTTGCACTCCGCGGCCCTCAGAGCTATTCAAAAACAGTCTGCCGAAGCAGATGCGATGAATTCAGCCGCTGAAATTCATCTGGAAATTTTTCATGCTTGCCAGGACTATTTGGGAAACACGGATGAGGCCTTGCGTTCCAATGGGCTATCTGCGGAAAGCCGCATGGCGATTCGCGCCGGGCAGGAAAAGGTGCGAGGCCTGAAAAAGCATCATTTACTTACCTGGGCCAAAGACGCATCGCTCGCCCTGACGCACGAAGCGCAACAGCGGGGTCGTTTGTCTGACAAGATAGAGACGGCGAACAGGGCACTGGATTGTCTGGATAGCTCGCTCAAACTCTATCCCGATGAACCCGAACTTGAGGCGTCCAAAATGGCGATTCGCGAATTCATCGCTTCATCAAAGGTGGCGCATTGGGTTGAACTGGCAGAACGCTCGGCTTTCAAAGGCCATTACCGTCGGGCCATCGAACGGTACAAGGATGCTTTATTTTACCTGAGTCGCGAAACGCTCAAGGAAGACGTGCGGATGGCCGGAGCCGAGAAAATCTCCCGCGAAATTGAACTATTAAGAGCGCGCCTGAACTGCCTGGGAAAAAGCGAGAGCCAGGAACCAAGGAAGCGCCAGTCTTAGTGACCTAAGGTTTCGGTCCGGATCCCGGCTCAGTTCCCAAAGAAGCTTCAGCGCCTTTTTGAGAATGGGTTATCCCCGGCGCAACTTGTATTGCCTGTTTGGCATCCATCACCTTTTATGCGATCATGCAGATTCCCGAATGCTCCCCATAACCGGAACAACTTTGAGATAAGGACGAACCTGCTTGGACCTGTCATTTTGGCTATGGCGTGCAACGGTGATTATTGAGGTAATAATATGAAGATAAAGATTTCTCTACTGCTTGCCTTGTTGATTTCTGTCAGCTCTATCGCACGGCCGCAGGATCCGTCAGCACCGCCAGCGAGTTCACCATCTGGCTCGGTCGATAATCAGGGGGTGAAAAATTATTTGCTCGGCCCGGGCGATGTAATTGACGTGCGCGTTTTCGGGCAACCGGATTTGAATGCCACTGCCGAGGTCGACAGCGACGGTAACATTAGTTCATTGCCTTTTCTTGAGAAACCGATTCCTGCCAAGTGCCGCACGGAAAAAGACGTGCAAAAGGACATAGCCGCAGCTTACGGGAAATACCTGAAAGGGCCTCAGGTCAGCGTCAGAATCACTGAGCGCAAAAGTCGTCAGCCCGCTACGGTGTTTGGCGCCGTACGCCAGCCGACACGGCTCGTGATGGTGCGCAAGGTGCGCCTCAATGAAATCATGGCGGCCTCGGGAGGACTTACCGAACGGGCCTCCGGAACAATTCAAATCCTGCATACTGAACCAGTGATGTGTCCCGAACCTGGTGAAGAAGCAGCCGCAGCACCCATCGATGGGACCAAAGTGCCTTTGGAAATTGTTAAGATCCAGGATTTGAAGTCAGGAAAAGCGGAAGCCAATCCGATCATCCGCCCAGGCGATTACATTGTAGTGACTGAAGCCGAACCGGTTTACATCACCGGTAGCGTGGTGTCGCCGCAGGGGGTTTACATGCGTGATCAGCTCACGCTCAGCCTGGCGATCGCGATGGTCGGCGGGGTGCGAAAAGAAGCTAAAACCAGTGATGTGCGCATCTATCGTCAGAAGCCCGGCTCCAAAGAGCAGGAGACCATCAAAGTCGACCTCTCAGCCATTAAGAAGAATCAAGCTCCCGATATTCTGTTGCAGGCATACGACGTCATCGAAGTGGCCGAGGCGGGAATGTTTTCAGCCAAACGTCTGCCGTCAACCCTCCTGAGTGGCGTATCGGGCGGTTTCCAATCAATGTTCACTGCACTGCCCACGCGGGTCATGTATTGACCGGGTCGTTGGTGTATTCCAAGTGGGGTCGGTTTTGGCCGGCCCCTTCGTTTGTGAAAGAGTAATAATTACTTTCTCATTTTAGGAGAACCTGATGAGTTCCACTTCGGTTATTCGAGCAGCACAGCGTCGCCGGCGCTTGTTTACCTATCTTTGGATATTTGGACTGGCAGTCCTGACTATCTCCCTAATCTATTGGGAATTGACGGCGTTACTCTATATCCTGGCCACTCTCGGCGTGACGGTCTTGCTGGCGGTGGTTGCTATGTCCGACCTCAAGCATTCCGAGATGATGGTTACTGATAGTGGCGGAGATCGAACCGCTTCGAGAGAAACGGCAAATCGACGAAGATAGAATTTTTCTTCGCGGATTAGTTTCATGGACGGCGAATCGAAACGGACCTGGTTAAGGTCATCGCCACAACTACCTGCCCTCACTTTTTTCAGCCTTGATTTTGTGCTTGAGTGTCGGCTCCTGATGCTCATAATGACGTTCTGTAAATTGGTTGAAAGTTACCATGAGCTGTTGCATAATCGCCCCGCGTTCACCTCCCCGGTGGACGAAGTGGTCGCGTGGGGTGAGGACACGTGGCCTTAGGGCGGGGGCTGTGGGAGGCTCCTGCCCATTTTGTTTTCGGTTATCGGTCGAACTTGATTTTCTCAATATTTATCTTTGGCACAAACTAGTTTCACGTTGTAATCAATAGACGTAGAATGATCCACAAATAAAGTCCTTATGGAGAGGCCAGTCGCTGATCAGAATCGGTAACTGGCCATCAAAATGTCTCTTTTCGGAATATCTCGTAGACGTCTCAGGCTGTTCTTAATCCGCGGTGGAAGGCACTCGGCCAGCGGCGCCGAATCACCACACAAGCAACACTCCTGGTGGCAGGTAATGTGCCTCACGGGCGTCGACTATTTTTCCACCCTGGGTTACCAACCCGGCATTGCCTTCCTGGCAGCGGGAGCCTTGTCCCCACTTGCAACCATCGTGCTGGTGTTGCTCACGCTGTTTGGCGCACTACCGATTTACAATCACGTTGCGGAAGAGAGCCCTCACGGCGAAGGCTCAATCGCCATGCTTGAGCACCTGCTGTCGCGCTGGAAAGGAAAGCTCTTTGTCCTCGTGCTCCTGGGATTCGTGGCGACGGACTTTATCATTACCATCACACTTTCTGCCGCCGACGCCACCGCTCACATCATTGAAAACCCCTTCACGCCCGAAATACTCAAACATCAGGTCGCCTTCACCCTGGTGCTGCTGGTACTTTTGGGAGCCATATTCTTCAAAGGTTTCAAAGAAGCCATCGGAATCGCTGTCTTCCTGGTGGCAATCTATCTCACTCTTAATGTTGTGGTTATTTCCTATGGAATTTTTCAAATTCTTACTCATCCGCATCACCTTCCCGAATGGAGAGCCGCTTTGTTGGCCGATCCTCGCGTACACGGGAATGCCTGGCTGGTCATCGCCGTCTCTCTAATAATTTTTCCGCGGCTTGCTTTGGGACTGTCCGGATTTGAAACCGGGGTGGCAGTCATGCCACTCGTCAAAGGTGATAAGGAATTAAGTCCGGATGAGATTGAGGATATTCACTCCACCCGAGACGGCCGGCGAATCATGCCTGATACACAGGCATTGCTAATGAGCCGGGTCCGCAACACGCGCAAACTACTACGGACAGCTGCCCTGATAATGAGCGTAATGCTGATCAGCAGCAGTTTCGTGACCACCATGCTGATCCCGGCAGCCGAGTTTGCCGAGGGAGGAGCAGCCAACGGAAGAGCAATCGCTTACCTGGCGCATGACTTCTTCGGCGATTTTTTCGGGTCAGCTTATGACTTGAGCACGATCCTCATACTCTGGTTTGCGGGGGCTTCGGCAATGGCGGGACTCCTGAACATCGTGCCCCGCTATCTGCCACGCTATGGCATGGCCCCTGAATGGGCTCGCGCTACGCGGCCATTGGTGATGGTATACCTGGCAATTGCAGTGGCCGTAACTTTGATTTTCCGCGCGGATGTCGACGCGCAGGCCGGCGCGTACGCTACCGGAGTACTCGTGCTGATGACCTCAGCGGCGATTGCGGTAACTCTTTCCATGCGTCGCAAACGGGGACACTGGCAAGTGTTCCTCGTGATTTCTCTGGTTTTTGTTTATACGACCCTACAAAACATACATGAACGACCTGAGGGGCTTAAAATCGCGTCCTTCTTTATCGGAGCCATAGTCGCGGCATCGTTGTTTTCCAGAGTCTGGCGCACGACGGAACTTCGGGTTGATCGTGTTGAATTGGATGAGGAAGCGCACGCGTTCATACGCAGCGCCGCCAAGGGGACTATTCGGATAATCGCCAATCGGCGAGATCAGGGCGACCCCTCGGAGTACGAGGCCAAAGAAAAAGAGAAGCGCATTGACAATCACATTCCAGCTGGGGATCCAATATTGTTCCTGGAAGTGACGCCTGCCGACGCATCGGAATTTTCCGGAGTTTTGCGCATCAGAGGTGAACGGGTTGATGGCTACCGGATCCTGCGTACCGCGGCCCCGGCCGTGCCTAATGCGATTGCGGCCTTCCTGCTCTACCTGCGCGACGAAACCAGGAAAATACCGCATGTCTACTTCGGCTGGAGCGAGGGTAATCCGCTCTCCTACCTCTTCAAATATGTGGCCTTCGGTGAAGGCGATACTGCCCCCATCACGCACGAAGTTCTTCGCCAGGCTGAGAAAAATCCCGAACAGCGTCCAACAGTTCACGTTGGCGGCTAAGTAGCGGCAGTCGTTGCGCGGGTGACGGACTGGTTTGCTGACGGACCTGCGTGAATAGCTCCCTTGCCTCCGCCGCCTGCTGACTGTACCATTTGACCTGACAGTAGCTGTCTGCCGAAGTAAGCGATCCGGGAGCCGCCGGTAGCTATTACGCGGGGAAACCAACCGTCTCGGAGCAATCGAGACAGGGGCGCATCGGGGGCCGCAACCCCCGTAGAACACTTCCAGTTCGAGCCCGTCAGCTAACCTCGCAGGCGCATTAGGAAGGGCAATGATCCAACCATCCAGTTTCAAGCTGGTGTTACCCAATCGTCGGATACCCCGCCGGATAACTTTCAGAACAGCCAGGGAAAACTCTTTACTTTCCGGAGGACTTACGTGCCTACGACCTTAAAGCGTTTTTTTGTTGGTAGAGCTTTGCGCAGTGAGCAAGCGGCCCATGAACGGCTTGGAAAAAAAACCGCCCTGGCAGTCTTTTCCTCTGATGCTCTTTCGTCAGTGGCGTACTCGACTGAGGCCGTCCTCCTTGTTCTCATTGCTGCCGGATCAACGGCGATTATTTACGTACCACCCATTGCCATTGGGTTGACGCTGCTGCTCGCTATTTTGGTGCTCTCGTACAAACAAACTATTCACGCTTATCCGTCAGGTGGAGGCGCCTACATCGTCGCTAAGGACAATCTTGGAACGCAGGCGGGACTGGTAGCGGCGGGTTCATTGTTGGTTGACTACATACTTACCGTAGCGGTGTCGGTGTCGGCTGGGGTTGCGGCGATTACTTCAGCTGCTCAGGGGACGCGTTTGGCTTTTTTGCAAGACCATCGCGTACTCATCTGCGTTTTCTTTGTGGGATTCATCGCAGTCATTAATCTGCGTGGGGTGCGGGAGTCGGGAGCGTTTTTCGCTGGGCCAACTTACCTCTTTATCCTCTCGATGCTGGCCCTGATAATTGTCGGGCTCTTTCGCTATTTCACTACACACCAGGTGATGCCGATTCCCGAGAAGCTCTACTTCGATGAGTCAGTGGGCAGCGTGGCGCATCATATGCTCACCGGGGGAGCTCTTATTTGGCTCTTGCTGCGGGCGTTTGCCGCCGGCTGTACCGCTTTGACGGGCGTTGAAGCGATCTCGAATGGAATTCCCGCCTTCCGCGCACCGGAATCTAAAAATGCTGCCACTACCTTAAGCTGGATGGCGCTGGTCATGACAACGCTGATTCTGGGCACTGGGTTTTTGGCTTATAAGATTCAAGCGCACCCACCAGGACCGGAGGAGACTCTCGTTTCTTCGATGGCGCGCTTCACTTTTGGTGGGGGCTCAGTCTATTTCATTATTCAGGCCGCGACGGCCGGTATCCTTGTGCTCGCCGCCAATACTTCGTTTGCCGACTTTCCGCGCCTGGCCAGCCTGCTGGCCGCCGACCGTTTTTTGCCGCGCCAACTCGCAAGCCGAGGCGACCGGCTGGTCTTTTCGAATGGCATCCTTATTTTGGCATTGCTCGCTTCCGGGTTGATTCTGCTCTTTAGAGGCAGCGAGCAGGCGATGTTGCCGTTGTATGCGCTGGGAGTCTTTATTTCTTTCACATTGTCTCAGGCGGGGATGGTCGTTCACTGGCTGCGACTGCGCCGTGTGGACGAAGCAAAGAGTCGCATCAGGGAGGAGGAAGAGATTCATCGCACGCTTTCGGCCGATACTGGGGCGGCCAGTCACGAGAGTGAGCGACTTGGCGCCATAGACCGAGATGTGGCCGGAAACTGGTTGGCATCAATTCTCGTAAACGGGTTGGGCGCCACTATCACATTCCTGGTGCTCATCGTCATCGTTCTAACCAAGTTTACTCATGGCGCCTGGGCTGTGCTGGTTCTGATTCCGCTGCTGGTTGTCATGTTCCGTTCGATCCACTTGCACTATTTGGAAGTTGCGCGACAATTGTCCACAGAGGGTCTGTTGCCCGTCAACTCTGTAAGGCCTCATCAGGTTCTGGTACCGATTTCCGGTATTCATCGCGGAGTGATTCACGCGCTGGAATACGCCAAGTCGATTGCTCCCGGGCACGTTACAGCGGTTTACGTTGATTTCAATGAGGAGGCGACGCGGAAGCTTCGTGAGAAGTGGGACCTCTGGGGTGAAGGAGTCAATCTGGTGGTCCTGCAATCGCCGTATCGCTCGTTGACTCGGCCACTATTGCGTTATGTTGAGCGGGCGGCACGCCAGGTCGACAATCAGATGACGACCGTACTATTACCCGAGTTTGTGCCCGCAAAATGGTGGCACCAGTTGCTGCACAATCAGAGTTCGCTCTTACTGAAGGGCGCTCTGTTATTCAAGAAGGGTGTGATCGTGACCAGCGTACCCTACCACTTGAACAAGTAGGGGGATGCCGTCTATTCAATCGTTCGGATCAGCCCAACGCCGATTCGCTGGTAACACCTCGGGCTGCGAGGAAGCAAGCGCGACAGTAAACTGGCCGGCCCTGGGAAGGATAGAAAGGCACGGTCGTTTGCTGTCCACACTGAGCGCATTGAACCGAAACTTCGATACGTTGACGCACGCCGGATGATTGAGCTGCGGCAATCGCTGCCAAACGCTCGTTCTTGGCCTGCTTGCAGGCTCTGCAGCGTTTGGGCTCGTTCTTTAGTCCCTTGTCATGAAAAAAGACTTGTTCACCCGCAGTCCAGATAAAATCCTCGCCACAGTCAACGCATTTGATGTTGCGATCTTCGAACTCGCTCTCGCAGTCTGCGGGTGTACCCCTGATGTTTTCTTCTGTTACGACCTGAGTTTGTTCCATTATGTTCTGCTCCCCTGGGCACGTTCACCAAGAATGGTCAAATTCAAACACGCCGGGAGTTTCGTCGGAATGTTCGCTTTGTTTAGAAGCCCTATTTCCAACCGCGAGGAACCAGGGTTAATGACCCGGGGTGGGAAAAGTATTCGGACGCCAAAGTATAACTATGTCGAAATTGTGTCAAGACTTATCCAGCAAACTTATCCAGCAGTCGGGGACAGGTTTCTTGAAGTATTCGCGTGGCGGAAGGGTTAAAGAGTGAAAATACTAATCATCGGCTCCGGAGGACGGGAGCATGCAATAGTCTGGGCGTTGCGGAAAACCTCCCACCGTTCCCTGGAACTCTATTGTGCCCCGGGCAATGCCGGCATAGCCCAGCTAGCCCGTTGTATCCCGATTTCGGCAACAGAAATTGCTGCTCTGGCAGAGTTTGCCAGAAAGGAAGAAATTGATCTCACCTTCGTCGGACCCGAGGCTTCGTTGGCGGCCGGCATCGTCGATGAGTTCCAGCGCCTTGGCCTGACCATCGTGGGCCCGACGAAAGCAGCGACGCGGCTCGAAGCCAGCAAGGGGTTTGCCAAGCAGTTCATGGCTCGACACGGAATTCCCACTGCCCGGTTCAGGATTGCCCAGACGACGGCCGAAGCGATGGCCATTCTCAACAGCGATGAATTTGGCGCAGCCGATACGCCGGTGGTCATCAAAGCTGACGGGTTGGCCGCAGGTAAAGGAGTAGTCGTAGCGCCCACGAGGCGAGAAGCTGAACAGGCGGTACGCGACTTGAAAGATGGCAACCTGGTCGAGCCACAGGCAGCGGCACAGATACTCATTGAAGAAGCCTTGGAAGGCAGGGAAGTGTCCCTCTTGCTTTTCTCTGATGGCCGGGATTATGCGTTGATGCCTGCTGCGCGCGATCACAAACGAATCGGAGAAGGCGACCGGGGCCCAAACACGGGAGGGATGGGGGCCATCACCGATGGCTCGGTGCTTGGTGCGAACACACTGGCCAGCATCGTCATTGAGGTGGTAGAGCCAACCCTGGCCGGCGCCCGGTCCGAAGGATTCCCATTTTGTGGCGTGCTGTTCATCGGTCTCATGCTCACTGCATCTGGAGCAAAAGTCCTCGAGTACAACGTACGCTTCGGCGACCCCGAAACACAGGCGATACTGGTTCGGCTGCGCACTGACCTGGCTGAAATATTCTCAGCGCTGGCCGAGGGGACGCTTGCCGGCAAGGTGGTGGAATGGAGCCAGGACTCGTCTGCTTGTATTGTGTTGGCGAGTGCTGGATATCCGGGGAAGTTCGAAAGAGATTCGCTAATCACAGGTCTTGATGAGGCTGCAGGCGGAGTTGGCGTCCAGCTATTCCATGCCGGAACTGCCCGGTCGGCGAATGGAGAGTGGCTGACGTCCGGGGGTCGTGTCCTGGGCGTGACCGCCACGGGCGCGGACCTCAATCAGGCTCTGGCGCGCGGTTATCGTGCAATCGCAAGTATCCGCTGGCCGGGAATGCAATACCGGCGGGACATAGGCTTCCTGCCAGCATCACCCTGGATAACAGGGAGGGCGGGCTCACGGAAGGGGATCTAAGTGCGACGACAGCCCGATCGTCAGTCTGGATGCCTGTGCGGTCACCTGCTATACTTTTGACTTCAATGAGGGTTAGTGCAACAGTCTGGCGCGCCTCTTCGTACAAGCACCGGCGCATTATGGCTGCCATCTGAGGTTAATTTGCTGTTTAGCCACCATCGCAATATCGCATTACCCAAGCGCGGCTGAAGGAGACGGAAATGGGACTATGGAGCAGAGTTAAGCGCTCAATGCGCGCACTGTTCGGCGGGATTATCGAAAAGACTGAAGATCCTGAACTGATTCTTCAGCAGACGATTCGTGACATGCGCGACCGTGTGCCCGAATTGAACAATTCCGTGGCGCAGGTAATGGCTACTGAAAAACTTCTCGCCAAAAACAAGGAACGCCTGGGCACACAGGTGGTCGAACTGGATTCGAAGATTCGCGCCTCTGTAAAAATGGGTCGTGATGACATTGCGACCGCCTACATCGGCCAGTTACAGCAGGCGCAGATGGACCACCAGAAGACAAGCCAGCAACTTGAGCACGCCGAGCTGGCATCAAAACAGGCGCTCAAGGCACGTGACAACTATGTCCTGCAAATGCAACGCCGAACGGCCGAAGCGATGCAGCTGATTAATCAGTCGAAGCAAGCCAAGCTGCAGGAACAACTGGCGCAGACCATGGCCAGTTTCCAACTGGGTGACGACGCTTCAACGTTCAATGAAATGCGCGACAAGATCGATCGTCGTGCTGCGGCTGCCGAAGCGAAATTGCAACTGGGCTCAGCAACTGTTGATACTCAGATGCAGGAGATTGAGCGTGAAGCGATGGATATGCAGCTGCAGGACAAGCTGCTTACTTACAAGCGGGAGATGGGTCTCTTGGGAGATGGCGGGACAGCTCAGGCAGCGTTACCAGCTGAGGGTGAAACTACCAAGACACCTGCGGTAATCAACGAAGGCAGCAGCAATTGAGTTTGTCGGGCGTTTCTGACAATTAGTTTCACAGCTTATGGCCCAGCTTCCGAAGATCGATCTCAAGTACTTGAAAGAGGCTTTCAAGGAACCCGTCAATTTTTGGGGCATGGCGGGCTTTGCCGTAGCGGCAGCCTATGTTCAGGATATAACTCCCCTCGTGGCAGCTCTAGCTGCCGAAGGTCTCTATTTAGCCACCGTGCCTGCATCAAGCTTTTATCGTCGACTGGTTGACCGCCGCGAAAAACAGCGGCTGAACAAGCTGCGGGACCAGCATCGCGAGGCCCAGATTAAGGGCTTCGACCCGCGCGAGCGCGAAGCGGTCGAATACCTGCGCTGGATGAAGAACCAGATTTATTCCAACTACCGCAAGTTTACCGGCACAAAAGAGATTCCCGGGAATATTCAAAGCCTCGATCAGCGCTGGGAAGACTTCGTCGATCTGCTCGACGTCTATCGCCGCCGCAAACATCATCTGCGATCAATCAACCGTCAGGCGGTGCAAAATCAATTAGTACAGGCTGAGCGAGCGATTGAAGGATCGCGGGACGAGCGGGAAAAACGCGTACAGCAGGCGAACTTCGAGATACTGAAACGCAGGGTCGCTGCTTTTAATGATATCGAGCGTTCGGTCAAGCTCGTCGAGGGGCAATTACAATCGATTGAGAACTTCTTTGGCCTGGTCAACGATCAAGTAGTGACCTTACCCACGCCTGAGCGCGTCTCATCGCTGGACTTTGAACAGCTCAGTGATTCTATTGCCATGACCAAGCAAATGCTCGAGGAAACTTCCGACACGTTTGCCGCGCTCGATACCCACAACCGCGAGATAGGCAATTACGAATTGCTGCTGCCCAATACGGCCCCGTCAAAGTAAAGTGCGATAATTTGGCTCGTCGATATTCAGCTCACACACGCCTCCTCAGACTTACCGAAGCACAAATGGAAGTTTGTCGGCCCAGACGCGCCGAACTATAATCTTAGGGGGGAGTCTTACTGGTTTCGACAGGGCTCCGAGGCTGTAGGGAGTTGCCGTTGCGGTCGCGAAAACGACCGTCAGTCAGTAACTTAGTACTTAAGGTTGAGTCTCAAGAAGCACACTCTATAGCATTGAAAAAAAAGATGACCACAATATGTTGACATCGAGTTTCTAAAGATGTATATTCCGCTCCGCTTTGAACGAAGCAGGGTTGCTGGAGCAGCGGCAGGTACTCCGGGCCGCGCTCTAGAGGGATTTCTATCCCTACAAGTAAGCCAACCGCAGTATCCGCTACACATTAGATTCCGGCGTCCGCGAGGTATTTTTGTGGCGTCAAACTATTTTTGAAACGCTTGATGCTTGCGTTGCCCCAAGCGCAAGAAAGGCAGAGAAGATGAGCGCAGCTATCGGCCGTAAGACCCCGAACACCAACATTTCTCCCGCCAACCCTACCCCTACTGCCGGCGCCCTGCGCCAGACCGCAGCACTTGGGTTGAATGCCAGACGCGTAATCAGCAAGCGCTATTCGTTGAAGGACAAGAAAGGGGCAGCGATCGAAGAATGGCCCGATATCGTTCGTCGGGTGGTAGGACATGTTTCCGCGGCGGAAAAGGACGCGGCGCGGCGTGATCAGTTTTTTGCGTCCATGTCCGAGGTGATGCTGGCGCGCGAGTTCGTGCCCAACACTCCTTGCCTGGTCAACGCCGGCAGGGCCAATGGACAGCTCGCGGCCTGCTTTGTTCTCGAGGTTCCCGACTCGATTACCGGAATAATGGATCACGCGAAGGCAGCGGCCACCATTCATCAGACCGGCGGTGGCACCGGTATGACTTATGAATTTTTGCGACCGTCAGGTTCGCTGGTTGGTTCCACGCGTGGTGTTGCTTCAGGACCGGTCTCCTTCATGAACATCGTCAACCAGGTAACTGACGTCGTGAAGCAGGGCGGCGTCCGGCGCGGCGCGAACATGGGAATGATGCGCGTGACCCATCCCGATGTGCTGCGTTTTATTCATGCCAAGAACGATCAGCATTCGCTCACCAACTTCAACATCTCGGTAAACGTGACCGACAATTTTCTGAAGGCAGTTGACAATGACGAGTGGTTCCAGCTCGAGTTCAATGGCGAACCATGGACTGACTCAATTTATGACCCCGTTCGCGAAGGTGAGTATTTGCTCTATCGCCGCCCTGACGGTTCGACGGTGACGTTCCCCGATCGCCAGTCGTTCCTGAGTATTGACCTATCCGACTGTAAGATCGAAGAACCACCGCGTCCGGGAATGGTGTTTGCCCGCGACATCTGGAACCGCATCATCGCGAGTGCGCACAAGTATGCGGAGCCCGGCATTGCCTTCATCGACGAAGTAAATCGTCACAATCATCTGATGAATTCGCTCGGTCCGATTTATTCGTGCAATCCGTGCGGCGAGCAATTCCTGCACTTTTCCAACTCCTGCAATTTAGGCTCAATCGACCTGAGCAAATTCTACGACCGGGAAAAGGAGGAGATCGACTGGAATCGCCTGCGCGAGGTGACGCACCTCAGCACACGCTTCCTCGATAACGTCATTGATACCTGCGCCTGGCCGCTACCGGAAATCAATGACGTGGTCAATCGCACCCGGCCGGTGGGACTTGGCATCATGGGCTTTGCGGACCTCTGCCTGAATTTGAAAATCACCTACGGAACTCCTGCTTCCATCGATCTGATGGAAGAAATGATGAGTTTCGTGCGCCGCGAGGCCTGGTTCGAAAGCCTCCGTTTGGGCGCTGAGAAGGGAGTGTTTCCCGATCTTGAGCCAAATAAGAAGGCCTATGCCGAATTCCTTTACAACCATATCGGCATTCCGCGTGACGTGGCGCTGACCCCGCGCAATTATGAAGTGACCACGATTGCCCCGACCGGCACGATCTCTTTGGTGGCGGAAACGTCATCGGGGATTGAGCCAAACTTCTCCTGGGCCTACGTGCGCAAGGACACCCTGGGGACGCGTACCTATGTGCACACCCTGGCGGCAAACGCCCTGGGTATCGATGTCGATCAGACCGATCCCGAATCAATTGACTACGCCGCTACGTACGTGTGTGAGCATGAGAGTGAACTGCCGGATTACTTTATTTCGGCTATGAACATCAGCGCCGAACAGCATGTCCATGTGCTGGCGGCCGCGCAGCGAAATGTTGACAACAGTGTTTCCAAGACCTGCAACGGTGCCATCAACGACACAGTTGAGTCAGTGGATGCACTCTACAGACTGGCACGCCAGCTTGGCTGTAAAGCAGTCAGCTATTATCGAGATGGTTCGCGCGACAACCAGGTGCTTACCTCGATGAAGGCGGAAACCAGGAATGAAGCCGGCAATACAGAGGTTTTGGATGCCCCGCCGGCCAGCCATGCCGATGCTGCGCTCGTAATAGCAATTGATCCGGAAGCGGAAGGGTTGGCCAGAGCCGAAGCCGGGGCCGTCATCAGGGAGGAAGCAGAAGCGGAAGCAAAAGCAGAAGCAGCCCAGACAGTCCGGCGGCTCTCGGAAAACAGTATCGGGGCGCCAGAATTGACCGCGATTCGGATTGAGCGACCGCGCGAGTTGAGCGGCGCCACCTGGCAGATCCCCTTCGATGGCCAGAACCTTTACGTCACTGTCAATCACGATGGCCGCATGATTCAGGAAGTATTTGCCACTGGACCAATCAGCGGTGGCGTGGGCCTGCTCGCGTCGAAGATGCTGCGCGGTGGTTTCGACGCCGCCGAAGTTGCCTATAGTTTGAACAAGGTGACCGGGACGCACGCCGTCTGGTTCAACCAGCGCCTGCTGACTTCACCCGAACAGGCTGTGGCCGAATGCATCATGATTACAAATCGTCGTCTGACCGGCAGTCCTGATTCCGCCCGTGCCCTGGGAAAACAAAATCAGCAGTCAGTCGTCAGCAATCAGCAACCGGTCGGCGCCATCATGTCCAACATGATCGGCATCTGCCCCGAATGCAAAGGCCAACTCGAACACGCCAGTGGCTGCGACATCTGCCGCGATTGTGGCTATTCGAAGTGTAAGTAGGTACTTTTTCGTTTCGTAACCCGGTTGACCTAATGGGCTACAATTCACGCGTCAACAGTTGACTGCTGGGACACACGAAATTCGCTTTATTGCCTCCAAAAGAAATCGCCTCGCCGCTTTGGTGTGAATTTCTGGGTTAGCCGTCAAGGGCGGAGCGAAGTGTTTTTGGTTCGCGGAGTTCACCGTGTCTCAAAGCCGAAGTTCGACTATGAGATTGCTGTTGTTGCTGACGATGAAGTGTGCGAAGTGAGTAGGCATGGTTCGCCGATCGTGAACAACCAGAATTAGGCTGATCCGATAACTTCCCAAGACTACAGCTTTCTCAACCACCGTTCTTCAAGCGTTCACGCAATTGAACCATCGTCATCGATAGACAAGCCCCCGGGTCCGTCTTTCGTCCATAGTGACCCTCCTTAAAACCGACTTCATCGTGGCCGAGCACGTTTTCGTACTTAAAAATGTCAGGTTTAAAGTGCTTTAACCACTTGAGGAGCTTGATCAGAGCGGTCTCCTGTTCTTCGGTAAACTTGTGATAGTGACCGGCCGTTTGATAGCCGACCTTGGTCGGTGTGCCGATGGTGTCGCGAAACCTGACCTCGTCAGCAGTGAAGTCATCCTGGGGCTTCTTGGGCCCGTCGTTGTACCAGGGCCGGAAGCGATTGTCGCTTATCTTCCTTAACTTGCCGGCAGACACGACTTCGATTCCCACCAGCTTCCTGCTGAGGCTGCTTCCGAGATCAGGATGGAGGGTAGGGCCCGCGTGTTCTGCCCACTTAGTAAGAGAAAAACTCTGAAAGACTTTTCCACCGCGGCCAATGACGAAGTACGCATAATCATTCTCCTGGACGGCAAATTCAGTGGAGGCGGCTCCATCGTTAGGCCGGCCGTCGGTGGAATGTATGATTGCGCCAATGGGAAAGCCTTTCGCGTAGGTTCCCCTAACGCGCATTTTTTTCCCCTTATGAAACTTTATGGCGTCCGGATAAAAAATTCCGCCTTCTAACAAATTCTCATTTTCACTCATGTCTTTGCTCCCTGGTTGCGAAATTTTGTTGCGAAACAGATCTGTACTTTCATGAAAACTTCAAGTGCGAATGCTGGACTTGTCGTTGTGGTGAGGTCCAGGCTTTTCAATAATCGTACCGCCTTCTTTCGTGATTAAGAACGCAGACACTAGATCCAGAAACTCTTCGGCTCTCTCGTACGTGTCCTTGAGGCGATGAGAATTCAGATTACCTCGTATTTCTTTGAGGTTACCGGATGTTTTGATGTTTTCATCGCCGTGCCTCATCTGTTAGACCGGATGCACCTTTTAACTCCTAATGAACAAGAGCCCAAAAACATTTCACTGGGGTTCGAGTGGTTGTCGGCATGGTCACAAAACGGTGAAACCGTGGGGTGGCAGCGGAGGCCGGTAACAACTTCATCTCTGTAGTTCGAAGCCGGAGACATTCTTATCGATTCCGGAGAGACAGCATCTCTAAATTCCAGCGGGGCCAGATGGTTCCTTAGTGGCGGTTCATCCCGCAAAGTTTATCGGCAGTCGCAATTGAACGTGAGTTCCGCATAGAAGTAACCCGCTCCTGGATCATTCTTATCGAATTGAACAAGGTTAGTGGTCTGCTTGAAGCGGTCGAAAAGGGGTTGCCTGTGATCTCGTGGCCCAGTGGGTCGACCACAAGCTTGAGTTCGCTCGTCGCAGCCGACCGCAACCCGGAGTATGATTCGACCCACAACATCTTTGCCTTCGAACCCGCCTACGATGCGGACGTGAGTTTCCCTCTCCGATCCGGGTTCCTTCACTAATTCCAACAAACGTTCGCGTCCAAGTATCAGCGTTGTAACCTCGGATTGAGGGTCTGTGAACGCTCCGGTAATAACGTTTAGTGGACGAACTATGTTTGGTGAGCCATCCCTAAGTTTGGTCGTGCGCACGTGCCGCAAGCACACTCGCTGAACGGAGCTTCGTCGGGGAAACCTGAACGGGAATTCAAAGGTCAGATCTCGCGGAGCTTGCGACCATGTGTTGCCGTTGCTCTGCGATTCACGACAGTGTGGAAAGCTGTAGCGGTTAGAGTCGTCTTGAAAGACGCCGAACATCCAGCCATTCCTGGCTGGATGTCGCCACCAGATTGCGTCGTAGGGATGGATCTCCGGGTGGTCGTGGCTAGGGTCTTTTAAGCAACACAGCTCGGGATGACTTGAAGGCTTGTGCTGTCCGTGGTCGTAGGCAAAAACTCCGTAAACGCAGGCCTCCATTCCCGCAAGTTGTCCGCGAGGTTCGAGCTCCGACTGGCATTCCGCACCATCGATGCACTTGATGCAATTGAGAGAACTGGGAGAAGTTGGAGGAAATCCGCCGCATCTGGACACACTTGCTTCGATGGGTAGGAAACGACCATCTGCACCGTAGAAATGTTCGTCGGGAGTCACCTCGGCGTGTATGACCCTTTGGCGCATTAATTCCGGGTCCGCGGCTCTTTCCAGGCAACCTCCTCGCTCGCAATTGACGTTGCCGAATCGTCGGCGGTCTTCGTCTGATAAATCCGGCTGCACGGTTTTCACAAATCCTTTGAGAAAATCGACATATGGCGAACCCGCTGCGGGCCGTATGTTGACGTTAATATCCCGCGGGTCGGCGGTTTCGTCATTAACTTCATATTTCGTTACAACCCCACAGAACTTTCGTCGTAAAGGCAAACGACCGTCCGCTTCAACACGTGTTGGTCGCAAGGCTGTGGGAACTAACGCTTCGAGGTTTTGTGCCTCGCAATCACTAAAGACTCCCCCGCAACAATCATTGAACGAAGTTGCCTGCTCTATACGCGGTTGCTGCGCGGCAACTTGAACGTCGCCCACACTTACTCTGGCGACTTGCGAAGGATCTCCGGCTCCTGCGGTTGGTAAACACTGGCCACCGCTACAACTCTGGCCGCCGCCTCGACATCCCGGCGTCGCGTCCGAACAGACTGTCCCATCAGGGCGAAGCCGGCTTCGCTGATCGCACTGCCCTGAAGGCGAGCACCTCGCAATCGTACAAGGATTACCGTCGTTGTCAGGACAGGAAGTGCCGGCGGGTACCGGTTCAATCTCACATGTCGAGTCCCGACAACGCCCCTCGTTACAAGGGCGGGTCCCTGCAATTTGACAGCGCGATCCGTCTGCTTTGCCCCGGCATTGACTCTCCGGTGGAGGCTGCTGTGCGTCAACACCAGTAAAGCTGAGTAGGAAGCAGATAGATGCCAACAGTACAGCAATTACGAGGTAAAGCTTAATTGATTTAGCAGTGTTCATGGCAACTCCGCTGCTGTGAAGCGATGGTTCATGCCCTGACGCTTGCCGGTTCGAACCGGCAGATGAGAAATCGTTAACGGTAAGCCTACGCGAGATGGGCAAGGCGCACGTTAACGAGAGCACTGAAGATCGTGCGCACAATATGCCGGTAAGGAAGCGAAGTCAATCCAATTTTGAGGGGGTCACACACGATTCCTCCGAGTTTGCGAGCGCGCAGGGACATCGGGCACCTAAGCTGAAGGATGCGCCGGTTGGATTAAGCCTACCGGCTCATCCGGAGAGTTGGAAACACAAGCGGTTTGAGGCAGGCAACCTACAGCTATCATTTGCCAAAGTGGCTGGGCCACTGCCTGCGAATTCCGCCAGGCAGGTTTTTTCATTAGACGTCGATATTGATTTAGAACGCGGACTAGCACATGTCGGCGAATGGTTGGATAATAAGATCCATCCAGGTAAGAAAACAGATCAGACTCTGGTCTATACTCTGCTATTTCTGCAAGGCATAACTCCTTACTATGCGCTCAACCCAGTGGGCTGATTCGGCCTGAGAAGCTCGCAAATTGATTCGGTTTAGAGTGAACGCTATCGACGTGATTGCCACGCGCTCGGGCGTCGGTGTTGATGAAGGACGGCGATGACAACAACGCTGTCCGACTGAGTCGTAAAGTAAACGGCGTAGGGAAATCTGTGGAGCAGCGCGCGACGAACATTTCCTTCAATGACTGGAAAGCGGAGAAAATTGTCTGCTATGTGTCCGAACGTCGTGCGCAGCTCATTTCTGAAGCGAGTACCCAAACCGGCAAGCTGGTCCTCATACCACAAAGCCGCTTCTTTGATGTCGGCTTGCGACTCTGGCCGGACAGCGATGCTTCGCTTCATTGGCTATCTGGCTTGTTCAATTCCGCTGTGAGTTCGCGATCGAATTGTTCCCAGGTTTTGCCTTCGTCTGGACTGGTGCGAAGAGCTGCTACTCTCTGGGACAATATTTCCCGGTGCCAATCTGGCACGGGAACTTGTTCTGGTTTGGCCGCAATGCGATCCCATAGGGACTGGAGATAGTCGATCTGTTCGTCGACCGTGAGCGCGTCGAAACCTGGCGGCGGTAATGGTAGTGCTTGAGACATCTGGGCAGTCCTTCCACGCGAAGTATAGCACGGAGCAGCACATTAATTTAGGATGCGAATCAATCCGTTCTGATCTTCAAGGGCCTCAAATCTTCACGTCGCACCCTGGGTTACAATGCGGCCTTGGTGCTCTCGCTCGCGCCGCGGGCTGAGGCACTAACACATTCCCGCGCAGCCTCAATCAAGGTGCGCGATAGTGATGAGGATCGCAGCGAGCAATGCGCCGGCGCCAATGCCCACGCCAATGGCTATATTCCTCGCAGTGGAATGCCCACGGTTGCGCTCAACCTTCGCCACGTCAGCGTAACGGATGGTGGTGGGTGTGTCAGTTTTCCGATCGCGCATTACGAAGTCGTCGTCGTCAGCCCGCGCGACATAGCCCTTAATCTTCGTGCCGTCCTTCGTTGTAATTGTCGCTCTGGCCTTTTCTCCGAGGCCTAATTTGGCGACCTGGCTCTTTATCTTCTCGACCGAGGTGGCTTCATTGCCACCCTGCGGTGTGGCAGTCACTTGCGGGACCGCAATGCCGAGTAGAAGAAGTCCGGAGATCAACCATATCAGATGCATTTTCGCCATGATGTTTCCTCAATCTGCGGCCGCTTTTCCCAATCGCACCCTATGTGAACCGGGAAATCAACGGTCGGCCCAAAAGTTTTCTATAAAATCACGAAGTTGAAGGGGCAACCCTGGTGCCACGACGCAATGCTGCCCTGCGAGTCAAAATACCAACATTGCGAACCCGATCCGCAATTCATTAGTGCAGCAACCATCCGACACCTGGCTTACAAACCGACGCGAAGGCAGTGCGAGTATGCCGAGGTCACAGCCATAACTACGAGAGATCGTTTCCCACCCCGAGTGCCTTGCGGACCGTATTGATGTCCGCGACGAAGCCGTTCTGTTCGATTTGAACTCGCGGGCTCATAGAGCGATATGATTTCTTATGCACACCGCCCCCACCGAAGAGCCGGCCCAGGGCACCTCCGGCCTGACGAGTACAATCGCGCATAGCCTCCGAATCAAGTTGATTGCCACTCAACTGCGCGGCCGCCGCCGCGGCCAGCCCGCAGAGGCTCTCTATCTGCATTGAACTGAAGGTGAGGTTGCGATGATAGCAAGCGAGCGAAGGCGGATTGTCCGGATGTGTAAGCCGCTCCGGGAACCAGACAGCGCGCCCTTTGGGTCGGCCATAAAGAACGTGACTGGCTGGTGACGTCTTGATATCGATCTTCCGATCCTGCAAATTCGGTAGGGGGTCGTGCAGCCAACTTGGACTCCACCGGGTGACCGCCTCCAGCGCTCTCCGCACTGTTGCATCCACGGGCTTTACCGGCGAAATGCCGCGCCCGCGTATCGCCGTAAGGATGGTGAAGGGATCGATGACCGGACCAGGATTCCCCGGACCGAAAGCCGATAGCCGGATGGCCGCCAGCGCCTTCTCTGCAAGTTGGTCGAGTGTCATCTCGCTGGGGCCGCCGGCCCAATTTACGGCGGCGAAGAAACCGGTGCTTCCGTCCCACGAGACATTGAACTTGTCGCGTCTGATCTTGAAAGCCAAATCTACTGCGTCGTAGAGTTTCAGGGCTGCTGTTTCTGACTCTACGTTGACGATTGCGGTCAAAACGAAAACGCTGCCGTGGGGATAAAAAAACGCTTCCGGAATAATGTTGATCTGTACCGCCACGGGTACCTTGGCCAGCCACGCACCTGGCGTCACAGTGACCGGGAAATCGGCTCTCAGTGGCACCAGGGCACGCCAGGCGACGCTGCCACTCAACTCGTCCAGGGCTGAGCTCTCCAGGTAGCGCTGCCAATAGAGCTGTCCTTTAGGTTTCGGCCAGGGAGGACCAAGCTCTGAAAGAGTCTTCGTTGCCAGCGGCAGGGCATGCTGCTCGAAGAAGTTCTCATAGGTGGACCTGCGCCCCAGCGCCGCGAGAGGCGCTCCGGCCGGTACGGTCTTTCCCAGCAGGTCGAGAATTGTTTCTGCCCAGATCAGGGATAAGCGGAATTCCAGAATCTCGGAGGCCATTGACACCCTCCTTCCCTTTATGGTTTTATTCGTTCGACTACTAGCCTCCGGGGGACTTATGCGACCAATGAGTTGGCCGTATAAGCCCTTGGAGGCTTACTGAATCCATTCGGATTGATGGGGGGTGTTCGCACTCCCCATTTAAATTTTTACCTGTTCGACACTGGTAGATCTTTTCATTCCTGTTTCGCAATCACACCTTTCGTCAGGGGATCGTTGGTTACCTCTTCCTTCTTGAACTGCTGCGGTCCGTTTAGCCCGCTCGTCTGATCCCATGAGGCCTTCAGCAGCTTTGCTTTTTCGCCCTCATCTATCAAATTTGCCAGGGCCAGGGCACTGCCGTCGTCGAGTTGCTGCTCCACACGTGTCTTCAAGTCTGTTTGTTTGTCTTTCAAGTCATTCGCGACCGTTAGCCAGGCAATGTTTATGTAGGGCGCCAACCAATAAGTCTCCTGCTGATCTCGCCGGCGCTCGATTAAGAATAAATTGCGATCCGTGCCCTTGACCTTGACGCTCAACTGGTAGAGAGAGACACCGAGTCTCTGCCAGTGTAGCTTTTTGAGCAGACGAGAGGGTTTGTCCGTCGGAGCAGGCGTCGACAGGTATCGCGAAAGCCATCTGGCAAACTCGACCAGCAGCCATGCAAGCAAACCAATAAGAATAGATACAAGCCAGACTCTTATGATGTCCCCCAGCCCGTAGCCAATCAGGTAGTCGCGACTGACACCTGACAACAGCTTCGTGCCGTAGGGATAGAGGTAAGCCATGGCGCCCGAGAGCGTAATAGCGCCAATCCAAAGAGTGGGCTTGGTCGCATTCTTGAGAACTGATTCTTCGCCCGCACCCCGCTTAGCGAACATGCGGTACGTTACGATCATAAGGAAGCCGGGCAGGAGCAGGAACGAAGGCAAACCAAGCGCGGTAAGCAACTCTGACTCGCCGAGGATGCCAACATCAAACTGCTGCTGTGCGATCACGTTGGCTTGTCGCAGATGCTCGCTCGCGCCCCATTCAATAGGCACGCGAAAGATAAGCAGATGTTTGCCTGGTCGCACCGTGTCGGTCACCCTTATATCCACCGGGACATAAGCGCTATCGCGTGCCTCGATTTGGACGACACCCTGATCGTTCTTAGGCAGCCCGGAAAGGTTGGCAGTACCTGAGATGAAACCCGGGCCGTCCGTCGTGATCGGAAACACGCGAATCGGGAGGTTGCTCTTGTTGTTTATGACCAGAAAAACCTGGCCAGGCTGCTGCTCATTGAGTTGTGTGCTGGCAGTATTGGGCACGACTTCCACGACCTTGCCAACTTCATCTGCCTGCCGGCTGTTTACGACGAGCGTAGAGTAAAGCACCTGCGGCACACTGCTGCTGCCCGTCGTGCTATAGGTCACACGAAGATAGACGCTGCCTGGAACCAGGCCCCGAACCCCTTGTTCCAGGTGCAGCGTCCAGTAACTTTCGGCCTGCGGCGCAAGATTCGCAATCTCCTTGCTTTCATCAACGCGGATATTCGCTTCGGTTCCGGAAAACCAATCCAGCTTTACGTTTTGGATAGCAGCCTGCGACTTATTGCGCAGGACCAACTGGGTTTGTGCCTCTCCTTTAGCCGGCAGATCCAGGGTGGCGGGAGTGAGTTCGAGCTTGACCTCTGCATCTTCCGCCAGCGCCGAAGACCCGAGTGCAGCAGTGTTGACCAACAACAGCAGGATAAAGAAAAAGAATCTGGTCATTTACGTCACCGTTTGAGACTCTACATGCGCGAGTAGTCGTGTCCTATTTGTACCGCCAGCTGCGGTGATTCAGTCGCACTCAACCTGAGCGTCAGTGAACAGCTTGCTTACAAAGGGCTAACTCGTCATGGCGGACGTGAGTAGCAAATTGACTATATTATTGCTGTTTGAGAATGAGTCGCATTTAGTCCTATGCAAACACCCTGCTTTTACGTCAAAAGCTCTTTTCAAGTCAATGCCATTGCAGCCTTCTTCTGGCTGGCAATATTTACCTGGGCGGCTTGAGTCATTTGTCAGTATCGGTACCTGATTTGTTCCTTGTCCGGATCCACCCCTACAATGACTGTTCCAGATGGCCCACGACTTCATAGCCGGCATCGACATTGGCGGCACTAAGATCGCGGTTGCAGTTGCGGCCGCGAGCGGGGAGATTTTCGCCCGTTACTCGGTGGTCACCGATGCAGCTATCCCTCCCGAAACCGTCATGGGAGGATTACTCGAGAAGCTCGAAAGGATGGCGGAGGCGAACGAGGGTCGCCTCGTGGCGATTGGGATTGGTTGCCCCGGCCCGCTCGACCGGGAACGTGGCCTGGTGCTGGCGCCGCCCAATATGCCCAGGAGTTGGTGGCAGTTTCCCCTGCGCGCTTACGTTGAAGAGCGGACAGGTTTAACCGTGGTAGTCGAGAATGACGCCAATGCCGCTGCGCTTGGCGAGCACCTCTATGGGGCAGGCCGAGGTCACAAAGACCTCGTCTACCTAACTATCTCGACCGGTATCGGTGGGGGCATTATCGCGGATCACCGCCTGGTGCACAGAGTGGGAGAGGCTGGTCATGTAACAGTACGACCCGAGGGCGCGCGTTGCGGTTGCGGCGCGCGCGGTTGCCTCGAGGCCGAATGCTCGGGTACGAGTATCGCCCGGCGAGCGCAAGAGTATCTCCTGGCCGGCGGCGCCAGCAGTCTGCACAGTGTTCACCCAGTTACTGCAAGAGCAGTGATCGAAGCTGTCAGGGAGGGCGACGAACTCGCTTGTGCGGTGTGGCGGGAGACAATCGAGTTGCTGGCTATTGGTATCAGCAGCATTATCGCTGTGCTGGCCCCAGAGTCAGTGATATTGGGCGGTGGCGTGTCGGCCGGCGCGGGAGAGTTATTGTTCGGGCCTTTGCGTCAAGAGTTAAAAGAGCGTGTGCGAATCGTGCCCCTGAACTCGGTAGAGATTGTGCCGGCTGCGCTGGGAACCGAGAGTGGCCTTTACGGGGCGCTGGCGCTGGTATCGCAGCGTGCCGGCAAAGATTGATCCCGCAGTTCCGCCGCCTGCTGAAAATGAAACTGCTTGATAAATAGACAAGCAGGCGGCCTGAAAAGGAAAGCCAACATGAAGACCGTGCAGACTACACCGTTCACCGACCAAAAACCCGGCACTTCGGGGTTGCGCAAGAAGACGCGTGTGTTCATGCAGCCTCACTATCTGGAAAACTTCGTGCAAGCTGTCTTCAATACGGTGCGCGAAGATCTTCCCGCGGGCTTCGCAGGCGAGACGCTCGTGGTAGGAGGGGATGGTCGATTCCACAATCGTGCAGCTACGCAAACCATTCTGCGAATGGCTGCGGCCAATGGAGTCGGTCGCGTGCTGGTCGGACGCGATTGCCTGCTTTCGACGCCTGCTGCCTCGGCCGTGATTCGCCGTCGCGGGGCGCTGGGCGGGCTGGTGCTGTCTGCCAGTCACAATCCCGGGGGGATTGATGCGGACTTTGGGATCAAATACAACGTGCGCAATGGCGGCCCCGCGCCCGAAGCGATCACGCAGCGCATTTACGACCATACACTCATGATCAAGGAGTATTTGACCTTTGAGCACGAAGATTTCGACTTACGGCACGAAGGCAGTCTGCAACTTGGAAAGACTGAAATTGTCGTGATCGATCCACTGGCGGATTACACCGCTGTCCTCGCGGAGTTATTTGACTTTGCTTCACTGCAGGAGCTTTTCAAGAAGGGTTTTAGAGTGCAGTTCGATGCGATGCATGCCATTACAGGACCTTACGCGCGTCATATTCTGGAAGAGTTGCTCGGCGCCGCCGCCGGAACGGTAATCAATGGCATACCGCTGGAGGACTTCGGCGGCTTACATCCGGATCCAAACCTGGCACACGCAGAGGAACTGGTCGCTACAATGAACGGGCCTGACGCGCCCGATCTGGGCGCAGCTTGTGATGGTGATGGCGACCGAAACCTTATTCTGGGCCGAGAGTTTTTTGTGACCCCTGGTGATTCGCTGGCGCTGATCGCTGAACACGCGCAGCAGTGCATTCCGGGTTACCGCGGGGGACTCGCAGGCGTCGCTCGATCAATGCCCACCAGCACAGCTGTCGATCGGGTGGCCCATGCTTTAGGCATAACCTGCTACGAAACTCCGACCGGATGGAAATTTTTTGGTAATTTGATGGACGCGGGGCTATGTACCATCTGCGGAGAAGAGAGCTTCGGTACCGGCTCAAATCATGTCCGCGAGAAGGACGGATTGTGGGCTGTATTATGCTGGCTATCCATCCTGGCGAAAACCGGGCAGCCAGTAAGCGAGGCGGTGCGCAACCATTGGCAGCGCTTTGGTCGCAGTTATTATCAAAGACACGATTACGAAGGTTTGGAGCTAACCGCCGCGTCAGAGATGATCGATGCTTTGCGTGCGCGGCTTTCGAACCTCCCCGGCAGTCCCGTAGCAGGCAGTGTCGTGGCGCATGCTGATGATTTTAGCTACACCGATCCGGTAGATGGAAGCACAAGCGTAAAACAGGGAATTCGGATCTTGTTGGAAGACGGTTCACGCATTGTTTGTCGCCTGTCGGGCACAGGGACTGAGGGCGCGACGCTGCGACTTTATGTCGAGCGTTATCTGAAGGACGATGGGTGTGGTGAGATTGAAATCATATTGAGACCGCTGGTGCAGGCAGCACGAAATCTATTGGACCTGCGGGCGAGGCTCGGCCGAGATGAACCGACGATTATTACCTAAAGTTAAAGAGCCTCTGGGTGAAAGCTGTAAACGGCAAGAAGGGCCGTAAACCGAGGGACAAAGAACCACTCACAAATCCATTTGACGAAGCTGGGACGTAAATACATCTGAGACAGTTAAGAGATTGAAACGAGAAGGGGATTTATGAACAGAAGATATTTCCTGGCTGTGGCGGCCGCAGCCGGAGCCCTGACGGGGCTCTCAAGTTTGTCTGGTGGTTCTTTATTTTTCGAGGTCAGCGCCCAAAATAAAAAGGCGAAAGGAATCAAAAAAGTGATCAAGAGCGATTTGGAATGGAAGCAGATTCTTACCCCGGATCAATATCAGGTGGCGCGCCAGAAAGGGACCGAGCCGCCGTTTTCAAGCCCGCTCAACGAAATTCACGAAGCGGGAGTATTTGAATGCGTTTGTTGCGAGTTGCCATTGTTTAGTTCCGACGCGAAGTTCGACTCAGGCACTGGCTGGCCGAGCTTCTGGAAGCCAATTGCCAAAGAAAATGTACGCGAGGAAATAGACAGGAGCTTGTCCGAAGTAAGAACGGAAGTGCTGTGCGCTCGCTGCGACGCCCACGTCGGCCATGTCTTCAATGACGGTCCGCGGCCTACCGGGTTGCGCTACTGCATGAACGGTGTGGCTTTGAAATTTGTCAAGAGAGGATTGGCGTAACGCTTACACTTCGTTAATCGCTTGGTGCCGCAGGTGCGAATTGTCCGATAGCGAATTTCGCAGCTACTGTGGCAGATCACAGGGTTGCTTTACACGCTGCCCGGCTCTGTCAGGCTGGCAATGGCTATGATCAGTTCATTCGCCTCTATCGGTTTGGGTACAAACATATTGAATCCCGCCGCAAGAGCTCGGGTTCGGTCTTCTACTCGGACGTACGAAGTCAGTGCAACGGCAGGAATGTATCCTCCTTTTTCTGCTTCACCAGCCCGTAACTTGGTGATGAGAGCGTAGCCATCCTCGCCCGGCATAGCCAGATCAGACACAAGCACATCAGGCTTGTACCAGGTCAAAACCTCCAGCGCTTCAGGAACCGAGGAAGCCGTCTGGACCTTAGCATTGGCTTCACTCAGTGAAACACTCAGCAGGTGCAGGGTATCCTGGTCGTCATCGACTAGCAACACCTGCAGGTCATCGAGGAATGGAGCGGGCTCGGTTGACGGCTTTTCCCAGTCAATGGGCCGTAGCGTGCCGGTTGTAGAGCGCCTGTATTTGGCACGATCGCGCTCGCCGGCAAGTGGCAAATTGATGGTGAATGTCGAGCCCTGATCTTCGCCCTCGCTGGCGGCGGCAACAGTGCCGCCATGAAGTTCTACCAGGTGGCGAACGATGGCTAACCCCAGCCCCAGCCCCCCAATCCGCCTCGTGCTACTGGCATCTGCCTGACGGAAACGGTCAAAAACGTAAGGCAGGAATTCGGCTTGAATACCTTGACCAGAGTCTCGGACACTTAGTTGTATGTTGGCATCGAAATGTTGGAGTTGGACCTGAACACTGCCGCCCTCAGGTGTGAATTTGATGGCGTTAGACAGCAGATTCCAAACGACCTGCTGCAGGCGACTGGAATCGCCGAAGGTCTGCCTGGCAGCCGGATCAAGCGTGACTGTTAGTTGAATTCCTTTCGATTCTGCAGCCAGTTGCACTGCATCTACCGCTGCGTAGATCACCGCAGCTAGATCGACTGGCACCAAATCTAATCTGAGCTTGCCGGTAATCATTCGCGATACATCCAGAATATCTTCGACGAGTTGTGCCTGAGCTTTGGCGTTGCGATGAATGGTCTCGAGGGCGCGCTCTGAGACGGTCGGATCGAGTCGGCCGCTTCTTAACATATGCGACCATCCCATGATGGCATTGAGCGGCGTACGCAACTCATGAGAAACAGTGGCCAGAAACTCGTCCTTCATGCGATTGGCTGTTTCCGCTTCAGTGCGGGCCATCTGTTCCCTTATGAGCGAGGCCCGCAACTCTTCTTCAGCTCTCCAGCGCTCCGCTATCTCCGCTTCCAGGGATCTTGCTTTTTGTTGCAGCTGTAGCACCGCACGCAAACGCTGATCCTGGCTGTCCAGCGCCGTAAAACTTTCCGTAGGAAATACTTCAGTGTGTTGAGCGCAAACTTGCAGGAGGGGTGCCGCGAAATTCTGGTTACTAAATATCTCTAACGGGTAGGCGCAGAACAGGAGTAAGAGATGAGTTTTTGCCAACTCATTCCACAGTTCTTCTAAACGAATCGCCTCGTCGCATTTTTCAGCTGCCCAGAGGATTGCGACCATCTCTCCGAAGACGCGCACCATGCGTCCGCCATCCGATGCTTTGACAATAACGTCCCCGAGAGACTGGGCAAAACGACCGGCGTCGGGAACTCCTTCCACCATGAAGTGAGTTAGGGTCTCGGCCGCGTCAAGCGTTAAGTAACGGCCCGCGGCCGATGCCTCAGAGACATCCAGGCCCGCGGCGGTCAGGAGTTCATCCAGCCCCTCACGATGAGCTTGAGTGGCCACAATGACAACGGCATCACCGGTGTCAAGACCTGTCAATACAAAGTCCCGAAGGGAGTTCAAAAGCCACCGGTCAGTATCATAGAACTGTGCATAGTGCGACCGATGGCCGTCCGGGCGCCGATCAGGACCGCGAGCCAATAACGAAACAAGATTTTGAGGGTTTTCGCTGAGAATATGCTCACTGCCGTATAGGTCGCTGTTAACTTTGATCAATAAACCCTCCCAAAAGTAACTGCGCAAACGTTCCGGCGTGCCGTGTGCGAGCGGCCGAGAAATCCAACAATTGAGCTGGCAAAATGGGTAGAAAACCGGGTCGAGCTATGCTCCGGTCCAGAGAAATCCAACCTCTTGGAGCCTTTCATCTGCCACTTTTAGCTGCCTACTATCAAAGTTTGATTGGATTTATGTGGTTTTTCTGTGTCTGGCTGAGAGCCACAGGAGGTTAGGTAAGGCGACGGGTCCCTGGCGTCAGTCAAATCTTACACAACTATTACCGCTGTTTGCCCCGATTGGCACTACTGTATTGAGAGACGCAATATTTCCGCGGTGTTTAGGACTGCGCCAAGGCGCAGCCGACGGTCAGGAGGATGAGATGAAAGTTCTATTCATAAACCCCGAATTTCCCGACACCTACTGGAGTTTTCGTCACGCCTTGCCATTTGAAGGAAAGCGCTGTGCGTTTCCTCCCCTGGGTCTCCTGACCGTCTCAGCGCTGCTGCCAAAATCGTGGGAGCGCCGTCTGGTCGATATGAATGTGCGCCGTTTAAAAGATTCAGACATTGAATGGGCTGACATGGTCTTTGCAACGGCAATGCTGGTGCAAAAGGACTCTCTGCGAGAAGTTGTCAAGCGCTGCAAACAGCGGGGCAAAAGAGTTGTCCTCGGTGGCCCGTACGTAACGACCACAATTGAGGAGTTACCGGAAGCTGATCACATCTTCCTCGGAGAAGCTGAAACGACCCTGCCGCAGTTCGTTGAGGATCTCGAACGAGGTGAGGCGAAGCGATCTTATAAAGCTGCGGAGCGTCCGCCGCTTTCGATCACGCCGATTGCAGATTTCCACCTTGCGGAATTAAAGCACTACAGCGCGATGTCAATTCAGTACTCGCGAGGCTGTCCGTTTAGTTGTGAGTTTTGCGACATCATCGAAATTTATGGCCGTGTGCCGCGGACCAAGAGCAATCAGCAGGTGCTGGCGGAGTTGGATGCGCTACGGAAGCTGGGTTGGCGCGGAACTGTTTTTATCGTGGATGACAATTTCATAGGTAACAAGAAGAATGTCCGGCAACTGTTGCCCGATCTGACTCGCTGGCAGGAAGAGCATGGCAATCCCTTTTCTTTGCTGACCGAAGCAAGTGTGAACCTTGCGGACGATGAGGAGTTGCTCGGGAACATGCGGGACGCCGGTTTCAGGCGGGTATTTCTGGGAATTGAAACGCCAGTTGAGGAGAGTTTAAAAGAGGCCCAAAAGCCGCAAAATCGCGGCAACCTGCTGGAATCAGTAAAGCGCATCCAAAGTTACGGCATGGAGGTTATGGCCGGCTTTATTGTCGGGTTTGACAATGATCCTGAAGACATTTTTGAAAAACAGATCAACTTCATCCGCGAAAGCGCTATCCCGCTGGCGATGGTTGGGTTGCTGAATGCTCTGCCGGACACACAACTATGGAAGCGACTGGAGCGCGAGGGACGATTGCTCGGCGAGGCATCCGGAAACAACACTGTCTGTACCTTTAACTTTGTTACCCGGATGGATCCGGCCCGGCTGATCGCGGGCTATCAATCAATCATGCGGACCATCTACAGTCCGGCCGAGTACTACCGGCGCGCCCTCGATTCAATGAAGCGAACTCAACAGAGCAACTCTGAGCCGCAACACTATGATTTACTGAACAGCATCGCATCGTTGCTTCGTATTGCGATCCGTCTGGGCGTGCTCGATCGCGAAAGAAGGGAATTCTGGCGCTTCCTGGCCAATACGGCTACCAGGCACCATCGTAGATTGGCCGAGTCGCTGCGCCTGGCGGCGATGGGATACCACTTTCGCAAGTTGAGCGAGCTGTATGGCGCCAACTGAGGTTGATAGGAGCAGCTCAGCGCTTTTCGGGTGGGGTGTGCTATACTGCAAACTGTCGGTTCTTTAGAAAACCACTCTCGACATCAGGATCCACGCTCAGCGTTTCCCTCCTCGTGCCGTCAGGTGCTTTCCAATTGCGACTAGCGCCGAGGAGCTTTCGATGTCACCAAGCACGCCATTCGCTTTTCAATCCGACCAGGCATCGGGGCTGAACGCGACCGCCATGCGGCCAGCCGTGCAGAGTGCGTCGCGGATGTCTTAAATGAGGTTAAGTCGATGAGTCAACTTTGGGCCATGCAGCGTGCCAATGGCGACTGGTTTGCTTTCGACGATCGCGGGGCCTTTCGCGTTCCTGTCTTCATGAGCAGCAGAGATGCAAGCCAGGCGCGGGCTTTCAATACCGATATGCTGGCGTTTCGTCCCGTAAAAGTTGATGAGTTGGCGCTGACGGATCTGGGCAAGCCAAGCGGCGGCGATTCCTTCCATTTTTGGCTTGTAGACCAGGATGCGGTCAACTTGAAACGTGGTCATCGTCTGGATCATGCGCAACTGGCCGAGTTGTTCCTGAAAACTGGAAAGACTAATGGCAATGTCTAAAATGATTTGGTACTGCCACGACTGCGGAACGGTGCTCCACTTTTGGCAGATTCGATGTCCTAACTGTCACCGTACGGGAATGAACATACTGCAGGCGGCGGCCCTGGCAATAGTCGCGGTACCCGCACTGTTCTTGTTAATCAGGTTTCTTTGATAAATGGCGACGGCCGTACCAGGATGAAATAACTTATGGTTGTAAAAAAAGACAGTAAGAAAAGCGAAACGGACGAAAAGGTGCTCGAACAGCGTTGGCCTGGCATAGACTCCAGCTTCCGTCTGATCATTGTAGCGGCAAAGAGGACCAAGCAATTGCTGCACGGCTCGGCGCCCCGCATCCAGGCTGACCCGCTCAAGCGCCGAAACACCAGCATTGCGCTCGAAGAGGTAAAGCGAGGATTGGTGCCGTTCACGCGTTACACTAAAGATGCCAATGGCGTTAGAACGACAACCCCATGACCACGCTAGTCAAACGGCATGGTTACAACTTTGTTCGCTCATCGGCTAAGCCCGTCGCGGTTTCCGCCCCAAAGCCTTCCGGCAGCTTCAAGATGAACGGATTACGCATGTATATGAGTTCCAGTCCCACTGACCCACGGATCGGCCAGCCGGTCTTTTACAGCCGGCGTGGTGATGGCCCCTATTATCAGTGGAGTTACGAGGAGAAGGCCGGCCAATGGCGCGGATCAAGGGTTAGCGTGGCGGACTTTGCACCACGCGAACTGCTGATGGCGAATTGGAAGAACGTGCCCACCGCCTTACAAACGAAGCTTGGCGAACACTATTTGGATTAGTAGGAAATGATCGGTACAAACCTGCCGCGAACCACCCCAACCGACAGCTTGCGACTCAACTGGATCCAGAGTTTTCTGGTCATAAGCCTGCACGCTTGTGGCCTGCTCTGTTTTTGGTATTGGCCGCGGCCAATTGACCTGGTGCTCTTCTTTGGCTTTTATATCTGCACCACCTTTGCCATTGGTATCGGTTATCACCGCTTGCTGACGCACCGCGGCTTTAGGTGCAATACCTGGCTGCGGCGTATGCTGACCTGGATGGGCGCCGCCGCCTTGCAGGGTGGTCCGGCACGTTGGAGTCGCATACACCGGCGCCATCATCAGGCGACTGACAAGCATGGCGATCCGCACACCCCCCTGATGGGATTCCTGCATGCGCACATGGGCTGGATAATGCGCCGCGACGCCGAAGAGGGGAGCGATTATCGTGAGCTGGTGCCGGACATCTCAGGAGACGACCCATGGTTACGAGTGTTGGATGAGGGTGTTCTGTTTACGCTTCCGTGGTTCCTAACCGGCGTCTTTTGTTACGCCGTTGCCGGCTGGCGTGGAGTCCTGTGGGGGACGATAGCGCGAACGTTGACGCTCTGGCATTTTACCTGGTGTATCAACAGTGTCTGTCATGTTTGGGGGCAAAGGCCAAACGATACTAAAGATGAAAGTCACAATGTGTGGTGGCTGGGTCTGGCGACGTTTGGGGAAGGCTGGCACAATAATCATCACGCGCGGCCGACAGCTGCTATTCACGGCTGGCGCTGGTATGAAGTCGACCTTTCCGGATACGTCATTCGCTTGCTGGCGCGCGCGGGGATAGTCTGGCAAGTAGTACGACCACCGCGCGAATTGCGAGGTTGAGTTTGTTTGAACCAGGTCCTTTTTTTTCAGTCCTATCCTGACCATTTCCAGCATGCCCTGGTTTGAGCAGCAGAGGCTCCAATCAATGACGATTGAGAGATGTCCAATCTCAAATGGAAAATAAACTCGGCTCCCGTCCCATCCGTTGGATCATAATTGCAGCTTCTCTGAATGTCCGTCCGCAAACCCTTCAGCGTTCCGCCAACATCCTCTGAGAAACAGCGGTATCCCGGGTTTGCAGCTCTGCGCCACCGCGACTTTCGCTTGTTGTGGCTGGGCCAACTGGTCTCCGTTACCGGATCCCAGATGCAACTTGCTGCGCTGCATTGGCACATCTGGCTGCTGACCAAATCCGCCTTTGCCCTCGGCCTATTGGGGCTCTTCCGCGGCGCTCCCATTATCCTTTGCTCTCTTGCCGGCGGTGTCTTTGCCGATGCAGTCGATCGCCGGCGGCTGATGATCATCATGCAAAGCGTAATGCTGGCCAGCGCCACCTGCCTGACCAGTGTCACGGTGGCGGGCCTGAGTCATGTGTGGCCCATCTACCTTTTGACCGCGCTTGCCTCAGCAGCCTCTGCCTTCGACACACCGGCCAGGCAATCGTTGATGCCTATGCTTGTGCCTGGGCGTGACTTTCCCAACGCCGTTAGCCTCGGAGTGACTGTCTTCTACTTTGCCATGATTGCTGGTCCGGCATGCGCCGGCTTCTTGTTGGCGAGCCATGGACCAGCGATCATTTATGGCATCAACTCGGTTTCTTACCTCGCGGTGATTGCAGCGCTGATACTGATGAGAACCAGTGGACGACCCGCGGTCAATGACGGCGTAACCCAGGCCCGAGTGAGCTTTGGTGCATTGCGAGAGGGCC
>Ga0209683_10000047_pt1 | contig 41068 bp, 62 predicted proteins | sample DOMMetBare2Fresh_FD_187474 | JGI IMG/M metagenome (GOLD analysis project Ga0209683, IMG submission 187474) | Wetland sediment microbial communities from St. Louis River estuary, USA, under dissolved organic matter induced mercury methylation -... | ecosystem: Environmental > Aquatic >... | reverse complement strand
GGTTGCGAGAACCACTTTAGTATCGTGATAGCGTTATCTGCCGCTTCAGTCGTGTCGTGGTTATGTCCTGCGTCTGCTTCACCTACTGGGACTGAATAAAAGGTGTGTCCATCTCTCTTAGATATAGCAACTCTAGATTCATCAGTCTGTTCTTTGAATACACGGAAGTTACGCCCATAAGGACTCTCATTGTCTTTCAATAGTTCATCTGGTACGAGTAAGTTAAGACCACCCATAGTGAAGAAGTTATCCTCTTTAAGAGCACTACCCTTTGTTGGGATAAAGGTTCGGTTAGGTCCAAATCGCGAGACCATCTAGAACCCCCTACGTCTTACAGCCCGATTTGGTGTCCTCATGATATGTGGCTGACTACCCTGTCGTTTGTATCTGTCGTCCATTCTATTAGTCAACTCATCAATCTGTAATTGAACAACCTGCGCTTGGTCGAAGTCATCGTTATGTTCTAAGGCTCGTTTGTATCCAGCTAGGACAAGTGCTTCACCGAATGACTCAGGTATCTCAGGGACATCAGCATCTAATGTAAGTTCAGTAACTTCTTTTATATATTTTAGTTTCAAGTAGTAAGCGGTATCTGGGTTAGGATAGACTAGGATGTCCCTATTAAATACCCTCCATGCACTAGGGACTGTGTTTCCAGATATACTCTGGTTAGGTATTGATCGGTCAAAGTCTTCGTATTCTAGGTATGGTAGTAAGGTTGCGTATCCTACTGGTGTGTGTATCCGTAGTGATAGAGGTGTCTGCATATCTGTCGGCATATTCAGTAGTGTCTGGCTACCCTCATTAGTAGTAACATCGGCTTCTCGTTCCATGAATATAAAGCGACGAGAGTTCAATATGTCTCTCTGTCCGTCGTTAATGAACTGGTTTAATTTAGCAACACCGAATGATGTGTCGTCTAATTTCTGTTCTATCCTACCTCTGACTGTTCCAAGATTGTATGTCATACTATTATATTACCTTATATTCTTTCTTTTTTACAATTACCTGTTTGTATGCTCATACCATAGCATTTCTACTTTGGTTTTTGCGTTATCTGCATCTGGTGTGAACTTCAAGAAGTAATCTTCGTTCTGTTTTAGGATTAACTCTACTGATGACCTACTTTCACTCCCTGCCCTTGATGGAGCGGTTGTTCCGCCACCAGTTCGCCATACCTTAATTTGAGTTCCGTCAGCAGTTGCAGTTGCGTCATAGGCTACTACTAGGGTTGCAGTAGCGGCAGAGTTTCTGTCATTGTTAAAGGTAGCAGCAGTAGTCCCAGCAGCATTTACGGTTGGATTCTCAAACAGCTGCCAAGTACCAGCACCCTCTGATTGTAAACCAAACATTATGTGTGCCCATTTAGTCGTATTCGGGGTTGTTATCCTGTAATACTTTGGTCCAGCAGTATCGACTTCAGCATCATAATCAAAGTAAACGAAGTGGTCTCCCTCGTGGATTTCGTGATGCTCATAGTCAATCATTACTAGAGCCTTGGTTGCTTCGTCTTCGTTAGGTAGGTATGCCATGTTATACCTGCACTATCAGTTCTTGACCTACAGTTGATGTGTGAGCAAGTAAGTAAAGTACTGTATATTTATCGCTTCCATCTATCGCACAGAAAGATGCTATCCTATCACCTGCGGCTGCTGTTCCTGACTGTATCCAATCTGTAGGTGTGAATGGGGCTAATACTCTATTCTTTACGTCAAACCTGTATATCTGGTTTACTGCCGAAGCGGTATAAGAGTCTAAGTATCCGAACTTACCCTCGTTATCAAATGGTGCGTATTTACCACACGAACCTGTAGTTAGAGTAACTGCACCATCATATACGATTGCATTTGACCATAATCCTGCTGCACCACCAGCTATATCTAGTAGGTCAAGTGTTGATGCCGCACCACCTCTAAATGAGAATATAAACGAGTGTCGTGAGTTCTTGGCTGCGTCTGGTTGGATACCAAATGATGCAAAGGTTGTGCAACCAGCACCCATATTACCACCTCTGTTTCCGAAGTAAGTAACGTGCCAAGCACCTGCCGTGATTGAGTTAGTTCCGTTGTTTATCGTAGCTGGACCATAATTATATGTGTAAGTTACTGCGGTAGCACTTGACCATACAAGAAGTAGATTAGGATATTCAATCACGAACTTAGCTGTTGCACTTGGTTGAACTCCCCAGTTAGTTCCCATTGTGTAGACAGGACTTTCACCTGCTGTATGTGATTTGATGATACTTCGTTGTCCTACTGCGGTTGGTGCGGCAGTATCTTCTACGATTCTTATTTGGAAGTTTCGGTATTCGTTTTCTAATACACTAGCATCACCACCGCTTGCTTGACCTGTTATTGTTGCAGCAGCGCTTGCTGTAGCGACTAGACAGTCCTTTGGGTTACTTGCGTCGTAAGTCCCAGCACCGACAATGAATCCCTCGCCTGGCTGTCTGTCATAGGGGACGTATTGTTCATCTAGGGCTATGCCTGAGAAGTCAGTCGCAACTGTTGAAGGTAGGTTTGTATTAGTTAGCGAAGTAAGAGTATTAGTTGATAGTTCTATTGATCTAAATGAAGTCGCTGCTAGAGCACCTGCATTTAACATAAGAATACGACCCGCTAGTATTTCATACGTATCGCCACTAGCTGGTGTGAATGTAAGAGGAGTGTCTAATGTAAGGGTCGGGGTAGTACCACCAGTGTTAGCAATTATCCAACGCTCTTCTACTTTACCTGAGCCACCTGCCGATTTACCATTTATCCTCACCTTAAATCCGTAGTCGCCTGAGCCACCGCGATTAGCGAGCATATTTACGCCAACTGCAGTTATGGTAGTAGAGGTCACTACTGATGTTGTGCTTGAGCCTACGCCGATATTACCTATAAGACCAAGAGATGGTACGAACACGATACCAGTTCCCGCACCGAATGTTCCACCTAGTGCTGGTGATTGCACGAAGTTCCACGACTTAGTGACGAAGTTATATCTATTTAAGACTGTTGCTGATGCTATCTGATAGATAAAGGGATTACGCGATATATCATTCCTTAAATCAGTTGCGATACTTCCACCTGCTGCGTGTGCATTAGGTGCTGGTGCTACTTGCACCCACATTTGTCTGTCTATTACTTTTTTAAAGTTGTTTGCCATGATACTCCTTTATGTTATTAAACTTCTACACATATTTGACCATGTGTTTTGACTGGCTGTATATGATAACTGAGTGCCTGACCAAGCACCCATATTAGTAAGGTTTGTAAGGGTTGTAAGTGAACCAGTTACCTGTGAGCGTGTCTGGTTAGCTGATTTATCAAGGTATGGAGGATTTACTGTTGCTTGCATCAATACTCGTATAGCGTTGATTAACTCTACCTGTTGGTTCTGAGTAGCCTCGGTCTTTTGCACAAGTTCAGCTAGTATATTGTCTAGTGAAGTTATCTGAGTATCCTGCTTAGCTGTTGTGGCAAGTCCCTCGGTAGCCATATCTATATCAACATTTAGTTTACCGTCATCATCTACTAGGGCTTGAGTAGCAGATCCGTCAGCTTTCTTAAATGGTAGGATATAGTTTGGTACTGGGAACGATAGGCTGTTGATAGCCTTTGTTGTAGCCGATATGCGTTTAAGTAATTCGCTGTCGTCTTGTTCTGGTACGACGATTGAGATAGCCTTGACTGCACTTGTAAGAATGTCTAGTTTCTTTTCTAATAACGATAGGTCTGTTTCTTTGACTTTTACGTCAGCAGGTTTAACTGTGATGTTTGGCTGGAAGTCCATCTTAATTGCTTGGACAGCACTAACGACGGCATCTAGTTTAGCGTCGTAGTCTTTCTGGTTCTTAACAGTAAACTCACTAGGGAACTCCTTGGACTCTGGCATACTCGTAGGTAGTGCCTGTATAGAGGTAAGTAGCTTACCGAGTAGGTCGTGAGTTGTAGTATCCTTTGGTTCCTTGACTTTACTCTCATCTCGTAGGGCCTTAATCTCTAGGACTAATCGCTCTACATCAGGAGTCTTGATAGATGTAGGGAAGTTCAATACCTTAACATCATTTGACTTTTTGTCTATTGCATTAGATACTATCTGTCCGACAGCCGAGATGTTATTTAACACCTGAGAAATCTCGTTTTTATGTTCTTGACGCTTGGTCCTATCTTGTAGGTCCTTATTCTTCGCCTCGTTTATTGATTCGTTCTCTGTTAGGAAATCATTTGGATTCATACTCTAATATTACAGTACTTTCTTAATTTAATACAACCACTTGCCTTGATGTATCTTTGCGTTGCGTTCCATAATCTCGTTCAAGTCACCTAGTAGTTTCATAGTCTGGCTCTCAAGGTGGTTCACTACAACTGAGTTATCAACTATTATCTTACCGCCCATAATATTGACTCGTAGGGCGTAGTCGTTATCTTCATACGTTCCACCGATGTATCTCTCGTCAAACAGTCCGACTTTATCTAGGCACTCTCGACTAATCAACCAACATATAGCAGGGAAGAATGCTGTATGGTACAATTCCTCCCTGATAAATACTGGTTCATATAGGTCAACACCTCTCTGGTTATTAGCTGGAGATACGATAAACGCCCCTGTCTGTATAGCTACTGAGGCTAACCTGTTCAACCAACCCTTTGGTGGAAATACATCGTTACCAATAATACAGACGTAATCGCCCTTAGCCTCTTTGAGTCCTGCGTTCATTGAGTTGGAGAAACTTACATTCTCTGGTAGATCTATCCTGCGAACACCCTCTCGCACGATTGGTTTGCTACCAGCATTTACAAGTATAACTTCAGCATCTAATGGTAACAGATTGTCTAAGAACTGCTCGGTCATTTCCTCATTCTGATAGTAGGCACTAATCACCGATAACATCTAATAACCTCTTAAGTGTGTCATCTTGCTCAATAAGTTCTCCTGTGTCCCAGAACATCTTCCTAAAATCTTCTTCATTGGCTATCTGGTTCTGGATACTTAGTGCATTGGCGACAGCGTGTGCGTCCCACTTCTCTTGAGATAGTCGTAGGTTGCGTTCCAACGCCTCTTGATAGTTGAGTTTGTGGATATGATACAGATTTAGATTAGGTGTTATTTGAAACTCTGGAACTGATGTATGATAGCCGTGAACCCACATCAGTGGTATCCGACTTATCAAGGTCTTGCTGAACCCCCACGAGTAGTACATCTTATTTTCTATAACGTCAATTCCGTTTGCTCGATATGCTTCGTCGGTAGCTTTATCTAAGAACTCACCTAGCGTACAGTCTGTAGGACACAGGAACTCATCACAATCTGTGAACACTACATAATCGTATCTTTCTAGTAGTTCTCGTTGGAAACCCTGTATCGTATTCAAGAGCCAGTCATGGTTAAATATCTCATCAGTCGCAAGTTCGTGGACATTAATTCCGTCGTCTTCTGCGTCCTGTAAGATGTCATTAGTAATACCAGAACAATTATGTGATAGTATGTATATATCACTAGGCGCAAAGAACTGCCTATAATACTTAATCCACTTCGGCAAATAGTATTGCTCGTTGTGTTGAAGAGTGAATATAGCTCTACTCATTTAATGACCTCACTAAGTCAATAGCGTCTCTCATCACATCGTCCATGTCTTGATACTTAAAGTTAGCTAACCTACCGCATAGTAGGATACCTTTTTCGTCGGCTAGTTTCTTATACTTGGCGTAAATCTTTTCACTCTCATCGTCTCGTATTGGGTAATGTATAGCATCGCAAGCACTCTCTACGCCTATCCACGTTCCTTCATAACCTAGTCGTCCGTAATCTACAAGTCTCTGGAATGGTATCAGTTCATCTGAGAATGTAACGAAGTCAGCTGGTAAGCTAGTCTCTGACAGATAGTGAACAGCTTGCATACCTCTATATGGTAACTTACCAAAGCAGTAGTTAAAGTATTCGTCAATAGCACCTGTTAGGATAATCTTACCCTTAACATCTCCGTCTCTAACGTCTTTCTTGATAACATCTGTGTATCTTGTAAGGTTTTGAAATAATCTCTTAAAGTCTGGAACACCTTGATACTTCTCGTGGAATATGAGTCCGTCCTCTGATGTTATCACGCGCGCAAGAGCTTCTTTAGGAACTTCTCGTAACCACATCTTCTTGTTGTATCCGTCCATCTGCTCTTTGATTACTTGGTCAGTCATCTCTTTTACTGGCCACTGTTTGAGTTCACCATTAACGTATGATAATAGTCTTGTGGTGTGGGGCATAACTGTCGTGTGGTTATTAACAAACTTCCAAACATCTTCGTAGTCTGTGTGTAATATGTGAACAAACTCTTGGTAGTTCTTGTTATCGATACAGAGTCCACCTACTCGGTCTTTCTCGTATATTACTGAATCTGGCAAGAGGGCGGCTATTGTCGCCCCTGCCAGTCCTCCACCTACTATCGAATAGGTCATAGAGCCTCGATAAATCTCTTATTCTCTGGTTTAGTCATCCAATCTATTGTCTGTCGTAAACTGGCTTCAAACGATACCGGATAGTTATAACCAGCGTCTTTGAGTTTCTGTCCTGTAAGTCCGTACTTAGGGTCGTGTCCTGGGCGAACTGTGTGGACATCTATGAACTCGTATTTAAGTTCTTTGCCCATTAAGTCAGCGACAATCTTTGCGAACTCTAGGTTGTTCAACTCATTATCAGATACGACGTTAAATCGTTCTGGTTCATTGACATCTGGGAATAATGGTGGCGTGATATTATTCAAGATAAACATCACAGCATCAGCAGCATTACGAGCGTGTAGATAGAACCTAGATCCAGCTACACCGTCTTTAGCATGTACAGTTAGTGAAGTTCCGTCTAATACGTTGCGGACAATCTTTGGTAGGTACTTCTCGCCGTCTTGTTTTTCGCCGATAATGTTCATTGTGTTGGTGATGATAACCGGTACCGAGTATGTTCTCCAGTAAGATATAGCAATCGCTTCTTGTGCTGCTTTACTTGCTGAATATGGGTTTGATGGTATAATTGGGTCCCATTCTGGGTGTGGTCTATCGTCTAGCATCGGTCCGTAGACTTCATCTGTTGAGAACTGAATGAACTTCTCTGGTTTAATCTTACGAGCTAGTTCTAGCATATTTATTACCAAATCAACATTGTTTTTAATAAATGGACCTGGGCTATCAATTGATGTATCAACATGGGACAAACTGGCTAGGTTGACAATATAATCAATATGTCCTATCCTATCTATCAAGACTTGGGAGATTGGTGCTGTTAGGTCGTGTGTAAATACAGTCACACGTTCTTTATTATTCTGATAGTGTTCGCTATCCAAGATTCGTTCTGGGATACCTTTATGTGCCCAACTATCTAGGCATACTAATTCCCAGTCAGTGTTGACTAGGTAGTGATCGACGAAGTGGCCCCCACAGAATCCTCCCGCCCCTGTTAATAATAGTCTTTTCATTTCTTTCTCCTTAAAGCCTTTCGGGCTATCTTATTATTATTTAAATCTACTATGATATGTCCCTTTTCAAATATCGTTGGTGAGACGCTATCAAACTGTCCCAACCGTTTAGCCTGCTCTGGAGTTACCCATACAGGTTTCTTGTCAATATAAACTGTTACAAATCTCTCATCCTTTTCAGGCTCTACCTCGACCATGTAGTAGTTAATTTTACGGTAATCATCGAATAATTCTATGGTATCCGTTCCTATGTTATTGCCGTTTTCACCCCTTTTCTTGAGCTTACGTTGCGATAATGTGGTCTTGGAAACTGATATAGGTTGGTTATTTAGGTATTGATAAAGTCCGAAAGTTATGTCGTGGTGACCATATACCTTGTCTGGGTCCACGTTCTCAGCAGTAAACTTAACTTTATCGGTGTATTGTTTGAAACCCCAACGAATATCAGCTCGGAAGATTGGCATTGGCATAGTCTCAAAGACTCCTACTTTAGCCAACATACAACCAGTACCAGTAAATATAGCGTCTCCTGCCTTGTCGTAGAGGATAGTGCCGCTAGGAGCCTTAACGATTGGGTAGTCGCACGAGATGATGTCCTTGTCTTCAGCTAATAGTTCATTCAATATGCCTTTTTTCAGCACCATATCATCCTCAACGAACCATATATGCGTGTGTGAGCCTTTTAACGCCCGTTGTAGGGGCTTATTGAAGCAAGCTGGTAATTTGTTACCATGCGACCAATAAATCGTGTACAGCGCCTTAGAATCAGCCAAATTGTCTAGGACTTCCTTAAAAGTCTCGGTAAAACACATACCCCGTGATGGATAGACTACCCCTATGTTATATGACGACATCTTTACCCTTTCTAAGACGAGCTTGTCCGTCCTTGTAATAAATGTGTGCTGGAACCTTATCTAGTATCTCAATCGTTGTAATGCTGTGTAGTCGGTCTAGGTATCCTTGGACAAGTATCTCATTACTACTCTTAGCTGTGTTATCTCTCCAGACAGTAGTTAGTTCATAAATCTTATCTGCTCCTGCGTTGGAGTTAGCTTTGCCCTTAGATAGCAGTTTGCGTTGTCCTGCTGTCCTCGTCATAACATATATCGGCATATCATTAGCCCACATCGTTACACCGAAATTGACATCGTGTAAACCATAGGTCTTAATCTTACTTACGTCTCTAGGCCAACAGACTAACTTGTTGTCAACTGTAATCATCATATCCCACGCTATATCAGTCCTGAAGATGGGCTTAGGCATAGCGTCTAAAACCCACCTCTCAATCAGGATGAACCCCGTGCCAGTATAAAGAGCTGTCCCGCTCGGATCGTGTAGGGTAGTAGCATCACCGTCTTTCTTAAACGGATAATCTAACGCCACAACTGGGTAGCGTTTGTTTATCATCGGCTGAAGTATCTTTTTAGGGATAATCATATCGTCTTCTACTATTAGGAAGTGCGAGAATGTCTTATCTTTGAGTGCCTCTTCTATCGGGATGTTAAAACAATCTGGTAACGGATTACCGATTGAAAAGAATATCTTGTAGTCAAAACCCTTTAATTCTACGAGTAACTCATCAAGAGTCTGAGAATAACTCATACCCCTAGATGGTAGGATAACGGCAATCTTATCCTTTAAGTTTTGCGAGTTCTTGTTCATAGATGTCGATATTCTTTTGGATTTGTTCCATTTGGTCTTCAACTTGTTTTACTGAACGTGCTTCGCCATTTGCGGTAGCCATTAATACTTCTAATTGTCCACCGTGCATTTGTTTCTTATTTTCGCCGATACGGTTCTGGATAAACAGAATCCTATCTTCAACTGTTGGTAGATATTTGTCGTCAATCTTCATATTTTCCCCCGTTATATTATGTTGTTAATTATATAGTAAAACTTTTTACGTTGTCAAATCGTTGGGGTAAGAAAAAAGAGCCCGAAAGCTCTTTAATCTTTGACAGAGAGTTTTAGCTCTTAACGACGACCGCGTGATCGTGTCGTAGCATCTCAACGCCCCATAGAGCCTGAGCGACGTATAGGTCACCCAAGTATTCTGCTTTGCGTTGTGATTCAAACTTGATGTCTTTTTGTACGGCAATAGCACAAGCCTCTTGGTGGAACAATAAGTGATTGTTCTCAACAGGAGTTGCTGCTGTTACTCGTAGGTTATGGCTCATAAGAACGTCCATATCATAGATAGTTCCGATTTTACCATTTACGATAGCTGAGCCGGTTCCAAGTGCGTCGTAACGAACATACTTGTCAATAGCTAGCATTTCTTGTTTACCCTGTGGTGAGACAACGAATGTGCGTCCACTACCAGGTACTTTAGCGTCATCTAGGTAGCGGTTAGCTACTAAGATAGTCGTGTCACTCAAAGCTGTACCGAATGCGCCTGCTTCGTATGTAGCATTGTCAGTAATTTCATTTACGACAGTTGTGTCCATAGCTTCTGCGATAGCGTAGCCAGTCTTTGCTGAGTATTCACTAGCAACATCGTAAGCAACTTGTGCGTCTGCAAAGTCCTCGATAAGGAATGAGCATTCGTAGTGTTGGTCGATAGTGATAGTTGTTTTGGTTTCTGTTGGTGCGTTAAGTGAGACAGCTGTGTTAGCTGCTTTAACGTGTGCTGTTAGGTTGCTTGTGTTAGGGATTTCAACAGTTTGACCTGAATTTTTGATGTCTCGGTCATAGTGTTTAATCTTAGGTACAAGTACCAATGTGCTTTCTCGTGCTACAAGCGATTCTTTGGCCCATATATTGGGACGCTTTACAGCAAGAGTTGTTCCTGTCATTTGGTCTGATCCAAGTGCCATTTCAATTTTCTCTTTTCTAAGTTGTTAAAGCACTGTACTTCTAGTCTTGGAACGGAACGAATCCCGTGTCTTTTTTCCACTGTACGTATTCGGCTGCTGACATATTAGCTATGTCTTGGTCGGTTACGGTAGTAATACTTTGTCTAGTCGTAGCAGATGCGTTTGGTGGGGCTGCTTTTTCAGCCTTTGCCACCTGGGCAAGCGCTTCTTTTTGACCTACTTTTCTGGCTTCGACATCTTTCACTGGTTGGTTACGAGCTTTCGCTAACTCGTACACAGTCTCTAAGTCATCTGCGAGATACGGTTTAGAGGTGACGATTTCTGCCATTTGCTCATCTAGTTGTTTTGCGTCTGGGTTGTTAAGATAAAAATCTGTAACCTTTAGGCGATTGAGTAGTTGAGACGTTTCGTCGAATCCTGCTTCTTCTCCAACAGTCTTGACAGTTGCTTGCAATTCCTTTGCCTGTTTAGTGGCATTGTGCATTTGCTTTTCACTCTCTCTGACCATTTTTAGAAGGGCAACAGTATTGTCTGTTTTAATCCCTTTCTTCTCTGCCCATTCCTTCAACTCGTCTTCTTCTGAGCTTTCGGTCTGGTCTGTAGTGTCGGCTTCATCTGAACTAGGTTCAGTTTCTGCTTGTACCGCCTGCGTATCTAGTTCTTCAGGTTGTTCCTCTTGAGGAGCCTGAACGGTTTCTAGTTCCGTTGGGGTTGTGGTATCTTCTGACATCACTTTCCTTTCTATTAAATTACTTGCACCATTTATATCGTAATACTAATTAACAACAAGTGTCAAATAAGTACCACGGGGGATGGGGTAAGGTGCATCTATCCCATCCGCTATAATACTTATTTCTTGTCAACTAGACTCTGTATTAGGGTCCTGACCCAATATAAACCTGCTACCCTATTAACATTCTGCCCTTGCTTCTCTAAGGAGGACTTCGAACCGTAGGCCTCTGCTAATAGGGTCGTTTCTTGGTTTACGAGCAACATCAGAAACTTTCGTCCTGATTCAGTCGCTAGGTATGCTCGTAGCGTGTTAATGTCTTCGGGTGTCATTTCGTCGTTCATGTGGCCCTCCTAAGCCGTTGGCATTCCTGGTACGTTTAATCCTTGTCCTTGCATAGCACTGGCTGATACTGCGTTCTCGGCACCTGATTGTGGAGCTGATGCTAGTTCGCCTTCACCAGCTTGTGGCATAGCGTTCATCTGTGCTTGTTGAGTTTCTGCGGCCATCTGTTGCATTTGCATCTGTTGGACTAACTGAGCTTGTTGTGATGGTGCAACTTTGTCAAGTTCACTCTTATCAATATCGAATAGTTTCTCAGCAGTAATCTTGAATAGTGATTCCTGATTAATGAATGGTAGTTTGGCTGCCATTAGGTAGAATTGCATAGCACTCTGTTTCTCTTCTTCTTTCATTTGTCGTGCGTTAGCTTCTAGGGCGACTTTAACGTCCCAATCACCAAGGTATTCACCTGGGTTGTAGTTTTTCCACTCAACACCTGATTGTCCGACTATACGAACAGCTTGTTCCTGTGTAAGGAAGATTTGAAGGATCTTGAACATATTGTTAGCAAGGATAGCAAAGCCTTCAGCTTCGTAGTTCTCTAACTTGCTTGCGAAGCGTGTTCCAGCTTGCATCATCTGTGAGTTAATCTCGGTTGCTGTAGCTGCACCCTTTGGAGCTGAACCTTGTACAATCTCGTCAGCAGCAGTAGCACTTCGCATCATCTTCTGGATTCGGTACATCTCGTTATCGGCATCTACACCGATTGATACTGTCTCTAGTGGGGTTAGGCTTCCTGGAGGAAGAGTAAAGACTGCTCCTGGAACTGATTGGATTTCGTCTCGTTTATGAGCTTGTGATGGGTCTAATACCCACATTCGGTTGAGGGTAAAGTTGAGGTTGTCGCTCTTCTGGTTCTGGGTGTCGTTAAGCAATTCTTGTAAATCACCAATGACCTCAACTTCGCCTCGAGCGTACCACATAGCACCATCTACATAATCACGGAAAGGTGCGACCGGAATGAATGCAGGTATTTCAGGTAGTTCAAATGGTACAGGATTTCCCATATCATCAACTGACTGAATCATCTGTGCTTCACGTTTGAATGGTGTCTCAGTCTCTTCGATAACAGTACATCGATTTGCTATTTTAACAAGTTTCTTTTTATCGTAGTAAACTATAACTTCGACAACATCACTCTTATCGTTTCCGGATGCTAAGACTGAACCCGCAACCATCTCTTCTCGTAGTTGTTTAGCTGTCTTGTCGTTTCCGGTCTTAAATAGACCAGTTCCACCGTAGTCGTCAATCTTGTCTAGGTTCTTGTAGCGTTTAACACGGAGTTCTGAGTCTTTGTCTTCAGCATTGTATTCTGGGTTAGTAAGTTGTTCGGCTTCTAGGTCTTTTCGAGTCGTGAGGTATCGGTAACCAGCGTAACGTAAGTTAGAATAGTTAGTTGCAGTTGGGTCAAAGAAGTTGTCTTCAGTCGGAATGTATAGGTTACAAGGATGTGTTCCGTTCCAGTATTGCCATAGGTATCCGTTACCTACTTGTAGAGAGTCGTCAACCGCCCATGATGATTTAAGTTTAGTCTTGTCCTGTGTCCATATTTGGTCCATTAAGGCATTTAGGACTTTGGTATCACCGATTTGCTCTGAGTTGGTAGGTAGGAACTCTAGTTTAATCTTTCCACCCACGACGTTAGATTTGACAGATTGGATAATTGTGAATGTCTCAGGTACAAAAGTATCCGAATTACCCTCGTAAGAGACGTTGATTCGCTGTGAATTATAGAGTTTTCGAGCGTCTTTCCAAGTTTGCCAATAACCTTTGCGTGCGTAGTCTCGAGCAGCCCTAAACTTGCCCATAACCTCAACTAATGTTTCGTCCACCGTGTCGTTTTGCTTCATCTTTGGTAATTTCTTTGCCATATACGATTATTATGGATACTTTTTTACTTTTTAGCAAATTACTGCCGTTTTTTAGCCATCTGTGCGTGTTTTTGACGTATAGCCATGTATTTTGCTGGTAATTTAGACGGAATGGACCTACTTTGGATAATTACGTCCTGCCAATCAAATACTTGGAGGGCAATAGCTGTTGAAATCACCGTATCGTCGTGTGCTCCTATCTGTGCGTTGGTTCTACCACGGTCATCTACCACATATTCCATACATTCCCTGATAAACATAGGGTCTGGGTCCTTGATTTTACTGGCCAAAATAGCCTCTGCTAGGGCGTTAATCATCAATGGTTTAGTCTTTCGGTCTGTTTTCCAGCCTAGTTTAGAGGTGTACTGCTCAAATCGCTCGTCTTCACCCTTTTCCCTGCGATATAGGTTGCCGTAGTGCATATCCCTGAGTCTCTGGACAGTTGTAAGACCGTGATTGTTTATCTCACAGGCGATTAGAGCGTCATTGTAGTATCTGCCTAGTTGTTCGAGTATCTCGCCAAAGTCTGATGGTTCGCAGTCCCCACGCCACCTAGCAACAGTTTCGGTGTTCTCGGTATCCATTATGGTTGCAACTGAGTAGTCTCCACCTATACCTTCGGCAACGTCAGCACCGATAACATACTTACGGTTCTGTTCTGGTTTCTTCCATATAGTGAGTGATGCGCCTCGGACTTCAACTGGTATGATTTCTTTTTGTTTCTTTCCGAACTGCATCTGACCGTTCTTAAGTTCCTTTTCTATAAGTTCGTATTGTGTTCCTGGTGTAGCTAGTTCTTCCATTTTAACTAGGGCGTTGATGTTGAACCTAGATGTTCCACTAGCTAGGAACGCCTCGATGTCAGTCATTGGGTATTCTTGGTAGAACTTAGACTCGTCGTCTGGGAACTCTTTCATCTTTTCCCTACGCCAAGCAATCTGTTCGTCTGATAAATCGTGAGTAATCTTGAGGGCTTTTTCTTCGTCTGTCAATTTGAAATTAGGAGGTATTGGTGCTACATAAGTAGGGTCATCAGACCACTTAAAGAACAGCGGTGTAAAGACTGAGTTTCCACCTTTGGCTGCTTGCCACGTTTTATGGAAGAAGTCACCCATTCCGTTAGCTGTACTCTCTAGGAATATGGCTGTATCTTTTTGCATCGGTACAGCCTGCATTAGACCTGCCATCAACTCCGAACCATTAGGCCATAACGAAACCTCTGAACCGTGTAGCCAGTTAATAGTCATACCACGACCCGTGCCTGTGTTCTTAGCTGATGAAACGTCAATGGAGCTTTTAAGACCAGTACCTTCGTCATTATCAAAGGTTAGGTCTGAACGGGTATTATATTTGGTCTTTGGTTGGAATATAGGGCTTGAATTATCATAATACCTACGGAACATAGCATAGAGTTTCTCTGCCGTGTCTTGGTCGTGGGCTACGATTTTACTCTCTACGTTCTTGTGAGTTGCGGTCCACCAATAAATAAGAGCCTCAATCAGTGTTGAAACTCCTTCTTGGCGGGCTTTTAGGATAATGTAGCGAATAGGTCGCTCGTTCTTTAGGTCGTCTATGACCATATCGGCAACTATTCTCTGGATTGGTTTAAGTTCGAAGGGGACTATATCTCCAGATTTAGTTTTGATTTTAAGATTGTTCTTGCAGTAGCGGTCGAAATCATCAACGATTTCCTTCATCTTTTGAAGTTGTTCTTGTTGAGATAAAGCCCCCATTACACTATTATAACACCTTTCGCGGGTAACTGTCAATTATGATAGTTTACACCTTTACACTTTTTAAGGAGTCTGTCTTGTGACTCTTGATATGATTTCTTCCATTGTTGCTTGATCTGCCGGTCTTCAAAGTTCCTACCTTGTAGTTCTTTCTCTGACATGTGGTGTGGTGGTGAGAATAACTTATCGGCACATACGTCGCAAATCCAGTCAGTATCACATGTAACCATAAATGGGTTACCACAGTCGCCACATCGCTTAAAGATTGTTTCCACCTATACCTCCTGATGTAAGCCTTGTTTCCTAAATAATGTTCGGTCCATTTTCTCTGATTCGTATTCGTCCATATCTTCCATAGTGTAGCTAAGTTCTTGGTTTTCTGCTACTCTGAACGCCGCCTCGACGCCATCTTTACTTGATTTTAGAATGATATAACCGATTCCGGCGGCAGCATGTCCTAGCACGCTATCGGCTTTCTTTCCTGTGTAAGTGTTCTTAACCCATTTATAGTTCACAATTTACTCCAGTCTATCGTGTATTCAACGACTTCTTTACCTTTTACTAGTTCCATGTTCGCTAGACGCTCGACCTGCTCATAGCTTTTAATGATGAAATCTAAATCTGCCTTCCAACCCCGATCGTTCTCACCACGGTGAAAATCTGACTTCGACGTATTCTTAATAGCCTTCTCGAGCATATCGGCCCCAGCATCCTTCAATCGTTTAGAGATCTTTTGCCTTCTAAGAGGAGATAGCTTGTACATATTGGGATTAGATTTAAAGGAAGAAATGTATAGGTCGTAAATTCTCTGAATTTCGACATGAGATTTATTATCTATATTGTATTCTATATTGTTATCTATGGTAGAACTGTGGTTATAGGCAGACTGGAACTGTGGTTCTATGCTGGGTAGAACTGTAGTGCTAGTCTCCCCTGTTAATTTGCGTTTATTTGGTTTTATGTTAGAAACAGCTTTTATATGTCTAGAACGACCATCGAACTCAGTCAATTTTATATAGCCCAATAATGATAAGTGCTTAATCATACTACTAATATACCGTTCAGATACATCTAATCGCTCTGCTAGATTAGCATTAGACTTGAAGCAGTCAACAAAACAAGCGATCTCAGCATAAAGCATCTTCTCTAGAGGTTTTAGCTTCTTGTCTTCCATGATGAAGGCAGGTATCCAGGTGCCAGTATATTCCTTATTCTGGTTGTCCATCTCGTTCACCACCAAGTTCTTTATATATTCCGGCAGATACTATTCCAGCTATATACGCACCAAAATATGTTTGTAGTGCCTCAAACAGTTCGTTTTCAGTAACAGTGATTTTACCCATATTGCCCCCGTTAGAATTAGATTGTTGTATCTATCATAGCACGAACGGAATACTTGTCTAGACTTGTTTTTCCAAAAAAATATATTATAAAAAATTAGAACTGCTTAAACTTAAACCACGCGCAAAAAAAGATAACCCCCCCGCCTACTTATTACATAGGAGATTACTAAGAATATATGGTCTGTCCGTGTCTAATACCGTTACACTTATCGTCCACTTAACCCGCCACTGTTTTTCCTGGGTATATCGCCCCCCCACCACCTACAGATCAATCAATATAAACAAACAAAATAAACACTATATAACGCTATGTAAGGCTGTGTAGTGCATGATATGCATGTATATGACTATGAGTGCATGTATATCAGCATAGGCATGAGTCTTAAAATGTATATTGTGCGACACATAATAACAGGGGTAGCGTGCTAGTGCTTGACAAGATTGTGCTGCGATCAATCCGTCGTTTATATAAACCCGCGTTTTCTAGCACCTTGTATCTGTTAGCATAAAAACATATTATAACACATCTATAATGTGCTACCTCTGTTGTGTTATTGCATGCTATTTAATAGTTGTTCGATGTCTATGTTCAAGTTAGTGTTTTCAGTCCGGATCGTTGCCTTACCATTCACTTTATCATGCAACCATTGGGCCGTACTAACAGATAAACTTCGCTGTTTAATGTCATCTGAATTACCGTATTCGCTTATTACGTTAGTGATAACACCTTCTGCTATATTATTATAACTATCTAAGTGTGATATTATGCTAGGTTTTCTTAGATTGGTTGTAGCGATATTGCGCGCTGTATCATACGTTGGTGGTTTGCCTTCTTTACCGTAAGTTTTTAATGCTGCCTGTGTTGCGGATTGCTTAGGATTCTTTATGATCTCATTTACAAAGGCCTTTTGTTTACGTGTTAACTTAGGTTTCTTATTAAAGGACTTATTCGCGATTATTTCGCCGGTTGTTGCTGTCTCACTCATGCTATTTATACTATATCTATGTATCTATTATATCAAGTCTACCACTGTTATGCAATTATAGTTATCCACAGTTTTAATGATTATGTATAAAAGGTATTGTATTATACTATTGCTTGTGTTAATATAGACTTAGATCCAAAACAGCAGTAGCGGATCGCAACAGATTAACAACTAAGCAGGACAGCACAGAGCATACGTCTTTTGCTCATTAAACAATAAAGACTAGCTACACCCTGCTTAGCTACAATCTGAATAAACTAATTAACTTGTAAAGGAGTTAAAAAAATGAAAGACAACAGAATATTAAATAAGCATTTATTCTTCTTGAATAAACAGCATAGGATGAGTATTATATCTGAAGAATTACGATATAAAATCATCCATGAATATGTAATGAATCCTACGATACAAGATAATAAGAGACAAGACCTAGCACGTAAATTACACTTTCTAAAACTACACGACGGAGTTACACCTAATTCATACGAGTTATTAGAGTTAGCTATAGGAGTGACAATATCATGAAACTAATCATTAAAGACTACACAATAAATAAAAGCGGTAGACCATTTACCTATGAGGTTGAACTGTAATGTTTGATGATTATACAAGTGATAACGCAAGCGACGAGGAACCTGAAACATATATAGATATTTACCCGCAAGAGTGGGAAATAGTAAAAGATGAAATGAAGGAGCAAGACGATGAATAAATTATCAGATAGCGATGTAAAAAAACTACTAGAGGTATTCGATATACACGATGTAGATAAAATTATAAATGTATTAGGAGGACAAGTGTTATGAATAAGCAAGAATTAGTAGAAATGATCGACGAACGATTTGAAGAATTAGAAGAGTTATACTTTGAGAATTATACAACATGGGACGGCACAACATTCTATAATTTCGCAGAGAACGTCATATTAGACGAATTAAAGTCAGAGGAGGTTTAACGATGAATAAATTAGACCATCACGACCCAGAATATGACCCAGAGGCATATATGGATAGCGTAAACGATACAGACGAGAACGGATACTATCCAGGTGAAGCAGAGGCAGAGCTAGACGAGTTTATCAACTCATTAGAGGCAAGGCTTGCAGGTTTTACTTCACAAGAACTGATAGATGAGTATTATAGGCGGTTATTCGAGCCATATAATACAGAGTTAGAGAAACTTAAAGACAAGTTAGACACTATAGTAGCACCATTTTAATAAATGAAAGGATACAAGGAAATGAGTAAAATTATAAAAAACTTTAGATGCACAAAATGCGGAATATATTACGAGCTATGGGAGGTTAAAAACCGAACAAGCGAGGAATACCCAAACCCTGTTTGTGATTGTGACGGTGATATTAAAATAACAGATAAACCACTTATAACATATAACGACCATCTTGGTAAAGTCACCGAAATGGTTGGGGACAAATAAATGGAAGATTACAAAAAAATATTACAGAAGTTTTATGATTTAGGATATAAGCACGGTTTTGAAATGGGAAAGAAAACCGAAGAACTAACAAAACTTATGGAAGAGATAAAAGTTTTACAGGGAGAAACACCACCATTAATAACAGAGATTTAATGATAGGCTAGTTATAGCTAGCCTGTTGCTCGTAGGCTTTACACTATGGGCGACAGATTGGCTATAAGTCAATAGAAAGGTATAAGATGAAAAACAAAATAATAGAACAAGTCAAGGCAGAAGTGAAAGCAAAAAAACAACCTAAGACTATTAAAGTTAAAAGCGTTGTTATTGCTGTTATCGTTGCTATTGCTATCGTTGCTGCGTTTGTTGGTGGTGTATTTTACGCCAAGACAGACAGCAACCGAGTAGTCAACGAAGCGAAAGTGCTGATCAAAGATTTAAAATCGACGAAATAACGAAGTCAACCGACGTTATTAAACAGGCACAGGTTGAGAGACTTATACCTGCGGTGGAGATACCGGTAATACCGGCAACAGATACCGAGCAAGTAATAAGACAAGTAGCAATTAAATATAATCTAGACCAAGAAAGGTTTATACAAATGGCGAGATGTGAAAGCACGTTAAACCCGAACGCAGTCAATACTAGCTATTATGACAACGGAAACCCAAGCGGATTGTTTCAGCATATTAGTGGATACTTTCCGGCACGTGCTACACGATATGGATTCGACGGAGCAAGCGTGTTTGATCCTGTAGCGAACGCCAGCGTCACAGCTCAGATGTTGAACGACGGACTCGGCTACCTATGGGCCTGCAAATACTAGGTGAACGCAATATAGCAAAGTCAGGTATAGGCAATATAGTCGAGTTATATCTTGACAACCACTCATGCTTAGAGTATACTAAAAGAAAGAGGAGAGGACATGAACAATAAACTTGGAACGACACACGAAAAGGCTATTAAACTTCTGGGACAAGACGAATATTCACTTCTCCTTTTGTCTGAGAGAGCATTTAATCAGAGACATTGGAGTAAGAAGATAAGGGCAGTAATATTACAGGGAAATCCGTGGACACCAGCAGATAAGTTGAGAAAGATAGTTGAAATTATAGACGCAATGGATAGTGAGGCGGATAAATACGCAGGGAAAGAACTGTTATGAAGACTGAAACTATCAATCAAGTAGCAAATGTAACGATCATTATCCTGGCCATAATCCTGGTCTGGAGTGCATTATGAAACCGGCAAACTTTAAAGCACTTAAACCACACTTAATAATAGGTGTAGCATTTATATTAGGATTCTTCTTTTCAATGATTATAACTTGGAATATGAGAAGTCAAAACGCAACTAATTGGGAGAATATACGATGCGAAATACAGGAGAACAAGTAGTTATGAAAGACATGATATACGAAACCTATGGTCGTAGATATGACTCACAAAGGGTTAAAGACAACCAAATAACAGGTTTCAAATATACTAAGATGTATATTACAGACAGAGGTAAAACTATACCTATAGAGATATGGGAAGAAGTAAAACCAAAGGATAGTATACCTAATACAGTATACTTATCATCCTATAACCATCATATTAGAAACTCAGGTGGTAGAACTTACTTAGTAACTAAATCTAACTATATGAAGAAAATAGCAAAACCAATAGTAGATACTGGTATATTCACAAAAGAACAATTAGAAAAGGCAGGGTTGTTATGACCAACTCACAAACAAAGGAGAGCAAGACTAATTATCGTAAAGTCGCCAAGAGTCTGGGTGTTAAATATCTATTCGGGCGATGGGGTTTAAGTTTCGGTTCTAAGTTATCGGGTAAACACGGAATACGGTTCATACCATTAGACGGTTGGATTACCGACCCGAAAGAAATATGTAAAATTATGAAAGAAAGGAACATGGAGTTAAAGAAAGGACTAAATAAATGATGAAGAAATCTGAAAATGTTAATACATCACCACAACATAGTGAACCAGTTAATGTATTACCTACTAACTTAGATGAAGATATAGACGATTTAATGTATTTGTATAAAGTTGCAGAAAATGACGAAGTGCGAGACGATGCAAAAGCAAGAATGAAGCGTTTGGTTCAATCTATATGTCTGTCAGTAATACCAGAAGAAACAGTCGCAGTAGAGTTTGATGAAGAATACGACCACAATGACGGCAAGAAACACGCCATACCAGAGTACGCATTAGGTTGGAATGACTGCTTAACAGAGGTCAAGTTATCTATAAAGGAGAAGATAGATGGGTAATTTAGATGTATCACTACCAGCACTAACATACGAGTGGGTTAAATCACAGCCTAATAAGGTAATCAATCATATCAGCCCCAGTGCATTAGGTGGTTGTGAAAGAGCGCATTATTTCGCTATCAAGCACGTCCAACAGACTACACCACCAAATCCTGGTGCATTGATCAACTTTGAACTAGGTAAGATGTGGGAGACACCAATCGAGAAAGCCTTAGAGCAATCAGGTGTAGAGTATGTCTCACAAATGGAGATGTATGACGAAGAACTTAATGTAAAAGGGACACTAGACTTTGCTCTAATAGACGGCAACGAGTGGGAAGTAATTGACAGCAAGACCGAGAGCATCTTAGCTGAGAAATACCGGAAGTTCCAGAAACAAACCTTTTTAGAAGCAAGTGATAGATATGTTATCCAACTCGGAACATATATGTTAATGCTGAAACGACAAGGCAAAGATGTCAAACGTGGTAGGTTTCTACTCATCACCAAAGATAACGGCATGATGACTGAACACTTTGTACCTTACACCCAGGAGTTAGAGGATAGGATACTTGCTCGGATTGAGAGCCTGAACAAGCACCTTAAAGACGGCACGATACCTGATTGTGAATGCGAGGGCTGGAAGGTTGGCTATTGTGGATACGGAGACGTTGAGACACAAGAGAAAAGCAAGACGGGTAAGGTCGTGAACACCGCCTGCTGTAACATTAATCTTTTGAAAGGAGATAAATAATGAGCAATATATCAACAGTAGTAGAAGTCGTGGGTGTAGCCCACAAGAAAGATGGTTCTGAATTGAGAGGCATCGGCAAAAAAGGTGAGTGGGTAATGTATGAAGTTATCCTAGAGAACGGCACAAAGCTTAATGTCTTTGGACCAGTCTCAGTCGGTGATACAGTTTACAACCTAGAACAGGACCCACAGTATCACAACTGGAAGGGTGTAGTTAAAAAGGCCGGAACATCAGCACCAGTTGACGCGAGCCAACCAACTAACGCACAAATCTTAAACGCAATACTTGACTTACATAAATTGATTCAGGGTAAGCAGAGTGTAGCACCAATGCCTCGTAAAGTAGTTGATGACGTAGTTGCTGCCGATTTTGACGGTGAACCTATTGACATCGCGGATATACCCTTCTAATGGTTGACACAGCACCAGAAGATAGAATGCGTCGAGAGATGAAGAAACTTGACAAATTAGTAGAGGAAATGGATACAGAGCTAATCTTCTACCTGATCGAGAAGTCGGGTGACGAACTAGAACGACGTTCGCAAAAAGAAATGGCATATATAGAAAAAAGAAGGAGGAACTTAAATGTGTGAAGACTGCGTAAGATACAATGTTCGATATGCTATCAACAAGTATAATAGGCGTGTCGCTAAACAGATAGCTGATTACATGGGATTTCCAGAAGATGAAATACTAACAATTATCAATTTAATGGAAGATAACCGGACAGCTTTCTTGGAGGAACAAGACAATGACTAGGGGTGAAAAACTACGAGAAACAATGATTAAGAAGTATGGATCGCTAGAGTTGTGGAAAGCACACCTAAAAGCAATCGCCTCTGTTGGCGGTAAGAACGGCACAGGACATACCTTTGCTCACGGTAAAGCAGACCCTGCTGAATCAGGGCGAAAAGGCGGAACAATAAGCCGACGCTACAAACCAGTGTTATAATAGGTAGAAACAAATACGAGAAACAAACCCATATCACCTAACGAAAGGACGCTTACGAGTAAATTAGAAGAATTCAAGCTCACATACGAGTTTGACTTAACACTAAGCACTATAAGAGCAAAACTAAAGAAGAGGACGATATATGAAGAGTAGCGATATGGCTCCGTTAATCTATATGATTACCGTAACAATGTTGTTATTCTTATCGGTTACATATACATTTTCGATAATGTTCAGGTAGGAGGATATTATGATAGAACTAGAAGACGCGCTGAAGGGCATGTCTAACGCTAAAGATAAACTAAGAAACGCTACTGCTGTTGTTAGCCCAACAATAATGAGCCAAGAGATGTATCGTCTATCCCAATTTACGGGAGTTATTGATGAACACCTTGCTGATTATGAGAAAGAATACTCTGTAAAGTTGGCTGCTAACATTCTAAATAAAATTAGGCTAGGTATGAAAGTATCACCAGCCGAGACCCAGACTAAAATGGAAATGGCTGAGGTTAAATCACAGATAGATTACTTGGACCGTATATCTAAATCAGCTTGGAAACAGTTGGGTATTATACAGTCTAGGATCAACCATTTAACGCAAGAATCTAAGACAAATATATGAAAATACTTAATCTATACGCTGGTATTGGTGGTAATCGTAAGCTATGGGGTGATGAACACGATGTTACGGCTGTTGAGTATGATGAAGACATCGCTACGGTATATGCCGACCACTTTCCTAATGATACAGTCATAGTCACAGATGCACACCAGTACCTATTAGAGCATTACAAGGAATATGACTTTATATGGAGTTCGCCACCTTGTCAGAGTCACTCTAGTTTTAGATTCAACATCAATGTTAGATTCCGCGGCACACCAGCCAAGTACCCTGACATGACATTATATGAGGAGATTGTATTCCTCAAGCACCACGCTACCTGTAAGTGGGTTGTAGAGAATGTTAAACCATACTATACGCCACTAATAGCACCAGACCATGTATTACAACGACATCTATTCTGGGGTAACTTTCCAATCGTAGACAAGGTATTTGAGAAGGATAACATACGCTCTGCACAGATACCACAGTTATCAGCACTTTATGGGTATGACCTATCTAACTATAGATTGAAGAATAAGCGGCAGATACTAAGGAATTGTGTTACGCCAGAGCTAGGCCTACATATACTTAATGAGTCAATACTATGAAAACCGCTGAAATCAAGAAGCTTGATAAGTTGTGGAGTAAGAAGATTAGAGAACGCGACGAGGTATGTCAGGTCTGTGGAGGCACGGCATACCTTAATGCTCACCATGTAATAGGTAGAAGGAACAGAAATATCAGGTGGGATATGGACAACGGTATAACTTTATGTTCAGGTTGTCATACGTTTAAGACAGAATCAGCGCATCAGGACCCAGCCTGGTTCATGGCGTGGTTTATAGAACACTACCCAGACCGCTATAACAAGATTATGATTAAACGTATATTAACTACTAAACAAACTTATGATGATGTTATTGACCAGTTCTAAGGGCTTCTAAGACATCTTTACGAGCCTTATAGACTCTACCATCATAACTAGCATCAAAATTATCCTGTGGTTCTATCGGAACTGCTATTGATTTAAATGGTCTATCACCACCACGATACTCTACGAATCCGCCACCGTTATTCCAGTCTTCATATCTCTCAACTACCTGACCTCTATCGTCTATCTTATTATGATAGCTGGGTACTGAACCTGTAATATCTGCTTGACAACCAAACCCAAATGCCTCTATAGCCTGTCCGTTAGGGAACACCCTACGTCCATAACCTCTTCGGTGGTCGTGGTGGAACATAACTGAACAAGCGTATCTACCGAGATACTTCTGGACCGTACCACCTGCGAACTCTCCGTGCATTGTAATTAGTCTGTCGTTTATCTTAACTGGACCAGTCTCTTGCTCTATCTCTAGTTCGTCAAATCTCAGTAGGAACGGAATTGAGTTAGTAGCCCAGCTTGACGGCATATTAGCAGGTTTAATACCGAATAGTGGCTTGGCGTTCCTTAATAGGAACTTCTCAAACCGTAGATCGTGATTGCCTTTAGTGTTGATTATGTGAGCATTAGGATTGTCTGCCCTTAGTCTAGCTAGATACTTGTGTAATCCGTCTATTGAGAGTTGCATAGTATCTACGAAGTGGTTAGAGTCCATCTCATACTTACCGACTTGTGGGGCATCAAGTATATCACCACCTAGAATAATAAGTCCTGGTTGCTGGTCTTTCATTATCTGTAGCCACTTGTCCATAACTTCAGGTTGGTGTAGGGGCTGTGTAGAGCCGTCTGGGAGCCTTCTAAAGCCATAGTGAATGTCTGGAACGTCTGCGAGTAATAACGTCTCACGCGCGCTCCTACGCGGTCTGGAGGCATTTATATGAACAGGAGAGGCCTGTGATAAGAACCTCTCCTCGTCTACTTGTTCCGGATACTCGTATTTGTGTAGGGTGTGTATGTGGGCTTCGCCATCATTATCCTTTGTGATACCCTCCCATGTACTTACTAATTTTCCTTCATGTTCCATGAGAGTCTCCCGTTTAGATTGTTACTTCTATTGTAACAAGTTACAGGTCTTCAAGTCGATTAATAGCGTCTAGATCAAATATCTGGTCGCAAGGCATTTTCTCAAAACTAACAGCGTGGAATCTTACGTTGTGTTTATTGAGCCATTTAATCGTATTTAAGTAGAGTTCGTGTCTGCGAGCTGTGTGTATGATTATAAAGTTAGTTCCGTATAATTCATTTACTCTAGCTATTACGTCTAGTCTAGGCTCTAATGTGAGGCATTCTTCTTCAGTCCATGCCGAACCAACAGTTAAGGTATTGTCTATATCAATCGAATATACCTTAGGTTTCATGACATTAAGTCCTCCATATCTTCTTCTACTATATCGATTGTACGTTGGTCTATTTCAAATCTTACTATACCTAGTTGTCTGAGTGCTTGTTCACCTAGTCTAGGCATTGGGTCGGAATTAACTATATCTACCAACTCATTATGATAATCTACTAGTCTTTCGTCGGACCATTTAACATCGTCTGTGAAGTCATGCTGCTCTATCATTTTCTTCCTCCAAGTCTAATTGTAATTGTGCCATAACTCTCCATGCGGCTTTTCCTAGGTGGCTTGCTCCGTCATCGTCATACTTAATACCCTTAGCGTAGTCGGTTAGGTGTCTTAAAGCAGCATCTAGTTGGTCAGATGATTTCTCTCTAGCCCAGTGTAGTGGCTCGCCTTTGTTGTGTTGTTCGTTACCTATCCACGATACGTTAGCAACAGCCAGTAAAGCGTCTGGGAAGTATTTTATCACACCAGAGAACACAGGTCGTTCTTTACGTTGTTGGGCGTTCATCTTACCACTTCCTTGAAGAACTCAACTAATAGCCACACATAGACACCGATAAATGATACAGCTAATAATGCTATAAATACTAATACACACTTAAAATCAAAGTCTTTCATTTCTTAACCTTTCTAAAAGTTGCTTTTAATTCACTTCCAAAATAAACAGTATCACCTGCTTTGAAGGCATCTTCTCGGCAGTAGATAATCATCTTAGACCTAGTAAAGAGTATCTTAAAGATAAACTCTAACTTGTAGACAAACCTTAAAATTGCGTCGTTCATTTCCTCCTCCTCATTGCTTTAATACGATATATAATCCCCACCAAGTAATACAGTATAGCTGTGATAGCTAGGACTGTGACTAATACCTGATTAAGATTAGAGAGAAACATGGCAGTCTTTCTCGCCCTTACCTTCTAGTCTAATTCGTGGTGAGCCTAGTTTCATAGGTTCAAGTTGTGCTGCCTCTGCGTAACTATCGTCCCACTCTAGATAACTACCGGCACTTACAAGGACTTGTTTGCGTTGGATTACGTTCTCATTATATGGGTCATATTCCATTGATACGACTGGTGCCGCACTTAATGAGTGGTTGTGTGAACCTATATAGACATCAGCGTTGGTTACAGTTGAGTGTCTCATCTGGTCTACCCTGTTAAGTTTAGAGCCTATCAGCTTACCACCACCTGTAGTGTGGGTAAATACGACTGTATAAGAGTTCTTAGCCCTACCACTAATCTTATCCTTCTTGCCAATTTGGAACTTGATAACACCAGTGAACTTATAATAGATGTTCTCTGTCTCTAGCCCTAGTTTCCATAGTATAGCTAGTGTTGGGTCATAGCCTGAGAAGTCTGCGATACGCCTCTCATGATTACCCATGACAGCACCAACAATTCTATCTTTAATTGGGTCTAGGAACTCACAGACTGCTGTAATCTGTTCTTCTAATGTCATGTCCTGTTCAAACGGACTGGTCTTAGAACCCCTAGTAGCACAGTTCAATAAATCTCCGTTTAATATAACTCTAGCATTGGGGTTTTCTTGAACCCACTTAATATAACCCTCTAGTTTCTTCTTGCTCTCTTTTCCAAAGGCTTTATCGCCCATGTGTAAGTCGCCTATCGCTAGGATATAAGCGTGGTCTCCCTCTATTCTAACTGTTCCAGTTTTCACTTCGTCCCCCTATTTTTTTAATTGATCGTAATTTGCAATACACTGTTTCAAAACGTCGTCACCGATTGCTCTACAGACGTATAACCCCTTTCTACATCTAGTTAATACTTCGCCAGCATCTTTCGCTCTTTCAATCTCGGTAATCGCCTGTAATGGTGTAGGCATGCGTGGTGGGTCGTATTCGTTATGTAGTTGTATGTGCATGTCTAGTAACATGTGTGGAACGTGTGTCTCTATCTCTCTTAATGTCTCGTAAATAACAAAAGAACCTACTTGCTTGTAGGCTCTGCGAGTCCAAAACTCGTGATGTCGGTTGTAATTGCGTGGCTGTGCTGGATTTAATCTCGACTCTAAGTTGAGGTCTCTAAAGTCTACGGGCATACCAGTCTTTAAATCAACTGGATACTCGCACCCTGTAATCACTCGCCACTCACTGTTCTTCGGTCTATCTCTCTACCGATAAGTCTTACTTTATCCCACTTTGAATTAGTCTTATAGACGTTTGCTAACATTTCAAGTTGTTCATTAGTAAAAGGTTTAAAGTCTTCTATCTCACTAATATACATATCGTCGTAGGGTAGTGGTAGGTCTGACTTACTTTTAATCTCTTCAACTGATTGCTTTACGACTGCACTGAAGGCTCTCTCAGCGAGTTTAGACGCAATAAGGGCATTAGCCCCGTCTCGGTCTATATGACCGTGTTCTACTTGTGCACTAACGTAGTTAAGATAATGTATTCCTCGGTAGTCTCTATCACCTGGTAGTTGGGCTACTTCTTCTATGAGAATGGTTCGTGATACTGGTTCTTGTTCCATAGTATTCCCCGTTAATTGAATGTATGAGAGAGGGGGTAACTTGATGGGCGATTAACTAGTCTCGCTTACACCGATGTAGACGGAACGTTACCTAACGTCATAGACCCTCACTACTACATTCAATTGTTAATGTTCCCCGTTTGTTAAAACCATATTACTATATGTTAATGCTAATGTCAATAGTTTTCTTAGTAAACGCTTTATAACATATATGTTATATTTAGAACTTATTAGCTGACGTAGGGTCGTTTAACACGCCTACAGCTACAAGCAACTGCAAGACTACGGCTACAACACCGTTAACCTGTGCACCAAGTCCTGTGTCAATAAAACCTAGTGTTAGTAATAGTGTTACGACTTGAGCAACTATTGATGCCCATAATACTTTTGATTTGAATCTATTTTGCATTTCTTTTCCCTTTTATATAGTTAATTACGTTTAAGAAGAAGTCGACTATCGGTTGCCACCATGGAATGCTCGGTGGACTCACTGGAGGCTCTACAACAGGCGGAACTACAATAGGTGGCTCAACTACTGGTGGAACTACGACAGGTGGCTTAGGTGGCTCTACAACTGGTGGTTTAGGAATATCGTGAACATCTCCCCAATCGCCTGAACCGTCTTTAGTTCGTGCCAAAGCATCTAGTCTATTTAAGTCCCAGTCTCCAGGACAACGTGTAGCAACAAAATCGCTATGTCGTTTTAATGGTAGGTCTCCATAGGCACTTCTAATGTTAGCGATAAGTTCGGCTACAACATCATAGTCTTCTGGTCGGCAACGTGGGTCTGCCTCTATTCCGATAGAGTGTGGGTTTGGATTCGTGTTAGGGTCAGTTGTTCCAGCGTGCCAAGCAGTGTCATCGGGGCTCACTAGGCAAGCAACTCTTCTACCTGTCCCTGTAGCGACGTAGTGGGCTGATGCTCCACGATTAGGATTACAAAGTGTAGCGATAGTCCCTTCGTAAGTTGGACCTTTAGCTGGGTCATCCCACCAATGAATTACGATAAAATCTCGGCTGTCATAACCTTTAGTAAAGTTAGGGCTGTCCCATTGTGATTCGTATATATAACTCATACAACCTCCTTTATGTGTTGTTTATCTACTTCTTGCATTGTAACGTGTTGTTTGCTCATCTCTCGGTATTCAGCTAGGTTGCGGTCAATCATCTCTTGAGATTTAATCTGTAATTCCGCGAGGTGTCCATTACGTTCTTTGGCTTCAGATGCAGCCTTTTTAGTTTCTTTAGCAATCTCTCGGTTAGATTCAGTATTAGCAAGTAGCGCTTCACCTAATGACTTAAGTGCTTCAGCATTAACTTTAGATGTGCAAATACGTTCTTCTCTATCTGCCTTAGATATTGTATTTAACCATTTCATAAATACTCCTGCTATTCCTATTACTAGAGCAGCAACAGACCCGATTATGATTGCTACTTCCTGTGCTTGCATGCCTGTAGTCTCCATTATTCTAACAGCCCCATAAAGTTATTTTGTGCAAGTGTGGTAACATTGTATGTCCCAGAAGTGGTCTTGAGTTGTGAGTCTTTGCGTCGAACCCTTACTACTAAGGTATGAACAGCATTACTTGTTAAGTTGCTACCTATCGTCTCAGTAACGTCTGTAAAGTCTCCAGAGTGGGCTGTAGTAAATCCAGCACCGTCTAAGTTAGTCTCTAGTAGGTCGCATGTAACATTAGTCTGAACTCGTGTCGTGAAGTTTACATCTGAAGGGGTATTAGTAACTCCAGTAATGGTCGCATAACGATTGATTTGCGTAAGTCCAAGTGTTCCGCTACCAGTTCCAGCACCGAATCCACTGTCTATCCAGCCACTATTTGATATAGTTTTACTACCGTCTGTTTCGTGGGCTACAGTGACTGAACCTGTACTACAAGTTACAGTACCATTAACACCCGTATTATATGGATAGATACTTCCACTAGCGACTACACCACTATTGACTGTCGCGCTAAAGTCTAGTCCACCGTTATATGTCCAGCCGTCTTTGGCTGTCATGCGTAGGTTCCAAGACACTACAGAGGTATTGTTAGCGGTATCAACACTTGACTCCCACACATCATAGTAGAGTGTTAGGTGAGCAGTGAGTGCTGCCGTATAGGTAGCCATGTTATGCCTCTCTAGCTATTGCCACTACATCCCATTTATTGGCACCTGCGTTATATACACAGCCTATGTAGTGTTCTTTACTTGCGACAGTAGCAGGTGGAATAGTGACACCAACAGCCCTATAGATACCGTTCCATGTGAGGGTTCGAGCTGAACCAGAGTCTTTAATGCGGATAATGAGCGACATACCGTCAGTAGCAGTAAAACTAGGTATAGCGATAGTAGCGTTTTCAGCCTGAGCAGTCACAACATATATTTGACTAGATGGAGTAATTGTTGCAGCAGTAACTATAGCAGTAAGTTTAGATACTAACTTAGCAGCAGTTACGGCTCCATCAGCTATCTTAGCCTCCGTTACGGCACCGTTATTTATCTTACCAGCGATGATTGAGTTATCAGCGATGTTATTGGAGTCGATATTACCATTGTAATCATTGACAATAATGTTTAGGGGGTTATTAACATCAGCTGCGTCTACTGTGGTTCCGTCTTGTATGTTACTGTATGATATTAATGACATTTTGTTTCCTTTTCTCTTATTAGTTTAGATATATTTATCACAATAGTCAAACTAGTCCTTTAACCTTGACTTTAGTGCTGTAGGTGTCTTGCTAATCTTCAACTTGTTTAACACATCTAATAGTTCGCTGTCCTTCTCATAGGTGCCATAAGTTGTCCTGAATCGTTTATCTTGTTCGTCAACAGTCTTATTATAGGCATCAATTAGTTTAAGGGCTTTCTTCTCGTCACCAGCTTTAACTGCTTCGGTGACTTTCTTAGATGCCGAGTTCCTACGAGCCTTTAGTGGTTGATAGGCATCGTAGAACTTGGTAGTAACTTCTCCACTACCCTCTTCTACTTTACCAGTGAATCGTCCTTTAATCTGTCCTAAAGTACCACGCTTATCTGTCGTTAATTGTTCCATAATCTTATCAGGTGATTGACCACTTCTTAGTGCGTCAATGGCAGATACGAGTTGCTCAGCACCACCAGCCCCATATCCCTTAACTAGGTTCTGGACTTTGAGTGGAGACATGTTTAGCGCTTTACCCAAGTCTCTGTATGCTTGTGGAGTTGATTTGTACACTTGGTCCTCTGGTAGTAAGTCGGTCATATTTTCACCTACTATCGGTGCTTGTTTGAAGAAACTGTAGTTAGCTAGGTTCTCTACTACCGGCTTACCAGCTTGTGGGATAACATCGGCTGGGCCTAGTGGGTTGAAGGCGTCTATAAATAGACTCTTGGCTGTATCTAGGAATCCAGGTGGATCACCAAGATACTCTGATTCGATGAGTTTCCTAAGTGGTTGTCCGAACTCTTTAACACCTGGTGGGAGTGGTGCTTTGATGTATTGTCCATTATCTAATACAAATATAAGGTTAGCTTCTCGTTCGTATGAAGGTATGTTGGCATAGATAGCTGCACGTTTAGGGTCTGATAGATTATAATAAGTTGTTCCAGCTATCGGCATTAAGATAGTAGCACCTATCTTTATAGATGTAGCGACTGGTCGTTGTTTAATAGCCCTAGCAAGCGAGCGTGAACCCTGTATAGAAGCGTTAAAGTATGGATTGAATAGACGAGCGAATGTAGCATATTCTCCCCTTTGCGAGAAGTCAATACCATTCTCTCTAGCTGCCTGCATACCACGATTAATAGCTTCTTCATCAGAGATGCCCTCTTTAAGTGCTTTCTTATAAGTACCGATAAAGTTCTGGAACCTACCCATCTTCTCTGATGCTGAGTTGATACTCTCTAACTTGCGTACCCACGACTCACCCTTTAGCCCCATCTCTTCTGCAGCCTGACGAGTAGCAGATTTCAGATTACGTGTTAAATCTACTGTGGTCATCTGTGCGTTGCGAGATATGTAGGTTTCAAATGCCTTAGATGGTTTCCATACGTCATCACCCTTTCTAGCAATCTTTAGAGCACGGGCAGTAGCATTGACAGACGGTTTAACGATAGCTTCTTTGATACCTTGCCATATAGATAGTGGGTTATGTGTAGCAAGTGGGTTCTTTGATAGTATGAATGAGTTTATCTCATCACGAATCATATTAGGTATAGCAAAGGCTGGGTTCAGGGCGGTAGCACCACGCTGTAAAAGCATTGACGGTGCTTCTAGGTACTTCTGTAATCCACCGAACTGTATCCTATCCATATTCTTTATAGAATCAACTATATGTGGATCGGTAGTTACGAGTTCCTTTATGCCGTTTCGGAACCTAGCTAGAGTATTCTTATCACCTGTTTTAGCCATAATAGCTAGTTTGTCTTCTAATAAGTTATCAGTAACGAATGTAGCCATCTTATTGCGTTCTATCTGAGCAGTTATCTTATTAGACCAGTCTATATAGGCTGCTAACGGATCTACCGCTTCCCTAGACGAGCCCTTTAGTTTTTGCCCCAATACCGTTGAACTGATACTTGCTTCTGCCCTACCTTGTCCTGGGAAGTTTAAAGCGTCTTCTAGATTGCGTTGGACACGAGTATAGTTCTTATCTTTCATGAATCCTGTGTATCTAGTCTTATCTATGAGTCCAGCGTCAAATGCCTTTTGTACTTCATCTTTAGTGGATTGATTAAGTAATTTATAGGCTTTTTCTTGTTGTGCAGTACCCTTAGGGATAGCAACTTTTTTTCCTGAGAACCTAGACTGATTAATAGCATCTTGTTTTAGACTGATGAAGTCTCTAAATTCTTTCATAGCCTTTTTACCGCCATTAGCCTGTATATGGGCACTGAGTTCTTGCCATGCCTTATTGTTCTTGCGGTTCTCTAGGGCTAGACCTGGTGCCTGTCTGACGTTAGTAGCTAGTTCTCTAATCCTATCAACCACTGACCTACCAGTAATCTTATCTACCTTTCCAATAAATGGCTTCTCTATGAAATGTAAGTTGTTCAACATCTTCTGAGATACTACATCTTTGACATCTAAGATATTTGAACCAACCTTAGTCTTACGCAACTGCTTACCAACACCAGTAAGTGCTTTTTCAACAAATGATGGTTTAGCGACAGCACCATATACTCCACCATACGAGAAGCCTTTTTGTGCCATAACTTCTGGTGTCTTTGCGGTAATATGAGTCCTAACGCCGTTAATCTCTTTACCAGCTATGCCATCTATCCCATCTATAGCCTTATTAAGTTTATCAAATTCTTTTGTTGGTATTGTAAAGTATTTCTTTTCACCAGTAGCAGCATCTATTGTTTGTACTACTCTGTCTGGTACAATATTTGTTTTCAGCTTAGATATAACACCTTTTGCTCCAGCACTAACTATTGGTATAGCACCACCAACAGCAGTACTCATAGCGGTATTGCGGATATAGTCTTCTAGTGTAGCTTTCTTGCCTAGTGTTTCAGCAGTTGTAGCTAGTCCGTATCCAGCACCGATTAACGCTTCTTTACCTGCCGCAGCACCAACTTGTTTAGCAACTTCCTTAGCACCGACTTTGCCTACACCAGCTACACCAGCTTTAATCACGTTAGCACCACCCATTGTTAGTACGTTTAGGGCGGTGTTTCCAGCAGCACCAGCTATTTTTACGTTATCGAGTTTGCTGAAATCTTGTATGGCTTTAGTAGACATACTACCAGTCTTATTAACTGTCTTCATAATTTCATCGGATAATTTCTTACCTTCTGCCTGAGACATCTTACCACTTGCTACTCGTTCGCCTATTGTCTTGAGTGCAAAGTTAGCGTCTTTATTAACGGCTGACTGTAAACCCTGATATTGTTGAGAGTTTATATTCTTGTTAATAGCATCAGTCAAAGTCATCACAGAACCCACAGTGCCTTCATAGACACCCTTGCCCATATCCGCAGCTACCATAGAAGCACGTTCTAATGGAGTAATACTCTTCTCGAAGTCTTGTTGGGTCTTATATTGGTCTGCGTTACCTACAGCATCGACTAATTTAAGGTGGGTTGCTTTATCTATTAAACCAGCATCACGAGCTTCTCGTAGCACGTTATATTGTTCTTGTGATTTCAATTTACTGAGATTATTAAGTTTATTAGATACACGGTCAAAAGTATCCATCTTCTTAATCTCTTCTGGAGACCTCTGTGTATATCCACCCCAGAATCCACTTGTAGATGACTCTACGAGACGTGAATTCCTACCAGAACCTTGTTTAGTAACAAACTTCGCACCAGTCTTACCTGCTTCGTAGCCGTCCCAAAAGCCCATAGCCTATACCCCACCAAATATATATGGATACTTCTCAGTTAGTTGGGCTGGGCTTAGTTTACCAGAGTTTAGATCTTTGTAGGCACCCTTAGCATTTGAGTTCTGTAAGAAACCAGCCAATGCGCTAATTCCACCACCAGTAGCCTGATAGTATTGAGCAGCAGTAATAGGTTGATTGCCTGGACCGAAGAAGTTAGTACCACCGTTCTTACTTGGTTTAGTCGTGAAGCCTTTATATGGGTCTACTACGGCACCGCTTGAATAACTACCGCCACCGCCTGAAGAGCGACTAGCAGCGAGTTCCTGTTGGAACTGACTTTCTTTCATAGCTTGTTCAGCTTCCCATTGTCTCTTCTGTTCAGCTCTCTGTTGAGCAGTATCGTATAGTCCCATAGCTTGTGTCTGTTGATTACCATATAGGGTATTAAGAGCTTGTTGTAGGGCTGTCTGTTGTCCGACTTGTTCCTGTTGTAGTTTAGCAAGAGCTGGTAGGTAAGTCTCACCAGTGTATCTAGCTTCTTGTGATGGACGGAAACCACTAAAATACATACCCCTAGTATTAGAAGCGTTAGTTATGTCTCTAAAAGCATTTACTTTAGCCTGATCAAGTGCTGATGTCTGAGCCACCATCTGTTGGGGTAAGGCCGCCTGTTGCTGCTGTATCAACTGCCTCTGTGGGTCATAGATTGTGTTTAACTGGTCGTAATATGGTTTAACAGCGTTGGGGTCCATGTATTTATTCCTTTACTTATATTATCACTAGTTTTTTATCATAATGCAAATTACCTAAAGAATGTTGGTAGTGGACTAGCGACAGTATAGTTAATAGTTAGAATAGGCTCTTGATCGGCGACATTACCATTACGGAATTGTAGATACATACCAGTTAATGCTGACCACGTTGGCGGTGAGTTACTATAATCCCAAGAACTTTTACCAGCTAATGTGGTTGTCCCGCCCTTAGTAATAGCGTCAAAGTTAGTGAAGGTAATCGTATTATATTGGTTGAGTGTTAAATCCCCATAATCAATATGCCCACATAGTGAACCGCCTGTCTGTTGGTAATCTGATGCTACTAGTGTTGACGTAGACGCTGGTGTAGAACCAACTATATATAAATCTGGTGTACCTAGCGTTATATCTCTACCGACATAGTATAGTTGTAATGTAGCACTATTGATCGTAGCGTTTAGAGGGATAGACGAGGTATCGAAACACATTATCATCCTATACAAGTATGAATAGTTAGGTGAAGCTGCCGACACATCAAGTCGGACGAACATGCTAATAGTAGCACCACCGCTCTGGTAAGCCTCCGTACCATCACCAGACCTAATAGACGCGAAGCTCTGTGCCCCGTATCTTCTAACCGAACCATTCATTGGGTACCCGTCTGTACCTGGTTTACATACTAGTTGTGTCATATTACTCCTCCTTGTTAGTATAGCCCATAATCTTTTGAAACACATTATACGCCCCTAACGAACAAAACGTCGTCGTTATTGGCTATCGCTGAAAAACTACGCCATACAATCGCTTCCTTGGGCCATGACATCTCTGACATGAGTACAAGTGCCTCTTTGAAGTTAGGATTGCCTAGAATGGCTTGTAGACAGTAATTCCGTGCTTTATCGCCTTTTTGGAGTATCCATAGGCATTTTGCGACCTTAAAGTTGGCTTCTGCTATCTCGTAACGCCAAGTTCCGACATCTAGGTACTTTTTATACCATTCCAAAGCTTTTTCGATTTGGTTCCTGTCGTAGTATTCGTTAGCTAGGTAAAACATCGAACGTGGATTGTCGGTATCGTTCAATAGTATGCGTAGGTTACGGTCTGGGTCTGTGTTGTGGGTCGGGGATTTCTCGTACTTAATCACGACATTTGATGGTTTAGGGTTACAAGTAATGTATTCGTGACATTTACCTTGCCATCTTAGTCCTGCTTTGAATATCCTTGGTACGTTATGAGAGTGGTTATCGTCCCATTTCATCTTAACCGTTAGGGCGTTGAACTCTCCTATATCTTCTAGCTGTTTCTTAATATCTTCTACTGGGGTTAGTAGTTGCTCGTCAGCATCTATACTTAGGACATATCCCTCTTTTACTTTATCACTTGCGAAATTGCGGGCATCTGCAAAATTATCATTCCATTTGTGGTGGTAGACCTTTCCATATTTCTCGGCTATCTTAACTGTGTTATCTGTGCTACCTGTATCAACTATTACGACGGGTAAGCCCTGGAGAGACTTGAGGCATCGCTCAATCATCTCTGACTCGTTCTTACAGATAATACAAACAGTTAGTTTCATGCTATCTCGTAAGTTCCGTTACAGGTAATAGAATCGTTTACTGCCCAGGTATGAGGAACGGTAGAGCTTAGAGCGCCAATATCTAAGTATGTTCCAGCTACATTATAAACATACAAGAAGCAGTCGGCGTTAGATTTGACTACCAACATACCGTATTTAGTACCAGTCCCGTTGTCATCTAACCGAGTAGTCCCTAATATAGTACCCGCCACAAAGTCAGCGTGTGCTGTTACAGGTAGTGTAAACGATGCGTTGCCTGCTACACCAGCTCCTGCCATAGTATATTTCATTATGAAGTGACAGGTTTTACCTATGAGAGTATATTTAGCAACTGTAATAGTTCCACCAGATATATTCGTAAAGCTAGGAGTCCAAGTAAGCCAAGCTCCGCCAATATTTCCAGCTGTAGTATCTAAGCTTGCGTTCGATACTGTTGACTGTAATACGTTAATCTTTTGTTTAGCCATTATGCTGTCCTTTCCCAAACATACGCTACTACGTATGGTTGTAAGTTGGTGTGAGCATCTACTGCAGCGGCATCAGCAACTGTTGATATACCTGTAGCTGCGCCATCTACCGCACTAGAGCCCTGCGATGAGCTTACTTTAGTTCCGTTACCTGTTCCATAAAAATATGTAGTGACTGTATGCGTGTGCGACACTAGACCAGATTGATGGGCTGTTAGCGTGACTGTCTCGACACCACCAGTCGCACCTGCGGTGTTGAATGTTCCCGCAGCCGCTTTACCGACGACAACGACACCCTCTAATGCTACCCAAGTAGTCCCGACTTGACCAGGCAAGTAAGTTGATGGGTTGTTTGCGTTAGTCTTATTAGAATAAATCGTTCCTACAGGATAGAAACTATCGGCATGATTACCATCCACCGTATCAGCATCGCCCGTAGACGCTAGGTTATGCTGGTAGGCCACCTCTATCACGTCACCCGTAGATGGTGCGTCACTCATCGAGAACGTACCGCTGGCTGGGGTTGTTTCAGAATAGTGAGTAGTTCGTAGTTGTTTTAGGCCGTTAATATAAACCTGTAGAGTTCCTGCTATAAATGATGTAGCTGTTGTGTAGTCCTTATTCGAGGAGTTTACTAGGCCCGATGGGACTTCGTTAGTTATAAAGTTATTAACACCTATATCGAACGTGGCACTACTTATGTCGTAATCAGCTAGTAGGACAGTTCCAGTTGCAGGAGCAGTTGTCATAGTGATAGTTAGACCGCTAATAGTGTAATCTACGCCAGCACCAGGTTTCATTCTAACGCCGTTCTTATATAGTCTTAGGGAGCTAGTCGCAGGAGTATTAGCTAAAGTATATACTGTGTTGACCCCGTTTACATCTCCAGATGGTACTTCATTACGGACAGGTGTTGTATAGCCCGAGCCAGTTGGACCTGTCGGACCTGTAGCCCCTGTTCCACCTGCCGGTCCCGTAGGACCAGTCCCACCTAAGTATCCGTCTACACCCGTTGGCCCAGTTACTCCAGTTGGTCCTGTTGATCCAGTTGCTCCTGTGACTCCTGCACCAGTTGGTCCCGTTATACTAGAGCCCGTTGGTCCCGTAGGACCTGCGACAGTTGAAGTCGCTCCAGTACTTCCCGTAGGACCAGTAACCCCCGTACTGCCAGTAACTCCCGTAACACCAGTGGGGCCTGTAGGGCCCTGGAGTCCAGGGTTACCATATAATGAAATACTCCAATCACTATAAGTACCAGTACTGGAGCTAACTTGTACATTTACAACAAGAGTTGTACCAGTATAGGAAGTTACGTATCCCTGCATAGCCCTGATTAGAGGACTAGCATCTGATGTTATCCTAACTTGTGAGGATGTATTAAACGCCTTACCAGCCTGAATAGTAAAGGTCTTACTACCAATACCGAGAGTCACAGACGATGTAGATGTAGCATCATATCCCGCTCCAGTATCCCCCGTAGGACCAGTACTACCAGTACTACCAGTAGCCCCTGTAACACTAGAACCTGTAGGTCCAGTAATCGACAAACCCGTACTTCCAGTCGAACCAGTAACACCTGTAGGTCCAGTAGAACCAGTTGGTCCAGTCTGTACGAATAATGACCAATAAGCAGTCTCAGTTGATGGTGTCTTATTAGTACCTGCTTGGATACATACATAACCTTCGCCGTTATATCTAACACAATCGTTCACATCATAGGCAGTACCAGAGTCATATAGGCCTTCCCACGGATATTGAGCCCCTGTTGAACCAGTAGGTCCCGTGTTACCTAACGGACCAGTAGGTCCTGCGACGGTAGAGGTAGCCCCCGTATTACCTGTTGGACCTGTAGGACCTGTGATAGACGGTCCAGTTGGACCAGAGATAGTAGATGTCGCACCCGTTGGCCCAGTTACTCCAGTCGCACCTTGAATACCTTGTGGGCCCGTGGGACCTGTAGGTCCTGTAGCACCAACTGTAGCCCCTGTGGGACCAGTAGCACCTGTCGTGCCAGCTTGTACCCCACCGATAGCAACATTTACTTGTCGGAAGTTCTCATTGATAAACGAAGCAGAGTCTGACTTACTAAGGTCAGGTGAGATGTTAATGAAGTTAGCACCATTAGCCATATTAAATCGGCCTTCGGAGCTTAGTATAGGTTGCGAAACCTAGAACATCTACTGGGTTATCTACCCCGTGTTGAACAAATCTAATCTGGTGTTTACGAGCTTGACCAGGAACTGATAGTCTAGTAGGTTCTAATACCGCACCACCCCACTCTATACCGCCACCCCAAGTATCGCCAGCACCCCATTGGGCACCAGTCGTGCCTAGATAGACGGGGTTACTTGTAGGGTTGTTAATGTCGTTTACATCGACTTGGACATCTACATAATAAGGACCAGTCCCGCCTCGGAAGAACACATACAATCTCTTAATGCGGTGTTTGCGCGATGGGTGGTCAAATGAGTAGTATTTAGTCCAGTAGTCAAATAGGATTGGTTTGCCTAGATCAGAAGTGCTTGTCTCAGCTTTATATAGGGCACCGACTAATGATGACCCGTGTACTAATACTTGGACATCAGTTTGTGAGTTAAATACAGCAGGTTCACCACAGTATATCTCTGTATCGTGCATCCATTGTTGTAATTCTAGGTCTAGTATCAGACAGTTACTCAGGATGCTTGAGCCTGTTACAGCGTAGTACAGTCGTAATTTTCCGTCGTGGACTATTAGGCGTGATTTGTCTAAGTTAGCTGCGTTATCTATAATTCTACCAACTTTATCGGCAATCGGTTTATCTGTACCGCCGTTATACTGGTATATACTGTCGTCGTCTGATAGGAAGTATAGGTAGTTGCCGTCTTTACAAATAGCACCCATACCGACAGCACCCTTAGATGCGGTTGCTTCTCGAACTGATATGTTGTCAATGTTATCACCAGTTAAGACATATTTAGTGTTCCTTGTAAAGAACGTAAGGCTGTCTTGATAAGGTATCATTGCTATAGCTAGGTCGGTCGTCTGTGGTGCTGGAATATAGGCAAAGTCAGTACTTTCAAAGGTTTCTACACTTCCTAATCCACCCCATTGAACCTTGTTGTCGTTGTTTAGTAGGAATAGTCGGTTCTTATGAGCACAGACATCTCTTGATACATTAGGTGAGTCATCTACACTCGCAAAGGTTGTTCCGTTCCATTTCTTAGGGACGTCTACACCATTTACGATATAACAGACATTATTGATAGTTGCGAATCGGTAATCAGTTGCTGTACCCGTAAAAGCGTCGGTAATTGATGTAACCGCACCAGTACTCTCGTTAATTGAGTACATATTAGTATCAACGACCATTAATGTAATAGGAGTAGTTGTGCTCGTATAATACCTGTAGACTGCCTTGACTGGCTTGTTAGTTGAAACGAACGTGTAATAGTTAAGTGTGAATGCCGAAGCTGTCCACGTTACGCCGGCATCTGTTGATGATAGTGCTGTCTCAGTCGCTGTGTTGCTTGATACCTTGTAGTCACCAGTACATTCACTCTGTAACCCTATAACTAGATGATAGGTAGTCGCAAGAGCAACTGCTGGTGCTTCGATGAATCGGCATACTTCTTGGGCGTAAGTCGCACCAATCTCACTACCTAGTATTGAACTAGTAGCAAGCAGTGTTCCCGGTTCGCCGTCTGTATCTGAGTATATTCTTACAATGACTGGACCTGTACCTGTGTTGTCGTTCTTTAGGTTAATCGTAACCTTAGTCAATCTTCCTGCGGCACTGACCTGGAATGGTTGCGAGAACCACTTTAGTATCGTGATAGCGTTATCTGCCGCTTCAGTCGTGTCGTGGTTATGTCCTGCGTCTGCTTCACCTACTGGGACTGAATAAAAGGTGTGTCCATCTCTCTTAGATATAG
>Ga0209683_10000046_pt1 | contig 41418 bp, 57 predicted proteins | sample DOMMetBare2Fresh_FD_187474 | JGI IMG/M metagenome (GOLD analysis project Ga0209683, IMG submission 187474) | Wetland sediment microbial communities from St. Louis River estuary, USA, under dissolved organic matter induced mercury methylation -... | ecosystem: Environmental > Aquatic >... | reverse complement strand
TACCACTCTAACACTGTCGTAACCGACACTACGGGTCGTAACCTATTCTTCCACAAACTTGCTCTTTCTAAAGCTGTACAACAGGCTCCAAAGATGGAAACAGAATACTCAGTCCGAGACCTAGGTTGGTTGACTGCTCTTCACACTATCTACGGAACTGGTGTTGAACGTGCTGGTAGCTTCATTGCTCTAACACGAACTACTGCTCCTTAATGAGTAGACCACTGATTGGGGAACCAGTCTAAAAGTTCCCCGTTACATTAAAATACCTTGAGAGAAAAGCTGGCTTGCCTGTCCGAGTATCGCCCAATCAGGGAATAAAACAAAGGAAAATATCATGCCTTCAAGGAATGAATTAGTCACACGGGCAAATGCTGTCGGCATAGCTGTCGCATCTTACCCAAATGACTCAAAATTAGAACAAAAGATTCTCTTCATGGAGAAGAATGCAACTGCTCAAACAGGTGTCATTGCAACAAGTACATTAACAAGCAACGCTACTGCTGCTACTGATGGTGATACAGTCACTGTTGGTGGTCGCACATATACAGCTAAAACTGCTCTAACAGAAACTAAAGCAACTGGTACTTATACCAATGCTTCAACTGCTGTTGCTGGCGAGACTATCACAATTGATGGTATTACATATACCTATTTTGATGCTATCTCAGCTACATTAGAACAACCATACGCTGTATTAGTCGGTGCAAGTGCTACTGAATCTCTAGCTAACTTGGCTCTTGCCATCGATGCTGGTGCTACTGCTGGTACTAACTATGGTCTAGGAACTGTCGCTCACCCACGAGTAAGTTCAGTATCTTCTGACGCTACAACTTGTGTCGTAACTTACGATAAAGTTGGTGTCATTGGTAATGCTGCTCTTACAAGTGAAGTTGCTGCTGGTTCTTGGGGTGAAGTCCACCTAGAAGGTGGTGTAGACCCAGTTGCTGATGAAGTCTTAATCGGCTCAACAGCTAACGGTGCTGCTTTCTTGGATAACTTCAAAGTCGCTATAGACAACGGTGCTGGTGCTGGAACTGTTTACTCAAGTAATACAGGTCCTCACGAGAAAGTTACTGCTACGACAAACTCTGCTACACAACAGGTTGTTAACAGTCGTGACTTCTCTATCCTTAATGCTGACATCCCAACAACTGTATCTGCTGCTACCCTTTCATGGACAAGCACAATTATGGTAAACGGTGTAAGCAAAGTTATCACTCCTGCAACAACTACTTATGGTGGTTCTGCTGGTATTAGTGGTGACAAAAATCACATTTAGTTTGAGCTAAGTGTACAATTGAGCCTCTTGATTTCAGGAGGCTTTTTTGGTACTCTGAATACATGAATACAATTCAACCCCTTCGAGATTTAGTTCTTGTTAAAGTGGACCCAGTTAAAGAGAAAACATCTTCAGGTCTGTTTATAGTTGAGGCTTGGAAGTCGCTTCCACCTACTGGAACAGTTATTGCTGTTGGTCCAGAAGTTAAGAGTGTAGCCGTAGGTGATAGAATCCAATTTGAGAGATATGCTTCTATTATATTAGAAGATGATGAACGACTATGTAGAGAAACTAACATATTTGGTATCTTAAATGAGAAAATCTAAGTTAGACCGAGGTGATTTAACATTAAAGGATATGACTGTCCTTAATGAGAACGACCCTACTAAACAACAGCACGAGAACACTAGATACCAACTAAGAGATTATTCACTTAAACATCATGTAGTTATGGAACGCAGTCTAAATGACGATGCCGATAAGGACTTGATATTTAAGTTAATAGTTGATGACTACGAAGTCTTACTAGACGCTGAACAAGTTGCAAGAGCAGTCCGTTGGGTTTAGAATAATAATAAGGAAAAAACAAAATGCCAAACACAAACAAACTTCCAAAAGACCTACAGGACAAACTTATTAAATGGGAACAGAACAAACCTGAGTTCCGTTCTGCTAAAATGCTCGAAGATATTGGTCTTATTGTTGAAGACATGTCAAATACGCTCGCAGAGCAGTCTAAAGACGGAAAAGCATTTTCAAAAGACTTAGGTGCGATTTTATTGGACATGAGAGGCTCTCTAGAGGCTTTTAACGCAAAAGATGATATAACTATCCCTGATTACGCAAAACCTGTTGTAGAGGCTCTGAATGCCCTTCAAAGCGAATTCGCTAAATCTATAGATAAAATAGACATGAAACCTGAGTTCAAACCCAATATTCGAGTTGATTCCCCAAAGGTTGATGTTTCCGTCCCCGACATTGACCTACGGGGGATTGAAAAGGTCCTTAAAAAAGATATTCCAGCCGCTTTTGACAAAGCCATCAAATCAATGCCTACTATGGAAATTCCTGAAAATGACCTTTCTCCATTATTAGATGTATTGACTGAAGTTTCTGGTAAGTTAGATTCTATCGATACAGCTACTAGAATGAAGCCACAAGGTCCAACTAACGTAAGTGTTGCTGGTGTGTCTACTTCCGCCAATCAAACTAATGGAACACAGAAAACTCAATTAGTAGATTCAACCAATACAAGTCTATCAGCCTACGGAAAAGTAATCGTCGGAAACGCCAAGAAGAAGTTTCGTGATGGATTCTCTCGTATGGACATTACTCAACCAGACTCAACCGTTTGGGATTACGTCAACGACAATACGACTGCTACAGGACATATCGTTACTCAAGGTGGTAACACGTTCTCATCAGGATACTTAAGGATTTCTCTCTCGCCTTTTCTACAAGACTCAAGTGTATCTATAACGACTAAAGATACATTCAGTATGCCATTCAGGGCAGGATTCGGAATAACAACTTCACAGAGGATTCTTGGTCAAGAAGTCGGATTAGAACTTGTCGGGGTTGATGCTAATAACGCAGTCAAGACTATCACTCCTATTGCTGATGTTGATATGCCAGCATCTGTTACTGTTGCCACAGCTAACACTTGTCCGATTGTCTTTGCTACCCCACATTCATTTCATGGTGGTGATAGGGTAGTTCTTTATGGGTGTTATGACTCAAGGGTAAATGCTGGACCTGTTATTGTTACAGTCGTAAACGCCACGACTATTTCAGTTCCTATTACTCTTGCAGTAGCGTCGTATAATACAACTGGTGGAAAAATAAGATGGGCTGACCCACTTGACTACGCAGAGAACGGAACATCTCTACTACTTGAAAATGCTACAGTAACTAACGGCTCATTCGTTACAAGACGAAATGGTGGTTCATTTAGGTTACTAAACTCAACTATCGCTACAACTACAGCTACGCAGGCTGCTACTTCACCTTATTCAGATGCTTTTATAAGTGCCGCAAACCAAGAATTATATGGTTCACTTGAAGAAATAGGTATGAGGTCATTCGGTGCTGATGGACTTGCTACAATGTCTGGTATTCAAAAGTGGACACAGGGAATACCTGATGAAGAAGTAAGTTATAAGATACGCATAAGGGCAAAGAACCTCAAGAACTTAACTGTTCCAGTCGGAAGAATTACGACTATTGCTAAGACTGGTTCAACCACAGCGACAGTTACGACAGATGTCAATCATGGACTAACTGTTGGTGATTTTGTGCAGATTTACGGAGTATTAAACCAAGCGGCAACTGCCTTTCCTAACTTAACAACAGCAGTAGTAGTAGGTAGCACTCCAACTCCAACTACGTTTACTTGTGTTATAGGAACATCAAGCACGACAACTTCTAATGGCGGAGTTGTTTACCTAGTAAATGGAAGTGCAACTGCCCCAGGTGCTTTAACTACAGTAGCTATTCAAAGCATCTCAAGGTCAAATAATATCCTAACAGTAATAGGAAGTGCGACTTGGGCGACTCCACTACCAGGTGAATATATGCAGTTGTGGGGTATGACTGGTGCTGCCGCACAATATGATGGTGCGTATAAAGTGTTAAGGGTTTCTACCTCTACACTTGAATTAGAATCTGTCGGTGCTGACTTTGGTTCAATCGCAACAGGTGGTGCTTGTTTCAGACGAACAGATGTTAGGGTTCACTTCACTCGGTTAATGGACTATACACGCTTAGTTACAGAAATTGTCGGTGGTAGAGGTAACACTTCAGATATAAACAACTCAGTTCCTGTATCAATTACAGGTAGTGCTACTCTACCAGCTGTTACTACAGTTACGACAGTTACAAACTTAACTAACATTGGAACAAACCCTGCCGATATGATGGCAAGAAATATATCAAAGAACACTTGGGCGAATCTCGTCAGGTCAACAATAACGTAGGAGTATGTGATGGCAAATAATTTTAAGAGAGTGATAGACAGACCATATTGGGTAGAGACAGCACTTGCAAATAATGCACATGCCGCTGGTGGTTCACTTGCGACAGATTTACGAAATAGTATATCAAGAAACCCTTTTATCTATCAGTTAGTGTCTGCTACTGTCCTCAACAGGTATAATGCTGTTACAAAAGCACATAGTTTTATAGTAAGTCCTGCCCTTGGTGGAACATTCGGTGCTGGTGCTGGTTGTATATTTGCCCCATCTATGTCATTAGTTGGTGCGATTGCCGCTGGTTCAACAACTCTTAAAGTAACAACTTCAACGACTATAACTGCTGTTGGTGCTAATATGCTCGCAAACAGAGGTGGTGGTGGTGATTTCGGATTCATGATTAGGATTATCGGCAACTCTGCTGGTGGTGCTGGTAAGATTGAGGAAAGATGGATTACAGGTAATACAGCAGGAACAACACCTACTTTATCACTTGATACTGCTTTATCATTTACTCCAGCGTCAGGTGATAGCTATGAGATACTTGGTGGCAAACTCTATATGATGAGTGCAGGCACAGCAAGTTCAACGACTTGGCGTTCATTTGAAGTTGCAACTAACACACTGGCTTCACTATCTAGCACAAACCTAGCAACTACTATTGCAACCGACCATTCATCAGTTGCCTTAGATGAACAGTACGTTCCTTATGACCGACTACCAGGTGAGGGATTTATCGTTGGAACAACTACCTACGACACATCAGGGACTACTAAGAGTTGTCTATTATCAACTGCAACTGCCGCTTCAACAATAACTGGACAAGCAACTGGTGGTGATGTCGCAGTCTTACAAAATGAATATAGAAACTTCCAAATTAGAATTGTAGAAGATACTGCTAAACCAACTGCCGTCAATCAACGTAGAATAATTGCTTCTCATACCGCAGGGGCAAGTCCTGTCTATACACTAGGCACAGCATGGACAGTTCAACCATCAACTAATGCGAAATATGTGATTGAATATCCTAACTTAATTCTTTTGTGGTCAAGTGGAACAGCAGTTACTTACACTTATAACTACACGCCATACACGATAAATAACGGAACAAACTCAATCCTAACTAATGCTTGGCACGTTACTTACTTTGGAAACCGAGGTGGAAACATGGGTGTTGGTTGCACATCATTTACTTCACATGGTATTGAACCTGATGTTGATAAAAATGCTAGACACTCATTTGTTTGGTCGTTTAGAGGCGGTGCTACAACTACATTAGATAAACTCGATATAGCAGGTGGAACTGCTGGTGCATGGTCAAACGCTGTTGTTTACGATGGTGCTGGTATGGGTTCAATAACTACAGGAACAGGTGGGAATTATGCCCCATTTGATAACGAAGGTAAGTTCGGATATATGAATATCTACGTTGCCTCGGCACTCAATCAGATTTATAGGTTTGATGTAAAGAATGGAGTGCTGACACCATTTACTCCAACCGATTCTGTTCAGGCAGGAACAGCGGCAGTAGGTGATAGGGTATCTACTATTTGCGTAATAGATGGAGATGATAGATACACCCTAGTATATTTATTAAACCACTTGTCAACATTTGGACAAGAGATTGTAGTGCAGGTATAACATGGCATACTTACCAAACGAAGACGAAGCAACAAAAGCATTAGTAATGATTGATTACGAGCATCACGAAATCCATGAGGGAGACCACTTTGTTTACTTTGATTACGACGCTGACGTAGATACTACTGGACCAAAGTATTACAGGATAACAACACCAAATACGACTAAATGGGCTCACATATATTTTAGTCTGCAATCAGAGGGTGCTGGAACTTGGCAGTTATTTGAAAACCCTACAGTCAATGCTGCTGGAACGACTGCTGTTACCTTTAATAACGATAGAAACTCTCTAAATACTGCAACCCTAGTAATTGCCTACGACGCAACCTCAACTGCCGATGGAACTCAGATTAAAGTCTGGAGAACTGGTAGTGGAACAACTTTACCATCAAGAGCAGGTAGCGAATCTAGGTCAGCAGTAGAGTTAATCCTAAAACAGAACGAAGATTACTTCTTGAAGTTCACACCAGATGCAGATAACTGTAAAACTAAAGTAGAGATGCTATGGTATGAACATACAAATAAATAGTGTTATAATAAAATCATAAATAAAGGAAACAAACATGAACGACGAGACATTACTAAACATTGTAACTACTGGTGAAACACTTGTCAGTAGCCATAGGGGCAGATTAAACTCAATCTGTCTAAATAGTGCAATTACATCACCAATAACTATCTATGATAGCACCAGCAACTCTGGTACAAAGATTGGTACAATAGCAGACAATAGCCCAGCAGGTACATATTTAATGTATGGTGGACGAACACAGAATGGTATCTACATCTGTAGTGATGATGCCGTACACGCTTCTGGTATATTAACTTCAGACACGACTAATCCCCATGTAGATGATACTGTTACTATCGGTACAACTGTTTATCGTTTTAAGAGTACCCTACTTGCTATTAACGATATTAAGATTGGTGCTAACACAGACGCCACCCTTACAAGTTTGGCTAAGACTATTAATGGTACTGGAGCAGCAGGAACAGACCACTTCGCAGGAACTCCAGCACATCCAGACGTTACATCAAGTACTGTATCTGTCAATGCTTTAACTATTACTGCTAAAGTAGCTGGTACAGCTGGCAACGCTATCGCTAAAGCAGAATCTTCAGACCACCTAGATTGGGACGGTGCTGGCGGATTCTTGACTTCAGGTACAGAAGGTCCAGCTTTTGATTTGACTGTTTCATTCTGTGGTTAGACTTGACATAGACTTTATACTATGCTATAAGTAGAAGTATGAAAAAATATGTGGGAATACTTGTAGTTTTATTATTATCGTTGTTTATGGTATTATCTACTTATAAACAGTACATACCAAAAAGAAACATAGGAGAAATAAAAATGGCAGAAGCAAGCGTATTCAGTGGAGGTGGTCTAACACCAGAACAAGCCAATTTGTTATATACATATCAAGCTAATACTGGTATTGCACCGATGACAGCCGAAAAGGCTGCCTATGCTGGTATCAACAATACTGGAGCACCTTTTCAGACAGAATCGGAAACATACAATCCTACTACTATAACTCCCCAATACTCTGCTGCACAACTAGGTGTGAGAGACTCAGTTAATACATCACTTTCTGATTTACTATCTTCTGCTACTTCTGCCGCTGGTAAAAAAGGCAACCAGACTAACGCCTTTAATACAGGTAACAGTTGGTTAGAGGCTCAAAAAGCACTTAATAAAAGAGCACAACAGAACGAACTAAATCGTAAGGTGGGTGGTCAAGATATTCTATCTATGATTAGTAAAGGACTTCAATCAGGTGGAAGAATGCTTGCTAGTGGAAATGCTGGCTCTTCAAGTGCTGCAGGTGAATTAGCTAAGATTTACTCAAAGATTGGTCAGGGTGAAATGTCTAAAATTGGTAATCAATACGGACTAGCTGATATGGCTATAGGTGAAGACCAAGCAACATTAAATAAACAACAAGACGATTATATGAACGTGGACTTTGCTAACCAAAAAGAAGATATTATCGCTGGTATAGTTGACTCTGCTAGAACTGCCTTAACTGCTCTTAACGAATCACTTGTTGGTGCTTCACTACCTGATAGAATTGCTATCGAGAGTGAAATCGCCAAGATTAAAGGTGCTGCTCAAGGTGAATTAGCTAAGGTTGACCAAATGCTTGTAGCTGGTAGAGATACTGCTAGAGGTGCTATGACGAGTGCTGATGCTAACCGAGCAAAGGCTATTGAGATGATGCAAATGGGACAAGCCCCTGCCTCACAATTTGACTACACTACAACTGCTCCTGTTAACTGGCAAGGAAACCAAGGACCAGCAGGTGGTAATTTACCTATATTTACGTTCCCAAGGAATAAAAGACAGGTAGCGTAAGCCATGGACTTGAATAACATCGGTAGAACAATCGGTGATATATTCGGTTGGAACAAAAAACCAAAATGGGAACCTCAGCCTACTAATAGGGTAGTTCCTCAAGTAGGTGCTAGTGTAAGACAACTGACACCGACTACTAAACCTAAATTAATGGTTAATGATTCTGGTTGGGTTAAAGATGAATGGACTCCACTCAAGAATATTGGTGATTTTACTATCGATACTGGTAAGAATATAGGCAACACTGTTAATAGTATTGCTGCTATACAGAATCGTGATGCTATGAATAGAATGCAGGAAGCCTCTAATAAAAGTGCTCAGAATCTAATGAAAGTAGCTATTAAAAAGGCTGAATCTGGTGAGATAACTTGGGACCAAGTATCTAAAATATCTAAAGACGTTAATAGTAAACTTAGACCAATTAATCAACAGGCAACTAATGTAAATAGAGATGCCGATAGGTTAGTTAATGATGTTAGAAGTTTTGGTAAAGGTGCAACTAATACTGTAGTTAATATGGTTCCTGAACTATCTAGGAACTTGACTAGAAGTGCAGCAGCCACGGCATTATATGTAAATCCAGACGACGAGCTAGCCCAACGTATATTCGCATCTACTGATGTTAAGAATAAGAATCAGGTCTCTAAAGCTGTTGAAGGTTTTACTGGTAAGACTAAGAAAGATTCTGATTTAGGATATGACTTAGGTGCGAGTGGAACTCGTTTAGCTGCTGATATGGCTTTAACAGTTGGAACTGGTGGACTTCTACCAGCTGCTTTACATTTTTCAGAGTTTCAGAGTCAGAACCTAGATAGAGCACTTAGTAAAGATGTGCCATTCCGAGATGCCTATAATAATGCGACTGCTAGTGCCGCTATACAAGCTGCCTTAGAAAAAGTAGGGTTTGATAAATTAAAGACACCATTCGGAAGAAACCTAATCAGCAAGATTATTAGTGGTGGTGCAACTGAAGGAACTCAAGAGGCTGTCCAACAAACTGCTGATAATATGATGGCTAGTATTTACGATAAGGACCAGAAGTGGATTGACGAGAATGTTGGTAAGGCTGGATTAATGGGTTTTCTTACTGGTGGACCTGCTGCTGGAGCCTATGGTTCGGTTAATACTCAGGATACTACTCAAGTTGATACTACCCCACAAACTAATACCCCTACCCCACAAGTAAGTAAGACAGTAGATAAGACTAATCCTTTGAGTTATAAGAGTGCAGACGAGTATGTTAAGGCACAGGGTAAACCTCTTTATCACGGGACTAGGGACACCAAGATGACCAAGTTTGACCCTAACTATGATTACGAACTACATAATACTAACGATGCGGTTGGTCAAGTAAGAGATTATGAAACACCTTATGGTAGAGTATTTCTTACTAACGATATAAATGAGGGCAAGGCGTATGGACAGAATATGCTTGAGACTTACTTCAAAGACAAACCTAGAGTAAAGACTATAAAAACTGGCGATAAAGCACCAAGTCGTTATTTTGATGACGAATATAACTACGGTAAACTCGCAGACATTGTGGAAAATGAACCATTTGATGCTATACGGTTAGTTGATAATAATGGCAAATCAACTACTCTAACATTCCCAGAATTGCTGAAAACGAAACAACAATTAGTAGAAGAATGGAATACTGCACACGCTCTCGCCCCACAAGTAAGTAAGACAAAACCAGAAGTCTCTTTGAAACCAGAAACTAAACCTAAAGTAGATATAAAACAACCAGTTCTATCTCCAGAAGTTGATGTCGACAGCGAACTTAATAATCTAATCTATGGTGATGCTAAGGTAGATTATGATGTCAGCAAAGCAGGTCAAGCAGTTGAAAGATACTCAGTTGGTAATCTTACTAGGAAACTAACTAAACCGATTGAAAGAGGTATAAACTTTCTTATCGAATCATCTCTAAAATCTGGTAATAGATTACTCAGAGCCCCAGGTGTTGCTCTTAACTCGATTACACGTCAACTAGGACAGACAGACGCAGAGTTAAGGAACGCTGCTGCTTATCACGGAACTCAGAAGATGGGTGATATTATGGCTCGTACAATCGCCCAAGAAGGTAAGAAGTTCTATACTGATGGTTCTAGACAAGACGCTGTTCATAGTTTATTAGACCCAGAACTCTACAAGAAGATGGGCGTTGAAGTAAAAGACTATACTCAAGCCGAGATAGACCACGCTACTAAACTAAGGAAGATACTAGACCTAACCCACGAAGGTCAACATAACTTAGGTTTTCTAGATGATGTCGCCTACGAAGAGAATAAAGGCACTTATATGCCTAGAAGTTTTGATGACTTCTTTGATGACGATATGGTTAAACAGATAGGTAAAGACTCTGGATTAGAACTTAACATCTTCAAGAGGAAGAAAGACCTATCGAAGTTCAAAGATGAATTAGTCGCTAAAGCCACTACTGACCCCGACTTCTTAGTTGCTCTAAGAGTTCAACAATATGAGAGAAATAAAGCTGTTAAACAATACACAGATTTCCTAGCTAAAGACGCTATAGATGAACCACGCTCAGGATATGTAAAGGTTCCAGAGAGTAAAGCCTACGCTGGTATCGCTGGTAAGTATGTCGTTAAAGAGCAATTAGAGAACTTACAAGGATTTATCTACGAGACAACAGTTGCACAACACTCAATGGCTCTACTTAATATGTATGACAGACTACCACTCCGTAGAGGTCGCAAGATGATGCTTACTGTCATGAACCCAGGTGTTCGTCTAGGAAACAGAACTTTTAACTACTTAGTCACTTCATTAAATGGAATTAACCCAATTACCTTTACAAAGAACTATGTAAGGGGTCGTAAGATGATTAAATCTACTTCGCCTGAATATCGTGAAGCTGTTGAACAGGGTATATTCGGTTCTAACTTCGTCGAGAAAGAACTCTACCGCACTAAAGGTATAGATGATGCTGGTGGAAACTGGTTCCAGAAGGGTAAGAAGGTATTAACCGAATCTTACCAGGCAGTAGATGATGAGGCTAAAATGGCAGCTTATCTTACATTAAGAGAAAGAGGATTAAGTCCACAAGAGTCTTCTTATAGGACTGCTCGTATGCTTCAGAACTATGATATGGTTGGTAAATCATTTGATATAGGTGCTAAAGTTCCTGTCTTTGGTAAACCATTCGGTAGGTTCAGCTCAGAACTTATCAGGACTGGTATGAACACAGCCATAGACAACCCAGCAAGAGCTGCAGGTATGATAGGTGCTTGGGTAGTATTAACTGCTGCTATGAGTAAACTATCAGGTGAAGACGAAGAGGACCGAAAGACTCGTGAGGGTCGTGTCGGGGCTCCTAGACTACCATTTACGGATATTAGTTTAGAGATGCAAACGCCTTGGGGTGCTATCAACGGTTCTCGTTTAATGGGTGTATCTACTTACAATAATCTTACTGGCGGAAGTGATGAGATGGATAGATTAACTCCTTTTGAGATGCCGATAGTAAATGACCAAGAAACAGGTAAACCTACTTTTAATAGCAAAGGCTTTGCGTCAGACCCAATGATAGGTCCACTGCTATCGTTAGGAACAGACCAAGACTTTAGAGGTAAGAGTATTGCCGACCCAGAGAACAAAGGACAATTCACTGAACCACTATCTGAAGCTGAAAAGACTAGAAATAGATTGAACTACCTTAGAATGTCATATCTTCCACTATCTAATGAGATAGATATAGCCCAAGCTGGTGCCACTGGTAATGAAACCTACTATGGAAAGAAACTAAATCCTGGACAAGCAGCTGCTCGTATAGCTGGTATTAAAGTCGAACAGTTCGGTAAGAAAGAAGCCCAAGATGCTAGAGATACTAACGCCTTTTTTGAGGAAAAGAAATACCTAGACTCCGTAGCCGCTACACTACCAGCTAAAGAAGCTGAAGCCTACAAGCGATTAACTGGTTATTATAAACTGCGTGAGAAAGTGCCTAATGAATTCGATAAGGACTCTGAACGCTACAAGAAAGCACCTATCTATAACTTCCCAGAAGATAAATGGAAAGAATACACCAACAACCCAGACCTCTACAATCTAGTTGCCGAGAAGAAAAGACTAGATAATGAACGTCAAGGTAGTCCAATCCAACCAGAGTTTGATAATAGATTAAGTCAAGAGTTTAGGAACCAGATAGTGGCTAATAAGTCTATGGCTCCTGGTGATGACGTAGAGGCTGATGAGAGAATGTACACTTCTTCCGAGTGGGACACCTACCAGAAATTAAAGAAAGAATATGATACAGCTGCTAAAAAGTATTACCCTGCTAAAGACGGTGAGTTCGTAGATGAAATGGTTAAACATAAAACCGCTGAGTTCCCTACTAAAGGTCCTGCTAAACAAGCCTATGATGATGCCTATACTGCCTTTGTTGAGGGTAAGGGTCCTAAACCTGTTTATAACGATGCTGTTAATACCGACAAAGAGAAGTATAGCGAAGATAAGAGAATATGGACTAACACTGAACGTAAGGCTAGAGGGCTACCACCTATTTCTAAAGAGATGTGGGATAATGTCACTTTCGGCTATACGTCAGACGAAGAAAAGGTCTATAAAGAACTAAAGTATGGTAAGGGATTTGGTGGCTATGGCGGTGGAGGTAGTAAGAAAACTTCGTTTAAGGTCCCATTATCGGCTGGTGGAACTATATCTAAAGCAAAGGTATCTAGCAAGAAAACTACTCCATTTAAGATAAGTTATGCGAAAGTAAGTAAACCTACTGTTAAAATGACAAAGAGTAAAGTATAATAAAGAAAACAAGGAAAAACAAACATGGATTTTGACTCAATTTTCTCGGCATTCTACACCCTCTACAGGGCTGAAAAGGATACCCCACTATCAACAGATGACGAGTTTACTATTGGAATGAGGTTTGCTAACGAGGCTCTATCTCGTTGGGCTAGTTATGACGGAACTTTTTGGAAAGAACTATTCGATACCTGCCTAAGTGATGGCACTGGAGACCACCTGGTTATTACTGGTGTCACAGATTATGATGCCCCAGTAAACTTCAAACTAGCTGGTGGCTCAGTAAGGATAAAAGATAGTAATAATAACACAGTCCGACACTACCCTATAGTAGAACCACAAGACGTTCAGTTTAACGGTGATGATAGCACGATAGCCTACTTTACTAGGAACCCAACCTTTTATAGTGCAGGGACTGTTTCACAGTCTGATACAACTATTACAGGTGTTGCTACGACATTCACATCAGCTATGGTAGGAAAACAAATTGTCTTCCATACTGGTGAGTCGGCTACTATTACTGCCTTTGTTAGTCCTACTGAATTGACAGCTAGTGTATCACAGACAGTTGCTTCTACTACTTATAGGATACTATCTAATGGGTATCTACTTCACTTAAACCCAGCTCCTGACAGTTCAATTAACGGTATGAGTATTGATTACGACTACTACAAGAAACCTACAGAATATACTGCTGGAGACACAATCTCTGAGATACCTAACCCTTACTTTATAGTCCACAGAATGCTCGGTAACAGGTTTAGGGCTTCTCGCAACCCTTACTATAAGTCTGCTATTGATGATGCTGAAGAGGCACTAAAGATTATGCAACTAGAGAATAACTCAGGTTCATGGGCTAATCCATGGCAGGTAGTTGACAACTCTGGAAGCGAGTGGGGTAGGTAATCCCCATGCCAGCACCAGGTAAAAGCCCACTACCACAGAACTTCCCAACACCAAGTTATCTTACATTGACTAACTGGAAAAGAGGGGTTATTTCTCTTATTGATAAGTCGAGGCTCCCTAAAGACGCTCTAGACGAAGCAGAGAACGTCTTATTAGTAGAAGATGGACAACCAGCTCCTAGATGGGGTGTTAATTATATTGGAACTGCTCCTAGTGCTAGTGAGATAGATGGATTTGATTACTTTGACCTAGCAGGTGCTATTCACTTAGTAGTAGCGGCTGGTGGAACTATCTACCGTTCATTAGATGATGGACAGAGTTGGACTGCTTGTACTGGTGCTACTTATACAGCTGGTAATAAAGTAAATATGAATCAATACAACTCTAACCTTTACATTACTAATGGAGTTGATAATATTATCCTTTATGACGGAACTACAGTTCTAAATCAATACGGACCTTTAACTAAACCAGATGCTCCTACAGTTGCCGAAGTTGGAACTCTAGGTGGAAGTGGATACATCTACTACTATAAGATTGCTAGAGTAAATGACATAGGATACTCAGTTGCGTCAGAAGTTGGTGCTGTATCAGTTCAAACTAATCTAGCTAGGTCAGACTGGACTACAACTAATTATGCCTCAGTAACAACACCTGTATCAGTAGCGACTCAAACTAGGTGGGATATCTATATGAGTGAAGACAATATAAACTTCTACTACTTGGACTCTGTGGCTTCAGGAACTGTAGGCACTACTGTAGTCTATTCTGATTTTGGAACAGCTAGTGTAGTTCCATCTACTGTAGCCCCTACAGACTCAACTGCTGAAGGTCCACTTGTAAAAGAACTTGTTAACGTAGGTTCTCGTATGTATGGCGTAGGAGACACTGCAAACCCCTACAGGATATGGTTTACATCAGGCTCGGCTCCTTATGGTGCCTTTGCTCCAGGTGCTGGTGGTGGCTATCTAGAGTGGCAACCAGGTGGTAAATACCGACCTATACACGTTGAAGACTACCGAGATGGTAAAGGAACCCCAGTATCTACTGTATGGATGGATAGTGCTGATGGACAAGGTTCTATCATTCAAATGACTCTATCCGATATTGAGATAAGTGGATTTACTACGACTATACCTTCAGCTTATAAACTTCCAGGTTCTAGAGGTACTCCTTCTAGTGGTTCAGTCGTAAACGTCTTAAATGATTACTTCTTCTATAACTCTCAGGCTATTTATAATCTAGGTACAAGAGCACAGTTCCTAAACTTGCTTTCAACTGACGAGGCAAGTGCTAATATACGACCTAACGTAAAACAGATAACTGCTAGTGCTGAAACTGGTATTGCCTCAGTCTACTTCGATGCTAAGGTATTGTTCTCAGTTCCTAGAGGCTCTACAACTAATAACTATACTATGGTGTTTGATACTGAAAGAAAGGCTTGGCTACCTTCCGCCTTTACGATTGGATTTAAGAAGTTCCTACGCTACACGACTACAAATAAAGTCCAGAAACTACTAGCTATCCGACCAGGAGATGTTCAATTAAGTGAGATTAGTTCTGGTATTCAGGGAGACTACGGTGTTCCATTTACTACTTCAGTCACTACTGGGCTTTATCCAACCACTAAGAATAGGGCAGAGTTCCAATTCACAGAACAAGCAGAGATAGAACTCTCACAACCTCAAGGAAGTATAAACGTAGAACTTCTAGGTACGGAACGCTCAAAAGGATTTAAGTCCAATAAGTCTGCTACTATCGCACCAAAGACTACACCTTACGGTTGGGACTCACTAATGTGGGATACGACTATGTGGGATGATACGACTAATGTTGGCGATACTTTCTCAGAGTCTTCTACTTGGAGATACTTCACAGTCCAAAAAGAACTAAGGAATGTCCAATGGCGAATTACGACTACTTCATTAGATGCTTACTATATCCTAAGAACACTTCAAACTTGGGGAACTGACACTCAGAGCGGATTCCCACGACAGGAAAGATTAAATTAGGCGAATATATGTTAAACTATAAACAAAGACAAGGAAAATAAACAATGGCAACAAACGTCTCAACAGTAGTATCACACTTCCCAGAAGCACAGAATGGCTTTACCACCACTTTGGCTTCTACGATTTCAGCTAGTGCAACAACAGTACCTTTGAACTCAGTAGCAGGCTATACCAATGGTAGAGCAGCAGTATTTATTGTTGACCCAACTGACGCAGTTAAGAAGCAAGTATTTACAGGCATTATTGATACCGCTGGTGTTCAAGTAACAGGTGTTAAATGGACTTCAGGTACAGACCAGACACATACTGGTGGTGCTACAGTAGTTGATTACACGACTGCTACTCATAACAATATGATTACAAAGGGACTTAAAGTAGAACACAAAGATACAGGTGCTCACTCAGATATACACGCTGACTCTATCGAAGCAACCACCGCCACCATTACTAACGCTATAGTAACTAACCTAACAGTAGGTGGACAAACCCCATCTCCTGACTGGACAACCATAGCTACTGCTCCTAACCACGTTACTTACAATGGTCAAAGGTCTTACTCGCTTGTTTTTGATGACGTAGATTACACCAACATCCTCTCCCCAGGACAAAGACTTAAAACTACTCGCACAGTCGCAGCCCCAACCCAATGTACTTCACTAAACGGTACAACACAGTATTATAAAAAAGCAACACCTAATAAATTAACTTTTACTACCGTGTTCACGGTATCGGCTTGGGTTAAACTATCTTCTTATGCGGCTGGTGGAGTTATAGCCCGCAGAAATGCCACGACAGAAGGCTGGTCGTTACTGGTAGATGCCAATGGAACAGTAGCCCTACGGGGTCTAAAAACTGCTGGTAATAATAAGGTTATAACATCCTACCAATCCTTGCCACTTAATAAATGGGTACACATTGCTGCAACTCTAGATATGTCGGCAGCCGATACAGCTGCTCAAAAGATTTGGATTGATGGCATAGAAGTACCGAGGGCATATGTTCTAACAGGTACAGCAACAACATTAGTACAGGGTACTACTGACCTAACGATTGGCTGTCTATTACATGACTATTCAAATCCATTCCCTGGTAAAATTGCTCAAGCGGCTGTATTTGATGCAGCACTAAGCGAGGCAACAATACGTTCACAAATGTCGCAAGGACTTGCGGGTACAGAAACTAATTTACTCTCGGCTTACTCGTTTAACAATGCAATAACAGACCTTAATACAACCACACCTAACGACCTTACGGCTGTTGGAAGTGCCGTAGCTACAAACGCAGACTCACCATTCGGCACACAAGCCAGTGGTTTAATCAGTTCTACATTAGATTACGGTATCGTTCAAAGTGCTGCCTTTTCAGTCAACACCACAGTCGTAGTTCAAGTCCCAGAGGGTTGTACTATCCCTACAAGTGGAGGAGTTAGTGCTGTAAGTTATTCAGGGTTGAAAGCACCTTATGGATTCCCACTACAAGAGAATAGATGGACTGTAGAATCTATATCTAGGGTATCAGGTACAGTCTCTACACCTACTGCCACCACTTGGTATAACCTTACACCTACATCGGGAACGTATGGTGGAATGGTTATAACAGTTCCGATTGGTAACTGGAAGACAGAATATAGTTCTGCTATAAAATGTATTAACAATACAAACTACCCAGAAATATACGCTACAATTAGTACCGCCAATAACACTGAATCAGATACAGAATTAACAACATACTACAAAGCACAGGGTACAAGCGCTGGTTCTATGGCTATTACATTGTATAAATCTAAGACAGTGAATTACGCTGCTCAAGCATCATATTACTTTAATGTAAAAACTGGAGTAGCATCATCGGCATCAATCACGATTTCTGGAGACCTAGTACCGACTATTATAGCTATTAAGAACGCTCTCCTATAAGGAACTATGATGGAGACTTCAGGAATGCAAGCACAGGAAGTAGCAATAATAATCGGTTCTGTTGCTGCCCTAGTAGGTGCTGTAGCTGGTATATTTATGAAATGGCTGAATACTATTACTAAGGCAGACCGAGAAGAACGTATATGTACGTCTAAATTAAACGCAGAAGCCCTGAAGATGTTATCAGATAACCTAAAAGATAATACTGAATCTAACCGTAGAATAGCAAAAGAAGCAAAAGAACGCAACGGACACCTAGCTGAACTGATGATACAAGCACAGAATACGGCAGTTAGTGTTGCAGATAGAAATTATAAAGCCTATAAAGAGATGAACGGACAACACGTTAAGATGCAAGAAGTAGATAAACAACATATAAAGGAGGTTGTATGAGTAAACCACGTAAAGGATGTAAGTAATGGGATGGATACAAAATAGAGACGCAAATTGGCGAGTACCATACACAGGTGGTTGGTGCTTAAAATACGTTCAAGACGCCTTTGGAACAGACCACCCTTATCCACACGCAACTGCGGCATGGCAAGCAAACTACGGTGGTAAGAACCACGCAGAAGCACCACCTAAAGGAAAGACTGTTGCTGTTTACTTCTCACTAGGCAATGAACCTATGGGACACGTTGCTATTTCATTAGATGACGGAATGGTAGCATCTTCTACACAGGGCGGTGTTCACCCACAAGGATACATTCATCCTAATCTAAATGATATTGTCGCTGTATATGGTAAGTATAACGGTGGCTGTAAATACTTAGGTTGGAGTGAATACTGTGGAACTGTTAAGACTCTTATATGGGAAGATGTTGTCTCAGAGACGAAGGTTACACCTATTCTAAGAGACACGATTAAACAGGCAGACCCTACACTAGAAGTCGGCAAGACTAACGTCGTAGAGGGTAAAGACGGTGAACGCAAAATAGTTTACACAGTTACCAAACACGACGGAGTAGAAGTCAAACGAGTAGTCGCATCTGACGTTACTAAACCACCCGTATCAACGATTATCAATGAGGGCAGTAAATTACCACCAGAACCTCCTGTAGAGCCACCTAAGCCCGTAGAACCGCCCAAAGAAACATTATGGGACTTTATAGTCAAACTGTTCATTAAACTAAAGGACTGGCTCTCAAGCTGGCGAAAGGTATAATATGCAAAACAGATTTAAATCAAAAGTATTGTGGGCTTCTATAGTCGCTCAGATAGTAACACTATTATTAACTCTAGGTTTTATCGACACAGGTCTAGGTGCACAAGTTAATGGTGTTGTAGCCGTAGCGTTGCAGTTGCTAGTAGCAGTAGGCGTTTTAAACGACCCTACCAGTGCTAACAAATTTTAGTATTGACAACCCATATCGGTTGTGGTATATTTGACTTTATAAAAAAGGAATACTTATGGACATACACAACCCAGAACAGTATCCAGGTTCACTATTAATGGACGAACTATCTCGCCTAGAAACTGAATATCCTGAGTACAGGGACAAAGCAAACTATACAGGTATCTGCTCGATTATATCGCAGGAAATCGCAGCAAGAGCCATACACGAGTCTATTAAAGGACTCAAACAACAGAACGAACTAGCTGAGTTCACTGTGGAACAATTAGAGAAACTAGCTAAGGTCGCAAAGACTAACTCTCGCTGGGAAGAAGTCCGACGTATCGGTAGAGAACTAAGCCGACGAATAGAGGCAGGTGAATAATGATTACGGGGTTGGAATACCCCACTGACCGCAAGACAGGCATGCCCGTAGACTTTAGAGACCTCAACTTAGACTCAAGGTTGAACACCGCACAACCACGCAATTTCAATAGACACCATGAGTTTTGGACTCGCAGAGCCTACAAGCAAGTGGGCTCTTTTGTTATTATGCAGACACTTAGGAATATAGAGACCCACGTTCCACACATGCTCTTAGACATGCACGAACAACTACATCATGAATACGACCCACCAAAGATGCCTACACCATTACAGGCAATCACTGAGATTGAAAGGGCAAAAGATGCAGGAGAGGTATTAACAGAATATAGAGGGGGGATATACGTTTGTAGAGCAATCGGGGACGACGTTTTGAGACAATGTATAGCTAATTACGACCAATTAAAAAAATAGGGGGACAAAGTGGGAATTACAATACCAAAAGAACAATTAGAGACTACTGTCGTGTTCGGAGACGTTCACGGTGTTTACTATGATAAGAAGAGTTGGCAGATACTCTTACAGATAATAGATGACATCAAACCTAATAGGGTAATTATTAACGGTGACTTTATGGACTGCTATTCAATCAGTTCATTCATAAAAGACCCGAACCGAGGGTTTGACATCCAAGAAGAGTTCAACCAAGCCAATATGCTATTAGATGAACTACAACATATCTTTAAGGGCGAGACTATCTATGTAGCTGGTAACCACGAGAACCGCTTGAAGAAGAAACTATGGGGTGAGTATCAAGACTTCGCTTCAATGCCAGAACTAACGATAGAGGGTAAACTCTGCTTAGACGAACGCAAGATTAAGTATATCCAACCTAAAGGTAGAGACGCTTATTATCAACTAGGCAAGATAAAGGTAGGACACTTTAATAAGGCTTCACAGCACTCAGGATACACCGAGAAGTCATTAGTAGATAAATACTCGTGTTCTGTCATACAAGGGCATACACACCGTCTAGGAGAGCATTTTAAGACATTAGGTGATGACACTATCGTAGGCGTAGGAAGTGGCTGTTTGTGCGACCTTAGTCCAGAATACGTTTGCGACCCCAACTGGCAGGCGGGCTTCGTAGTAGTCACTAAGATTAAAGGTAAGAACCGATACCATATTCAATCAGTGCCTATTGTCAAGCACGAGACACTATTTAACGGAAAGATTTACTCAGTATGAACGACTGGATATTAAACTTTACATATAAACTAGAGTTCGTGTTTAGGGTTCTATTTACGAGAGCACCGATGATAGTCTATTGTCGGCATAAAGGTTTCAAAGCAGGTGATGTAATATATTTTGGTAGTGAACTTAAAGCAACAGTAAGGAGAATAAGGAAGTGAAAAACTGGGAGTGGAAGTGTGTAGTGGCGTTTGGGTTGTTAGTGGTTATACTAGTCGTATCAGCCTATGGACTATTATTGTATCAGTTCTTTACAGGAGGTAGACCATGAACGCACAGCAACGTAAGGAACGACCAGTCTTTTCAGGTGTAATAAAATACTTCCCAGATGCTATCTTAGCTGTTGCTAACGTGTCTTGGATAGGCAACGAACAACACAATAAGGGCGAACCTCTACACTGGGCTAGAGAGAAATCATCAGACCAATTAGATGCTGCTGCCCGACACCTAACTAATTATGCCAAAGGTGATATATTAGATGAAGATGGTGGCTACCACTTGGCTAAGGCGGCATGGCGGATACTTGCACAATTACAGCTAGATATAGAAGACCAAGATGGAAAGGGATAACCTAGTCTTTGAGCCATCAGAGCGCCTTGTAGAGCGTTACAACGTCTTACAGGATAGTTTAGAACTACCTCACGGCGAATCAAGAATGAACGATATTAAACGAGAACTATCTCATGTTGCGTTTGAAATATATCGCAGAGTAGAAGACGGTGAATTAGAATTGGAGGTATTAGAATGAAACCTAAGGTATACTCGGTGGATATTGACGGCACGTTGACAAAGACTTCTGCTTGGACAGAAGAAGAGTGTCTAACGGTAGAACCACGACCCGATGTAATAGCGAGAGTCAATGAGTTATATGGTAAGAACTTCATAATCATCCACACCGCTCGCAGACACGAACTATATCACAACACTATTTTATGGCTCAAAACCCATAATGTAAGGTATCACGCTATCTGTATGGAGAAGATGCCATCAGATATAATCTTAGACCTCGACGCAGTCAATAGACTAGAAGACCTGTAGCCGTTATAATAGAGATAACTTAAACAGGAGAACCCCATGGAACATGAAGGCAAATTAGTAAGTTCATGGGAGATGCTCCACAAGGACAATGAAGGTGAAGGACACGTTACCACCTTACACAAATACGAATATGATGAAGAAGTAGACGAAAAGAGATTTCTCTCTCAAGCTGCACCAACTAAAATAACATCAACTAGGACTCGCCCATATAAAGGTGAGTCTTTATTGTTAGCTGATATACCTGACATACACTACGGCTTCAGGAGACTACCAGACGGCACTCTACAACCCACGCATCAACCAGAAGTAATGGATGTCTCTCTACAGATAATCAAAGACCAACAGCCAGGACTCATCATCTTAGGTGGCGATATACTCGACGCCCCTAATATCGGTAAGTATGAGATGGACTCTAATCATTTCGTAGATACCCTACAACTCTCAATAGATGGGCTACACAAGTATCTAGCTAGACTTCGTGCAGACAACCCCAATGCTCGCATAATCGATACAAAGGGAAATCACGATGAAAGGTTTGAGAAGTATGTTATCCGCAACGCCAAGTCCCTATTCGGTATCAAGCCTGCTAATATGCCGTCAAGTTGGGCGACTAACTCACTACCTTTCCTACTAAGGTTTGACGACCTAGAGATTGAGCAAGAAGCTGGACCAGTAAAGATAAACGACAGACTTATTACGATGCACGGAGAGTTCGCAGGTGGTGCTGTGGCTAAGTATCTAGGTAGATATGCTTGTTCAGTTATGTTCCACCACGACCACCGTAGAGGTTATGGCAGGAGAGTATTCCCAGACGGTAAAGCGATTGAAGCGTTCTCATTTGGTTGTCAAGCTGATGTAACAGGTTCAGTTCCAAGTTATCATAATAAAGTAGATGACAGAGGCAACACAGTTAAGAGATATGAAGCGTGGGATAACGGGCTAGGCTTAGTTGAATATAACGCAGGCGATAAACCATTTAGAGTCATACCTATACCTGTAGAGCAACAAGACGGATTTGAGGCATCATATAATGATAGGGTTTATATGGCTAGGCAAGATGTTACTGATGCTCTACAAAATGGTGTATAATCTGATAGGCACGTTCCTCGTGGTCGTACGCAGTGAGGGCGTGCTATTTATGAGACTCTAAGATTTTGGAAAGAGATTTTCTACTCTCTTCGTTCCAGAAATTAGGGTCTTTATATTTTGATTTCTTTTTATTCTTTCGGATTTCTTGAAACTTCTTCTCATAAGGAGACTCAAACTCTTTTTCTATCATCTTCCGCCATTTACGAATCTTGGCTTTATCGGCTTCGCTCATAGCCGTGTCTCTAGCATAGTCTTGATTTCCTCTTGAGTCATAGGCTTATCAATGATTGAACCACCGACTGTAATAGCTAGACTCGCTACTGAGAAAGCATTTCTAATAACTTCTACAGTTACTATAGTAGGGTCAACTATTCCACTAGCTAGTAATTGGACAGTTTCGCCAGTCGTAACGTCTATTCCTTCATCTATTTGTAATTTCTTCAATATTCGTGGATTATAGCCTGAATTATTCAATAAAGTCTCACTCGGCTTGCGTAGAGCCTCTCTAACGGCTTTTACAACTTTAGTAGTGTTTGTACTCATTTGAGACCTAGATGCGTTGTAGAGCGTCATACCAGCCCCACAGACGATTCCACCTTTTAGAGCCGCTCGTGTGGCAGCTACAGCATCATCTATACGGTATTTCTTTTCTTCAGCTTCAGTTTCAGTAATTCCACCAACTTTGATTGAACCAACTTTACCAGAAAGTGCCGACATTCGTTTCTGTAGAACGTCTGACGGTTTCTTTTTATTTTGAGCAGTCAAGTCTTTTAATCGTTTAGAACTATCGCCAGCCCCACCAAATATGATAGTCTCGGTTTCGGTAACGACAACTTTCTTAGCAGAACCAACTATCTCGACGGTTGGAAACTCAGTGAACTTCTCGTAGACTGTTGCTCCAGTAACTGAAGCCATGTCAGCTGCGTATTCAATTCCAAAGGTATTCTTAATAACTACTGCTCGAATCTGGTTCTTAATCTTATTATAGATAAGTGATGCTAGTAGGTCATTATCGATAGACTCAGTGATAAATACTAAGTCTCTTTTATTAGATTGGACTAGATTACCCAATAACTCGTCATAAGTCTGCATAGAGTCCATCTTACCGTTCACTATTATTATTGTAGGATTGTCAATCACACACTCTCGGCTGGTCGGATTAGTGATGAAATGCTCAGAAGCATACCCGTTAGGAAGTAAATATCCCTCCACGAGTTCAGCAGTAGTCTCATTGATTGCTTGGGTCTCTACGTTAATAGCACCTTCATACCCAGTTCCAACTACGAGTTCAGTCACAATCTTAGCTAGTTCTGGGTCAGCTACAGAGATGTTAGCGACATCAAAGACATCATCAAAAGTGCGATTAATCTTTGTGCTACCCTGTTCAACGAACTCAACCAATCCATCTACTAGAGAGTCTAGTTCTCTTTTAATCATCATAGGGTTCATACCCCTGTCGATAAGTTTATAAAGACCTTTAATAAGGTGAAAAGTCAAGACCGTAACAGTAGTAGTTCCGTCACCAACCTTATCCATCTCTTTAGAAGCCTCTTTAATTAAATCAATGCCTAGTTGAATAGCAGGGTTATCATCTTTGATTGCTTTAGCGACAGTAACACCATCGTGGGTGACCGAGAAACGACCAAGTTTATCTTTAATAAGGATATTCCTACCCTTTGGTCCCATAGTAGTACTGACGGCATCATAAAGTATTTCAATACCTTTTAGTAAGTTGGCTCTAGTCTCTTGGTTTTTTTGTATCATTCTAGTCCCCCGATTACATCTGTGTATAGTTGTTTATTAGTTATAATGCGTTTAATCATAATGTTGTTGTAGCGTTCTGGATATTTCTTAATGAACCACTCCATGAACCAAGCTGGGTCCTGATGTGCACTTTCTGTCTTAAAGGTATGACAGCCTGAACATAGGGTTATACCGTTATCTAGGTCCCATCTGATGTTGCGGTTGCGTCTACCTATTACGTGGTGGGCATTCAAGTATTGACTATTGCCACATACCTGACATACCTCATCACGTTCTCTTATCTTCTGGCTCCACAGTTTGTCTAACTTTTTTATTTCCAGCTTTATCACGATTTAGTTCCCTTATAACACGAGATAAGTATTTCTCTTGTTCTCGTTGTCTTTCAAGTGCTTTTAGTATTCGTTGATGTTGTTTTTCTATTAGCCGTTTTAGTAGCCATATTATGTGTTTCATAACACCATTATACTACTATCACCGCATCATCCTCTCCGTATTAGCCGATTTCAGACAACTCGCCAAGTAAATAGCCAGTCCATCATATCTGTTATACTCGTTCTTTATCTGGTCAAGGCGTAGTTTAGAGATAGCTACGGCATTGGCTTGAACTCGTGTCATTTCTACAGCAGCCTTCTCGGCAGCACTAGGTGATTTACCTAGAGCCAACTGTTCAATGTAGAGTTTCTCACGGGCGTTAGCATACTCTTCAGATAGTTTAATCTGTAGGTCGATGTAGTCGTTCATGTAGATGAAAAGGCGGTTACAGTGAATACGAATATCACCCATCAGGCGTTCCATTACTACTGGATTAGGGTCAGTCCTGTCTAACTTCATCAGCTCAACGTGAGACTTCTGTAATCTCTCTAGTAATTTAACGTAGGTTTGGTCTTCTAATGGGTTAATACGACCAGCAAATGTCTTCTCTGGTTTATGACCTGGTAGGACTTCTACAAATCCGTCATCCATGACTACTCTCCGAAGGGTATACTAGCTAAGTCAATTCCACCATCAGATACTTCAGGTGCTTTTACCATTACTGAGTAATCATTATAGGTTCGTTTAGTCTTTGGATTTTCTACCTTACCAAGAAAAGCAATCTTGACTCGGCTACCGACTTCTACTTCACTCATCTTATTATCTAGAACGGCTGAACCCCAAGCACCAAATACTGTGCCGTCGTCAGTTTTAACATTGTAGATACTTGAGTGATTATCACCAATATCGTGTTTAGCACCCAAGTATGAACCGATAAGTGGTCCAGTTGTCTTGTCCCAAGTTTCGCTGTTAGTTCCAGCGTTGATTTCTGTTGCATCTTTCCATTCGTCTGCCATTATTTTGTCCCTTTCTTTGCCTTTTTAGGCTTAATTTTACATATACGGTCTAATTCTATTTCAGTTAATGCGACTACTGCGTCCTGTAGATTAGCTATCTGGTCCATGTGGACACTGACTTGCCATTCCAGCTCGTCTACTCGTTCTTCTAATTCACTCTTTCGTCTGAACATCTTGTACCTCCTTTATTTCACAACATTTATCTCCCTCTTTAAAAGAACAATACTGCATGGTGGACTTCCAGAGAGGATGTCCTTCATGGCATATACACTGAGGAGGAGTCTTTGCTTCCCATGCAGTATTCAATATATTCAATCTGTCATCCACCTCACGCAGAAGACTCTCGTTCACTTCGGTCTTATAAGTAGCAATTCGCCCATCCAATGTAATGTAAACGTAGGTAATGAAATCTACTGGTTTACCTATCTCTCTAAGTAGTTTGACATAGCAGTGATTTTGAAGTTCGTGGTTCAAGTAAGGCTTAGAGTCCTTTATATGAAAGCGACTATCACCTTTTTTCTTATAGGCAAAGGCAAAGTCATGGACACTCTTAATCTCAAAGATAGTCTTTTCTTTTTCCGAGTAGTTGTCATACTCACCTGTCATATCCATTTCCTCGCTGTATAAACGGATATTACTTTTAACGTCTGGATAAAGGGCTTCAATAAAAGGTCGGATAGCCTCTTCCATAAGGTGTCCAGCTTTCCAGCGTAGCATCTTACCAGCCCCAGCAACGTCAGTAGGTTTAATACCTAGACGCTTCATATAATGTGCTTTTGGGCAATCTGCGATACTAGAAGCGTGCCAACACTCGAATATTCGGTCTTCGTTAGCCTTTCTAATCTCGTTATAAAGTCCTGATGCTAGTTCATCCATGTCAAAGGATTCCAAGTTCTAGTTTTCTTAACTACTTTTTTACGTTTACTCACTGAACCACCTTTAGCACCAGCAGTTCTAGCTAGTTCTCGGTTAGCATAAAATCCACCTGTTGTTCCCTTTTTTCCGCCAATAGAACCAATCTTCTTATAGAAGTCTGGGTCCTTAGCTAAGTTAATAGCCCTCACTTTTAGTCCACCTGCCCTAGTTCCACTCATTTCTTTTCCTTTCTAATTTTCATACTTATTACTTTTAATACATCTTCTTCATCTAAGCCATACTGAAAAGCCATCAGCTTGGCGATGTTCTTATTGTATTCCTCTAATAAAGGTTTAATCACCTTGTAAAGGATAGCCTTCTGCTCTTTATTGTAAGTTGTGCCCATCTTATTCCTTCCGAATTAATGTCTCTATGAGCCATTATAACATGCCATAATGGTTAGTGTCAAGCGTAGATGTCTTGCCAACCCTGCTCTGTAGATAACTTATGTCCAGTCACCACCTGATACTCTTCTGAAATCTTCATATTATCCCATAAGAACTCTATTATCCTATCGTGGAAATCAAGTCTTGTGTTCCTAGTCTTCAGGACTTTTACAAAGAACTTCTCATGGTCAAAGACATTCTCTAGGTTCTTCCTACTTGTAATAATAACAACATCAGCATCATATCCGAGAGCGGCTGTTCCCATTAACTCTTCTACTTCAGTATCAAACCACTTTCTTTTATCTGTTGTGCCTGACTTCCTAAGCGAAACAATTACCACTATACAGACGTTATATTTAAGAGCCACTCGCTTAACTACCTGAGACATCTTAGCGACTTCTTTCTCGGTCATTCCTCTACCTAAGTATTGTAAGTAATCAATAAAAATAACCTCACAACCATTGTCCTCTACGGACTTCTTTACTAGAGGTTCTATGTCGTTATACTCTAGGTTGAAACTCTCTTGAACTGAGAAATCCAACTCGTTAGATAGTCTATCGGCAGGTAAGTTAGTAATCGCCATAACTCTCTTCCAAACCTGCTTACGAGTCATCTCAAGTGAGATATAAAGCACGTTAGTCATATCCTTAGCCACGTTGAGGGCTATATTGAGTGCCAACATACTCTTACCATTAGAGGTCTCACCACCTATCAAAACAACTGAGCCAGCTTCTAATCCACCCATTTTAGCGTCTAGCGAGGTATAGCCTGTGCTTAGTCCTAGAAACTTACCTTTTTCTGTCTCGGCTACTTCCAGTTCACTGAGAGCCTCTGAGATGTGTATAATGCCGTCTTTGGGTGCTTTATCTACCTTAGCAACTCTATCTGATACAACATCTAATGCCTCAAGTGCTTGGTCATCATCTAACTGCGACGTTAAATCAGTTACTCTTTTTAACAGATAGTCCACGTTTATTACCCCACTTTTTTAGATTGATTAGTCGTTCCATTAAAGAGTTAAAATAGTCCTTCTCTAATTCAACTGTCTCTAACCACTCTTTTCCAAAGGTTGATACGCACTTCTGATAGACAATAAGGTTCTGACGACTATTTTTAATGTCGTTCATTATATCCTCTTTCCGTTCAGAAAATATCTCCCCGATAGACATAATACCCTTTCTTTAGTTACTAATAACTATAGCAACATAACCATCATAAGTCAATAGTTGACAAATATTATATGTTTATAGTAAAGTGAAATAATGGAATATAAAATAATTAAGTTAGTTGGAAAACATGGTAAAGGTAAATATACACTTGTTGATGGTGATTATGATGGTGAATATTTTAGTCAATATAGATGGCACGTTAATAGTTTAGGATACGTTTTCAGAAGCACTAATAGGCACGAAAACAGAGGAAAGAAAAAAGGCGAAAGAGCATATATATATCTACACCATGAAGTATTACATCCAGTAGAAGGTATGTTCATTGACCATATTAATAGAGATAAACTTGATAATAGAAGTATAAATTTACGATATATCACTAAACAGCAAAGTGCTTGGAATAGAAACAAGAGAGAGAATAGTAGTAACCAATATATCGGAGTTCATGCAGTATCAAAAAAAACATGGTCTGTTGTATTTGATAAAAAATATCATGGTTCATTTAATGATGAAATCACAGCCGCTAAGAAATGGGATGAATTAGCATTTAAAAAATACGGTAAATTTGGGGTGTATAACTTTTTATAAATCATTTACTTGACATTTACATATAGTTAGTGATAATCTTGACTTAACTATTCAGTTTTCTTGAACAAACAGAATAGGGAATGATAAGAAAACTACCCCTTACGGGGCAGTCCTTCAGTTTTCTCGAATTGCTTATAGTATACTCGACGACTGAACTTATGTCAATAGTCTAGGCAAGAGTTTTTTGCTACCCACTATCGGACTATAAAATAGATAGTAACTAAGCAAAACAGTCCCCTGCGGTCTGGGGTAGGAATGACCGCCTTTACACTAAGTAATGGCACTTTAACAATCGGGGTTGTTTTATCACTGTTTAATAGATAGGCAACTCTCAATGAATCTATACCTAAGTAATTGTGGAACTCATATACTTACTTAGTTAAAGACCCTCTGATAATTGCCTGTAGCCCTTACAATCAAAAATCTAGGGTTGTTTGCATTGGGTAAAAATGTTATAATGCGTTAACTGTGGTTGGACGCCCACCCTTCGCCACAGAAATCAAATATCCCCTATGATGTTACATCCTTTCGTAACTAGGGGATATTCTTTATTTAATGGTTCGCTTCTTGATTCGTTTTCTTACTTGACTTAAGTTAATATCGTATTCGTAATAAATCTTATGAGATTCTAACGTATTAATACACTTTCTCCTTATTTAACTTCTTCATTTTACCACCAAATCTACCAGCTACGCTAGGATTGACTTTTCCGTGAGCGAATGGATAGCCAGAGGTGGATTTTCCTGCCTTACTAGCGATTGTTCTCATATATTCTTTATAGGCTTTTTCGCTGCCGAACTTCTTTATCATTGTTTCTTTAGTCTTGTTCATATCTGCCCTCAAACCTTTCTAGTTCATCTTGTGGAACTGCGTAGAACTCTCGTTCTGTGCCTGTCTTGTCTCTTATCTTCTCTATTGGATACTTATTTATAGTGGTAGCCGAGAGGTAAAACTCTCCTTTTAATCGTTCGTCTTTCGTAAATACTATTAGATTATGAAGACCTACTTTCCACTTGGCTATAAGAAGCATCTTGTCGTGGTATCTAGGTTGCCAAATCTCTATCTTCTGAGTAGGTGTTAGACGTTTAAGTTTCATTACTTATTCTCCTCTAAACTGTTAATACGGTCTAAAATGTGCTTTCTAAATACTTCTGAGTTAAACCCACATATCTGACAACTTTCGCTACCCATAATTATTGCGTATTCTTTGTATTGTTCTGGTGGTTCTAGTTGTTTAAGTTCGTTTATCCTCGCCTTTTTAACCTCACTCTCAATCAAATCCTCAAATCCCCATATCAGTTCAATAGGTATTTTTTTCATACCACGCCACGCTTGATTGGGTTTCATTAAGACATCAGCGATAGATATGCGTAACTGTTTATCTTCTATATCACTCATTTAGATAACTCCTTAGCTAAGTTAAACATCACTACTAGTTTGTCTAAACCAGATTGAACTGCGTCTATGCCATACTCTGCACCTTTTAGTAGTGCTTTCTTCTCTCGTTCCTGTATTAGTTGGTGAAGTGATTGCTTGAGTAAATCTTCGTTGATATTAGCGACTACATCGCCACCTCTGCTGTGCAAAATAGCGTCATCTAACTGTTTATCTATATCGTCTGTATTAACTAAGGGTGTTTTATCTTTTACCATTACAAACCTCCTTTTGAACTATCCTGTTTTTCCGTATAGTTCGTTTGTGTTACTATGTATGTTTTACCACCTGAGTTGCGTATCTCACCTGCACGTGTTTGATACACCCAATCTGGTAATTTGCTATAAATACGTGAGCAAGGTGTCTTATCGTGTGCTATTACGTCTTGTATAGCATCACGCTTGTTTATCTCACTCCAGCATTGTATTGGTATATGCTTTACTACTGGTTTACGAATAGTAAGAGTGGTTAAACTCTCCTCGGCTCGCCTCACCATTGACTCCATCCAGTTTTCTTTGATTATTTGAACTCCGACTTTCATTAAAATACTGCCTTATCTAAACCTAAGTGTCTAGCTAGTCTTTCATTTGCTTCAGTAAGTTCTTTTAATGCTCTTAATGTTCTGTCGTTTACTTCTAAAACGAGTTCCTGAGTTGTAAAACCTGCTAATCTACCCTCTAATGAGTTTATAAATTGGTCAAGTTCTGCCTCAGCTTGTCCTGGATAGTTGCCGTTCTCATCTGTATCTTGTGCGTGATATTCATCCACTATATTTTTCATAATTTCTTTCCTTTCATATCTATTATACGCTCGTGCTTCTTTTTAGTCAAGCCTATTTTATTAAACTTATTAACCATATAGTAATTAGGTTTAGGCATAGCATACTTAAAGCGAAAATCGCCCATATTCCAACTTGAATTACATTAGTCTTCATCTTTTCTCCTGTATCTCGCACCTTACGTTTTCCCAATTATCAATGTTCGCACTTCTTATATTCCAAGTTAGGATAGTGAACAATAGCCCACCGATTAACAGCCCACCTATAAAGATAAGATGCGGTTGTAATTCCTTAAATAATTTCTCGTAGTTCATCTCGCCCTTTCTTTTATTTCCTAGTCTTTAATATTTACCACCAGCGATTCGATTGCCAAAATACGACAGCGTTTGACCAGCTTCCGTATCGTCTTAACATATAATCAGTAAAGAAATTGTCTTGACACTCGTAATTAGTTCGCCAATCGTTACAAACACTTTCCAGCTTGCTACATGGTAAACTTTGCCCAAGTCCGCAAGCACCACTGCTTATATTTACTGCGTCTAGTCTATTACTTGACTCTTTCATATAAACAAACTCTTTCGCTTGTTGCTCTGTGAGCTCGTAGGAGCTCGCTGGTGGCGTTGTAGCTTGAATCGTGGATTGCTCCACCTCCTCGATAAGTCTCTCAACCTGTGGCTTCTCAATAGCGTCGGTTGACTTCGCTATTTCTGTGATTTTAACGTCTGAACTAATACTTTTGCTTCGCTTGTAACTCGTGAGCTGTCGGCTTTGGCGTAAAATACACCACCAACAAACGCAGCTACAATCGCAAGCACAACAAATACAGAGATAACGACAGTTTTTACTTTAATAGTTCGTGGTTGTTTCTTTGTCTCTGCTTTCACTTGTTCTATGATTGACTTTTTCATTTTTTATCCTTTCTAGTGGTGATTATACCCACTCTGTGAGCCATATCGTAAAGGTTATGACCCACAGGCTAGGTATAAACTAGCCTTATAGTTTACTTTATTAAAATGGTGTTATATGTTTATCCAGCTTGTCTTTCATTTGTTGTAATGCTGTATTATACGGATAGAATAACCGCCTGTAATACTCGTCTATTAACTCTTGTGAAGTAAATCCTGCAAGCCTTGCCTCTAATGAATTGATAAACTGTGTTAGCTCGTACTCGTCTTGTGCTTGATTATCTAACATAGCGCCTCGATTAAAGTTAGCTCGTTGTTCGTCATTCATAACTACTCCTTAGTCTTTAAGTTTAATATATATTCGTCTATCTCATCAGCTGTTTTACAGTTGTATATTCCGTCTACGTTTTCAGTGCCTATCAATAGTGATAGTGCGTAGTCTAGTTTTTCAGTAATATTATTCATAACATTTGTCCTCCTCATCGTCTAATTGTTCGCTTATATAATCGTCCTCAATCATTTGTCTGTCTGTTTCGTCATTTTCTCTCGCCTCGTCGCTGTGGTCATCATTGTCGTTATAACTTTGAACTATAAACACAGCATATCCACCGCCATTGCGTTCATATATATCAGCGACTTTGTGAGTGCTGAGGGTGATTGTCTCTATTTTTTTCATAATTCAACCTCATAGGTAAATGGTTTACCGCTTTTATTTATTGTGTAGTCTTTAATAATTAGTTTTGTCATTGTCTATAACTCCTTTACAGTTATAAGTTATTATTCAATTAGGATAGGTTACAAGCGGTGTAGCGGTTATTATTTAATTATCTATAGTTTAATTAACGCTTTGCATTTAACTTTTGTATAAGTCTTTTATAAAATGCAAGTGCTGGCGTGTCGTTTGGTATTTCAAGTGTATGTGCATAGATTAAATCTCTTATAACATATACTTGGTCTTGTGTTAGCTTGATTGTGACGTATTGTCTTTTTTCTAAATTTAATAAATCTGTTAATTGTCTACTGGTGTTATTGTCATATTTAAGCATAATATACTCATTTCTCGCTAATCACCGCCTGTAGTCTATCCTAATTGTAAATCAGATTGTAGCTAAGCAGGGTGTAGCTAGTCTTAGTTATTTAATGATGATAAGACGTATCATCTGTGCTGTCCTGCTTAGTTGTTAATCTGTTGCCCACTTGAGCTGTTGCTCTTGTGATACTCTTATAATACATGAGCGTATAAGTATTGTCAATAACATGAGCATAGATTTTTCAGAGTTATCCACAGTTTAAGATACAGATTAGAACAAATATAGAACAATAAAGGCGGTGGGGCGGAGGTGAAGATTGATATTTTATACTAATTGTTATACATTATTACTATATGAAATACTCTAAATCTAAACTAACACCAGCAAAACAAAAGTTTGTAAATGAATACATAAAGACAGATAACGCTACAGAAGCGGTGAGACGAGCCTATCCTGAACTTATTGAGGGCGGAGGAGAGAGAGACCATTATTTACATATTAAAGGTAATAGACTGATGAGAAATGATGAAATAAGCAACGCAATCACTAACCAGAAGAGTAAACTAGCCACTATAGCCAATCGAGCAGTCCAGAGAGTAGAGACCTTAATAGAGAGTGATAACGAGAAGATAGCCACCACTAACATCTGGAACGTAATTGACCATGTACACGGCAAGGCTACCCAACAAGTAGAGGTTAGGAGTGAGGCTATCACCTTAAACATCGATTTAAGCGGAGCAGATTCACCACTGTTAGACGCGTCCTAAGGCTCTGTGTGGGGCGCAAGAGCAAAAGATGAGTTACAACCCATGTCAACGCTATTATCTTAATGTCTTACAAGCTATGTTGTGCGTCACAAGAGGAGGGCTCAAAAAGATAAGTATCTCATTTAAAAGATAAGAACACCTACCCCCCGTCGACTCTGGGCTTGGTAGCTACTCCCTGTCTATAGTATATATATAACGAAGTGGAAGTATCTTCTGATGTCCATATTTTACCAAATAACATGCCCCTATATTGCATTTGTAGTACGTTTGTAGTACAATTGTAGTATGGAATATATTACAAGAGATTTACAGCATAAAACCAAAGAGATATTAGATAAAGCTACGTCTGCTCCAGTTAGGATTCGTAGAGGCAGCGAGTTCTTCGAGATTTACAAAGTGAAGGCTAGTTTTGAGGATACCCCCGTTCAAAAAAATAACTTCGTTCCGCAAGCGGAAACTACTATTATAGAAGACGACCAGGAATGGGTTGAGCCTAGTAGGTATGTGCCCCCCGTTACTACAGGTAAACAATCCTTAGAGGATTTAATGAACTCAGGTATGTTAAGGAGAGGTGCATGAGTAAGTGGTTAGAAGGTGAGCATAGGATTAAATGGGTTGAAAAAGCCCAGATGTATTGTGAGACTTGGTTTGAACACTCAGGTAAAGGTTTAGTCCAACGACAACGATGGTTTGACAGCGAAACCGCTTAGTGGTATTATCCACTCAAACAAAAACCTCAAATAAAAACTATAAACTTATTGGAGGGACCCTTATGGTCATGACACAGGCTAAGAAAGATGCGGCATCAGCTCGTATGAAGGCTATGCACGCAGCAAAAAAAGCAGCGAAGGAAGTTAAGGAAGAACTCGCAGTTCCTGAACTACCAAAAGAAACAGTATCAACTATGGATGACATAGCTGTACTCAAAAAACAAATTGAGGAACTTAAGGATGCCTTTATTAAACAGGCTATCCAACCTCAGCAACAGACACAGGTATCTGGTAATCGGTTAGTTGGTCGCACAGATAGATATATCATTGACCCCAAGAACTACGATGACCCATGTGCTAGATTGGCTGATGAACCTAAGCTGAGGAAGTTTGCCTTTAAAGAGAACTACGAACTAGCCTTTGAGATTGGCTCAACGACTTATACTACTTTAGATGGATTGAATATGCGTGAACCTAAGTTCACTCTATCACTTCATTTAATAGGTGAAGATGAAGACGGAAGCAAGAATAACACTCGTTATATTGTGTCTAAACTAATCCTACACGAAGACCCAGAAGCTGCTCTTGTAGTTGCTAGGGACAACGGTATAGAAGTAGATGAGGCTAATGAACGAGACTTCCTAAACGAGATGCGATATATTCGTATGCGTGATTGGTTAATGGGTGGATTTTATCCTCCACGACCACAAGATAATAAGGCTCGTAAACAAGTAGCCATCGGTAATAGATTAGTCGATTTCTTTGAAGTAAGTTCAGAGAACGCCTCAAGAATACCATTTGAAGAACTAAACAATAAGTTGTAACAATGGGATACATAGCGAACCGTAAACAGGCACTCGCCCACGCTGCTTTCATGGAAGACGGCTTTAAGCGTGGTGTCCTGTTTTGGGGGCGTCAGTCGGGTAAGACTTTCTTCTCGGTTAATCACACTTGGATAAGTGCTCTACTACAACAGGGGCTGTACGGTATCTCATTTAAGACCTATAAACAGGCTAAGGATGTTGTTTGGAAACAATACATACCCCTAATCCCTAAAGAGTTAATCCACAAGACTAACGAGCAAGACCTAGAGATTGAGTTGAAGTATATTAAAGATACTAAGATTAAACTGCCTAGTGGTAAAGAAGTCACCGTTAATCATGATGAGTCCTTACCTAGAAGTCGCATTAAACTACTGGGTTCCGACCAAGCCGATAGTCATCGTGGTATGAAGTTTCAAGGCTTGATTTTTGACGAATATGCCGACCAGTCCCCCGATAACTGGACATCAGTTTATGAACCTACCTTCACCACCACTAATGGTTGGGCTATATTCATGGGTACGCCTAGGGGCTATAACCACTTCTATGACTTAAACATGGATGCACAGGCAGAACCAGATTGGTTCTATCAACAGGCTACTTGGAGAGACTCACCCTACGTTTCTAAGGAGCACATTGACAGGGCTAAGAAAGACTCAGAGAGAAAAGGCACTCTCTCTACTTTTATGCAGGAATACGAGTTAGAGTTTAGGTCAGTTCAAGGAGCAGTCTATCCTCAGTTCCACCGAGATATTCATGTTATTAAACCTAGTGAGATTCCGATGGACCTTACCTATTACGCAGGTATAGACTTTGGCTACCACACCACAGCTTTTATATTAGTAGGTATTGATAAAGACCAGAACTGGTATGTAGTAGATGAGGTTTACGGAAAAGAAGAGATATTAAAAGACTTGATTCCACGCTTCAAGAACTCTATTGGTGAGAACCGACTTGTCTTAATGGTAGGTGACTCTCAGGCTAAAGACGCTATTGAGACTATGGCTAGAGACTTCCCTATTACCCCAGTTATTAAGCGAGGTGATTCGATTATCCACGGTATAGATTTAATCAGGGGCAAGTTAAAGCCTCGTATTCAATTAGTAGGTAATCCTAAACCAACCATATTCTTTAGTTCAGTTTGTAAAAATCTCATAAAAGAGATAGAAGCTTATAAGTATCCAGAAGAAAAAGCTGACAGGAACCCTAGTGAACTTCCTATGAAAGAGGATGACCACGGACCAGACGCACTTCGTTACCTAGTTCTTCATCTCAAATATGGTCTAGAAAAGGGTGATAAACTACCTGCATCATCTATGCTGAAGGAACTTAATAGTTATGGGCTATAAAATGTTGTATAATCAAACCATAATACAAGGAAACAAATATGCCAAATAAACAAAAAAAGCAAAAATCGTCTTACGAATACGAATACAAAAGAGACTACCTAAGTGATAAAGATATTCATGATAACTACATCGCTAGTTTTGACGAATATGAGGCTATGCTTATTGGACAGGTTTACGACTCAGTTTCTAACTCTGTTAGTGGTAGTAAGATTACTGACTCTTATACAGCTACCCTAGCAATAGAGAGAGCTGCACGAGTTGTAGGTAAACTACCAGAAGGTATGACTGAATCAGTTGCTAAAGCCGACCAAGGTAAAGCTGCTTTCATGGACATTCTACGTCAGAAGTGGATTTATCCAAATGCTAACTCTCAACACAAACTAGATACTAAATTACGCCTATGGCAGTTATATTCAAGTGTCTACGGTTATATGCCTATGTTCTACGATTGGAACATCTCTCCTACTGGTTATATTGGACCTGACTGTTGGTTATGGAATCCTCGTAATCTTATCCCTCAACAGGGTAAAGTCTCTATTTCAGACATGGACTACGTCACTGCTCTTACTTGGTTAAACCGAAAAGCCCTTGAAAACATCATAGATAACGAAACTGAGGGTGATGGTTGGGATAGACCAGCTATTAAAGAGTTACTTGACCTTGCCGAGAACACAGTTACAGATAATGACAATGACCGAGACACTTTAGTTGACCGCAATCGCTCATTAAGTGGTAAGAAAAAGGGTATTTGTATTGCTACTCGCTACGAGAGTGGTCCAGATGGTGAATGGATTTCATTTGCCCCTGACCATAGCTGTGTCCAGATACGAAAATTGAAGAATCCACACAAAAATGGACGTATTCCGTTCGTTGTTAAGTATTCACAGCCTCTATTTGACTCATTCTACGGTCTTGGAGACTTCCAAAGGGCTAAACCACTACAGTTTGCTCGTGATGGCTTGATAAACTTCTACTTTAAGGGTATTAAGATGAACCTTATTCCACCAATTATCGCCAATGCCAATGGTGTTGTCAAACATACACTAGATTACAGAGAAGGTGCGGTGATGTTAGAGACAATTCCAGGCTCAATTAGGCGTATGGAAACATCTAACGCTGGTTTGTCAACTTTCCAAGCAGTTCAATCTAACTTAACTGGCTCATTACTGTCGTTATTCGGCACTCAGAACGCATCTATGCCAGGTGCAGAGACTTTGAACCCATCTCAGGGTAAAACTCCTGCTGCGATTGACCTATATAACAATAAAGAGGCTACACGAGACGGACAAGAGCGACAATACCTAGAAAGTGCGATTGAAGATTTGACAGACGGATTTAATTCTTTGATGGTAAACGTAGGCACAGAGGATATTCCAGTTGCTCTATTTAGTAAGGATATTGAGGCTATTAAAGACGCTGGATTGATTGATATTGTTGACCTATTCAGCAACTTTGAGATGAACCAGACAGAAACTGGTGGTAAATTAACGATTAAACCAGAAGTCCTAAAGGGTGTTGAATACCGATTTAACATTAAACCAGGTTCAACCACTAAGACTAATAAAGATGCTCAACTAGCCGAATTAGAACGATACATTAATAACCTAGGTAAGTTCCAAAATATGTTTAAAGACGACCAACGCTACGACATCCAACCTCAAGAGATTGCTAAATCGTTCGGTGCCTTAACAGATATACCTGGGGCTGCTAAGTTCGTCAGAGTTAACGAAGGTGCACCTAGCCCACAAGAGTTCCAAGCCCAACAGGCACAACAACAACAAGAAGCTGATATGGAAATGCAAGAGTCGCAGCAAGAGGCACAGATGCAACAGGCTATGATGCAACAGCAACCACCACAACCACAGTTTGTAGGCGGTCAGATGTTCAAAGACCCCCTAGCTAGTGCTGCTGCGAGTGAAATAGATAAACTATAAGGAGACAAATATGGGTCCGCAAAACGCAGTAATTGGTGACAGTTTCGGTATTGATATACCACAGACACAAGTTCAAGAGAACGATTTAGTAGCCGAAAAGAGTATGGCTAAGTTTTCAAAGAGTAATGAGTTTAAGAAACTAAAAGAACACATAGAGTCAAGGATTGCTTTTTACCAGACCTGTCTTCCTAACGGAGAGATGGTGGCACAGAGTAAGCCTACTGCTGAGGACTGGAGAGTTGCTAACTCTATTATAGGTGAGTTTAAGGCTATCCTGATGTCTTATGAAGAGGCACGAGAGGCTGTTGAAAATGCCAATAAGTGAGAAAGACCAGAAGTTCTACGATAGAGTAGGTATTCCAGTTCCTAGTTCTGATGCCCATGGAGAAGATAGTTGGGAACACCCTGTTAGTGAGAACTTAAAACCTGTCAATCCTAGTAATTGGCACCAAGACGGCAACAAGTTAATTTGTGATACAGAGTATGGACCACTAGTTCAACTACTTCCTACTGATACTATTATGGTAGGAACAGATGATAAAGGTCTACCAATCCTCAAGAATATATACAAAAATTAGTTTTATGCTATTATAGGACTAACAACTTAAAACGACACAGAAAGGTAAGTTTCCATGTCGCAAGATAACAATAACACAAAATCTAAAAATGCGATACGGTCTAGAGAATACCGTATTAAGAATGCTGAAAAAGTTAAACTATACGAAGATAGGCGTAATGAACGTAGGCGTAATGACCCAATCGAAAGGTCTAAGAAGGCTTTAATAGATAAAAGGTGGTCAGAAAATAACCCTGAACGTAAACGTAATAATAATAGGATATGGAAATTAAATAATCCAGATAAGTGCAGGTCCTATGGTATCAAATATCGTTCTTCTCACGAACGTGTGTATAACGAGAATCAGAGAATGTTAAGTCAACTTAGGCGTAAGAGCGTAATAAATGACAATAGAGATTTTAGCATCATTGATATACGAGCGATAGATAATTATTATAGTCGTATATGTGGTATATGTGGATTACCAATAGAGTTTAAGTTCGAAGTAGACCATATAATACCTCTATCAAGAAACGGTACACATAGTCTAGATAATCTACAGTTGACTCATCCTATATGTAATCGCACTAAACACAGCCGCTTGCAAAAAGACATGAAACTGGATATAGTTATCCTCAGAGAAATGTTGGTAGGTACTGACATTTCGTGAGGGTCGCCCGACCTTTACCGATGTGGTTAAACGGGGGCTGCAATAAATAAAAATATAGGTGTCGCCAAGAACCTGCGAAAGCGAACGAGGGCTGTAAAGGAGAAGTGATGGACGAAGAAGTCATCCCAGAAGAGCAACTTAATAACGAGGTAGAACAACCTGTAGAGGAAGTTCAGGAACCAGTAGAGGAAGCACCTGAAGAGGTAGCTGAACCAGAGACACCTGAAGTACCTGAAGAGGAAGAACCTGCTGAAGAACGACCACCTTCCAGACGAGAGAATCTAAGGATTCAGAAGCTGATAGAGAAGATGCGTGAATCTAAACCAGATAGCAAGCCACTTGATTTAGAAGGACTTGACTATAGTAAGACATTAGATGCCGACCCAGACGTTATAGCTAAACTAGACGAGGACAGGCGAAATTACGGCAACCAAGGATACCAACGAGGTCTAGAGGAAGCCAAGTCTTTGCAATTTACTACCCGATTAGAAATAGATGCCCCTAAAGTGATGGATAAACACCCAGAGCTTAACCCAGAGAACAAAGAGAAGTTTAATCCAGCCCTATCAAACGCACTTAACAGTTGGTACCTAAATATGTCAGGATACGATGCCGAAACAGGTAGAGTAGTCAATAACAATATTAGATACAACGAGTTTATAGACAGCGTTTGGGAACTCGGTAACGAGATAGCTGGACAAAAGATTGAAAAGTCTGTGAAGAATGTTGCCAAACAAGCCGCTGCAACAGGATTACGACCAGACGGAAGTTCATCTAAACGATTAAATCTAGACCAAGATGTCTCGACTATGAGTGACGAAGAACTAGAGGCTTACGGTAAGAAACTTGGTTTAGCTACTAACAGACGATAATGTGTAGCTAGAACAATTAAATAAAAAAGGAAAACTAACAATTATGGCTGCTCCAACAACCGCTTCGAATGTTACGAAATCCATTGCTCAGACCGCCCAATATATACAGGAAGTCTGGACACGAGAAATCGCACAACCATTTGATAAAAAATTACAAATCGCTAAATTAGTACAAGACCGCTCAGGTCTAGTTGCTGGTGGCGGAGATATACTACGTGTACCTTTCGTCGCTGCTGTAGATGCTCGTGCAAAAGCTGCTTCAACGCAACTTACGTTCGACTCTCCAGATGGAACTGCAATCTCATTCAACATTGACAAGCACTACTATGTAGGTGTTCTTATTGAAGACATTGCTAAAGTTCAATCTAACTACGACTTAAAGGCTGCTTTCTTCGAAAGAATGACTGAAAGCCTAGCTCGCCAAATCGATGCTGACTTAATGGGACTTTATGCCTCAGTAGGTTCAACAGTCGCTGGTGGTGCTGCTGTCGATGATGCTGACATGATTGCCCTAGTTACTGCTTTTGACGCTACA
>Ga0209683_10000045_pt1 | contig 41775 bp, 22 predicted proteins | sample DOMMetBare2Fresh_FD_187474 | JGI IMG/M metagenome (GOLD analysis project Ga0209683, IMG submission 187474) | Wetland sediment microbial communities from St. Louis River estuary, USA, under dissolved organic matter induced mercury methylation -... | ecosystem: Environmental > Aquatic >... | reverse complement strand
TCGCCATCGAACAAATCGGTGCTGTACTCCCAGATGGCGCTGAGCCCCTCGCCCTTGTCGCTGATAAACAGAGAAAGGTCGGTGCGGGCGGTACCGCGCTCAACCTCCAGCCACTGCAAAGCGATTCCCTGGTCAGCAAGAGCCGGCGGTGTATTTTCCAGCGCGAAGACAACCTGAAATAACGGCGCGTGGCTCAGGCTTCGCTGAGGCTGCATTTCTTCAACCAGCTTGTCGAAAGGGACCTCCTGGTGGGCATACGCTCCGAGCGCGGCTTCGCGGACGCGTAGCAACAATTCCCGGACCGTCGGATTGCCGACCAGACTGGCCCGCAAGGGCAGAGTATTGGCAAACAGACCAATCAACCCTTCCAGTTCAGATTTGCTCCGTCCGGCGAGCGGAATACCCACCACGACATCGTCTTGCCCGCTGTAGCGCCACAGCAGCAGGTCGAAGGCCGCCAGTAAGGTCATGAAAAGGGTAACGCCTTCGCGGCGGCTGAATGCTCGCAGTCGCTCGGCAAGATCGGCCGGTATTTCCGCGTAGTGTCGAGCGCCGGCAAAAGTTTGTACCGCCGGCCGTGGCCGATCCGTCGCCAGCTCGAGCGCGGCCGGTATGCCGGCCAGGTGTTCAGTCCAATAAGACAATTGGTCCGCGAGGACTTTGCCCCGCATCCATTCTCGCTGCCAAACGGAATAGTCCGCATACTGTACCGGTAGCTCCGGCAAGGGAGACTCTCGCCCATCACAGAATGCCCGGTATAACGAAGACAACTCACGCAAGAAAATACCCATGGACCAGCCATCAGTGATGATGTGATGCAAGGTGATCACCAGCAAATTGTTATCTGGTCTCAAGCGAACCAAATGGGCACGAAGCAGGGGTGCCGAACTCAAATCAAACGGTTGCTCGCCTTCCAGTTGCCACCAACGCCTCACTTCCTCTTCGCCCTCTTTGTCGCCCAGATATTGCAAGTCGATAATCGGCAGCGCCAGTTTCAATTCCCGGGCAATCGCCTGCATCGGCTCACCGCCAACCACCACAAAAGAGGTGCGCAGTGATTCGTGCCGCCGCAGGAGCTCGTTGAGCGCTTGCTCCAGCGCGTTGAAATTCAGCGAGCCGTCGAAAGGCACGGCATAAAGCAAGTGATAAACGCTTTTCCCTGGATCCAGCAGATCAAGAAACCAGAGCCTTTGCTGGGCAAATGAAGTTGGGAAAATAAGGGGTTCCATAACAATTCCCGCTGCTCTTCGCAGCTTGAGCTGCGTTCAGGCGCCGGAGATACGTGCCGTTTCATCCTCTGACTTCTGCGCCAGCTCGTCGACCAGAATCTCCTCAATGGCCTCAGCCAATTCGGCTATCGTTCTCTGTTCGAACAGGGCGCCCAGCGGCAGCTCGATTTGAAAGATCACACTGGCCCGGGATGCGACCTGGGTGGCTCGCAGCGAGTCGCCGCCTAACTCAAAAAAATCTTCATATACTCCCACTCTTTTCAGACCAAAAACGTCGCGCCAGATGCCGGCGATGATCTCTTCAGTGGCATTGCGAGGCGCAATGAATTCGCTCGCGGCGCTGTTGGCCTGCAGAGTGCGCAGCGCATTGCGATCTAACTTGCCATTTTCAGTCAGCGGCAAATGGTCCAGATATACAAAAACTGCCGGGACCATGTACTCAGGTAACCTGCTCTTGAGGAAACTGCGCAACTCGCTGGTTGATGGCCGATCCGGTCCTCGCACAACGTATGCGGCCAGAGTTTTCCCGCCCCTTTCCTCTCTGACAATCACAGCGCAGCCGGCTACGCCGGCATGACCGGCTAAACAATTCTCGACTTCGCCAAGTTCAACGCGAAAGCCCAGCAGCTTGACTTGATTATCCACGCGACCTTCATAGGCGATATTGCCATCCGTCAAATAGTGCGCATGATCGCCGGTCCGGTAAATCCTCGCCCCGGGAGTGGGACTGAAAGGATCGGGAAGAAAGGATTCAGCCGTCAACTCCGGGCGCCGCCAATAACCGCGGGCCAGATCAACGCCGCCAAGATAAAGCTCACCCGAAACGCCCACGGGCACTGGCTCCAGCGATTGATCCAGAATGTAGGCTGCCATGTTTGCGATCGGGCGACCGATGGGCACGCTTCCCGCCGTGACCCTGCGATCCAGGATTCCAAAGGTTGCGTCGATGCAAGCCTCGGTTGGTCCGTAGAGATTGATCAGGTCCGCATCAAAGCTGGCGCAGAAAAGATCGACGAGTTCTCGCGTCAGTGGCTCGCCGCCGGAAAAGACGCGTTTCAGGCTGGTGCATCCGGAAAATGCGCCCTCGCTCAGCAACAAGAGCAGCAGCGACGGTACGACCTGCAGCGTAGTCACCCGGTAGCCGCACAAAGCCCGGTGCAAATAAGCTGGATCCCTGTGGCCGTTGGGCCGTGCCAATGCCAACCGCGCGCCCGCTAACAGCGGTGCGTAGAACTCCCAAACCGAAGCGTCGAAGCTAATCGACGTCTTCTGCAGCAGGCAGTCGTTTTCCCCGAGCGGAAACCTCTCCTGCATCCATTGCATATGATTGCAGATAGACCGGTGCGTTATCACAACACCTTTAGGCTGGCCCGTGGAACCAGAGGTGTAGATTACATAGGCTGGATTGTCCGGTTGCGCGAGAGGCTCAGGTTCGTGCGTTGGCTCGGCCGAGAAATCATGGCCGTCTTCGCCGAGATAAACAGGCTGGAAGCCGCCGCGGCTCCCTGGCAATCCCATTGCTCTTTGTGTCAGCAGAACTTTCACACCGGCATCAGCGAGAATGAAAGACAATCGCTCTGCCGGCAAGGCGGGATCGATGGGCACATAGGCGCCGCCGGCTTTCAAGACTGCCAGCATTGCGACAACCATCTCGGGCGATCGCTCCAGACAAATGCCAACCAGCGTCTCGGGTCTCACATCCAGCTTTCTCAAGTGATGGGCTAACTGATTCGCCCGTCTTTCGAGCTCAGCGAAGCTGAGTTGTTCGTCCTCGAAAACGACTGCAATTCTCTCCGGAGTACGCCTGACCTGTTCCGCCACTAACTCCTGCAAGCATACGTCCTGCGCATAGGTCTTCCTGGTCTGGTTCCAATCAAAGACTAACTGCCGGCGTTCGGATTCATCGAGCATTGAGATTTGGCCGACAGGGCGATTGGGATTTGTCGCCATGCCTTCAAGTAGCATGGAAAGGTGGCCGAGCATGTTTTGAATTGTCGCCGCAGCAAAGCGGCGCTCGTCATACTCCAGCTTCAGCAAGAGCCGTGAACCTGAATAGGCGGCAAGCGTTAGGGGATACTGAGTCTGCTCCAGCAGTTCGAAATGGCGGCCCTGCCAGGATTGATTAAGACCATTGCTTCGAGCAATGTGCTCATTCAGCTCGTACTTCTCAAAAACGAGTACCGTTTCGAACAGCGATCTGCCGCGGGCTGCCTCGCTCCACTCCTGGATCTTGGTCAGTGGCGTTTGTTCACAATCGCGCAGAGTCACCTGCTGTTGACGCAACTGTCTGAGCCATTCGAGCAGGGGTTTTTGCGGATCCAGTTGCACTCGGAACGGCAGAGTATTGATGAAAAGCCCCACCATTGAGGCAGCTTCCGGCAAACTTGAATGCCGGCAGGCTCGGGTTGCGCCGAAAACTATGTCCTGAGATCCGTAATAGCGGCTTATTAACAGCGCCCAACTTGCCTGGACCAAAGTGTTTAGAGTGATCTCGTTTGCCTGGGTAAAGAATTTAAGACTTGCGAAAACTTCGTCGGAGAGTGCACGGCTTTGCGACGCGCGTCGACGCCCCCCGTCCAGCACGGCTGGGAGCTCTTTCGGTCCAATACGCAAGTCCGGCGGTGGCTTGAATCCGCCCAGATATTCGTCCCAAAATCTTCGCGTGCGCGACCATTCCTGTTGGCTCAGCCAATGGACATAGTCGGCGTAAGGACGCCGCCGCTCAAGCGCCTGCGTGGCATTCGCAAGCCGGTCATCGTAAAGGTGAAACACCTCCTGCAAAACCATCAAGTGTGACCGGCCATCGAGCAAGGCGTGGTGGAAGGTCCAGACAAGGCGATGATGGCTGGCGCCGAGCTTGAAACAGGCCCAGCGCATGAGGGGAGGTCTGGTGACATCAAAACTGCTTTTCCGATCCCGCAACAGGAAATCGTCGTATTCCTGCCGCTGTTGCTCGGGCGAAAGGTGGCTCCAGTCCTCGCTCCGCCAAAACAACTCAACGTTTTCATAGACCTCCTGGAGCGGCTCGAGAAGTCCTTCCCACCGAAACGCTGTTCGCAAAATGTCGTGGCGGTTAACCACCATCTGCCAGGCTTTGCACAAAAGAGACTCGTCAAGCTCTTCATGCAAATCGCAAACCAGTTGCTGAATGTAGACTCCGCTTTCGTACAAACTCTGCAGCAACATACCCTGTTGCATGGACGAAATCGGATAGGTGCTGACGATCTTTTCCTTACTCACTAACTCCCCCTGAATCCCCTCGGGCCACCCCTGGGACCGCACGCTTCCAGCGTGCCCTGTCTCCCCACTCAGGCCCTAACCTGTAAACTCTAAAATTCCCCCCTGGTACCCCTGGGACCCCTGGGACCGCACGCTTCCAGCGTGCCTCCCCCCGCTCCAGGCCCCTAACCTGTAAACTCCAATTCCCTCCTCCCAGGGTTGATTCAACCACGCGGGAGACGCCTGATTTCGGGCATCACCGGCTGCTCCTCGTGTCGGGCAGAATTCAGGAACTCGGCCTGACCAGCGACTGTAGGCCTCTCAAAAAAATACCGCAGCGGCATGTTCACATTAAAAGTTTCGCGAATGCGAACCATCACCTGCGTGGCCAACAGCGAGTGCCCCCCGAGATCAAAAAAATTGTCATGCACTCCTATAGTATCGAGCTTCAAAATATCGCCCCAGAGTTTCGCCAGCAGCACTTCAACGTCTGTACGGGGTGCGACAAAGGCGCCTGCGAGATCGGTGCGAGAAGAATCTGGCCGCGGCAGCGCTCGTTCGTCGATCTTTCCATTGGGTGTCAAAGGCCAGGAGTCCAGGGATACGAACGACGCGGGCACCATGTATTGCGGCAACCTGGATTTCAGAAATGCTCTCAGGGTTTCGCTGACAGTTGAGTGGCCAGGAGCTGCGATCACGTAAGCCAGGAGTTGCTGGTCCGCTTTATCTCGCGCCGGAATCACCAGGCACTCACTTACCGTTTCATGTTCCGCCAGCACATTTTCGATTTCTCCGAGCTCGATTCTAAAGCCGCGAACTTTCACCTGGCGATCCACTCGACCTAAATATTCAATTTCGCAATCAGTCTCTTCGCGCGCGACGTAGCGAGCGAGATCCCCGGTGCGGTAGAGTCGCGCGCCGGGTTCAGCGCTGAAGGGATTGGGCACAAACCTGTCGGCGGTAAGCTCAGGTCGCTTCAGGTAGCCCCGCGCGACACCGGCGCCGGCAACGTACATCTCTCCGGCAACCCCGATGGGCGCCAGTTGTTGTTGCCTGTCCAGGATGTAAACCTGTAGATCAGCGAGAGGCCTGCCAATCAGGCTGCCTGACTCATAGTCAATTTCAGTCCTGGTCAGGGGCCGCCAGGTCACATGAACCGTCGTCTCGGTGATGCCGTACATATTGACGAGACGCGGGGCATTGTCGCCGTGCCGATCAACCCACGCCTTTAAGCTCCGCAGCTCAAGAGCTTCACCACCAAAAATAACCTCGCGCAAGGCAAGCTGCTTTTCTCCTTCACAGTTGCTTTCAGCCTGGATCAGCTGGCGGAAGGCCGACGGTGTTTGATTGAGGATGGTCACTTTTTCGCGACTCAACAGCTCGTAGAAGTCTTCCGGAGCGCGACTGACAAGAAAAGGCACAATAACCAGCCGGCCACCGTAGAACAATGCGCCCCAGATTTCCCAAACCGAAAAATCAAATGCATAAGAATGAAACAGCGTCCAGACGTCAGCGGGGCCGAAGTGGAAAAGCGGCTCGGTTACGGCCAGCAAGCGCACCACGTTCCCATGAGTAACCGCGACCCCTTTAGGCGTGCCCGTCGATCCGGAGGTGTAGATGACGTAGGCAGTGCTTTCGCTATTCAGCATCGGCTCGGGATCTATATCCCGGAATCTGGCTATTTCCATTACTCGCTCGTCCAGACAGATCGTTTTCGTATCGGAGTGCCGAACAGCTTCGGCGAGAGATTTTTGGGTCAGCACCAAGGCCAGGCCGGCGTCCCGGGCAATCAATGACAATCTTTCCGCCGGATAGGTGGGATCGAGCGGCACATAGGCTGCGCCTGATTTCAAAATACCGAGAATGGCGACCAGTAAGTCGATTGAACGTTCGACACATAACCCGATCAGCTTCTCCGGTCCGGCGCCTTGTTCGATGAGGTAATGCGCCAGGCGGTTTGCGCGTCGATTCAACTCGTCATAGCTGACGCCTTCTTTCGCACAACTGCCAGCCACGTTGTCCGGCGACCGCTTGACTTGCCGTTCGAAGAGTTGGTGAATGCATTCCGTCTGAGCTTCAGTGGCAATGGTCTGCGGCAGCAACTGGCTTTGTTCCGCCGGCGTCAGCAGCGGTAATTCAGAAATTCGGGCGTCAGGATTGCGGGTCAGGCCAGTGAGCAGGATTTGGAAACGTTGCAGCAGCCGCTGAATGGTGCGGCGCTCGAAAAGGTCCGTGCTGTACACAAACTGGCCCGCCAGACCATCGGGCAAATCCCAAAAATAGGCTTCGAGATCCAGGCGAGTGGTGCTGCCGTCAAAGCCCATCGGATCGACGACGAAATTTCCCAACTCCAGAACCTGGGGGACATTTTGCAACGAAAGAGTGACCTGAAATAACGGATTATGGCTAAGGTTTCGCTCAGGCTGAATTTCCTCAACCAGTTTTTCAAACGGCAGGTCCTGATGGCTAAAGCCCGCCAGGGTTGTTTCTCTGACGCTCCGCAGCAATTCGCGAAAGGTCATTTCGGCCGTCAAGGCGGTGCGAATTACCAGCGTGTTTACGAAAAACCCGATCAGTGACTCGGTTTCTTTCCGAGTACGATTGGCGATGGGCGCGCCAATCACGATCTCATCCTGACGAGTATGGCGCCAGAGCAGAATTTGAAAGGCCGCCAGCAGGGTCATGAACAGAGTTGCACCTTCCTGGCGCGCGAGATCTTTGAGTGCAGCATTTAGTTCGGCGGAAAGAGCAAAGGATTCAAAAGCACCTCGGAATGTTTGCGAAGGTGGGCGCGGGCGATCGAGCGGCAATTCCAACATCGGCGGTGCCCCTGCAAGCTGGTGCGTCCAATAGGCAAGCTGCTTCTGCAGGGTCTCTCCCGTCAAAGCCTCACGCTGCCAGACGGCAAAGTCAGCATATTGAATTGGTAGTTCGCTTAACGGCGAAGGCTCGTCTACCCGGAACGCCTCGTATAGCGTAACCAATTCGCGGATCAGGAGAGCCGTTGACCAGGCGTCAGTTACGATGTGGTGTAGTCCCAGAAACAGAATGTGATCGTCGGCAGCCAGGCGGATTAGCTGGGTCGCCAGTAAGGGTCCGACCGCGAGGTCGAACGCTGTGTTGGCGTGTAGGTCAGCCAAGCGCGCGGTCTCGTTTTCCCGCTCTATTTCCGGCAATTCGCTGAGGTCGATTAGGGGTAAAGGCACTGCAAAAGGCGATAGAATTATCTGGACCGGCTCCCTCCCCACGACGGAAAACACCGTGCGCAGTGATTCGTGCCGCTCGACCAACGCGTTGATGGCGCGCCCGAGAGACTCGCCGTCCAGGTGGCCTCTAATACGCAGATGCCGGGAGACGTTATAAGACGTGTTTCCTGGTTGCAGTTGATCCAGGAACCAGAGTCTCTGTTGGGCAAAAGAGAGTGGGGCCGAATCCTGCCGCGCGCGGCGCGGAATGGCGCGGCTTGGCTGACTGGCGTCTGCAACTCCACGCAGACGCTGTTCGAGTAAGGCGCGCTTGGCCGAAGAGAGTCGCGATTTCTTATCGCTCACTTTTTCCATACGGTTAATTCAGTTCGACAATCTAAAGTGGTTGCACAGGCAACCTACCCAAACAGTTGATGCGCCTCATCCTCGGTCATAGATGCAAGTTGTTCGACCAAATGATCTTCGATAGCGCCCGCCAGACTTTCCACGGTGGCATGCGCGAACAGCGTTGCCAGTGGCAATTCAATTTTGAAGGTCCCATTAATTCGCGACATGACCTGCATCGCCCTAAGCGAATGACCGCCTATTTCAAAAAAATTATCGTGGATGCCAACTTGTTTTAGACCCAACACTTCGCTCCAGGCCCTCGCAATCAATTCCTCGGTCGCGTCCCGGGGGGCAACGAACTCCCGCTTCGCATTTGCAAAAGACAAGTCGGGGGGCGGCAAGGCACTCCGATCGACCTTTCCATTAGCCGTCAATGGCAATTGCGGCAACGTCACAAAATACCCCGGCACGAGCGCAGACGGCAGCTGTTGCTCCAAATACCCTCTCAGTTCTCTGATATCCAAAGCATCCCGTTGGCGAGCGACAACATATGCGGCCAGTGCTTTGTCGCCACGTTCGTCCAGGATCGAAACGACAACAGACGCTGCTATCGCTGGATGTTTGGTGAGAACTGCGTTAACCTCCGCCGGCTCGACTCGCACGCCTCGAATCTTTACCTGCTCATCCAGGCGACCGAGTATCTCCAGCAATCCATCAGGACGATAACGACCACGATCCCCTGTGCGATAAAGCAGATCGTTTTGAACAGCTGTGAATGGATTCTCGAAAAACCGGGCTGCCTGCTCCGGCGCGGCATTTACATACCCAAACGTTCGAAATGGAGTGCGAATCACAATTTCGCCCGGTTCCCCGATCCCACATCGGTGCGTACGGTTAAGAACAAGCGCCTGCGTGTTTGGGAGGGGAGTTCCCACCGGCTGCACGCCAAACTCCGGCTCGCCAGGCACCAGGTAAAAACACTTGGCCAGCGTCGTTTCTGTTGGTCCATAGAGGTTAGCCAGCCTGCCAGGTCCGGGAAAAGAAATGCGCCACTGCCGTACCAGGGAATCGGTCAGGGGCTCACCCGCAAAAAACACCCAACGCAGGAACGGCAGCGAAACGGGCGCTTTTAAATCACTAACCCAGGTTTGGGCGAGCGAGGGCACTGTATGAATGATCGAAATTTGCTCATGCTGCAGCCAGTTCAAAATCTGTGCGGAGGATGCCATCTCAATATCCGGCAGATGCAGCGCAGCGCCGCTGGTTAGGGGCAGAAAAATATCACGCAGGACCACATCGAAAGACAATCCAGTCAGTTGAGCGCTGCGATCAGAGGGCGTGATCTCAAACTGCTCTCGCTGCCATGCAAGAAAATGGCTCAGGCCCTTGTGACTTCCCAGGACGCCCTTGGGAACCCCGGTCGTTCCGGAGGTAAAAAAGATATAGGCTGCGTCGTTGGGTCCCGGTGCCGGTAATTCACCGTCCAGCAATTGATCATTGAAGTTGCCGTCGAATAGTGACAGCCCCGGAACCGAATTCACCCAATTGTCCTGGGGGCGTAACGGGCCCACACGTATCAATCGTCGCGCGCCGGCTTGCTCCAGCATCAATCGTTGTCGCTTTGGCGGCAGATTGCTATCCAGCGTCAGCAACACCCCGCCACTGAGGAAGACCCCCAGCAGACTCGCAATCAGGTCAGGGCTGGGCAGTCCGAAGACGGCAATCACATCACCCTTGCTTGCGCCATCACTGTACAATGAATGTGCGATTGAGTTCGCCCGCCCAGCCAGTTCGCTGTACGTCAAGCTTGCGGATCCCTGTTTGACCGCGATCTGATTGGGGAACTTTTTTGCCCGGGACATGAACACTTCTGTCACGGGTTCAAGCACGGGTTCTTCCAACACCAGGGACGGGTCCGGCAAAGTTGAGGGCGGATTGACCAGCGAGTAAGTGGAAATTGCCGCGCCTGGATGCGCGACTATCTGCTCCAGCAAATATTCGAATTGACGTAGCATCACTTCAATACGTGCCGCGCCGAATATGTCCGAGTTATAGAGCAGCACAAGTTGAATCGAGTCGAGCCGTTCGCCGACATACAAAGTCAGATCAAACTGCGAACCAGGTGTATCCGGCTGCGACCACACTTCGACCGGCGATACGCTGGTTTCTGTGAGGCCGGGCAGTTCAATTCTCTCCGCGAAATTTAGCAGGTTAAAAAAGACCTGGAAGACAGGAGGGCGGCTCAGGTCGCGAGCTGGATTTAATGCCTCAACAATTTTTTCGAACGGCACGTCCTGATTGGCATAAGCGCCCAGAGCGGTAACCGCAACCTGTTTCACCAATTCGCGAAAAGTAGCGGCAGGCGAGACGAGCGTGCGCAATACAAGATTGTTGAGGAAGAATCCGATTAGCTGTTCGCATTCGCTCCGCGGCCGATTGGCAATTGGTGATCCAACCAGAATGTCTTCCTGTCCGGTGTATCGATGCAGCAGGACATTAAAGGCTGCCAGCATCGTCATGAATAATGTAGCCTGCTCATTCCGGGACAACTCTCTCAGGCCCTGTGATAAGCCAGGCGGCAGCAGCAAAGTCTGGCGCGCTCCGCGAAAACTCTGCTTCGCCGGCCGCGGTTTGTCAGTGGGCAAGTCCAGTGTCATGGGCGCCCCACTCAACTGACGCTGCCAATAGAGCAACTGCTCATTGACCTGCTTACTTGCCAGCCACTCACTTTGCCAGGCGGCGAAGTCTGAGTATTGAATTGGCAGCTCAGGCAACGGAGACGGCTTGCCTTGTAAGAACGCTTCGTAAAGCCTTCCCAACTCGTTGAAGAAGACTTTCCACGACCAGCCATCGGCGATGATGTGATGCATTGTCAGGAGCAACACCTGATCCTCGCTGCCAAGTCTCAAGACAGACGCGCGCCAAAGCGGACCCTGGGCCAGGTCAAAGGGAACTTTCGCCTCCTGATTTATTCGCCGGCGCAGTTCAGTCTCCCGGTCGGCCCGCGGAACAGGTCCCAGTTCAACAATGGGAAAAGCGAAATCCAGGTCGGGCCGAATTGTTTGCACCGGCTGACCGTCCAAGATCTTGAAAGTGGTGCGCAGCGCTTCCTGCCGGCGTACTATTTCTTTGAGACTCAGCTCCAACGCGTGCAAATCCGCAGTGCGCGCCAGGTGCAGCGCGGCCGGAACGTTGTACACCGCAGTCCCGGGAACAAGTTGTTCCATAAACCAAAGCCGTTGCTGTCCCACCGAAAGCGGTGCGGTCGTGGCACCTGATTTGTGAAGAGGCAAAGCGGCTGACAAGACATCGCCTTTGCTGTCAGGCAGGTTCGTAATGCTGCCGGCAATAGTTGGATTCGCAAAGAACTTCTGCAGCGACAAGTCAGTTTTGAAAATATCCCGCATGCGCGACACTACCTGAGTAGCCAGCAACGAATGCCCGCCGAGTTCAAAGAAGTTGTCATTCACGCCAACGCGGTCCAGTCCCAGTACGTCCGTCCAAATCATCGCCAGCAACTGCTCGGTTCGATTACGTGGCGGCAGAAAATTCGCGCTGACCGCCGGGCGCGCACGTTCCGGTGCGGGCAGGGCCCGGCGATCGAGCTTACCGTTGTCCGTGAGCGGCAGACACTCGAGCATGACAAATGCAGCCGGAATCATGTAGTCAGGAAGTTTTTCACGCAGGAAGCCTCGCAACCGCGGGACCAGCTCGAGAAAGACTGTTTTCTTAGCGGGTTGATTTGTAAAGTCTCGCCAGGTCTTCGAGTCCTGTACCAGCGCAGGTGGGAAAGCGTACTCACTCCGCGAGTTGGCGTCCGTAAGCAACGCATCGAGATGGCCCGCAGGTCCGCTATTGATCCAACTGAGATCGGCGCGATACTTCTCAGCCGCAGCCAGCCCCAACAATTCATCGGGCTCGATGCCCTTCACTGTCTTACTGCTTACCGCCAGCCTGAGATCCGCGACCGTAGCCAGGCTCGGATCATCGTCATGGCGCAGCAGCCTCGCCGTCTCACAAGCCGCTTCGATACGGCGGTTTGGAATTTCGCGGCAGCCAATCGCGACAGGTCGATTGCGGAGTTCGACTCGCAGGTCTTCAAGGCTATCCTGCTCCCTCCAGTTCAGCCACTCAAGCGGCGCAGTCGAGCGTTCCGGACCCCCAACGGTCAGTTCCACGTCGTAACGAAAACGAGAGAGCTCATTATCGTAATCACCGCGCTTGGGGCGGACTGAAACCTCTGTGATGCCGGGAATATCCCGGCGCAATACTTCGAAAAACTTTGGGTCAATGACTAGTTCATCTTCAGCTTCCAGCCGCTCGCTGACGCGCTGCTTGAGTTCTGCGAGCGATAGCGACGGCAGGGCTTTATAAACCTCAACTGAGGCGTGAAAGGCCTCGAGCAGGGGAAGGCTGCGCACATCTCCTATGAAGATCGATCCGCCCGGTCGCAGAACCCTCGCCGCATTGCGCAGCACCTCGACAAGGTATTCACTACTGGGAAAATACTGCACGACCGAATTGAGAATGACGGCATCGAACCAGCCCGGTTCGATGCCGTCAAAATCTTTTGCCTGCCTGTGCAGCAGTCTCACCCCGGCAAATTCTTGCGTTTGCGCCAACTGCCACTGCAGGCGATTAATGACAGTCTCTGAAAAGTCAGTACCGAGATACTCACTGCAATGAGGAGCTACTTGAAAAAGCAATAGTCCGGTGCCGCAGCCGATCTCAAGTACGCGATCAGGCTTCAAGCTGCGGATGCGCTCGACCGTGTGGCTCAACCAGGCTCGCATTTCTGCAACGGGGATCGGCTGTCCGGTATAGCTGCTGTTCCAACCAGTGATATCAAACCTGGGTTCACCTGCGACAGCCGTTTGCTGGTAAGTTTCGTCGTAGAGTTTCTGCCATTTGGCGATATAGGGTTCTTCTTGATCGGCCGCCCCTGACTCTGCGGCATTCTGAACCACGTAGGCCACCAGGCGTTTGTCGCCAGGATTGTCCTCGCGCGTAATAACCACGCACTCCTTAACCGCTGAATGCTGCTGCAGCACAGTCTCGATCTCGCCAGGCTCAATTCGATAACCGCGAATTTTCACCTGCTCATCGATTCGTCCCAAAAACTCAAGCGAATGGTCCGCTAACTGCCGTACCCGATCTCCGGAGCGATACAGGCGGGAACCCGGCACTTCACTTTGCGGGTGTGGCAAAAATTTTTCCGCAGTCAGCGCCACGTCGTTCAAGTAGCCGCGCGCCAAACCGGCGCCGCCTATGTAAAGCTCTCCGGGAGCTCCTTCCGCTACCGGGTTCATTGCCTCGTCGAGGATCAGAACTTCAGTGTTCGCAATCGGCCTCCCGATCGGCACGGTCTGTCCAAACTCCTCTCCTGGTCGCGCGCGATAACAACAGGTAAAGGTTGTGTTCTCAGTGGGTCCATAACCGTTGATCAATTGGCACTGCGGCAGCTCGCGAGCAACGCTGGCAGCATGCCGGGGAGACAGCACGTCACCGCCGGCCAGCAATTGCCTGAGACCGCGCAGATTGTCCAACTGGCGCTCGACCATCTGGTGAAACAACCCGGCCGTCAGCCACAAAGTAGTTACTTTCTCGCGCTTAACCGCCTCGCCAAGTTCCTCCAGGCCAGCTTTGCCCGGTGGCAGTAACACAAGCCGCGCCCCATGCAGCAGAGCCCCCCAGATTTCAAACGTCGACGCGTCAAATCCCAGCGGGGCTGCCTGCAGAAAAACCTCGTCAGCACTAAATCTGGCATATTGGGTGTGCGTGACCAGGCGCACGACGCCGCCATGCGTAACACAAACGCCCTTTGGCTGTCCGGTTGACCCCGAGGTGTACATAACGTACGCAAGGTTTCCCGCGGTGCAACCTGCCTCGAAGTCGTTCTGCTCAATTGAGGCAATCCGCTCCCACTCACTATCGAGGAAAATGGTTTCAACCTTATGGTCGCTGAGTTTAGCGCGCCATTGCTCCTGGGTCAGCGCCAGCCTCATCGATCCATCGGAGATCATGAAAGACAGGCGCTGAGCGGGATAGGCCGGATCGAGCGGCAGGTAGGCCCCGCCAGCTTTGAGGATCCCGAGCAGACCGACGATCATCTCCAGCGATCGCTCGACACAGAGACCGACTATTACTTCCGGACCGACCCCAAGTTTTCGCAGATAATGCGCCAGCTGATTCGCACGGCGGTCTAGCTCGCCATAGGTCAGTTCCCGATCGCCAAAGACAACCGCCACGGCATCAGGTGTCCTGGTGGCCTGGGCGGAAAACAACTCATGAATGCATTCGGCCCGCAAGTCGGACGAATGCTCATTGGTGGGTGCTAATTGCATCTCGTGATCTGAATTCTGAGAACCCTTTCTCCTGGTTTTCTGAAGGCGCGTCATGATAATGGCAAGGCGGGTGGACCAACTCCTGGCAAACTCGGTACTCCAACCGTGTTTCTTCCCGCGCGGGCAACAACTCGCAGGAACGGGCCACGCGCGCACCGTGACTCGCTAAGGATAGTGTCGCGGCTCCAACTAATATTATCAGAAACCATTCTTACCGCAGGCCACTGAAGCCAACTCTGGCTTGGTAACGGATTGGGGTATTCAGGACCGCTCCCCTCTTCCCTTGCTTCCTGGCCCGATAGCTTGCACTATATCCGGCAACTACCCGGTAGCAGCGGGTTAGCGGAAAATCAATACAGATAGGAAAAAGCCCAAACCAACCGAATTACCTGAAAAATTGGCCTAACTCGCAGTTATTAGAGCTTAAGTCGCTTCGGCATCATGGCTCCTGCCCGGTAGTCATCGATTGACGATTGGGCCTGCCTCCTGAGGAGAAAGTTCATGCAAAACGATGAACGGGAAGACAACACCATTTACAAGGTCGTCGTCAATCACGAAGAGCAATATTCGATTTGGCCAGCACATCGCGATAACGCCCTGGGCTGGACAGACGCCGGCAAGTCAGGGACCAAGGCAGAATGTCTTGCTTACATCAAGGAAGTGTGGACGGACATGCGTCCCCTAAGTCTGCGGCAGAAGATGGAAGAGGCGGCCAGGGCTAAAGAGTAATTGGAGCCGGCAACTGGCTCCCGTTTCAAAGGCTGAGGTTGATGCCCTCCCTCAGGCCGGGAGGGCCCGAGTGCCGGCGGCTGCTAGTTGGCCTTGATTCCAGTCAGACTGTGCGTCACCCTTTACCAAATCCGAGCCACACTTTCCCTTCCTGGCCAGCTTCGCCGGAGCAACCCTCACTAGAATCAGATCAGGTCCATATCTGGGGGGCCTCGCTTGAACAACCCCTACCCACCGTTGACCGTCTTCGCGAACATCTTTCCCCCGATGAACAAGCTCGCGCCGCTCGCTTTCACTTTGAGAAGGACCGGCGCCATTTTACGGTCGCGCGCGGATACTTGAGGACGCTGCTTGGCCGCTATTGTGGCCTGGGACCGGACGAGATTCGATTCTCGTATAGCTCGTACGGGAAACCCCGCCTTACCGTCGAACTCCAACAGCCAATCGAATTCAGTTTGGCGCACTCGGGCGGCGCGGCCTTATATGCCTTCACGCGCATCGGCGAGATTGGCATTGACCTTGAATATATCCGACCCGACTTCATCGGCGATGACATTGCACGGCGGTACTTTTCTGCAAGCGAAGTCGCCTCACTCAATCTGCTTTCGAAACCTGACCGGCAGAAGGCATTCTTTGCTTGTTGGGCCAGAAAAGAAGCTTTCATCAAGGCCAAAGGTCTGGGGTTGTCTCTCGGTCTGGATCAATTCGACGTAGCGTTGCGGTCGGATCAACCGGTGGCAATCCTGCGTACGGCCTGGGAAGAAGCTGAAGCCCTGCGCTGGTCGTTGCAGGCCATCGACGTCGGGCCGGACTACGCTGCCGCGGTAGCGCTTGAGGCTCACGGCTGGCAGGCAAATTACTGGCAAGTAGAGTGATTGGCCGTCAACTCACACCACAAGCGCCGGAACGAAACCAAACTCGAAACAGGGACGGCTTCACTTCCTGACTGCCGGCTACGTGGTGGACCTTTTTGCTTGAGCCACTGCGCTGCTGGTGGAACCTCTTATCTTTTCATCCGCGCCAGGATGGACGTCGTCGAGGCCCCGGCGACGAAAGGCAACGCGATAACCCTGCCGCCAGCGGCTTCGACTTCTGCGCGGCCGTGAATCTCGTCCAATTCATAGTCGCCGCCTTTCACGAGGACATCCGGCAACAGTGCGGCAATCAATGTCCGCGGCGAAATATCATCAAAAACGTGTACGAACGTCACCTGACGCAATGCGGCCAGCACCTCAGCCCGCTCAATTTCATTGACGACGGGACGCCCGGCGCCTTTTAACTCGCGCACGGTCCGGTCGCTATTGATGGCTACGATAAGAGCATCACCCAGTGCGCGCGCAGCCGCCAGATAGCGCACGTGCCCCACATGAAGTAAATCGAAGACGCCGTTGGTAAAAACGACCTTCTTGGCGGCTGCGCGTAATTCGCCGCGCTTAGCAAGCAGTGCGGAGAGTGAATAGATCTTATCAGGCATCGAGCAGGGAATTTATCATGTCAGGCTACGGTGGGAAACCGGCGGCATCAGCGAGTTGCAGCTTGCGCGTGTTCCTGGGGGCTGAAAATCTCGCGCGAGACCGCCGTTAGTGACTGCCCTTCCTGACTCAGGTTTGCTCTCCATGGCCCCGCTCTCTATAATTCGCACCTTACTTTGCTGGAGAAAATTTTGACCGCTCAGATACTTCAGGACATCATTTCAGATAACGATCAAACTCGGGCGCGGCAGGAGCATCTCGACGCGTTGCGACGGTTGGTGGGCAATGCCTATCCCAACAAGTTCACGCGCAGTCAGGTTGTCGCGTTTGGGCGCGAAGATACCATCAGCGCGATCGAGGAGCAGTTTCGCGCCTATGAACCCGTGATCGCCGCAGGCGGCAAGCCTGAACCTGGAGAAATCGAGCAGGCCAATCGGGAATTGAACAAGGTCAGGGTGCGAATCGCGGGACGTATAGCCGCGCCGCCGCGGGTGATGGGTAAAGCTGCTTTCGTGCACCTCTCTGACGGCGCCCGGCGCCTGCAAGTCTACGTGCGCAAAGCCGACGTCAAGCCTGTCAACAACGACAGCGGCGCCCTGATTGATGAGGAAGGAAAAGGTTGGGAGTTATTCGGCCTGCTCGATCATGGCGACTTTGTCGGCGTAGAAGGTTACCTTTTTGTGACTAAGACCGGTGAACTTTCAGTGCACGTGCAGACCCTGCAATTTCTGGCCAAAGCGCTCTTGCCGCTGCCCGACAAAATGCACGGCATAAACGATCCCGAGATACGGCAGCGGCAACGTTATGCCGATCTGATTGCCGGCAGTTTAAAACTGGATCGCGAAGAGGGTGAACTGACTCCGCGCGAAGTTTTTGAAAGGCGGTCGGCAATCATTCGCGAGCTGCGCCGATTTCTGGAAGAGCACGGCTATGTCGAAGTGGAAACGCCGATGCTCACGCCCCTTGCAACGGGCGCCGCGGCCAGACCTTTCAAAACGCATCACAACGCGCTCGACATCGATCTCTACGCGCGAATCGCTCCTGAGCTTTATCTGAAGCGGTTACTGGTTGGAGGCTTTGAGAAAGTTTATGAGCTGAATCGCAACTTCAGAAACGAAGGAGTCTCGACGCGGCACAATCCCGAGTTCACGATGCTGGAGTTTTACTGGGCTTACGCGGATGTGAATCAGATGATGGATTTTTGTGAGGAGTTGATTCGCGCGACGGTGCGCAAAGCGCTGGGTGAGGCGCAGGTTCCGTTTGGCGACCACGAGTTTGATTTCGCGCGACCGTTTCGACGCCTCTCGATGAGAGATGCTGTCGCCGGTGTCGGCCAGGCGGATCTTCCGGACCATAAGCTGCTTGAAGTATTTGCAGACTTGATTGAACCGGGTCTGATTCAGCCGACGTTCATCACTGACTTTCCCAAGGCAGTATCACCGCTCTCAAAAGCTTCACCGTCCAACCCGAGGGTTGCCGAGCGCTTCGAACTCTACGTAGCCGGTATGGAATGCGCCAATGGTTTCTCGGAACTCAACGACCCGGCAGAACAATTACAGCGTTTCCAGGAGCAGATGCAGCAACGGGAGAGTGGCGATGACGAAGCCATGTTGATGGACGAAGACTACATTCGCGCGCTGTCCTACGGCATGCCCCCGGCGGCCGGGATTGGCATCGGCATCGATCGCTTTGTGATGCTGCTGACCAACAGACAGTCGATTCGCGACGTGATACTCTTTCCCCACCTGCGCCCCGAACGAAAGCGCGACGAACCGGAACCCGAGCCGCCTGCCAAAGCGGGCGGGTGACCCCCTCTCCGGTACGTTTGGAACAGCAACAACCCACCCGCTATCACGGGTGGTTCTGACAAAATACGAAGGAGCACTTAACATGACTCGAAAACTTCTTGCGTTTCTAACTATTCTGGCGTTCGCTTTCGTGCTTTATGCGCAGGGCGACAAAGCCATTAAGCTCAACGGCTACTTGATCGACAACGCGTGCGCCAGTGCTCACGCGAAAGAACCTGCTTTTGGCGAAACCGTCAAGAAGCACGCCACCTCGTGCGCGCTGATGCCCTCATGCAAGGGCAGTGGCTATGCGGTTTACTCGGAAGGCAAACTCTACAAACTGGATGCGGCGGGCAGCGAGAGCGCTGCCGAATTGTTAAAGGACACCGACACGAAAGAGGGCGTGATGGTGGCCGTCGAAGGAACCATTAACGGCGATACTCTGCACGTCACCAAGATCACGGAAGTCAAACCCGCGGTCGAATAGCTGTTGGGACTGGGTCTTGGGTCCTTGGGCTTTGGTCAAAAGCAGGAAGTACATCGCAAGAGTCCAAAGACCCAAGACCAAAGGCCAAAGACCCAAGACCTATTTCAAATAAGAGATGATTGTGCCGCCAAATCCGACAGCCCAGGCATGATCGCGATCCACTATGAAGATTCGTTCAAGCGGATGCTGGGTGGCGCTTGGTTCCACCTCCCAGTGCAAGCCACCATCGGCGGTGTGAATAATTGTGCCGTGCGCGCCCACCGCCCAGCCTTCCAAATCGTTAATAAACTTTACGTCCAGGAGATCGGCTGTGACGCCCGAAGCCTGGTCCGTCCAGGTGCGGCCGCCATTGCTGGTGCGCAGGATGCGACCACCCGTTCCGACCGCCCAGCCAAGCCGATTATCCTTGAATGAGACGGCGGTAAAGCGAACGCCAGCGACATCCGGTAAACGGGAAGCATGCCAGGTCTCGCCACCATCAGCAGTTTGCAGAATAGTGCCTCCTGCACCTACCAGCCAGCCACGATCGTTATCTACAAATGCTCCACCCAACAGCAGATACCGAGTGGGGAGTTGGAGTCGCTTCCAGCTCTTGCCGGCATCAATAGTCGTATAGGCAGTACCGGCTTCGCCAAAAACCCAGCCATGCCCCAGGCGAGAAAAGACCAGTCGAGTCAACCGCGTATCAACATTGCCCTTGAGATCATCCCCGTTGACATCCACCTTGGCCCAGGATTTTCCTCCATCAGAGGTGTGCATCAGGTAGGTGCGCGGCGCCTCCCTGGTGGTTAACTCATAGATGTTGGCTTCACAAAGAAGCCAACCATCCTGCTGGTTCTGGAAGTAAATATCCTGCAGGGAATCGTCGGTAGGCCGCGGCTGCATCCGCCAGTGCGCCCCTCCGTCCACGGTCGTGAGCATGGTGCCTTTGCTGCCTACGGCCCACCCGATGTCCTGATTGAGAAAAAAGACTGAGCGCATCCAGCTGAGCGTCCCGGAAGTTTGCCGGCTCCAGGTGGCAGCGGAAGCGTTTAGCGCGAAAGCTGACAGAAGCAGGCAGCAAGCAATCAGCAGGCAAATGCGGGAAGACAAGGAGACGCGAGGCGCGGGCCATTTCCCATCTGTCATTGGACGTTTAGCAATTTCCATCTATTGCCTGACAGCCGTGATACTCAATCTGGTCGGGCCGATTTAGGACGTGCGCCACTCGACTGCTGCCTTCTGCCTTCCGCCTTCTGCCTCTTACAGTCCGGCGAAGATGCGCGCGAAACTAAGCACCTGGACCAGTCCCATCAGCGATTGAATCTTCTTCAGCTTGTTACCGGGAACAACGATTTGATCGCCGGGTATGAGATAGTTCGAATCGGCGGCCTTGCCTTTGTAGATGGCAGATACATTCACCGGTATCTGAGCGAGCGTGTTATCCGACTGGCGGCGCAAGAGGACGACCCTGCTCTTATCGCCTGTTCCCAGAACACCACCAGCTTCGGCGATTGCTTCGGTGACGGTCATGCGACGATTCATTAAGCGAATACCAGGCTGGGCTACATCGCCGATGATGCTGTAGCGATACGAAGCTGCTTTATCGAGCGAGACTGTAACCTCGGGATCGATAATGTATTCGTCGTAGCGCTTCTTGATTAGCTCGGCGATTTCATCGACGGTCTTGCCATTGACGAACAGACCGCCGGGGATTAGGGCCAGCGAAATTCGCCCGCTGGGCGGAATAGTGATACCAGAACGCGAGTAACGGTCCTGCCCAAAGACGGTAACGGAAATTACGTCCTCAGGGCCGAGTCGATAGGTGGTAAAGAAGTTGTTATAAAAAGGAACGACGGCATTTTCTTCTGACGTCTGCTGCTGACGATTCTCTTGTGTTTCAGCCGGGATATCAGTCGGGGCACCGGAGGGCTTCGGGTTCTGAGTGCTGGGAGCGAGCGACTTATCATCATTGGTCTTTATGCCGGTCGTACGCGGACGATTCTTGACTGCCGCGTCCGCAGTCACGGTTGGGGCCGCGGGGCTGGGAGTGGCCGCCGGAGCCGGGCTGGTCGGTTGCTGGGCGCTCGCCCGCGAGAAACCGGCCGTAAGAAGGGAAAAGGCCAGCGATAACGCGAGCGGCCTGACTATTTTGTAATGCTTCATTTTCATACCTCCCAGGTTTCGGTGGCACCGTTAGTCCCACCCGCGACGACTTAATGCGCGCCGCGACCAAACATGATTATCTTGACCGTCTCAAAGAGAATAATGGCATCCAGTACCAGACTCTGGTTCTTGATGTAATAAAGGTCGTACTGCAGTTTCTGCCGCGCATCCTCGATTGATGCGCCATACGGGTACTTAATCTGCGCCCAGCCGGTCAACCCCGGAGCAATCAGGTGCCGCTGTTCGTAATAGGGGATCTCTTCTGCCAGTTGCGATACAAAGTGGGGCCGTTCCGGACGCGGTCCGACGAAACTCATCTCACCGCGCAGAATGTTCCAGAACTGGGGTATTTCATCGACGCGGATCTTGCGAATGACTCGTCCCACGCGAGTGGCGCGATCGTCACCGCTGCTGGCCCAGACAGGTCCCTCCTTTTCAGCATCTACCCCCATTGAACGAAATTTCATCAGTGTAAAAGGACGACCATTCTTACCAACGCGTTCCTGCTTGTAGAGAATCGGCCCGGGGGATTCGATCTTGATGAGAATCGCTGTCAGCAGCGCGATCGGTAAGGAGAGTATCGCCCCGACCAGAGCAACCAATCGGTGCATAACGTTGCGAAACAGACCAGCAATGCGAGCCTGACGCCCGCGGCCGGAGAAAATCAGCCACGATGGTCGCAGCATGTCGAGGGAGACCCGGCCCGTCAATCGTTCGTAGAACGACGCGCCCTCTTCAATCGAAACATCGCCGCCCAAACTCAACTGCAGCAATTCGCCGGTTGGAAACTGGCCGCGGCGCTCGCCCATGGCTACCACTATGCGATCGACATTCTCGCGCTTCACAATCTGGTCGAGATCGGCCGACAGACCCAGCACGCGTGGATTAAGCAGGCTTTTGCCCACCAGCTCCGGATCGTTATCGACAAATCCAACAATGCGATAGCCCGCGTCCTTGCGCCCCAGCACTTCACGAGCAACCTCCAGGGCGTTCTCGCCCGATCCCACTACCAGGATTCGTTCGCCGAATTCCGGATGGCCCAGGAACCAGTGAATCGACACCCGCCAGCCGACCATCAGGCTCAAGGCCAGGGGCAAGGCCAGCAACGAAATGCCGCGGCCCAGCATGAGATCAGGAAAAACATAAAAGGTGATGGCCAGGGCTACCCAGGCCAGACCCAGGGCCTGAACCAAACGCAGGACAAGCTCGCGCCGGTCATGCATGACCAGAAAATCGTACAGGTCGTAAAAGTAAAAAGCCGTGAGACAAAAGCACGTCGCCAATGCCGCCTTGAGATAGCCATGACGTACTACCAGCTCGTTCTGCATATCGTCAGAGCCCAGACGCAGGTAGACAGCAAAGACTATCGCGCCGAAAATAACAGTCGCTTCGGCGAATAGGAGTACCAGCGTTCGATTGTTAAAGCGAGACGGCCTCAATTAATTACGACAACCTCCTCCTCCTGTTTTCGCAGGTCCTTCTCCGCACCCTTAATAACGCGACGCTCGCGATCATAGTAGCGGTGCTGGTAATAGTAGGAGTTTGCATCAAGCACCGCATCAGCCCGATTCAGCACCACACCGAGCATCCGCTCACGGGGCAACTGATCCAGCAGCCGATCAACAATCGCGTACCTGGTATTTCCCGATCGGACAACCAGCAATCCCCCATCGGCCTTATCGATCAGGACACTGGCATCGGTAAAGATCCCCAATGGCGGAGCGTCGATGATTACGAAGTCAAACATGCGGCGCGCTTCTTTCAAGACACTCGCATACGTGGGCCCGGACAGCATTTCAGCCACGTCATCCCTTGCCCGGCCCCCTGGTAACAAATAGAGTCCGGAAGGTTCCAGACGCACGATGGCTTGTTCGAGGCTGACTTCGCCGCTCAGCACTTCGGACAAGCCCAAGGGCGTATCAATACCGAGATAATGAGTGGCACAGGGTGCGCGCAAATCGCTGTCTATCAAAAGGCAGCGAACCCCCTCGGTTTGCGCGAGCAGCCAGGAAAGATTAAGCGAGGTCAGCGTTTTACCTTCACCGATACCGACACTGGTTATGACGATCGTACGTACCTGCTGGTGTTCGCCGGCCTGCAACACTCGAGTGCGCAAAGAGCGAAATTGTTCGTTATACGCCGAGCGAGGCTGTGTGATGGCCACCAGATGAGGTTCGACGCGCGCCGCGGAAATCGTGTAAGACATGAATTCCGCGGCACGCGCCGCCCCGGCAGCGCCCAAAGTTGCCCCAGCAGCACGCGAAGCGATTCCGTCGGGGAGTGCCGACCCGGCGGGAGCTTGCGCAGTGTGCGCAGTGGACGCTGAACCGTAGTCCGCGTCGGGTGGCCTGAGGATCGTTGAGCCAGCCATTAGCTGCTCTTCAATCTCACGCGCGGCCGGAGGTAAACCACCGGCACCGTTGCGGCGACTTGAGTTCTTGGATTTATCTGGATTAGCAGCGCTCGGCTGATCAGCGGCGCGCTTTAAAGCATCGTAGACTCTACCCATCAGATCTCCTTAGTTATCCAGCCCAACTGGGCAGGTGCCTCTTCCGTGGCTGCGTAGTAATCCGGGTTCTAAATCGTTTCGATGGAAACCGGGGTCACCACATTCTCCGTTTCTGCGTCGGGCATCGTTCCGGCAGCCCATAACTCCGCGCGTCCTGCAGCCGAGAATATGCGCGCGGGATCGACGTGCTCTTCACCTGGTTGCATGCCTCGCTCGGAATTGGGCAACATGTCGAAAGTCTCAGCGACCTCCTCAATAGAGTTGCGGCTGATCGTAGTTTCCCCGGCTGCATAACCCGCCAACAAGGCGTTGTCGCAGAGGTTGTTGATGTTGCGCGGAATCCCCTCAGAGCAGCGAAAGATGTAATCAATCGCGCCCGGAGAAAAGACATCGGTGCGCTCGGCGCCGGCCACCAACAGTCGCGAAGTAATGTAACGGTCTGTTTCTTCCACGCTGGGCATCGGCTTAATAACGCAACGCAGCGCGACCCTTTGTTTCAACTGGCGCAAGTCCGGACGGTTAAGTACCTCGCGCAATTCGGGCTGCCCTGTCAAAACGATTTGTAACTGTTTCGCAGTATCGGACTCGAAATTCGAGAGCAGGCGGATCTCTTCCAGCACGTGAGTTGAGAGCCCCTGGGCTTCGTCAACGATCAGCACTGTGCGCAAACCGCGCGAGTGGCGAGATTCGAGCGCCCGTCCCAGCTCCAACAGGAGTTCCGATTTAGTTTGCCACTTCTGAATATCAAGCAGAGTCGCGACGTGCTGGTAAAACTCAGCCACTGAAAGCCGGGGGTTGAAGATGTAGGCGACCAGGACCGTGCGATCCAGGCGCTGCATCATCCAACGCAGGATGGTGGTCTTGCCCGTGCCCACTTCACCCGTGACGACAATCAATCCCTTTCCGCTCTCGATCCCGTAATGCAGGTTGGCCATTACTTCGGTATGCGAAGGCGTAAAGTAGATGAAACGCGGATCAGGCGTCAGCGCGAAGGGCAACTCTCGTAATCCGTAATATTCTGCGTACACTCTTGGACCTCCATTATTCGCAGGCAATCAAGCGTGGGGCCAGCCAGCCTGTCGTCTGCTTAGGAAACAAAGCGATCAAAAATATGCGTGGCCCGCAACGCCAGCGTCAGCGCTGGAATACTGATCAGGGTCACGATGATGCCCATCGCCAGGAGCATCTTTCGCCGTAATGGCCGAGTGCGTACTTCCTGGGGACTCAACAATTCCGGAACTGAAATCAGGACCGGCAGACCGGTGTAATGGACCGCATCCTCGGTAGTCTGAATCGTAAACAAACGCGGCACTTCAAAAAGAGCAGCCAGAAAGACCCCCAGTGCCAGGCCCAGACCGAGCCCGATTCCGGATAGTGTCCAACGCTTAGGCGCCACTGGGACCACTGGAAGATTAGCGATATCGACAACCTGTATGCCCGCGCCCTGTTGTTGCGTGTCGGCCTCAGCGCCCAGCGAGATGCGATTTTGCTGGACCAGCAATTGGTCGTAATTTGCTTTCTTAGTGGCGTACTCACGATCCAAAGCGCCAAGCGCGACCTGCGCACTGGGAACGCTGTTCAATCGCTGCATTAAATCCGAGATCTGTTTTTCGTTGGCTGCCAGCATGTCCTGTTGACGTCTGATTTCTCCGTCAACCAGTTTTGCCTGCGTCTCCAGATCCGCGGCCAGCAGATCGGGACGCTTGGACAGCTTCTCTTCCTTTTCCCTGATACGTTCTTTCCATTCGAAGACCATGCCGTCCATCTCTTTCTTGACCGAATCCAGCTCGGCCTGCTTGGCAAGTACATCCGGATGTTTGGGTCGCAACTCCGCGAGCAAGCGTTGCAGCTCGGATTCCAGCGCCGCCTTGCGCTGCACGAGGTTTCCCCACGCCAGGGTGGTATGGGGGTCGGTCAGGTTCTCGGCAACGTCGCTGCGGGTGTTTTCAGTCTGCTTGCGCACAATAGCGAGCTGACTGGCGAGTGCGGAACGCCGATCCTGCAGGCGACCTACTTCCGCAATCAAAGCCTTCTGCTGTTCTCGCAACCCACCCAGTTGACCAACCAGCGACGCTTCCTCCTGCGGCAGGTTGCCGATGTTCTTGTTCATGAACTCCAGCCGCTTGTTGTCAATGAGATCCAGTTCGTCCTTTACCTGCTTTACCTGCGCTTCAATAAACTGCTTGGCAGAGGTGCTGGAACTAATTGTTAACTTGGTCTGCTCGTCAATGTATTTGCTGGCCAGGTCGGCCGTGACGGCCTGCGTGGTGCGCGGATCTCGGCCGCGATAGGCAATATTAAACCCATTGGTGATGTCGTTCCGGCTGGTGTTGACCTCAACCTTGATGTTGTTGCGCATGATATCAATCATGACTTCCATCGGTTCGCCGCGCAGACGCTCGTCGCGATAGAGATCATATTTGACGATGAGCGGTTCGAGTTGGCTGCGACTGGTAACCACTTGAGCGATTCCCTGCAACTGGCGGTTTAAATTGTCATCGGACAAGGTCGGAACCACGCCTGTAGGCAGCGTCGAAGGCTTGACCACGATCAGCGTCTGCGACTCGTAAATATCCGGCAAACGATGCACTACCCAGGCCACTGAGCAGGCGATGGCGATGGCTGGAAGAATGATTAGCCATTTTCGCTTCCAGGCGATCTTCACGTATTCGCTTGGTGTCCGCTGACGAAACTCAACACTCATTGAAAAACTCCTCTGGTCCTAACTCGGACTGTCGTTAATTCACGAACCCTTATGACAAACAAATCAAACTGAGATACTGCCCGGCAGATAGAATTTAGACGGACCTCATAATGAAGCTAACGCCCGGCGCGCCGCTTCAGCGTCAGCAAAAGCTGACTTTTCTCCCAGTCGCAGGGCCAATTCAATTTCGCGCCTGGCATTCAACTTATCGCCCTTCGCCGCCAGGGCCAATCCGAGGTGATAGTGATAAGTGGCGCTCGGCGTTGTTTTGCTCTTTTGCGCAACCTGTTCATCGAGCGAGACAGCCTTCTGCAATTGGTCAACCGCAGCCGCGTGCAGTCCCTTCTTGTAGTAGACCCAGCCCAACGTATCCGCAAACCCGGCTATCTGGGGGTTCTTTTGCACCACCCCCTGGGCCAGGCGCACTGCTTCGTCCAGATTTCCCTTGCCCTGTTCTGCATACAGGAAGGCGAGGTTATTCGCGGCAATGCTGGAATTCTGATCCAACTCCAGGGCCTTGCGATAATTCTCTACAGCTGTGTCGTAATTCTTGCGCGCGTCTTCCAGCATTCCGATTAACGTGTAGGCAGTCGCGTTGTCAGGTCTGAGTGCGACGATTTTGCGGTACTCCGCGATCGCGCGGTCTTCCTGACGCGTGTTTACAAACAGCGCCCCCAGCGCCGAGTAAGCAGCCGTGTAGTTTGGATCAAGCTCGAGTGTCTTGCGCAGTTCAGCCTCAGCACCTTGAGAGTTTTGCTCCAACCCGTAGACCTGAGCCTTCAGGAAGTGCAGCGGGGCATTATTGGGATTGGACGCGAGCGCTTGATCAATTCTGGCGTGGGCTTTGTCTCCTAGTTTTTGACGGGCGAATAGTTCCAGCAGTCCGCTCAACGCGTTGAAATTTACCGGATCGACGGAAAGTGCATTTTCGTAGAAGCCGACTGCTTCATCAGGCTTTTGCTCGAGCAACGACACCGCTGCCAGGTTGACGTAAGCGTCGGTGTCTTTAGGAGCAATGTCGCGGGCCGCAAGAAAATCCTGGCGCGCCCCCAAAGTATCTCCGGTCTGAGCTTTTGCGGACCCGCGGGCGATAAGCGCTTTCGAGGTAAGACCGGCCAACATCTGCGGAGATGTTTCACGATCGGGCGCGGTCTTGCTCAAACGATCGACCAACTCAGAGGAGAGCCGCAGCGCAGACTTGAAGTCACCGCTAACCAGGCTCATCTGCACTTGCATCAGTTTGCCCGGCAAATAGTCCGGATAACCTCGTTCCAAATCGCCCGCAAACGTGCGCGCCTGATCGGTCTGGCCGAGACTGAAATTTGCCTGGGCCATAAAGTAGAGCGCCGGCCGGGAGTTGGGTTCCTGCCTGAGAACTTCTTTCAAATCTTCAATGGCTGCCTTTAAGTCAGCGGTTTGCCCGGTTTGGGCCTTCACTCGTGCGCGCAACAACAAGGCTTGCCGGTCATGGGCGTCTCGCTTCAGGAGCTGTTCGACCTGGTCCATCGTGCCTTTGCTGTCACCGCGCATCAGCATGATCTCGCCGAGGCGATAGCGGCCCTGCACAAAGTCGGGGGCCTTGGCCAGCACTTCCTGGTAGATATGAGTGGCGTCGTCCAGGCGATTAACCGCCGAATAGTAGTCGGCCAGCACGGCCCGACTCTCAGGCTTGTCTTTGTCCAGATCTCCCAGCGCTTTGTAGGCTGCTTCCGCCTTATCCAGTTGCTTGGTAACGAGGTAAAAGCTGGCCAGCACATACCGAGCATTGCGATCTGCCGGTTCCACTTCAACTGCCTTGTTCAGTTCTGCCTCTGCCTCGGCTTTGCGATCAGCCTGAACCAAAAACTTGCCGTATTCAGTGTGAACGAGTGCCGAACTCGAGTTCAGCGCGATCGCACGTTTGTATGTTTCTTCCGCTTTCGGCAATTCATTCGTGACGATGTAGAAGCGTGCGAGGCTCAGATATGACTTAACGCGATTCGGATCCAGTTCAATGGCCCGATTCAACTCGGCAAATGCGTTTTCCCGCTGGTTCTGGGCAAACAGCACACTCCCCATCAGAATGTGCCCTTCGATATAGTTCGGGTCTTTTTGCAGAACTTCTTTGGCCAGACGCTCAGCCTGGGCCAGCGACTCAGCCGACCGGGAGGCATTCGAAATGTAATAGTTGCCCAGCGTCGTGCGGGCTTCCAGATTGTTAGGATCCAAATCGACGGCCCGATGCAGCTCATCAAACGCTTCCTGAAATCGCTGCTGACCCTCGTACGCGCGCGCCAGGCCCCAGTGAGCGGCTGCCAGCTTATCGTCAATCTGCACCGCATTGCGAAATTCGAGCGATGCTTCCTGGAATCTTTGCTCTTTGAGAAAGGCTTCGCCGCGCCTGATGTGTTCTGCCTTGGCCTTTTCCGGACTGGTGCACCCACTCAGGAGCAAAAGCGTTGACAGCAAGGCGGCCAACAGAATGGAGAAAGAGGCTTTGCCTCGGCACTCGATACTTATCATTTCAAATCAACTCCTGCCAATTTCACGAGCTCGATCTTCAGCCATCGAAGCGGGGCTTTTGCCAACGATGACGATTTTTAAGCCAGATAAACTCTAGATAGGGCGAATTCCATGCTGGTTCCCCGGATTTTTTAATTCAACTGTTCTAATCCGGCACGAAAGCTGGAAGCACCGCTGAAACATCGGCGGCAAAACCTCGCGCCGTATCGATCGCGGCGGCTTCCGAAGCCCCGACCGGGACTGTCACCCGCACCATCGACCCATCTGATCGGCGACGGCGCAAGCTGTCCAATACCGTATATGCTTTGCCCCAGTATTCGCTGGCGACTGCTCGTCCCCGACCCTGATACCAATAAATCATTAACTGCTTCTCGGGCCCGTTTTGAATCAGGTACCGATTCGCTTCAAACGCCGGCCGCCCGTCCGCTGGGGTAACAACCAGCCGCGCCGGTTCTGACATGGTCCAACCTGCTCCGGGCAAACAATTTAATGGGCTGTGATAGGTGGCGCCGTTACGCTGTGTCGCGTAATAGCCCACGTAAAACGAAGCCACGCGCCCGTCGCCGGCGCGGTAATTTCGCAACAGGTAATCGTCGGCACGCAAGACCGACTCGGTCTCGGCATCGAACCGCTCATCGACGCCGAACTGCTCCCAAGTGGCCAGTTTCCGGGGGAAGTCTTTAAGCTCGCTTCGCGGCACTTTCTTCTCGCCTGCGTACTCCCAGGCATTGACGCCAATGCCGCCCACCAGGATCAGGGCCAGCAAAAGGGCAAATCGCCATGAACTATTGGGGGTCTGTGCCAAGCTCACTCGCCGCCTCCAGCCTGAATCACGTTCACTGCGGCCGTGTTTGATGCCGTACTTGACTCCTCGGTTCTGATTTCTTTCAGCTGAGCCGCCTTTCTGGCTTGTCTAGCGGCTTTTGGGCGAAACCGATCCATCACCCAACCAACGGCAAACATCAATAGAGCAGCTGAGATATAGATTACCCAGCCCGAGAAACTGTGAAAGAAACCGTCTGCCACTCCGGTTCCATAGTAATGGGCCAGCACTCCCGTCCCACTGACCCGCAGAGCATTGGTCAGAATCGCAATCGGAATGGCGGCAACAATCAATATTGTAGAGCGCCAGAAGCCATAGCTCTTCCACCAGGGCACATGCGATCCCGGATCACGTGGATGTGTCAAATAAGCGAAAACCACGGACAAAGTGAGCAGAGTCATCAGCGAACGAATACCGCTACAAGCCTCAACCACTTCCAACTTTCTTGTTTCTGACGAGCCACGCGGCAGCAGTTCAATAATATTTCCCGCTCGCAGCACCGAAATCCCGAAGAGGCGCATGGACCACACCGCACAACGGGAAGCGAAGATCTGAAGCGGAAAAGCAATCTTGTTAAAGGCAATAAGAGGAATGGGGATGGCAAGCACCAACAAACCCAGGGGAACGAGCGTCAGTTGCAGGATCCGGAAGCCCCAAAAATAGACCACGATGCCGGCGAGCATCAGGACCAGCGACAGGCGCTGTGTGTATAACTCGGCACCGGCCGTACCGGCCCACAGACCAACTAATGCACACAGGACCGCTGTCCCACCCCATAAGCCGGAAGGCTGCGCCGCCGTTTTCATGAAACGCTCGCGGTTGGTCCAGAGAATAAAGCCGATTACAAAGGGAATAAGCAGGCCGTGAGAATAGTTTTCGTCAGTCCACCAATCGCTGCCCAGCTTCCGCAGAACGGCGGCGTAGGCAAACAATACAGCGGCAGAGACGGCGAGAACTCGCCAGAGATACTTCGGGGCGATGACACTCATTACTTAAATGCTCTTGATACTCTCGCTCAGAAAGGGCAAGTTCCCTTGCGAAAGCCGGAACGGATTCTCTTGAGATTCCGCTGGCGAGCCTGCCACAGACAGGATCACGCTGGCAGAAGCTTATCTCAAATATCGCTAAAGTGACAAATCGAAATCCTCGAATCTAGCTAAACAGCCAATGGCTCTGGACTTCCAATTTCACGTTTTTCTGCGAACTTGAAATAAAGCCGGTCAAATCCCTGCTTCCTCGAGGCGGGGCTGAGAGAGCGGATTACCTGGGTGATCTCTTGTAAATGGACCGGTTAGGGAAGTGGCATGGAAAGCTGTGCAACCTCGGCGGATGCATTCGGCGCCCGAGTGGGGGGCCCTCGCGTCTTCAGAATAAGTCGTTAAAGCACCTTACTTCGCCGGCTCGCCTAACGCGCTAGAGGACGAGGATCGTGGGGCTGTTACTGCGCTGGCCATTGACGATCAGCGTCAGGCTTACCAGGCCAGCCCCTTGCAAATCCGGAATAAGCACTACGTTGATATGATCGAGCCCGGCGACCAGGCTTTCGCCTCCGGCAAACTCAACCGGCAAGAAGAAAGTTCGTCCGTCCTGCGCACGAGCCTCAATCGCGACGGATTCCGCAAGATTTGGAATAATGCTGCTGCCGACTATGACATCGTTGGTAGGATCAGAGTTTATGGCATTGCCGACGACTCCATCGGCGAAGATCATCAGGCGCGTTCGTTTATCGGGACCAAAATTTTCCTGAGTTGTGACCTGAATAGAAACTGCGGAAGTTTGACGACCAATATTCAAAGCCAACGCTGAGCTGCTCGCTTCACCAGTCAATGTCACAAGCCGAAGTAATGTTGTTGTAGGTGTGGGCGTTGGAGTCGGTGTTGGAGTCGGTGTTGGAGTCGGTGTTGGTGTCGGCGCGCCGAGCACAACCAGGTGCTCGACAGTCAACGAGCCGCTGGCCCCAACGTTAAAGACAACTGGACAAAAGACTCGTGGCGAAACCGGATCGTTGACGCATTGCTGGATCACTGTTCCGCGCGAGGTCGTGCTCTGCGTACCTATGACCGGATAGTCTATAGACGGTCCGGAGCGTACGAACACTCCATCAACGTCAACTGTCACAATGCTTCCCACCGGCGGCACTGAACCTGGAGTTGGGCCAGGTGTGGGTGTCGGATTCGGCGTGGGGGTGGGTGTCGGATTCGGCGTGGGGGTGGGTGTTGGATTCGGCGTCGGGGTTGGGGTAGGTGTCGGGGTCGGGGTAGGTGTCGAGCCGACCAGCGAAATATTCAAGTCTACGTACTCAGGGTTCGTGCCGCCTCTGCCAGCAAAAGTAATTGAGTTTCCGTTCGGGTCGGTGAATGTTTGGCCCAACCGTAAGGGCGCATCGACAAATCCCTGCGCGGAGCCCGGTGTCATGTCAAGTAACAAGAGACCGCCCCAATTCACCAGCAAGCCTACTCCCTGCCGGTATTCAATCCAGTAGTCCCTAAATTGATACCCGGGCATTTTCAGCCCATACGTTTTGATTGGATCAATCGTGGTTTCCCGGTCCTGGGCATAGATCCGATAGGTTCCGCTTGACGTAATGCGCGGAACACTTGCCGCAGGCAGCCAGCCAATTTCGTATTTATGGAACAGGTTGAAGTTGCTTTGCGTCGACTCAGTGCCAAGAACATCAAATGGATCGGCAATACCACTGGGCGCCGGGCCGCCACAGCCCGCGCAGTTTCCAAAGACAGTGCCGTCGGATGTCTGCCAGCCATTGGCTCGATTCCCAAGGTGCAGAAAGAAAGTGGCAACGAACCCCTCAACTCCGTACGGGTTTGCGACAATGTCAGCCGGCTCCAGCCAAAATGAATCGCCGGCGCTTCCCAGATAACTTGTAAAAATTCCATAAAATCTGGGAATGTAGACTATGGTCATGTCGTACTGGGAATAGTCATAGCCTTGGGCCAGGGCGAGAGTTCGCGCGTCAGCCAGAACAGCCGAGGTACGACCTGAGATCGCTGCGTAATAGGTCGTAGGCTGCGGCAGGATCACTACCGGCCCGACATTCCAGATCAAGGAAAACTGATTGTATGAGTATGCGCGGAAGTCCGCGTTTCCAACTCCCGCGATACCATCTAGGGTCGCATCCGACGGCAAAGATGCGCCAAGATCATCCGGAAAGCGTGCTCGAATGAAGAGCAAACGCTTTTGGCCATGTGAATTATCGAGTGGAACTATTCCCTGGGAGCTTATTAAATGTCCGCGAGTGCTTTTGGCGCCGGCCGCGAAGTGCGCTGCTCCAAACGTGAGCAGAAGACCGACAATGATTGCAAACCCCAGGCCCTGAAAACGGAGATCGACATCTGCTCGACCGCCGCGGCGATACTTTATTATCAAAACTCTTATCTCCCTCAACCCTGGCGTGCTGATCCATCAACCCTTGGTAACGTGGCCACAATGTGAAAGCAGCAACAGCAGTCCTTCGCCGTATGACCCTTGCTGGTCAGAGGACTTCTATTCCATTGTAAAACTACTAACAGTCGGGTGATGGTGAGGTATTCAGCGAGCGTCAGTGTTGACACCCACCAGCGAGGTTATTACCAAAACGCGCGTTACTCTAAAGCAGACAACGGACTATGTCAATCAGTCAGGTCCCTGTAATAGATCTCGTCTCAAAAAACCAGCTCGTGAAAGATGATTCAGTTCCGTTTGCTCTGCCTTGCTTAAGCAAAGAGGTGACCCCGAAAATGGCGGTCACCTCCTTTTCACCGATACTTCTAAAAGAGTTATCGATCACATTTCAGCGTACGACGATCGTCGGTGCATTACTGCGCCGGCCATTGACTATCAGTGCCAGGTCAACTCTTCCTGCTCCTTCCAACTGCGGCACGAGCACTACGTTGATCTGATCCAGGCCGGGAACGCTTCCGTGCGCTCCGGCAAACTCAACCGGTAATTGATACACGCGGTTATCCTGAGTACGAGCCTCGACAGTTACTGACTCTGCGAGGTTCGGCAGGATAGAGCCGTCCAGGTTTACGTCGTTGGCAGTGTTGGTGTTTGCCGCGCTGCCGCTGACTCCGGTGGCAAAGAACGTCAGGCGCGTGCGCTTGTCCGGACCCAGATTCTGGGGAGTATTGATTGAAAAGTCCTCCATCAATTGTTTCTGGTCATTGACACCAAGCGCCAGACCGGCTTCATCTTCAACCAGAGTCATGATCCTCGTGACGTTGCGCATAACGGTTATTGTTCCGGTGGAGACGTAACCATTCTGCGAGACGACCAACACGTCGGCAGCTCCAACCGGCAGGTCGGCCCGCACAAAGAATGCTACGCGGGTCGGCGACACATAGAACACGGGTACGGCTCGCCCGCCGATGGAAACGCTGACGCCTGCAAGTTCATAAGGCAGCGATTGAGCCGCGGAAAGATTTGCAAAAACGGTCTGGCTACCAAGCGGTGATTCTGCTGAAGACCTGAATATCGACCCGAGACTGGACGGGGCAACCAGTCCACTGGCACTGGGACTGTACCCAGAGCCCAGCGAGCCGATGGTCAGATCGAGGCGGGCTCCGACAGAGTTTGCCAACGCGGCGGTTTCAGGCGTGATGCTGCCCAGCATCATCAAGTCCTCAGTCACTGAAAGGTGACCGACAATGCGCTCAAGATGAGCTCTTAGACTCGGTGATATCCCTGACTGTGGTGCGAGTGCTGCATCAGCGCGAGCAAAGTAGAGCGCAGCGTGCAACTGCGTGTTTATAGCGGATGCTGCCTGGTCAAAGACGCTACTCTCATCACTAAAATCGTCACAGGCCTGTTGAATGTCAACAACCAGCCGATCCAGATCGGCGCTGACCGCCGCTGTGGCCGGCAAAGGATCACCGGCTCCCGCATAATTGCCGGCCCCCCAATCGACCGCTCCTATGATCGAGTTGGCCCGCGCCACCGCTGAATTCACCGTCTTCGGCGACTTCTTCACAGAGAACGTAACTGGGGCCGATGTGGAACTGGCTCCCAGGTTATCTGTGGCCTTTGCCGTAAGCGAGAACGTACCGTTGGGGACATTACTCCAGGTCAATGTGTAGGGAGCAGTAGTAACCGAGCCGATCAAGGAACTATTGCGAAAGAAATCGACTCGGAGGACGGTGCCATCGGGATCGCTCGCGCTCGCACTCAGAGTGACACTTGAAGAAACAACTGCACTGGAACGATTCGAGGGCGCCGTGATAGCGACCGTTGGCGCCTGGTTCGTTGATGGTGACGGCGTCGGAATTGGTGTCGGCGTCGGAGTAGGCGTCGGAGTTGGTGTTGGCGTCGGTGTCGGCGTTGAGGCTTTTCCGGCGTAGTCCCAAGCGGCGCGGCCACCGTAGAGGGTAAATGCCATGCCGGTTATGATCTGGCCCTCGAGGCCGATTTGGTTGGCGGGCACTTCAAGCCGAACCCACTGACCCGTTGCCGGTAGTGCGCCCATGAAACGCCTGCTGCTGGTTCCATCTACGCCCCAGTTAATGTTGTTGGCTCCCCAGTACGCTCGGTGTTCCCAATCGCCTACGTACCATTGCAGCATCACTTCGCTCGGAAGGTTGGCAGGGTCGATGTAGATCAAAGCGAAGAGAGCATCTCCCTGATTTATCGCTAACGTCGCATTTGCGCCGTAGAAGAAGTGTTGATGCGCTCCCGCGATAATTAAAGACTGGTGGGCCAGGACACCGGAATAAGGCCCCGGATTGGAACTACTCCAACTCCATGATTCATTCATACCCGACTGCGTCGCTCCAGCCGGGACAACATCATCCACCCAAGTCGTATCCCCGGACGGATTCGGCGTAGGTGTAGGTGACGGCGTAGGTGTCGGCGTAGGTGTCGGCGTAGGTGTCGGCGTAGGTGTCGGCGTAGGTGTCGGCGTAGGTGTCGGTGACGGCGTGCCGTTCGGACTCGGTGTCGGGGTCGGGGAAGGGGACGAGACACCAAGTGCAGCGAGCAACTGGTCCATGTTCACGCCCGGATCCGTGCCGTCAGAGGCCAAGCCTTTGTATGGGCTGACAGCGGTTAACCGGTAGTTGCCGCCAGGCGCATCAGTCCAACCTACCGCAACTTGAGCCGCAGCAATGAAGTCATTCGGATAACGATTGCTAAGCGGGCCATCTCCAACTTGTCCCGCTTGACTACGGTTGTCGATGATGACGTTGTGGTTTTGCGTCAAGCTGGGCCAACAACCGCCTGCTGGTGCCGCCTGGCAATTCCGGCCGTATTCGTTGTTGCTAAGGATATTGTCTTTGAAGATGAAGTTGTTGCTTGGACTAGTGGCACCGAGCAACATAGAGTTATTTCCCAACGCGTAGGGCGCGCCAGGATAAGTATTGTGCGTGAGCGTCACGTTGTCCGCGCTATTCATATTCGAGAAGATGTTTTCAACGCCACCTTCAATGAGGTTATTTGAGATGGTCACCGGACCCGAACGGACGTTTGAAAATTCATTGTCTTCAAGCAATGGCCCACCAATCGGAAACCCGTAAATACGATCATAGTTAAGGGTGCGCTTGAACCAATTGTTTGTAATCCGCACGTTGAACAATCCGGACCAGGGGAAGCCGCCGGAGGTCAGCGTTGAGCCTTGATTGCGCGCAGTGAGCACAATCCCATTGCTCCAACCATCAAAAATATTTCCATCGATAGTGAGGTTGCGGGCCATCTTCACTTCGATGAAACCCTTTGGCGCATTGCCTGCATTACTCTGAGTACTTCGTGCTGCGGAAGTTGGAGACCCGCCCGATGCCACCCAAACAGATTCGGTGGAGTTGAAATTCAGCATGAATGTATTTCTTTGAATCAGAATATCCTGATTCAAATAACCGTTCCATTGTGCCAAACCCGGCGAGTCAGGGACCTGCAATAGCGGGTTCCCGCCCGCGAGATTGCCATCGTACGAACCCCACGAAATACCGCTCACCAGGTTACCGACGATGGAGGTGACCTTTCCTACCTGGAACACCACCGCTTCGTTCGGATGTGCAGAGTTCGTCGCCGGAGTCCTTCCGTTTGTGGTCTTCATGGCCACCAGGTCACCAACGGAAAGATTCGATACTGACGAAAAGGTCGCCGACCAAATGTGAGTCGTGGCGTCATACGTAGGATTTGTCAGCGTGGCCGTATTCGGACTCTCGCCCCCAGAGCCCCCTAAGAAGATGGGGCAGAACCAGGATTCAAGGTAAGTGTTAGAAATTGTTACCCTCAACGCCGAATTGGGTATCAGGATAGCGTTCGAGGCTTCCAGTGCAGTTTGTCCGGGCAGATAGGTTCTGAACCCCGCGATACGAGATTCCGTCACGGTAATATCCGTGGCATTGATATTTATGCCCCGGTCAGATGTGGTAGTGGTGCTATCCGGAGTCGTGGTGTCATTGGTGGCTTCGTGAATCCAGCACCGGTCAAGAACGATATGATGCGGATGCTGCAGGAAGGGAATGTCGCTGCCGCTGGAGCGCGAACCCAGTATTACAAGTTGGGGCGTAATAACGCTACCACCGATATTGGTGATCTCAATCCCAATCAGCCTGTAATGATGCGCATAAGCCTCCGCTTCCAAAGCCGGCACAGTCGAATTTGCCAGCAACCGCGCCATGGCCCCAGCGTTCGCCGGCATGATACGCGTGCCTGCGGCCGGAATACCGGAAAGGTTTGAAGTGCGGATCGTTATGTAGTCAGCACTAGTACCGCTGCAAGCGCCCTTGTAGCGAAGATTGAAATTGCCGGAGAATGTGGCGCCCGCTTGCAGGACGATCTCATCGCCACAATTGGAGGCATTGATCGCAGATTGCAAATCGCCGCCAGCGGGCACGACGATCGTCGCAGCCGCGGAACTGGTAACCCCACCAACCAGGGCTAGGGTTCCAGTGATGAATGTCAGGAGAAATTTTTTAAAAGCCGGTTGGAAATCTATACGAGCAAGGAAGAGCATTTCGTCCTCATTTCGGGAACCGGACGATCTCTCTGGCGAGAGATTCCTGGCTTTGCGTCCCTGCCTCGCGACAGGTTTGCCGTTTGTCGATGAGGGTCGAATTGCTTCTTGACCCTCTAATTGCCCCTGGACTGCGCGTTACGGTTACGCAGCCCCATACCGATCTTCAATGGTGGTTCTTAGACGTTACAACGATCTCTAAAGGAGCAGAAGGTTGTCAAATAAAGAGAAACCCGGTTTCAGAACCGGCATTTTAGGTGACAATTGGCTTGACCGGGGGCTTTGCCTTCAGAATGAAGTTCCGTTCGTCGGGAACCGCGACCCACTAGATTGTTGTGATTCAGGCGCTCGGGTGGAAAAGCTTCGACCGCTTGCGCGGATGAGCGTTACCTGCTTAAGAGAAAGCTGACGGCGAATGATGATGACGGAGATGACCTATAGCTTGCGCACGAAGCGCCCTGTGATTGGCTGACATTCAGTCTTGAATCTGAAGTTTTCAGCCTTCTCCGATCGCCTTCGGCAGCCAGACCGTCTTCGCCGCGAACATTCCGTCAGAGACTCTTGGCTTTGCGTCCCTACCTCACAGCAGGTTTGCCCTTATCGTGTGCAATCTTTGGATGGAAAGAGCTGCGCCAGAGCGTACCACGCCGGCAAACAAGATTAAACACTATGCCTTAACTATTGTCAATACTCTTAATGACGGGCCCTTAGAAAGCCGCCCCGAAACCTCGAACTTCAAAATTCCCGGGATTTTGCGGCTTGGGACAAGCAGGCAAGGCTGTCGGGTTCAAGGAAAACCTTACCGGCACGTGAGCGTAGCGCGAAAGGCGGTTCATATATCGCGAAGTCTACCCAGGCAAACAGACGCTGCTTTCCTACAGAAAGCTCTTTCGGTCGACAATATGTTTTGACCAGCAATCATCGGTATTAAATCTATTGTTGCGCTTTTTAGCATCGTTGACATTCCAGGGGTGACAGGCAAGAATTGTCAAACCCGAGCCGGGGACCTTCTGCTTGGATCTATCCAGACTGATGAAAGCTACCGAAATCGATCGGTGATCGAGGGTCAAAAAGCAAATCAAGGATCTAGTGTGATGTTAGTACAGTTATGTCTACAAACTCGCTAAAAGCAGTTCTGCGGCGGAGGCTTCCTGACACATACCGAAAACTCCAAGACACTCTCACTGACTATCGCCTCAAGCGGGTCATGCGAGTGATTAAGGGGCAACACGGCCTGGTCGTGCAGAGTGGTCCCTTTGCTGGAATGAATTACGTTTCCGAAGCAGTCTGCAGCAGTCTCATACCCAAACTTCTCGGTTCATACGAGGCCGAGCTTCACACCGTGCTGGAAGATTGTTTTGCGACGGACTATGAAACCATAATCGATATTGGCTGTGCTGAAGGCTATTATGCAATTGGCTCCGCACTGCGTCTGACAGAAGCTCGCGTGTATGCCTTCGACATAAATCCACGGGCTCGAGATTTATGCATTAGCCTGACTCATGCAAACAAAGTGGCCGACCGCGTCGAAGTGCTGGGCGAATGCAACCACGAAACGCTGAACCAACTAATCAGCGGTCGCACCTTGATCATCTGCGACTGCGAGGGTTGTGAGCTGAGTTTGCTGGATCCGAGTCTGGTGCCCGGACTCAAGAACAGCAACCTTGTGGTCGAACTTCATGACTTTATTGATCCGAGGATCAAGCCCACCATCCTGTCGCGTTTCAACGCCACACACGAGGTTTCATTGGTAGATGCGGTGGAACGCGACCCGGCCGCTTTTCCTGTGCTGTCGAACTTCAGCCCACTCACGCAGCGTTGCGCCGTTGCTGAGTTTCGGGGGGAGGCGATGCAATGGGCTTATTTGAAGGCCGGCGCGTTAGCGCGATAGTGCTGCTTCTTGCTCGCTCCACAACCCTTCGTAAATCCGGATTGTGTTCCGCACAGCAAGATCCACGGTAAAGTTTTGCAGTACGCGTTGCGTGGCCAGCTTCCCCATCATTTTTCGGAGATCGACTGCCGCTAACCTTTCGATGGCATCAGCAAAGCATGATGAGTCGAGTGGTGTGGCCAGAAAACCGGTGCGCCCCTCCTCAACGACTTCCAATAGCGACCCGCTGCGACTGCCAACGACCGGGACACCACAGGCCATAGCCTCCGCCAGTACCAGGCCGAATGCCTCGCCAACTGAAGCCAGGAGAAAAACATCGGATGCCTGCAACAGTCTTCGAGGGTCTGGCACATTTCCCAGCCAATGGATCCGATCATTAACGCCGAGTTGCGCACTCAGTTCCTTCAAGTCCGGCAGCATCTCGCCGTCTCCAGCCACAAACAAATGCGCCGGGATATTACGTTCCGCCAGTTCTTTACAGGTCTGGACCAGCACCTGTGGATTCTTGAATGGCCGCAGGTAGGACACCGTTGAGAGGATCAATTCCTCCTTATCAAGGTTAAAGTCTCTGACCAATTGCGCACGCGCGGTAGGGTCTGGAGTGAATCGCTCGGTGTCAACTCCGAGATATCGCACCAAGATCTTATCTGCTTCCAGACCACCTTTGACCAGTTGCTCTTTTACGAACTCGGAAATGGCGATGATTCGCGTGGTGGGCCTGGTCATCATTCGGTTACGCAGTTGCAGCAGCCTGCGCCGCCATGAGGTAGCCATAAACACCCCGCTGTTCTGCATTTCGTAGATGATATTCGGCACACCAGCGAGCCTGGCAATCCAGGGCAACGCGCTAAAGTAGTCGAAAAAAATAATATGCGCCGTGGTGATGGAATGAGTTTTGACTAGCTTGCGCAGTTGTCTATAGTAATGGGCGGTTCCTTCGCCGTAGTTGATTGCTGCCAATTCGGCCCCCGTGCTTCGTAGTCTGGTGGCAAACTCTGGGGAAAGATTTTCGGAAAAAACCAGCACCGGTCTTAGACCTCGCGCAATCAACTCCTGACAGAGTTTCAGGTGACGGTCCTCCTGACTGGTCCAGGTAATCGGCGCGGAGTCAAGCAGAATGGCAATGTTTTGGCGACTCATGTCAGACCATACGAGCGGACCAGTTGGGCCACGTTGCGTTGCAGGGCGAACTTTTCGTTGGTGATCTGACAGCCCGCCTGCCCCATTGCCCGGCGCAATTCCAGTTGCTCTACAAGCAGTAGAACCCTCTCAGCTGTCGCTGTAACGTCGCCGCGCTCGACGAGGAAACCGGATGTTCCGTCGTTGATCAGTTCGGGAATACCGCCGACTCTGGTGGCTACGATCGGCTTCTCATACGCCATCGCTTCGGCGATCATCCAACCGAAGACCTCTTCCCAGTTCGAGAGCTGACAAACAATATCCGCAGCGTCGTAGACCCCCTCGCCAAACGGATCCCCGACCATTCCAGTCCAGGTTACGCGATCTCCAAGGCCCAGGGCTTCGGCATCTTTCATGTACTGTTCGCGATAAGCACCTTCGCCGACCAGCACAAATTGCACTTTATCGTTATTTGCCAGCACCTGCCGCGCGACCTGTAATAGCTGGGGGATTCCCTTCTCCGGAATTATCCAACTGACCTGCAGGACGATGGTCCGATCGGCAGGAATGCCATACCGTTGACGAAACTCCGTGGCCAGGCGCGGATTGGGGGCGACTCGCGAGAGGTCAACGCCGTTGTAGATCAGTTCGTGCCGCTCACCAGGCAGCAGATCAAGGGAGGTCATGCAACTATAACCGTAATTGCTGACGCAGATCACTCTTGTAAGGGGCCGGTTGATGACCCGCACCGCCAGCCTTTTCCAGCGCGGAGCGCGTAAGGCCCGGTAGCCTGCCGGACGTGAAGTGTGATCTGTGAAGAACACTTTTCTTACCGACCGAAGGCGCGCCACCCAGGGATAAACTCCCAGAAAACCCGTAAAGTGCAGGTGCAAGACCTCCGGTTGATACCGTTTCAGAATGCGGTCCAGATTCCTTGTGGCTGTAAAATTAAATTCGGCCGAATCTGCCAATACTTCGAGAGAGACGTTGGGCAGTTGTAAGAATTGCTCGACTTGTTCAGTAGGGTTGCTGAGAAAGCAAAGAACGCTCTGGCGTCCGGCATTCCCTAGTTGCAGGGACAGCTCCCGCGCAAACGTCTCTGTGCCGCCGATTCTTAACGGGTCAACTCCAAAGACCGAGACAACAGCTGGCATTTGTTTCCGCACGAACTAACTGCCACCCATTCGTTTCAGCCGCGCCCTAATGCGTTCGGCGAATGCATTTGCCCGAATCGTAACTTCCAGGGTTGTGCGAAAAGCAGCCTGCAGCATCGTGTGTCTTGGCGCCCGCTCGAAATTCGGCTGATAGTTGGTCTTGTTGCCAAAGCCCAATATCCA
>Ga0209683_10000042_pt1 | contig 42251 bp, 29 predicted proteins | sample DOMMetBare2Fresh_FD_187474 | JGI IMG/M metagenome (GOLD analysis project Ga0209683, IMG submission 187474) | Wetland sediment microbial communities from St. Louis River estuary, USA, under dissolved organic matter induced mercury methylation -... | ecosystem: Environmental > Aquatic >... | reverse complement strand
CCGGAGTCGGTCGATGCGCTCATGCCGCAGGCACGCGCCGCCGTGCGCCAGACCGGCGGCCGCACGCCGCTCGGCCTCGCCGATCCCGGCAAGCACGTGCTGATCGTGGTCGGCGAGATCCGCGATACCAAGCCCGACATGCTGGTGCAGGAGGCGATCAAGCGCGCCTACGAGGAACGCGGCGTCAAGTGCACCATCCTGACGGTCTGGGAGATCCTGGGGCTGAGCGAGCGGGAGTATCTCGAGTTCCGCGAGGGCGTTCGCACCTACACCATCGGCGACGGCCAGCGCGAACTGGAGAGCTTCTTCACCACCACGGGCTTCATGCCGAACGCGCAGAAGGGGCGCGACTGGGTCGAAAGGCAGGACCCCGAGCTCGCGCGCGCGACCTGGCCGGTGGCGAAGTTTACCAGCGAGCGCTTTGCCAAGCTGGCGCGGGACCTGTTCGAGGCGTCTCCCAATGCGCTGGTGGCCTGGCTCGACAAGCATCCGGAGATCGACTGGATCGTGTGGCGCAGCGGCAACCGGCCGAACTCACGCAAGATGCTGCGGCACCACGGCGAGAAGTTTCTCGGCAACTACACCTACCTCAATCTCTACGACCTGATGAGCCAGGTGCCGTCCTTCCCATCGGACGTGTGGCGGCTGGTCGAGACCAAGACCATGGAGCCGCTGGCCTTTGTCGACCGCGCCGAGGTCACCGACCCGGAAGGCACCGCCTTCGGCTACGACGTCGACGAGGAGATGGCCAGGCGCTGGAACGCCGGCGTCTACAATCAGGGCCATCTTTATATGTATCCGGCGCAGGCGACCGGCCGCTTCCCCTACTCGATCATCGAATATCCGACCATGGGCGGCTCCTACCTGGAGCCCGTGCAGCCGGAAACGACCGGCGTGATCGCATCGACCACCAGCCACGCCGCCACCCATCCACGCCTGGAAGTCTTCATCGAGAAGGGCCGCGTCAAACAGGTCAAGGGCGGAGGCCTTTACGGCGAAGGCATGCGTCTGTTGTTGAACTATCCAGGCTCGAACGCGTCGTTGTGGCCGTTCCAGAAGAAGCCCGGCTACTGGTGGCTCTACGAAGCCGGCCTCGGCACCAATCCGAAATACTTCAAGCATCCGGGCGAAGTGGCGGAAGGCAACAACCTGTCGGAACGCAATGTGGCGGGCGTGGTGCACTGGGCGCTCGGCTCGGAGGCGTCGATGGGCCCCGACAAGGTCGGCGAGTGGGCGGCCGAAAGCGAGGCGTTCACCTCCCAGCGCGAGATTCCGCTGCCGAAAGGGCATTCGCTACACCAGCATAATCTGCTGCCGACCATGCAGGTGCGCATCCGCGATCTCGACCAGTGGGTGACGCTGATCGAGCACGGCGGACTGACGGCCCTGCAGGACACCTATGTGCGCGCGCTCGCGTCGCGCTACGGCAACCCGAACGACATCCTGCGGCGCGACTACATCACCGCCATGCCGGGCATCAACACGCCGGGATCGTATGACCAATACGCGCGCAACCCCGGCGCCTACTGGGTCAAGTGGGCGGAGAGCGTCGAGTCGGGCAAGTACGAGTATTTCAAGCCGTGATGTCAGAAACCGAAAGCGAGCAGATCAACCAGGAGCAGACAATGTTGTACTCGGCGCGCAGCTCTTGCTCCGACGTCGTCCCCGCGCAGGCGGGGACCCATAGCCACCGGCCTTTCAGCTTATCGCCGCCAGTACGACATCGTAAGCGCAGGGCGTATCCGCTTTCGCGGGGACGACAGGCTGCGATTGCCGGAACACTTGTTACCCTCCTCACCAGCACGATCGTCGCTCTGCCCACGCCCGCATTTGCCGACAAGAGCCAGCCGCTCGAAGTGCGCCGCGCGGTCTACGCACCCTGGTCGCCCGACCAGATGGCGCAGCGCCGCAAGGACTACGGCCTGATCGGACCGGGCACAGCCAAGCCGGTGTTGGCGCCGGCCTTCCCCTCCTATCTCAAGAAGCCCGACTCGATCGAAGCGCTCATGCCGCAAGCACGCGCCGCCGTGCGCCAGACCGGCGGCCGCTCGGCGCTCGGGCTGATCGAGCCAGGCAAGACCGCGCTGATCGTGGTCGGCGAGTTGCGCGACTCCAAGCCCAGCATGCTGGTGCAGGACGCGATCAAGCGCGCGATGGAGGAGCGCGGCGTCAAGACCATCATCTTGACCGTGTGGGAGCTCCTTGGCCTCACCGAGGCGGAATACGACGAGCTGCGCGGCGGCGTGCGCACCTACACCATCGGCGACGGCCAGCGCGAGCTCGAATATTTCTTCACCGTCACCGGCCTGATGCCGAGCCCGCAGAAGGGCCGCGACTGGGTGCGCCAGCAGGACCCGGTTCTCGCCGACGCGATCTGGCCGCAGCCGAAGATTCCCAATCCGCGTTTTGCCGAGATCGCCGCCAACCACCTTGAGCTGGTGCCGAAAGCCCTGGTCGCCTGGCTCGACAAGAACCCGAGCGTGGACTGGGTGATGTGGCGCAGCGGCGGGCGCGGCAACACCCGCAAGCTGCTGGAGCATCACGGGCCGAAGTTCCTCGGCAACTACACCTATCTCAATCTCTACGACCTGATGAGCCAGGTGCCGTCCTTCCCATCCGATGTCTGGCGCCTGGTCGAGACCAAGACCATGGAGTCGCTCGGCTTCGTCGACCGCGTCGAGGTTACCGATCCGGAGGGCAGCGCGTTCGGCTATGACGTCGACGAAGCTGGCGCCAAAGGCTGGGCCGCCGGCGTCTATCAGCAGGGACACCTGTTCATGTTCCCGGCGCAGGCGACCGGCCGCTTTCCCTATTCGGTGGTCGACTATCCGGCGATGGGCGGCTCCTACATTCCGCCGGTGCAGCCGGAGGTGACGGGTGTCATCGCCTCGACGCTGAGCCATGCCGCCAGTCACCCGCGCATGGAGATCAAGGTGACGAAGGGGCTCATCTCCGAGATCAAGGGCGGTGGCCTTTACGGCGAAGGCATGCGGCTCCTGCAGGACTATCCCGGCACCAAGGAGCTGACCTATCCGTTCCTGAAGAAGCCCGGCTACTGGTGGCTTTATGAGGCCGGCATGGGCACCAACCCGAAATACTTCAAGCATCCGGCCGAGGTGAGCGAGGGCAATAACCTGTCCGAGCGCAACGTCGCCGGCACCATCCATTGGGCGTTCGGCACCGAGGTCGCGATGGGGCCCGACAAGGTCAATGAATGGGCGCCGGAGACCGAAGATTTCGCCCGCAAGAACCAGCTCCCGCGCGGGCACTCGATGCACAATCACAACCTGCTGCCGACCTTCCAGGTACGGATCCGCGATCTCGACCAGTGGGTCACGATCATCGAGCATGGCGGGCTCACCGCGCTCGACGACGTCTTGGTGCGCGCGCTCGCCTCGCGCTACGGCAATCCGAGTGCGATCCTGCGCCGCGACTACATCCCGGCGCTGCCCGGCATCAATGCGCCAGGCACCTATGACGCCTATGCCCGCAATCCGGGCGCCTATTGGCAGAATTGGACGGAGCGCGTCGAGGGCGGCACTTACGAATACTTCAAGCCATGATTCACGGGCGTAGGGTGGGCAAAGGCGCGAGCACGAGATTTCCAAACGACGGAGTCGCTCGGGCGCCGTGCCCACCATGACATGCTTCTCGCAGAAGGTGGTGGGCACGGCGCACGATAGTCCTGCACATACAGACAGAAAGTGCCGACGCCTTTGCCCACCCTACACGCCGAGCAAGAATAGAGAACGAGCAAACGTATGACGACGGATGACAGCGCCAGGGCGGAACCTGTGGCCCGCCTCGAGCAAGTCTCGAAGATCTACGAGACCGCGGCCGCGCGCGTCACCGCGCTCGAGAAGATGTCATGGGAGGTCGGCCGTGGCGAGGCGGTGGCGCTGATGGGACCGTCCGGCTGCGGCAAGACCACGATCCTCAACCTCCTTGGCGGCATGGACCGGCCGACCAGCGGCGCGATCATCGTCGACGGCGAGAACGTGGCCGCGATGAGCGAGCGGCAGCTCGAGCACTATCGGCTGCGCAAGATTGGCTTCGTGTTCCAGTTCTTCAATCTGATCCCGAGCCTCTCGGCGATCGAGAACCTCGAGCTGCCGATGCTGATCGCCGGCACGCCCGAGGAGGAGCGGCACAGCCGCGCGGAAACGCTGTTGGAGACCGTCGGCCTCAAGCAGAAGGGCTTCAAGCGGCCGGAGGAGCTGTCCGGCGGCGAGCAGCAGCGGGTCGCGGTGTGTCTTGCGCTCGTCAACAACCCCTCGATCATTCTCGCCGACGAGCCGACCGGCAATCTCGACAGCGCCAACAGCAAGATCATCGCCGATATGCTGATCAACCTCGCCAAGCACGAAGGCAAGACCGTCATCGTCGCGTCGCACGATCCCAAGGTGGTCGAGGCGTTCCCGCGCATGTATCACATGCGCGACGGCGTCATTCAGCGCGCCGCGTGAGCCGGCATCCCGGCGGGTGGAGGGCATAGGCTTGGTCAACTCGGGCTTGGTCAACTGGGCGTCTGGCTCGATTTGGGGCGTGCTGTTCAAGGTGCTCGGCCGCCGGCCATCGCTCATCTTCGGGCTGGTCACCGGCCTCGTCGTCTTTTTGCTCGCCGCCATCACGGTGACATCGCGCTACGCCATGCAGCGATATGTCGCCGACCAGGTCGAGCGCGTCCCCTGGGACATTTCGATCTATCAGACCGCCGAAGTCCCGCTCGCCGACAAGCTGCATGACGCCGTTTCCAAGGTCTCTGGCGTCGCGCGCGCTGAGCGGCTTGCTTTCCTGCGCACCATCCCGCCCTACACCCTGCGGCCGACCATCGACGGACAGCCGCTGCGCTCGCCCTGGATCTCGGTGCTCACCGCAACCGAAGCCTCGCTCATTCCGGCCGACATCCGCCCCACCACCGGCGGCGCGGTGCTGGTGCTGGTCGGCTCCAAGACCCAGATGGGCGATGCCTACCTGCGGCTGCAGAACCGCAAGCGGTTCGAGCTCGTGGTCGTCAAGGGTGGGGACGTCGACCAGGACCTGCATGGGCACGTGCGCGACGACCAGGATACGCCAGCTCCCAACCAGCCACGCGAGGTCATCACGCTGACGACCCCGATCGAGCGGGTGATCCGGATCGACGCGACCGAGATCAATCGCTGGTTCCTGGAACAGACGAGCTCCCCGACGCTCGTTCCCGAGCTCGGCCTCATCCTGGTCACGCCCTGGGACGACAAGACGCTCGCGACTTTCGATCAGGTCTCGCGCGGCTTCATCCATCACGAAGACGGCGACTTCCACGGCGATCCCGGAAAATACTTCCCCGAAATCATCCACCTCGTTCGCGTCGATCGTCCGGCGCTGGTGTCCGGCTGGGACATCGACGGCTCGCTGCGGCGGATCACGCAGGTCGGCAGCTATCTGACCGACGAGGTGCAGGAGATCACTGCCGGCGCCGCCGTCGATCATAATCTCGGCGCGATGTTCGTGCGCATGAACGACATCGCCCGCAGGATCGCGCTGATCAGCCTGCTCGTCTCATTGCCACTCTTGCTGATCGCCGGCGTGCTGCTCGGCAATCTCTCGAACCTGCTGCTGCTCAACGAGCGCAGGAAGCTCGGGCTGCTGCGCCTGCGCGGCGTTCCCGGGCGCGCCATCGGCGCAACCCTCCTGCTCGCGATCGGGCTCGGCGGGCTCTTCGGCGGCGTCCTGGGCGCGATCCTGGGCACGATCGTGCCGCTCACCATCTATTTCGGCGGCATCCCGCCGCTCGAACTCATTCCGAAGATCCAGGAGCCGCTCTATCTCGCGATCTTCCTCGGCGTCGGCATCGCGATTGCGCTCGCGACCGGGCGGCGCCTGGTGCACGAGGCGTCCCGCGTGTCGCCGCTCGAAGCGTCCCGCCGCGTCACCAGCTCGGAAGGCCATTCCGTGCGTGTGCGGTTCGGCCTGTTGCAGTTCCTCGCGCTCGCCATCGGCGGCGCCAAATTCGCCGGCTGGATCACAGACCGGTCGCTGACAAACCTCTCCGAGCAGCCCTGGGTCGCGGACGCCGACCGCGCGCTTGATTTCGTCAGCTTCCCGCTGTTCATCTACGGCCTCGTGACGCTCATCGCCTCCCGGCAGAAGCTGATGTCGGCCTTGATCGCGCCGCTGACCTACATGATGGCGGGGCCGCTGCGTAGCGCATCGCTGCGCCACATGGAGGTGCGCCGCCATCGCGCCGCAAGCTTCCTGCTTATCGTCGCGCTCCTCACCAGCATCGCGCTCTATCCCACGGTCATGATCGCGGTGTTCGACAACAAGACCGAGCGCGGCGCGCGCGTCCAGCTCGGCAGCGACATCCAGCTCACCCTCAACGCGCTCGACCTGATGCCGGCTGAAGCCCAGTCGCGCGGCGGGCTGCAGCAGCGCGTCGGCGTGCTGTGGCAGACCCTCGATCCGATCGTGAAGAAGATCGTGGCACTACCGCAGGTCGGCGGGGCCGCCGTGATCGTCGAGGGGCTGGTCGAAGGCCTCTACATGCCGGACCGCGGCTTCAGCGGCGTGCCGATCTATCTGATTGACGATACCCGCAACTACATCAAGGCCATCTATTCTGAGCCCGCACTCGGCGAGCACGCACCTTTCGCACAGCTGGTGCAGAGCCTCGCCGACGGCAAGGTGCTCGCGTCGAGCCCGATGGGACGCTACTACAAGCGCGCGCTGGACCAGCCGATGCCGGTCGGGCGAAACTCCAATCAGGCGCTGGCGCGGCTGCCGTTCGGCGGCTCGATCTATTTCCTGCCCGGCGTGCCGTTGCGCACCGTCAACGATCGCGAAGGCTTCATCGGCGCCCGCGTCGACTATCTCAATCACCTGTTCGCCAGCAGCCCCTACCTGGTCGCGGCCGAGCGCACACCGGGCCTGGCCAATCTCGACGTGCTCATCCCACGCGTCGTGATCAGCATCGCTGCGGCATCCAGCGTGTCCTCGGCGGCGCTGCGCGACGCGGTCCTGGGAAGTCTCCCTGTCCAGCCGCTCGACGTGCGTGACATCAACACCGAGGTCGCCCGCCTCGGCAGCGACATGTATATCTTCCTCGCGCGTCAGAACGTGCAGATCTATCTGTTCGGCGGCCTGCTGCTCGCCGTCATCGGCATCTTCTCGGTCGCCTATGCGAACTATCTCGAGGATCGCCGCACCTTTGCGCTGCTGCGCATCCGCGGCGCCGGGCCGAGCGACGTCGTCCGCTTCTTCCTGCCCAACGTGTTTGGACCCTCGCTGATCGGCCTTGTCATCGGCGCGCTGATCAGCCTCGCTGTCGGCTTCGGCATCACCAAGCTGGTCTGGGAGCTGCGCCAGCTCCAGACCGTGATGGGCTATCTGCCGACGCGGCTTGCGGTGTCGGCACAGACGTTCGTGATCGCGGCGATCCTGGTCACGCTCCTGGTCGCGATCGTGCTCATTTTCGGCCGCTGGGTTTTTGCCCGCACCGCGCGCCAGAGCCTGCTCGACAGTTGAACCGTCAAGCAGGCCTGGAGGCGCGTGAACAGCACGTCAGCCTGTGCCGTTCGACGCTTACTGGTTCATGCGCCACTCCCGGGCAGGAAGCAGCGGATGGTGAGCGCGCCATTGTCAACGAAATACCAGACAATGGCGTAGCCGATTCGGTTCGCCTGCTTGATGACAGCGCCATCCGGCACCGTGAACCATTGGCCCGCAATCATCACTCGATACGCATTCTCGGTCATATCCCACTCGACTTCTTCAGGCCTGAAGCCATCTGCGGTGGCGCAGCAGCCGCGGCCCTTGTCATCCGTCAGACCTTCCACCCAACGTTTGATATCCGGAGAAACCTGCGTGTATTGACCGTTATCCCGTGCCTGCGTCCCGAAGGATGCAAGCACCAGAAGTCATGACGACAAGTGTTCTTGCGAGCATCGCGACCTCCGCTCGGTGTCAGCTCATACCCCGGCACGAAGGGCTTACAGCCCCACACAACCCGGCACTGCAGATTTCGTGCCATCGAACCGTGCACGCTCATCCGCACGCGCTCCTCCTGCACGCGCGTGCTGCCTTGAGACACGGCAGCGGGCTGCCCAATCCTTGGGCGCGGACGGCCTTATCTTGCGTCGCTTGCGTCCAGGCTTTCCATGAGAGATAAATGTGCTGCCGGACTAGAATCGCGCGAGCTGGAACATGCAAGCGGCGAAGCCGGCAATCACGGGCGCTCAAATTCGCGCGGCGCGCGCCTTCTTGCGCTGGTCGGTGCAGGATCTCGCGAATCTCTGCGGCGTATCTGAATCAGCCATCGCCCGCGCGGAAAAGTTCGATGCCGTGCCCAGCACGCGCGGCCGCAATCTCGACGCCATCCGGGCTGCCTTCGAAATGCACGGCATTGAATTCATCGACACCAGTGGCCTGAGGTCGCGCCTGCTGCATGGAACTAGAGCATGATCCCGAAAAGTGGAAACCGGTTTTCGGAAAAGATCATGCTAAGCAAGCTACGCCATGATCCTGATTCAACTTGATCGGATCATGGCGTAGCGTCAGATGACCCGATCGTGCCCCACCCACAAAGGGGCGCGCAGCTTGAACTTCTCGACCTTGCCGTTCGGCAGCTTGGGCAAAGCCTCGATGAAACGCACCTCGCGCGGACGCTTGTAGGCGGCGATCGCTTGCCGGCAATGCTCGATGATCGCCTCGCTCGTCACGTCGTGGCCGGGCCGCTTGACCACGAACGCCACCACCGCCTCGCCCCAGCGCGGATCGGGCGCGCCCACCACCGCCGCCTCGAGCACGCCAGGATGGCCCATCAGCGCGTTCTCGACCTCGCGCGAATAGATGTTCTCGCCGCCCGACACGATCATCTCCTTGAGCCGGTCGACCACGTAGACGAAGCCATGCGCGTCGATCTCGCCGATGTCGCCGGTGTGCAAGAAGCCGCCGCGCAGGGTCTCGCGCGTCGCAGCTTCGTTCCTCCAATAGCCGGTCATCAACGCGTCGCTGCGGATGACGATCTCGCCGGGCTCCCCGACCGCGCAAGGGGAGCCGTCCGGGCGGCGCGTCTCCACATCGCAGCCGATCATCGGCTGCCCCGCCGAGCGCAGCCGCCGCACGGCCTCGGCCGGTCCCTCCACCACGTGCTGATGGGCGTGCAGCGTGCAGCCAGGCCCGCCCGACTCGGTCATGCCGTAGACTTGTGTGAAGATCGGGCCGAACGCCGCGATCGCGCGCCGCAACAGGCGCTCCGGCATCGGGGCCGCCGAATAGATGATCTTCCGCAGCGACGGCAGCGTCGCGCGGCTGCCGCCCGCATCCAGGAGATCGTTCAGCATGGTCGGCGCGAGCAGCGTCGCGGTCGCCAGGTGGTCACGGACGCTCGCCATGAACTCGGTCGGGCGAAACGCACGGTGCAGAATGATCGGACACCCGAACAACGAGTTCATGAGCCACAGGTTGCGCGCCCCGATATGATAGAGCGGCATCACCAGGACGAAGCGGTCGGTCGGGCGCACCTGGCCTTCGAGCGCCGAGATGCGCGCCGACTGCATCTGGCCGCCATGGCTTAGCATGACGCCCTTCGGCCGCCCGGTGGTGCCGCTGGTGTAGATCAGGAAGGCGGTCGCGTCGGGGCCCACCGGCATTCGCGCGTCCGCCGGTGCCGCGCCCGCCAGCGCCTGCTCGTAGGAACCGCCCTCTCCGATCGTGAGAATGTGCGCGAGCGCGCCTCGAGCCGCCGGCTCGACCCGCGCCAGCAGGTCCGCCTCCGCGATCAATGCCTTTGGGGCGCTGTCGGCCAGAATGTAGGAAATCTCCGACGGCGTGAGCCGGTAGTTCACCGTGACGGTCGTCCAGCCGCCAAGCTCGGCAGCCGCGTAGGCTTCCATATATTCGGGGCAGTTCTGCGCGAGCACCGCGACCCGGTCGCCCGGCCCGACGCCAAGCGCCACGAGCGCATGCGCCAGGCGAAACGCCCGTTCGCCAAACTGCCGATGCGTGAGCGTACGCCCCTCGAACACGATGGCAGGCGCGCCTGCTCGCAGCCGCACATTTCGCCTGGTCAATTCGCCGAGCATCCGCTGTGCCGTTTCAGTGCTTCATTCGAGCTTCACGCCCGCGTCGGTCACGATCGCCTTCCAGCGCGGCAGCTCGCTTCGCAGGAACGCGGCCGCCTGTTCGGGCGTGAGGCCGAGCGGATCGATCCCCATGGTGCGCAGCTTGTTACGAAACTCCGGGTCGTTGAGCGCCCGCAGCGTCTCGCGATTGAGCTTCTGCACGATATCCATCGAGGTGCGACCGGGCGCCGCGAACCACGACGTCGCGACGATATCGAAGCCCGGCAGCCCCGCCTCGACCATAGTCGGCACATCGGGCGCAATGCCGGACCGCCGCTGTCCGGTCGTCGCCAGCGCCTTGAGGCGTCCGTCCCGGATGAGCGGCATCGCAGGGACGTTGTCGCTAAAGGTGAGCGGCACTTCACCTGCGACGGCCGCGGTCAGGCTCGGGACGCCGCCGCGATACGGGATATGCCGCACATCGACGCCAGCGAGCTTGTTGAACTGGGCGAGCGAGAGATGCGTGGTCGTGCCGAGACCCGACGTGCCGGCCGCAAGCTCGGAAGGCCTCGCCTTGGCGAACGCGATCAACTCGGCGATCGAGCTCACGGGCAGTGAGGGATGCGCCACCAGCAAGACCGGATTCTCGCCCGCGACCGTGATCGGCACGAAGTCCCGCAACGGGTCATATTTGATGTTCTGATAGGCCGCGACGTTGATGGTCAGCGGGGCATTGGTGGCGAGAAACAGCGTGTAGCCGTCCGGCGGCGCCTTCGCCACGGCATCAGCGCCGATATTGCCACCGGCACCCGGCCGATTGTCGATGACCACCGGCTGGCCCAAGGCGGCCGTCAGGCGCGGCGCGATGAGGCGGGCGAGCACATCGATGGTGCCTCCGGGCGTATAGGGCACGATGATGCGGATCGGCCGATCCGGGTAGTCCGCCTGCGCGGCCGAGGACCCCAGCACGAGCAGCGCCAAAAAGGCGATGGCTCCCATCGAGCACCTCATCGAATCCTCCCGTCTTTATAGCCGGATTGTCGCCGCCGCCGCGCGCCCTGGCAAGCGCTCGCGACGGATGCGAGAGCCTGCCGCGACACGGAATCGGCGCTTGCATGTCAGCGTTGGCGTCGTGCACTCTTGATCAACGCCATGCTCAAACGCCGGTGAGCACCATGCGCTTTCGCAGCTTCATTGTCGCGGCACTCGTTGTTGTCCCGACAACGTTTGTGGCCGCAAGCGCGCTCGCTCAACCCGTTGCGGATTTCTATCGCGGCAAGCAGCTCAAGGTCATCATCCGGGCGGCGCCGGGCGGCAACTACGACCTCTATCTGCGGCTGTTGGCGCGCCACATCGTCCGCCACATTCCGGGCAACCCGACGGCCGTCCCCATGAACATGCCGGGCGGGGGCGGGCTGACCGCGCTCAACTATTTCGACAAGGTCGCGCCGCACGACGGCACCGCGCTGACGATGGTGACGCAGACCCAGCCGATGGATCAGGCGCTCGGCCTCGACAAGAGCGGCATCGACATGCGGGCGCTCAACTGGATCGGCAATATGAGCGACGAAAACCTGTTCCTGGTGACGCGCCGCGCCTCCGCTACCAGGACGCTCGAGGACGCCAGGCAGCGCGAAACCACGCTCGCCGCAACCGGCGCCGGCGGCAGCGAGGTGATCCTGGTCTCGATCCTCAACCAGTTCCTGGGGACACGGTTCAAGAACATCGTCGGCTATCGCAACAGCCCCGAGATGAATCTCGCCATGGAGCGCGGCGAGACCGAAGGCCGCATCACCACCAACCTGCGCGCGCTGTTCGCCAGCCATCCGAACGCAGCCAGCGGGTTCAATGTGATCATCCAGACCGGCATGCAGCCGGACAAGGATCACGCGCGCGTTCCGCTTCTACGAGATCTGGCGCGTTCACCGAACGAGAGACTGGTGTTCGACTTCATCTCGCGCACCATGGCGCTGGCGCGGCCAGTTGCCACCAATGACAATGTGCCCCAAGAGCGGGTCGACGCGTTGCGGCGCGCCTTCGACGCCACCATGAAGGACGCCGACTTCCTGGCCGAAGCCAAGCAGCAGGATCTCGACATCAGCCCATGGACTGGCGATGAGCTACACAAGACCGTGGCCGAGATCGTCAACACGCAGCCAGCCGTGCTGGAGCAGATCCGAAAGGCGATCCAGAGCGGATCGCCCTCCGAGGAGCGCAGGCAGCCGGCGCGGTAGCAGCAACGAGGCGCCGTAGGGTGGGCAAAGGCGCTCGCACGGCTATTCCATGTGGCAAATCCTATCGTGCGCCGTGCCCACCACCTTGGCCAACGTGCGGGAGCTACAGCTGGTGGGCACGGCACACGAGAGACCTAGAGCAGATTTCGCTCAGTTTGAATCGGGTCGGAATACCCGCCTCATCCTGAGGAGATGCACGCTCTTGCGTGCATCTGTCTCGAAGGATGGGCGGCCCCATGGTTCGAGACGCCGCGCACGAAACTGCGGCGTTTGGATCGGCCGAGGATTGCGGCTCCTCACCATGAGGCCGAGAGAGACCGCGAGTGTATCGAGATGACCTGAATCCGGTCTAACTCGCAGACGAGCCATGCCAGCGCCTTTGCCCACCCTACGGCGCCGTCACTTCCCCTTCACCAATCCTGACTTCGGCCAGAACGCACGACTGTAGTTGAGCTTGAGGCTCACCAGCATGGCGGCGAGCCGGATCGGCGCCCCGATGCCCTCGACCACCGGCACGCCAAGCTCCTTCATCAGCCAGTCGGGCTTGATGTGAACCGGGCACTGCGTGATCCCCATCGGCAGGATCACGTCGGCGCCGAGCCTGACCAGCTCGCGCGCGTTGTCGACAAACCGGCTCACCACCTGGTCGCGATTGGCGATGATGTCGGGCAGCTCGAATCCGCAGGTGCGCCAGCCGATGACCTTGTCGATCATGTGGAAGCGCTCGACCATCCGGTAGCCGAGCGGGACGACCGTGTCGTCATACATGATGACGCCGAAGCGGCGGCCGAGCATCGAGGCAATGTGCAGCATCGACTCGCTCGGTCCGACCACCGGAATGTCGACCACGCTGCGGCCGGCGTCGACTCCGAGATCGAGCGTTCCGAGCGGCACCACCGCGTCGTAGCCTTGCCGCTCGGCCTCGCGAAACGCGTCGAGAAACGGCGGCACCGCGACGCCCAGGAGGTCCGGCGCGTTGCCGATGAAATAAGGCGTCGCCTTCACCGACACGATCCCGACTTCGACTTCGGCGGAGGAATAGGCGAGCGCGGCATCCTCGCGCCGCTTACGCTCCTCGGGCGGATACTCGCCGACCACGAATGCGACCCGGATCTTGCGGCCTGATGCTGCGTCCCACATGCGCCCCTCCCAATCTTTTATGGCTTGATCGTTTCGTGACTCTGCAGCCCCGGCTTGAACTTGCCTTCGACGAAGTCCCGCACGCCCGAGTCCTTCCAGCCGACGCGCTGCCGGGCCTGCAGCTCCTCTTCCTTGGCGTTGGTGTAGTTCATCGATGCTTCCCAGGTCATTTCGAGCGAGAAGCGATAGCCCTCCTTGGTCGCCCGCAGCGCGGCCGGATCCTTGGCCGCGATGTCGCGCGCGACCGCCATGGTCTCCTCCTTGAGCCTGGCAAGCGGCACCGCAAAGTTGATGAAGCCCATGCTGGCCGCCGCCTTGCCGTCGAAGCGGCGTCCGGTGAGGCCATAGAAGAGCGCGTCGCGCGGCCGGAACAGGTTGGCGAGCGACTTGCTCACGCTGCCGCCCGGAAAGCCCTTGAAGTTGATCTCGGAGAGACCAAAGGTCGCCTCCTCCGCCGCGATCGCGAGATCGCAGCCTTCGACGATCGAGAACGCTCCGCCGAAACAATAGCCGTTCACCATCGCGATCGTCGGCTTCGGAAAGTAGCGCAGCGTCCGGCCGCGCCATTCCGTCGCCAGGCGGATCACGCGGTCATAGCGCGCCGGCTGGTCCTTGAGCGCGTGGAAGACCTCCTTGAGGTCCATGCCGGCGCAGAAGGAATCGCCCGCGCCGGTGATGACCAGGACGCGCGCCTCGTCGTCGTAGCGAAGCTCCTCCAGCGCCGCCGTCATGTCCTCGTGCAGCTGCGGATTCATCGCGTTCTTCTTGTCCGGCCGATTGAGGCTCACCAGCGCAACGCCGCCCGTCTTCTCGATCGATACGGTCGCATAGGCCATCGCGGCCTCCTGTCGTTGTTACTTCTTCAGCTTCGGCTTGCCGAAGCCCTCAGCGCCGGCCTTGGCGACCGTCTCGTCGTCGTGGTCGATGCCCGACACACCGATGCCGCCGACGCAGTCCTCTCCGAACAGCAGGGGGTGGCCGCCCTCCACGCCGAGATAGTTCGGCGACATCAAAAATTCGGGCCGCTCGCGCACCCGCTTGCCGAACGCGCCGCTCGGCCGGCCGCGCAGCGCGGCGGTGCGGGCCTTCGCGGTTGACATCTCGACGGTGTTCACCCCATTGACGTCCGGGCGCTCCAGGTAGAGCAGATGCCCGCCTTCATCGACCACGGCGATCGTCGGCTCCCGCTTGACCTTGGTCGCATATTTCTTGGCGGCGGCGACAACACGCTGAACGTCGTCGGTGGTCAGGCACGGCTTGTTGCGCATTGGCTTGTTTCCTCCCGGGATGTCGATGAGCAGAGATTTGAAAGGCGGGGATGCCGCAAGCTGCTATGATGGACTACGTCCGTCAAGCTCCCGCCCAGATTGAAAAGCCCTCATGAGCGAAGAATTTCACGATAACACCGCAACGGTTGTGCGGCGGCTGGCCGAATGGATCGGCGAGTTCGCGGCGAGCCCTTTGCCGCCTGCGACCGCGGAGCGAGCCCGCGCGCTCCTCCTCGATGCCCTCGCCTGCGCGCTCTACGCCAGCAGTGACGACAAGTCGGCGAGCGTGATCCGCACGATCGAGCGGCTTTCCGGAATGGGCACCTGCACGATCATCGGAACGAAACTGCGGGCGAGCCTGCCGCTCGCAGCCTTCGCCAACGGCGTGTTGATCCGCACCCTCGACCTCAACGACACTTATACCGGGCCGCGGCAGATCGGCCACCCGAGTGACAATATCGGTGCCGCGCTGTCGGCAGCCGAGATGGCCGACCGCTCGGGCCTCGATCTCCTGCGCGCCCTGCGCATGGGTTACGAAATCTACGGCCGGGTGCTAGATCTCAGCGATCCCGACAGCCCATGGGATCACGTCACCGTATCCGGGATCGTCACCGCCGCGATGATCGGCTTTTTGCTGCGGCTGCCGCAAGATCGCCTGGCGCACGCGATTGCGCTCGCGGCCTCCCACAGCGCCACGCTTGGTGAGGTCCGCGTGGGACACGTGTCGGCGGCCAAGTCGATCGCCAACTCGGTGGTGGTGCAGACGGCGGCGCTGATGACGCTGCTCGCCGCCGAGGGCGTGACCGGCCCAGGCGAGGCGATCGAGGGCGCCCGCGGCTATGCCAAGCTGATCATGGACGGCGCCGACTTCTTGCAATTCTTTGCGCCCGGGCAGGACACGGACCGGCTGATGGCGGTTGGCCTCAAGCAATATCCCTGCTTCGCGCTCGGGCAGGGCCCGATCTCGGCCGCAATCGAGCTGCGCAAGCGGCTGCCCACGTCCGCCGACATTCAACGCCTGAAGGTGACGGTCGCCAACACCGGGGCGGCCCGCCTGCGGCTCTCCGACGCGCTCGGGCGCGTGCCGAGCTCGCAGGAGGCCGCCGATCACAGCGTCTATTTCCTGGTCGCGGTTGCGCTCATCGACGGCCGCTTCGGGCTTGATCAGCTCGCCGGCGGACGCTGGAAGGATGCCGACGTGCGCAGCCTGATCGAGCGCATGGAGGCGACGATCGATCCCGCGCTCAAGCCTCCAACATCGCTCCCCTGCCGGCTCGAAGCGACGCTCGCGAGCGGCGAGACGCTCGTGGTCGAGCGGCCGATCACACCCGGCATGCCCGCGATGCCGCTGTCATGGGAGGAGGTCACCGAGAAATTCCGCCGCTGTGCGACCGGCGTCATCGGCGACAACACGCAGCGCACGGTGATCGACGCGGTCGCGCGCGTTGAAACGCTGACTTCGGTGCGCGCGCTGCTGGAAGCGCTGGTCCCTGGGCGATAATGGAGACTGAACGGACAACAATCTTGCTCTGTGTCATGCCCGCGCCTGTCGCGGGCATCCACGTCTTGCCTTTGTGTGTCTCCAGAAACAAAGACGTGGATGGCCGGGACAAGCCCGGCCATGACGAAAGCAGATGGCGCAGCGCAATCTGACAGAGCTAATCCGCCGCCAACAGCCGCCCGTGGCCTTTGATCGGCGTCCAGTCGTTGAGCAAGTGTAAGATGTCCCAGAGCTGCGCCGTCTGATTGCAGAGCGCGGGCTTGCCGAACTCCTCCTCGAGGCGATTGCACACCGGCTCGGACAGCCACGTGCCGCCGCCGACATAGATTGCATCGCAGCCCGGATTGTCGAGGAAGGCGCGGCGGCCGAGGTCATAGGCCATCTGCATGTGGTCGCGCGAGTTGATCTTCTGGAATTCCGAAGGCGGCAGCTCCTTGGTGACCGCGCCGCACACCGCCACGCCCTCGCGCGCCAGGAATTCGCCGAGCACCTTGTTCATGGCGTCGGACCACTTGTTGACCAGCGCCATCTTCTTGATGCCGAGGTGGCGGGCGGCGCGGCCGACCGCCAGCACCGTCGACGATGCCTTGACGCCGGTGTGGCTGGCCATGAAGTCGATCATGCGATCATGCGCCGCAACCCCGATCAGGGTCGGCAGCGGCGTGCCGCTCTGCACCACCAGGCTCACGCCGCGCTCCATCAGCTTGTCGAGGTTCGACGCCAGCGGCTTGAGCAGCGCGCGCTCGACGTCGCCGGATGAGAATTCGGCCAAGCCGATCGGGATCATCACCTGCATGACGCCCGGCGGCGCCAGCCGGTAGAACTCGTAGGCCGCGTTATCGATGATTGCGAGCGGCAGGAGCACGCCGACCTTATGCTTGGGCAGATAGCTCTCGAACATCGTTCCTCCGCGCGTCATTGTTGTAGCGACAGCCCTTCTCTCTTAGCGCCATTTTTGCTCCCAGTCTCCGCCGTTTCGGGTATAAGAATCATCCGGCCCAGCCATGATCGCTCCCCTCTCCGAGATCAGCGCACCGATGCGCGCACTCAGCGACTACGTCGCGGGCGCGCTCGCGCGCGCCTTGCCCGATGCGGTGGCCGAGAAAGCGCGTCATCACATCCTCGACACGCTCGCCGCCATGGTGTCCGGAACCGGCCTCCGTCCGGGGCGTCTCGCGATCGGCTTTGTGGCGGCACAGGGCGGCGCGCCCGAGGCCTCGGTCGTGGGCACGCGCCTGCGCGCCTCGGCGGTGAATGCGGCGCTGGCCAACGGCATGCTGGCGCATGCCGACGAGACCGACGATTCGCACGCGCCCTCACGCACGCATCCGGGCTGCGCCGTCATCCCGGCGGCGCTGGCGATCGCCGAGCGCATGCATGCGTCGGGCGAGCAGTTCCTGCGCGCGGTCGTGCTCGGTTACGACATCTGCGCGCGCGTCAACTATGCGCTCGGTCCGGATGCGCTGGCAGCCGCCGCGCACGCCACCCACAGCATCGGCGGCACCTTCGGAGCAGGCGTCGCCGCCGGCGCCCTGCTGGGGCTGGATGCCGGTCAGGTCCGCCACCTCCTGTCCTACTGCGCCCAGCAGGCGTCGGGCGTGGCCTGCAACGTGCGCGATTCCGAGCATGTCGAGAAGGCGTTCGGTTTCGGCGGCATGCCGGCCCGCAACGGCGTTGCCGCCGCCACCATGGTGGCGCAGGGCTTCACCGGCGTCGACGACGTGTTCAGCGGCGAGCGCAATTTCCTCGAAGCCTATGCGGCCGCGCCCGAACCGTCGCGGCTGAGCGAGGGATTGGGTGAACGCTTCGAGATCCTGGCGACCAACATCAAGAAGTGGTCGGTTGGCTCCCCTGCCCAGTCGGCGCTCGATGCGCTGACGCATCTGATGGCGAGCACGGCGTTTGCAATAGGCGACGTCGCGGCCATCCGCGTCCACCTGCCCACGCGCTCAGCCCGCACCGTCGACAACGCCCCCATGCCCGACGTCAACGTGCAGCATCTCATGGCGCTGCTTCTCACGGATCGCGCGCTGACCTTCCAATCGGTGCATGACCATGCCCGCATGCACGATCCCGCGGTGCTCGCCGTGCGCCGGCTGATCACGCTCGTTCCGAGCCAGGAGCTGATGGAGGCCCGCCCGCCGCGTCAGGCGATCGTCGAGATCACGCTGCGCGACGGCCGCGCCCTCACGCACCGCACGCGCGCCGTGCGCGGCACCGCCGACAATCCGATGACGCGCGCCGAGGTCGAAGCCAAGGCGCTCGATCTCATGCGCGGTCCGCTCGGGCCGGAGCGCGCTGTTCATCTGGTGGAGGCTTGCCGGCGGATCGAATACAGTCCGGACATGAGCGAATTCGCCCGCCATTGGGTGTCGGAGGCATCGAGATAGCGATGAAGCGCCTGATCCAAGGCCTGTTGCGATGCGCGCTCGTGGCCGCTGGCGCCGCGCTCGCCGCCCCAGCCCAGGCGGACGACGACTTCTACAAGGGCAAGACCGTCAATCTCATCATCGCGACCGCGAGCGGCGGCGGCTATGACACCTACAGCCGCCTCATCGCCCGCCACCTCGGCCGACACATTCCGGGCCAGCCCGCGATCGTGCCGCAGAACATGCCGGGCGCGGCCGGCATCCGCGCCGCCAATTATCTCTATTCGGCCGCACCGAAAGACGGAACCGCCATCGGGATGCTCGACCAGGCGACTCACCTCGACCAGGTGCTCGGCACGCCGGGCCTCACCGCCGATGCGTCCCGCTTCAACTGGATCGGGCGCATTCTGAGCAACAGCGCCGTTCTCTATGCCTGGCACCTCGCGAAGGTGAAGCGGATCGAGGACGCGCTGACGAACGAGCTCGTCGTCTCGACCTCGGGCGCCGCGTCACGGCTCAACTGGACCGTGCTCAATAACGTGGTCGGCACTCGTTTCAAGATCATCACCGGCTATCAGGGCTCCAGCGACAGCCGGCTCGCCATGATCCGCGGCGAGGTCGATGCGTTGAGCCAGCCCTGGCCGGTGCTCAGGGTCGAGGGCGAGCAGTTGCTGCGCGAGCGGCAGATCAATCTCCTCTTGCAGACCGGCGCCGACAAGCACCTGGAGCTCGCGCAGGTGCCGCGCATGATCGACCTCGCCAAAACGAGCGAGGACAAGGCGCTGCTGACGCTGTTCTCCTCGCCCTCCACCATCGGTCGTTCGATCGTCGCGCCGCCCGACGTGCCGCCCGAGCGGGTGAAAGTGCTGCGCGAGGCGTTCAACGCCGCGATCCGCGACCCGGCCCTGATCGAGGAGGTGCGGAAGCTCAAGCTCGAGCTCGATCCGCTCGAAGGCGCAGCGCTGCAGGCCGCGATCGCGGGTGGCTCGGTCGCGCCCGACGTGGTCGCGCGCGCCCGCCGCGTCGCCGAGCGATAACGGCCTATCTGCAGCATGTGCTGACTCACGTCCGTCATCCTGAGGCGCTCGCCCGGCCTTTTCGGGCCGGGCGAGCCTCGAAGGGTGACGGCCTGGACCGATCATCCTTCGAGGGCCGCTTCGCGGCCACCTCAGGATGACGGGGATAGTCAGTGTGCGCAGCGACGCTTAATTCTCCGCCACCGCGGAGCGGCCCGCGAGCCGTCCGAACACGGCGTTCCGAGTCTGTCCGGTGAACGACGGATAGTTATGAAAGAACAGTCCGACGATGTCGCCTGAGGCGAACAGGCCCTTGATCGGCTGATCCATCGTGCTCATCACCTGGGCGTTGCGGTTGATCTCGAGGCCGCCGAACGTGAAGGTGATGCCACAGGTGACCGGATAGGCGCGGTACGGCGGCTCGTCGATCCGGGTGGCCCAGTTCGACTTCGGCACCGCGAGGCCCTTGGCCGCCTTGCCGTCGGGACGGCGCGGATCGAATGCCGGCTGATCGGGCACCGCGCGGTTGAACTCCTCGATGGTGTGCACGAGCACCTTGGGCTCGAGCCCGGCCTTGGCTGCCAGATCCGCGATCGTATCGGCTTCGACGAATGTCGCCGGATGGTGCGGATAGCGGAAGCAGCGGATCCCTTTCTGGTCGTAGATCTGGTGCGCGGTCGCACCCGGCTGGCCGAGCACGGCGCGGCCGGTCTTGGCATACGTATAGGAATGCTGCGCCTCGCCTTCGTCGAAGAAGCGGAGGCCGAGCGCGTTCACGGTGATGCCATACGGATAGTCGTAGCGGCTCTGGGTGTTGCCACGACCGTCCTCGTGCTGGGGCGTCTCGAAATCGGGCGCGTTGGCGTCGATCGGCGACATGTGGCCGGATTGCCAATGGCCGGCCGGCCGGGCGCCGAGATCGAGCAGCAGGCGCAAAACCTCGCCGGTATCGTGCTTGCTGCCGCGCACCTTCATCATGTCGGTGTTGCCCGCGAGGTAACGCGCGCGCATCTCCGGGTTGGCCTGGAAGCCACCCGCACAGGCAATAACGGCTTTGGCCATGAGGTCGTAGCGGCCGTCGGGACCGCTCACCCTCACGCCCTCGACCCGCCGCAGATCGCCCTGTACCCCGCAGACCGGCGACTCGAAGCGGACCTCAACGCCTAAGTCTTCCGCGATACGCCGCCATTGCGCGAGCTGCCCAGGCCCGCCGCCCGCGACATGGATCGCGATGCCGCGCTCGAAATAGCGTTTGCCGTCGACCTTGGCGTGCTCCTTGAGCGGCTCCCATGTGATGCCGGTCTCCCGCATCCAGTGAACGGCCGCATTCGATTGCTCCACCAGGGTCTGCGCCAGCTCCCGGTTCATTCTCCCTTGCGTCATGCGGTCGAGATCGGCCATGAAGTCGCCGGCGCCATAGGGCGGGATCGACATGGTCGCAAACAGCACATCATCGATGTCCGGGACGAAGCGGCGGATTTCCTCGGCGCCGGCATGGACAAACCGGAAGCCGGTCCCCGAATAGCGGGCGTTGCCGCCATATTCGGACTCGGGCGCCTTCTCCAGCATCACGATCCGCTTCGCGCCCGCCTCGCGCGCCGCCACGGCCGCCTCGAAGGCGGAGCTTCCGCCGCCGATCACGACAATGTCGCACTTCTCGACCCGGGCCATGCTCCCTATTCCTCCGCCTTGATGCCGGCGAACGCCATATACTCCTTCACCAGGCGCTCGGGCACCGCGGAGAGTTTCTGCGCAATCAATTGCTGCAGCTCGGCGCCACCGACCGCGCGGCCGACCGGCAAACCACGACGATCGGCCTCGGCGCGATATTCCGCGTCGTCCATCAGGCGCAGATAGGATCGGCGCAGGATCTCAAGCCGGTCGGGCGGAATGCCGGGCGGACCGAGCAGCGGAAGCCCAATATGGCTTGGCGTCGTGACGAGTCCCAGGAGCGCCAGCGCGTTCGGATCGACCACCACATCGGGCAGCACCGGCACACCCGCCATCGCGTCAAAGGATTGCACGATCGGCTTCACCGCGCCGGTTGAGATCAGGTCCGGCCGCGTATTGGCCACGCTGCCTTCATGCGAGAACAATCCGTCGACCTCCCCGCGGTCGAGGGCGATCAACACCTCGCTGAAGCCCGGGTAACCGGTGACGACCTTCAGCGGCCAGCCCTCGTAGGACTCCAGGACGCGGGGCGCGATCGCATTCTCGGAGCGCGCGTTGAGCGCCCCGATCACGATCGGGGTGCGCGCCCGCTTGAGATCGGCGACCGAGGTGATACCGGTGCGCCGGTGAATCCACAACGCGTTGGCGGCGCTGCCGGCGCCGCCGACGTATGAAAAACGCGCGAGATCGTAGTTGATCCCCTTCTGCGGCACCACATTGCTGAGCAGGAACCCGCTACGGCCCGGCATGCCCAGCGTCAGCCCGTCCGCAGCGGCGACATTATAGAGATGGTTGGCGAGGATGATCCCGCCGGCCCCCTGCATGTTGCGGGGCACGATGGTGGGCTGGCCCGGAATGTACTTCGCGAGGTAGCGCGCGAGCACCCGCATCTCGCCATCGACGCCGCCACCGGGCGGAAAGCCGGCGATGATATTGATCGTCTTGCCCGCGAAGACATCGTCAGCCGCCCGCGCGCCTTGCGGCAGCGCAATGGCAATGCACAACGCAACGATACGGGTGAGCATGGACCTCAGACGGGCGCCTTCTCGCCGACCGTTTTCTTCTTCTCGGCACGGTCGGACGCGAACTCGACCTGATCGTAGCCATGCACGGAGATATCGAACAAATTGCCGTCCGGATCCATGGCACGGTGCTCGGCAAACGGACGGGTCGAGGGCCGCTCCGTCATCGGCTCATCCCACTTCGCAAGCTTCTGCTCGACACCCTCCAGATCATCGACCTGGAAGCCGAAATGATTGATCCCGCTCGGGGTCGCCTCGCCGCGGTTGCGCAGCAGCGCCAGCGTCAGATAGCCATCGCTCATGTACATCGCGCCGCTGCGCTCGGTGTGAATGACCTTCATCCCGAACACTTCCTCGTAGAACTTGGCGAGCCGCGCCGGGTCTTTTGTCTTGATGGCGATATGACGGATCTTTGACATCCATTTCCTCCGCAAAACAGCGTTAATCTCGGCGGAATGGTACGCAATGCCCTAGTGGCAGTCAAACCGGGGGAGCATTGCCTGGGTGGAGCATTGTTGCGGCCGTATTCATGGCTTCTTCGCCGCAGCCATTTCATAGCTCTGTTAAGCCGATCGAGGCCCTGACCGAACCAAACCAACGGGCCCAAGCGCTCGCACGCATCGCGTTTCGCACGGCAAACCCGCGTGCCGGCAGAATGCATCGCGGCGCGCCACGCCAACACACTCGACATGCAGACCGACACGCAGACAATGCCTGCGCATGTTCATCGACGCCGCGCAACGCTGACAACTCGCCGCGACAAGTTTCAGCAGAACTGAATCAGAGCGAACACTTTGCGGCTCGCGCCGATCCGGCTGCATCAACATAGAGCGCATATCCGTAACCGCTTCGCAAACGTCATTACGTTCGCGCCACCGGCACATGCGCGCTCGTTCGATCACTCGCAGTAGCAGCTCCGATCAAAAATTGTCTTGACTAGAAGACCGCAGTTCACAACTTTTCGTAGCGTCCATCATCGCGTTTTTCATTTGCAATTCTGCGCCGAACAACTCTCAGTACATAAGCACAATCATCACTATTCGTTCATTGGTATTTATTTTTGCATCACCTTCTTCTTATTCGCCATAACAAATCCACACTTCGACATCATCGAGCAAGATCGTTGGATATTCGTTGTCAAAGTCGAGGCACTTTTGCTGCCCCGAAATCTAAAAGGAAGAACTAGGCGCGATATTCGCGAGGGAGTGGCGTATGCGTAGTCTAACAATTGTGGCTTCAAGCTTTCTTTTGCTTTCAATTGATCCATCGAGCGTCTTGGCTGAACCTTTGACGTCGGCGAAATCACTTTCCACTACTCCGGTAGTGCAGTTGGCCCAAGTCGTACAATTAGCCCAAACCAAGCGCGGGGTACCGCCAACGATCTCAATTCCTCGGCGTGACCAGCAAGGCCAGCCGCTCCGCGACGACACGTTGAAGGTGAAGCTCAACTCCTGGACCATCGGCCTTGCCGCCGGTCAGCTGGAAGGCGCGCCCTTGCGCTTCGCGACCGAGCTTGCCCGCGTCCTCGATGACGGCGACAACATGCGCGTGGTGCCGATGGTGACGCGCGGCATCTTCGACAACATCTACGATCTCTTGTATCTGCGCGGCGTCGACGCGGCCATTGTGTACGGCGACGTGCTCGATCACTTCAGAAACAATGCCAAGGTCAACAGCCTGGAGCACCGCGTCAACTACATCATGCCGCTGTTTCCGTCCGAAGTCCACGTCTTCGTCCGGCCCGAGATCAACAAGCTCGAGGACCTCGCCGGCAAACGCGTCAATTTCAACACCAAGGGAACGGCGGCGGCCTATTCCGGGCCCATCATGTTCGAACGCCTGGGCATCAAGGTCGATGCGCAATTCGTGCCGCACCCGATCGCGATGGCCGAAATGCTCAAGGACGACAAATACGCCGCCGTTGTCTTTGTTTCCTCCAAGCCGCTCGACGCCTTCATCAAGCCCAAGTGGCCGGACGGGTTCAAGTTCCTGCCGGTGCCGCTCTCCTCGAGTCTCGAGGAGTATTATGTCCCCGCCCAGCTCGAAGCGAGCGACTATCCTGCCCTGATCCCCGACGGCCGCAAGATCCAGACCATCGCGGTTCCTTCAGTCCTGGCTGTATTCAACTGGCCGTCGGATAACGAACGCGCCAGGCGCATCGCCCGGTTCATCGACTATTTGTTCGATCGGTTTCCCAAGTTGCAGAACGAGCCTGGCTACCATCCAAAATGGAAGGACCTGAACCTCGCTGCCACCGTTCCGGGCTGGAAGCGCTACGCTCCCATGCAGAACAAGCTCGCCAGACTCGTCAACGTCCGACCGGGCGCCGACAAGGCTACGGAACTGACCGAGCAGCTTGAGCGCCTGCTGCCGGGCGACAAATCCGCGCAGCAGCAATTGCTGCGCGATCTGCTCTCGCGACCCAGATAGACAGCGAGCCACGTCCACAACCAGTTGGGTGCTCCTGTGTTGAACGATTCCGCCGAACAGGCCATCGACCCTGGACCCGCTTTCAAGCAACTCGACCAGAAACGGGTTGCGCTCGCGGTTCGACTGCGCGCCGCAATGTGGATTTGCGGCGGCGCGCTCACCCTGATGCTTGGCGTGTCCGTATCCGCCGAGCAGGCAGGCGAAGCACCGGAGAACATGGCAAATCTTTCTCCCGGCTCGGAATTGCTCGCGCCCCAGGCCGAGCCCGATTGCGGCTTCAAGACCGATGACCCCAACGCCACCGAGCGTCAGCAGCTCGACTATGAGCGGCAGTGCTATCGGCATGCCGAGATGATCGTGCGCAATCGCCTGCAGATGCTGCAGGACGCCATCAAGCAGCGGGCCGCCGTGGGCTCAAGCCGCACTACAGCGGCCCCCACCGACAACCCGACCGCGCCCGCGAAGGATATCGAAAGCGCCCAGCGGCTCGTCGACCTGGGCGATCGCCATATCGCTCAGGGCAACATCGCCATTGCGCGCGAATACTATATCCGCGCCGCCGAGCTGGGACTCGCAGTCGCGGCGATGAAAATGGCCGAGACACAGGATCCAAACGAGCTTGCCCGTTGGAATGTACGAGGCATCAAGCCCGATCTGGTGGAAGCGAAGCGTTGGTATCAACGCGCGCTGGAGCTCAAGGCATCGGAGGCTGAAGCCAGGCTGCGTCGCCTGGGAGACCATTGATGTCGTTTGCGGAGGACATGCCGCACTTACGGTTGCCCCGCAAGCGGGGCCAACAAGAAGGGCGCTGAAGCTTGAGTTTGCGTTGAGACATGTTGGGGAACTGGAGGTCCAGCTCCCGCGTCAACAGGGGAAGAGCGATGAGAAAAATAGACCGACGTAGTGTCGTGGGGGCGCTGGTGACGGCTGGCGCCACCGTCGGCACAACCGATTTGGCGAACGCACTGCCGCCGGAGGTGCGCATGCGTGACCTGCAATTGAAGTCGCAATTCGGCTGCCTTTATCATTGCGATTTCGGCGACCACGCGCGCTTTTCGCAGCAGCTACGCAACGTCAACAATCACTTTGCGGCGTATAATTACGATCCCCGCGCTCTCAAGCTGATCATTGTGGCGCATTCCGCTGGCATCAAGTTCTTCCTGAAGGACCTTGCCGACACTCCCTGGGCCCAGGAAACGATCGATCCCGAGCTGTTCGCGCGCACGAAGTCGCTCTCGCAGCATGGGCTGGAGGTCTATCTCTGCAAGGTCACGTTCTCGACCCTCAAGATCGACACCGCGAAGGCTCGGACGGACAACTACATCAAGTTCGTCGCGTCCGGCATCGCAACGGCCTCCGCCCTTCAGGCAAAGGGCTTCTCCTATCTCAAGGTCGGCTGATCGAGCATCAGCCGACTTGAGAGCCGATTTTCCATCGGTGCGGTGCTAAGCGAACGCTTTGGTTGCAAGTCTACATGGATGAGCCGATTTGGCCCACTTACTTCGACGATACCCGCTCCCGCTTTGGCGGGAGCGCGACCCCGGATCGGACGTCGGTTCGACGGCGACCGATGCCGGCAACGTCGCGCAGCTTGGCGCCGCTCACGCGCCTGCGCCGCCGCAAGAGACCACCGCCCTCGACTTGTATCAGACGCTCGGGATTTCCAGCGAGGCGAGCCCTCTTGAGATCAAGGTGGCGTTCCGCAAGCTCGCCAAGGCGCTTCATCCGGACTTGAATGCGGGAGACAGAGTAGCCGAAAGTCATTTCGCCGCCGTCCACGAAGCCTATACGATCCTGAGCAACGCCGAATGGCGTGCGATCTATGACCAGGAACTTGAGCGCATTCGCCTCGCCGTCCAAGCCCAACTGGCCGAACAGCGCAGCCTGGAGACGCGGCGATTCTGGCGCACAGCAGCCAGGGAAGCCGCCAAGACGGCCGTCGCGACCGTCGCCCTCACGGCCGTTTTCATTACCGGAATATCGCTTTGGCAGCGGAACTCGAGCGGGCTGCAGCGCAACCACCCCGCGGGATCCGGCGTGGGGCCTACTCTGGCGTACGTTCCGCCCACGCTCTCAAGGGAGGAACTCGCCGAAGCGCTGTTCGGCGGCCAGTCGGGTCGATACGTCAACGAGGTCGCGACGCCGAGCAACGAGGCGATTGCGATGAACAGCCAACCTTCGCTCCCCAGTCACGAGGCGATTGCGGCCAGCAGCGAGCCTTCGCCTCCCAGCCATCAGGCGATCGCGGCCAGCAGCGAGCCTTCGCTTCCCAGCCACCAGGCGATTGCGACCAGTAACGCGCCTTCGCTTCCCAGCGAGGCGGTGGCTTCGAACAATGTGACGTCGGCTGCGATCGAGCCGCCTTCGGCGCCACCGGCAGCATCAGTCGACTTGGCAAGCGTGGGCAAGCCACATCCCCTCGCCAACGAACCTGCCGCCTTGCCATCCAAGACCCTGGACCAGGTCACGCGCGCCCAGGCTGAGCGACTGATCGGGCTGGGCGAGCACCATCTGGCCAACGGGAACGTCGCGATCGCGCGGCAGTACTTCACACGTGCCGTTGATCTTGGGTTCGCGCCGGCGGCCATCATGCTGGCGGAGACATTCGAGGCCCAAGTCCTCGCCCGTCACGGCGTGCATGGTGTAAGGCCTGATCCGGCCGAAGCCGAGAAGTGGCGCAAGCGTGCCTCCGAGCTCGGCAAATAGGCGCACTCGCAATGTCGCAAGCAGACCAGTCGAAGGCGACGTGACGGCTTGTGCCCTCAGACTTGTCATGAAAGTCTTTGCTCTTGCCATGAAGCGGTACAGAGATGCCTATTCGCAAGCCACGGCAGGCCGACACATTAGCAGTCACGACCGCAACAGCCAGGAGGCCAGCAGCCGACGAAATTTCCGTGGCGCGCTTCATGTCGGCGACAGCAACCGCGATCGCTCCATAGCAATGAACGCGTGTCCAGCCAGGCAGATAGCTGCCGCATGGCAATCGGTCCCTCCCGTGCCGCCAGATTGCGTCGCGATCGGAACATAACATGTGGGACGCTGCCCCGGGCCGCGTGCCGCGACGGAAGAATATCTGCAACCGCCGGGACACCTTGCAAGAAGCGAACGATCAATGGACGAGTATCTCTGTTGCATCTCTTTCTCAACGAAGTTGCTGCGACGTCGTGTCTTGAGTCATGCAATCGACGGCGCAACGGGACCAACGGACATAATTTTCCCTAATTTGTGATACGCGATCAAACCAAACTCCGGTATTCAACAACGGAGCAGGGATTTTTGGAGGGGCGCATGCGTTTTCAGTATTTGTTGCTCGGTGCCATCGCAGTTACTGCTCCCGTGATCGGATACACAGCTCCCTCGAGCGACAGAGTCGACGCCGTGCGCCAGATTGCGGCTGCTGTCGGGCGCGTGCTCGGCGCTGCATCGGCCTGCCGCGAAATATCGCCGCTGCGCATCAAGTCCATGAGCGACACGCTGTCCGACTTGATCACGGTGTCGGCGATCAATGGAGACGAGTCCTCTGCGATATGGCAGGCCTACAATCAGAGCAACACGGAAGGTCAACGCGCAATCGGCAGCAAACGGATGAACTGCACCGCAGCCGAACGCGCTCTTGCGGATTTGGAAAAGACGGTCACGCCATCTCAGGCGGCTGCTCCAGGTGCCGCCCCGGGTCAGGCGCGCTCGCTGCCCGTTGTTACGCCAGCACCGGCGCCTGGCGCCGCTCAGCCTGCACGGCCGGGCGCAACCTCGCCTGCGCTGGCGGCGGCCGCCCCCGCGCTCCAGTCGAGACTCGCGGCCCCCACCCGAGGCGTGACCGAAACGGAAATCCGATTTGGCATGTCGGCGCCATTCTCGGGGTCAGCCAAGGAACTCGGTCGTCAGATGAAACTGGGCGTCGAGACCGCATTCAATGCGGCCAATGATGCCGGCGGAGTTCATGGGCGACAGATCAAGCTCGTCGCAGCGGACGACGGCTACGAGCCGACACGCACTGCCGAGACGATGAAACAGCTTTACGAGAAGGACCAGGTGTTCGGGATTGTCGGCAATGTCGGCACCCCGACAGCGGCGGTCGCCCTGCCCTATGCTCTCAAACAGAGAATGCTGTTCTTCGGCGCCTTCACCGGCGCCAGCCTGCTGCGGCGCGACCCGCCCGACCGCTATGTCTTCAATTATCGCGCGAGCTACGCCGAGGAAACCGACGCCGTGGTCCGCTATCTCGTCAACGTGCGCCGGTTGCGGCCGGAACAGATCGTCGTGTTTGCGCAGCAGGATTCCTTCGGGGATGCCGGCTTTGACGGCGTGGCCAAGGCGATGCGCACGCTGCGCTCGGGCCGCGACGGCGAGGTCGTGCGTCTCAACTACAAGCGCAATACGATCGACGTGGACGAGGCGGTTGCCCAGCTGCGCAAGCTGCGTACGCCTCCGAGGGCCGTGGTCATGGTGGCGACCTATCGCGCCGCCGCCAAGTTCATCGAGAAGACCCGCGATATCAGCCCCGCGATCATCTATACCAATGTCTCGTTCGTCGGCAGCACCGCGCTCGCCGAAGAGCTCATGCTGCTGGGCCCCAAATATGCCAACGGCGTTATCGTGACCCAGGTCGTGCCGGCGGTCGACAGCTATTCAAACATCGTCCTGGAATACAAATCGGCGCTGTCCACGTACTTTCCCGGAGAAGCGCCGGACTATGTGTCGCTGGAAGGTTACGTCGCCGCCAACGTCCTGGTCGAAGGCTTGAAACGGACCGGGCCACAGCTCGACACCGAGCGGCTCGTCGAGGGGCTGGAAGGCTTGCGCGATCTTGATCTGGGACTTGGCACGCTGGTGAATTTCGGCCGAACCGAGCACCAGGGCATTCACAAGGTGTGGGGCACCCAGCTCGACGCCACCGGCCGCTATCAGCCCATCGAGCTGCAGTAGACGCCGGGCGGCGGCGTTATTGCACCGGGATCACGTTGACCGATACTTCGAGGTGCTGCTCGCCCGAAGCCAGGATCACGCCGTCGATCGGCGCGACGTCGGCATAGTCGCGTCCGATCGCAAGCACCACGTGATCGCTGCCGGCCGCGATGGCATTGGTCGGATCGAAGCCACGCCACCCGACCTCCGCTCCGCACCAGAGCAGCACCCATGCATGCATCGCATCCACGCCCTCGAGCCGGTCCATGCCCGGCGGCGGGACTGTTCGCAGATAGCCACTCACATAGGCGGCCGGCAGGCCAAGTCCGCGCAAGCCGGAAATCATGACATGCGCGAAATCCTGGCACACGCCGCGCCGCTGCGTGAACGCCGCCGAAGGCGTCGTCATCACCGTGGTCGTTCCGGGCTGATAGGTGAAGTCGGCCTTGATCCGGCGCATCAGCTCGGTTGCACCATCAAGCACCGGCCGTTCGGCCGGGAAGCTCTCGGCCGCGTAGGCGCGGATGTCCGGATCGAGTGACACCTGGCGGCTGGGGAACAGGTAATGGGCCGGCGACATCGGCGCGAGATCGGAGCTCGAGAATGCAATGTCCCGGACCAGCTCCCATGCGGGCGTCAGCAAAGGCTCAGTGTTCGTCCTGTCGACCGCAACGCGCGCAGCCAAGCGCACCGTCAATGTATCGTGCGGCTGATCGAGGACGATCCACGTGATCCGATTGCCGAAGAAGTCATGGCCCTCCTGGCGCTCGACCGGTGTCGGAGACACCTCAAGCGCGGCGGCATGGATCCGCTGGCCAGCGCGATCGATCGGCGTCAGCCGCAACACATGGTGCGCGTAGGCGACCGGCGATTCATAACGATAGATGGTCGACTGGCGCACGTCATAGATCACGCAAACGTCTCCCATGGCGTCTCGGACCGCTCGCGCGAGGTGAAATAGGTTGCTGCGATCACGTCGGCGAGCTTCATGAGCGAGATCTCCGCCTCGGCGAACGCATCGGAATTGATCGTGGCGGCCTCGGACGTTCGCATCGTCGTCGCCAGCGCTATCGCGATCTGCTCGGGAGGCGACAGTCTGGTGTCATCGCCGCGCTTGGGCAGCGTGGCGAGGTGGGCCTCGACGCGGCCGAGCTGGTAGACGATCGAGCGCGGATTGTTCGGGTCGAGCGCGACCAGGTCGATGACCGGCGCCGGCGCCGCCACCATGACGTAACGCAGCCGATAGGTGATCTGGCTGTCGGTCAGCTCGAGCAGAACATCGAGAGCGTTGTCGAGACCGGCTCCAAACCCAAGCTGGCGCACGAGCCGGCATGTGATGATGGCGCGCTCGATCCGGCGCCCGAGCTCGAGAAAGCGCCAGCCCGCAAGCTGGCTCATGTTCTCCTGCGCCAGGCCTGAGAACGCCGCGACGATCCGCAACGCGCCGTTGATGCGCTCGACAATTGCGCTTTCGCTCGGGCCGCGCTCGAATGGCGCGTCGACCATCTCGACCAGGTCGGTCAGCGCTCGCCAGGCGTCCGGCGAAAACCGGTCGCGGATCACCGACGCGGCCGACTGCGCCGCCCCGACGAGGTAGGGCAGCGAGCCGGCGAGGTCCCGCCGCTGTAGCGCCGCAGAGGCGACCAGCGCAGGCTTGGCGTTCGGAAGATCGGTCGGCACCGCGCCCCAGGATCCAAGCAGCGAGCCGATCTGCGCATTGACGCTGACCGAGGGCTCGTCGCTCTCGGTCGCGCGATTGACGAGCGCGCGGACCAGACGGAGCGTTGCCTCGGCCCGCTCCACGTAGCGGGCGAGCCAGAACAGGTTGACGGCCGCGCGGCTGGGCAGCGCGCCGGACGCACGATTGATCGTGATCCGGTCCGGTGTCGGCAGCAACGTCGTTTCCGGAACCGGCTTCTCCGACAGCACCCAGGCATCGGCCGCGCGTCCGCCCTGCTGCATTGTCACCACGCGCGCATCGACGTCGTCGGCCACGCGCACGATTCCGCCCGGCATGACGCGCCAGCCGTCGCGCGTGCGCGCCAGGAACAGGCGCAGCGTGAACGGACGCGGCTCAAGCCTACCGTTGCACCAGACCGGTGTCGTCGACAGGGTCACGGCCTCCTGCGCGACCATGTCGATGCCGCGATCGCGAATGGATGCGACGAGCTTCGCCTTCTCGTCCGCCTCGAGCGTTCCGCCGAAAACAACGGCTCGCCCGCCGCCCGGAGACGGCTCGCCGGTGAACGCCGGGGCAATCAGCATCTCATCGAGGCGATCGAGCACGTCGTCGCGCGCCTTCGCTTGGCCGAGCCACCAGGTTGCGACATTGGGGAGGGCAAGCTCGTTGCCGAGCACGGCTGGCGCCAGCGCCGGCAGGAAGCTCAAGAGAGCGCGGCCTTCGACCAGACCCGAACCAAGCGCGTTGGCGACGACGACGGTGCCGTCACGGACCGCCTGCACGAGGCCGGGCACCCCGAGCCGCGAACGCGCATTGAGCTCCAGGGGATCGGCAAAATCGGCATCGAGCCGGCGCACCAGCACATCGGCGCGCTTGAGGCCGGATACGGTGCGAATGAACACGCCATCATGACGGGCGGTCAGGTCCTCGCCTTCAACCAGAAGAAAGCCGAGATAACGGGCCAGATAGGCATGCTCGAAATAGGTTTCGTTGTGAGGCCCGGGGGTGAGGACGCAGATACGAGGATCCTCGCGCCGGTTCAGCGACGACAGTTCCGCCTGGAACGCCTGGAAGAACGGAGCAAGGCGCTCGATCGACAGCGCCCGGTAGATATCCGGCAGCGCGCGCGAGAGCGCGAGCCGGTTCTCGAGCGCGTAGCCGGCGCCCGACGGCGCCTGCGTGCGGTCGCTAAGCGCCCACCAGCGGCCGTCGGCCGCGCGCCCAACGTCGACCGCATAAAACCGCAGGTAGGCACCACCGGGAGGGGTCACGCCAACCAGTGGCCGCATGAATTCAGGGTTGCCAGCGATGACCGCGGCCGGCAGGCGGCCTTCGCGCACGAGCTGAGCCTTCCCGTAGGCATCCGCCAACACCGCCTCCAGCAGCTCAGCACGCTGAATGAGACCGGCCTCGAGCTGCGCCCAATCCGCCGCATCGATCAGGAGCGGCACGTGGCTGAGCGGCAGCGTCCGCTTCACTCCGGCGGGGTCCTCGTAGACGCGGTAGAACACCCCGGAATCGCGCAAATGACGGTCGGCGGTCGCGAACCGGCGGTTGGTCTCGTCCGGGCCGAGACCCGCCAGCATGGCCAGGAACGGTTGCCAGTGGGCGCGCAGATGCCCGGCTCTGTCCACCATTTCGTCGAAGACGCCGGATAGCGGCCGGTACGCCGCGGTGAGCGGCGCGGGATCGACGGCGGCTTGGGCGGCGCTGCTGGCGTCCATAGCCCATCAAACCAGAGTCGCCCGCCTCAGGTCGAGGGTCATCGGATAGTCAAACGAGGGCTGTTCGAAGGGCGGGTCGAAGACACCTGGCGTATGACCGTGATCCTCGAATCGGGCCCGCCGCCGCGCCTCTGCCTCATAGGAATTGACCGGGAACGTCTCGTAGTTGCGGCCCCCCGGATGCGCGACATGGTAGACGCACCCGCCGAGCGAACGCCGGCTCGATCTGTCGAAAATGTCGAAAACCAGCGGCGTGTGCGCCTTGATCGTCGGCTGTAACGACGACGGAATACTCCAGGCCTTGAAGCGGACGCCCGCAACATATTCGCCGCTGCGGCCACTCGGCGTCAGTGGCACCTGCCTCCCGTTGCAGGTGACTGCATGGCGGGACGGGTTGAAGCCTTCGGCCTTCACCTGCAGGCGCTCGACCGAGGAATCCACAAAGCGCGCGGTGCCCCCGACCGTCCCTTCCTCGCCCAGGACGTGCCAGGGCTCGAGCGCCTGCCGCAATTCGAGACGCACGCCGCCGTGTTTGACCGCGCCGCAGAGCGGAAAGCGGAATTCGCGCTGCGCCTCGAACCACGACGGATCGAATCGATAGCCGGCGCCGGACAGATCATCGAGGACGGTGAGAAACTCCTCCCAGACGAAATGCCCGAGCATGAACCGATCATGCAGCGCCGTGCCCCAGCGCACGGGCGCGCCGCGCTGCGGCTCGCGCCAGAACCAGGCGACCAGCGCACGCAGGAGAAGCTGCTGCGCGAGGCTCATGCGGGCATCCGGCGGCATCTCGAACGAGCGGAACTCCACCAGGCCGAGCCTGCCGGTTGGGCCGTCCGGGGAGAACAGCTTGTCGATGCAAATCTCGGTGCGATGGGTGTTGCCGGTAACGTCGACGAGAAGATTGCGGTACAGCCGGTCGACCAGCCAGGGCGGCGGCGCCTGGCCCTCGCCTGGCGAAGGCGTCATCGCCAGCGCAATTTCGAGCTCATAGAGAAGATCCTGCCGCGCCTCGTCGATACGCGGCGCCTGGCTGGTCGGACCGATGAACAGGCCGGAGAAGAGATAGGAGAGCGACGGGTGCCGCAGCCAATAGAGGATCAGGCTCTTGAGCAGGTCGGGCCGACGCAGGAACGGGCTGTCGGCGGCGCTCAGTCCGCCGAGCACGATGTGATTGCCGCCACCGGTTCCGGTGTGACGCCCGTCGATCATGTATTTGTCGGTGCCGAGCCGGGACAGCCGCGCTTCCTCGTAGAGAGCCTGCGTGATGCCGACCGCCTCGCGCCACGATGACGCCGGCTGGATGTTGACTTCGATCACGCCCGGGTCGGGCGTGACCTTGATGACATTCAGCCGCCAATCGGGCGGCGGCGCATAGCCCTCCACATGGATTGGCATGCCGAACTCGGCGGCGGTCGCCTCGATGACGGCGAGGAGATCAAGGTAGTCCTCGAGACGCTCGACCGGCGGCATGAACACGCACAGCCGTCCGTCGCGCGGCTCGACCGAGAGCGCGGTGCGCACCGACGCGCCAATGGGCGACGTCGCGCTGCCGGTGCTCGACGGCGCGGCTTGCGGCGTCATCGACCCGCTCGCCGCGCGCGGCGCCGGGCTGCCACGGCTGGCGAAGGCGCGCGCCATGCCCGAGCCGACAAGCTCTCCGCGCTCGGCGAAGGGATCGGCCGGCACCAGATGCGGATAATCGACCGGACGCACATAGGGCAGCGAATCAAGCGGCAGACGGAAGCCGATCGGGGAATCGCCAGGGATCAGGAACAAGCGCCGCCGCCGCAGTCGCCACAGCTCGCTGATCCAGCCGCCGCTCGCAGGCGCGGCCCAGCGCTGGACCGGCAGCACATAGCCGACCGGCGACGAGAGGTTGCGCTCGAAGCTGCGCATGATGCGGGCGCGCTCGACCGGATCGTCGATCTTGGGATCGCTCGGATCGATGTTGACCGGCAGCTCGCCTTCCTTGAGCAGCCGCTCGGCGGGATCCTCAAAGGCCGGGATGACGTGCTCTGCGGTGATCCCAAGCCGAGACGCGACCCGCTCGGTGAAGCGCTGCGCGTCGTCCGAGCGCACCTTGCCACGCTGGTTCTCGAGCGCGAGCAGGTCCGCATTGTGCCAGATCGGCACGCCATCGCGCCGCCAGAACAGCGAGAAGCCCCAGCGCGGCAGCGGCTCGCCCGGATACCACTTGCCTTGCCCGTGATGCAGCAGGCCCGCCGGCGCAAAGCGGGCGCGCAACCGGCGGATCAGGTCGTCGGCCAGCTTGCGCTTGTTCGGGCCGAGCGCATCGGTGTTCCATTCGGCGGATTGATAATCGTCGATCGACACGAAGGTGGGCTCGCCGCCCATGGTCAGACGCACGTCCTGCGCCGACAAATCCGCGTCGACCTTCTCGCCCAGACGATCAAGCTCCGCCCAGGCATGGTCGGAGAACGGCCAGGTGACGCGCGGCCTTTCGTCGATGCGCGTGATCTTCATGTCGAATGAGAACTTGACCTCCGCCGGTTCAACGACGCCCGTGATCGGTGCCGCCGATCGATAGTGCGGCGTCGCCGCCAGCGGGATGTGTCCTTCGGCGCAGAGGAGTCCGGAGGTGGCGTCAAGCCCGATCCAGCCGGCACCCGGGACATACGCCTCGGCCCAGGCATGCAGATCGGTGAAGTCCTGGGCCGCGCCGCTCGGTCCATCGAGCGATTTGACGTCCGGCCGCAACTGGATGAGATAGCCCGACACGAAGCGGGCGGCGAGGCCGAGATGGCGCAGGAGCTGCACCAGCAGCCACGCCGAATCGCGGCAGGAGCCGGACGCATGCGCCAGCGTTTCCTCCGGCGTTTGCACGCCGGGATCCATGCGGATCACGTAGCGAATCTCGTGTTGCAGCCGCTGATTGAGACTGACGAGAAAGTCGACGGTGTTTACGCGTTCGGGCGGGATGGATTTGATGAGGGCCGCCAGCCGCGGGCCGGCGGGTTCTTTAAGAAGATAAGGCGCCAGCTCCTCGACGAACTCGGCCGGATAGGCGAACGGATAGGTTTCGGCGAACGGCTCGACAAAGAAGTCGAAGGGATTGACCACCGCAAGATCGGCGAGCAGATCGACCGCTATCGAGAACTCTCGGGTCTTCTCCGGGAAGACATAGCGAGCGTTCCAGTTTCCATTCGGATCCTGCTGCCAATTGATGAAGTGCTCGGCCGGATTGACCTTGAGCGAATAGCTCACGATCGACGTGCGGGAATGGGGCGCGGGCCGAAGCCGGATGACCTGGGGTCCAAGACCGACAGGACGATCATACTCGTATTTGGTGACATGCTGGAGATTGACGAGAATTGACATACCCCTACCACGCAAAAAGGCCGACGCTGGACCATGCAATTTTCGGGCCGCATGGCGAGCGCATGCCTCATCATACTGGGGTTCCGACCAAGCGCTATGTTCAATTGAGCAAGTCTTTGAACAAGCCCCTGGCGGGCTATGGGGACCGGGGTGTTCCCACGGCCCGCTTGAGCCCGTCCAGGACCGCGCGCAATGCGCCCTTTGCCCCGGCGGCCTGTTGGCTTGCCGCCGGGTGGATACACTCGTGAACGAAAGCGAGCTTTCCTATGACGGGAGTCGTCAGCACGAACGGATAAAGGTCATGCAGGCCCATGCTACGGTTGAGCGAATTGGCGGCGAAAGTGAGCGGCAGCCAGGCCATGACGATCCGGCCGATCGATGCCGCATGCGGATCGAAGTCGATCACGGTGGCAAGCTCGGCGCCCATGCTGACCCGCGGCCGGACTCGAAGCCCGAACTCGGACGCGGTCTCCAGCGTGTCGACCATGTGAAAGTAATGGGCCCACGTCTCGGCGAAATCCTCCCACGGATGCCCGCTGGCATAGGCGGAGACGAAGCGCTCGTGCCAATCGGCGGGCGGCCCCGCCGCATAATGCCGCTGCAGGGCTTCAGCGTAGTCCTGGCGCTCATCGCCAAAGACCTCCCGAAACTTCTCCAGCAACGGTGACCGTGCCACCAGCCGCTCCCAATAATAGTGGGCGATCTCATGCCGGAAGTGGCCAAGCAGGGTGCGATAGGGCTCGCCCATATTGCTCCGCTGGCGCTCCCGCTCCGCATCGTCGGCTTCCGCCAGATTGATCGTGATCAACCCGCTGTTGTGGCCGGTCAGCACCGGTGCCGCGGTCTGCACGCCTTCGGCGGGCGCCGCCAGGAAGTCGAACGCGAGACCATCGGGATCTTCAGTGCGCGTCGCCAGCGGCAGGCGCAGCTTGAGCAGGGTGTAGAACAGCCGGTGCTTCGCGATCTCGATCCTCTGCCAGTTGGCGAGGTTCTCGGATGCCGACAGATTTGGGATCGTTCGATTGTGGCGGCAAGCGAGACAAAACTCCTCCGGCGTATCCGCGCGGATCAGCCAGTTGCAGACGCCGTGCTGGGCGTTGGCACAATATCGGTAGCGCGCTTTTGGATCCGCCAGCGCCTTCCAGATCTGCTTGTCCCCATTCCCGTCCGGCTCCAGCGCGGAGATGGCTTCCTTCGACGGCAAATAGCCGAGCGCACGCCCGCAGCTCTCGCAGCGGATATTCTCGAAGTAGAGCGGCTGCCCGCAATGCTGGCACTCGAAGAGTTTCATGACATCGTCCAAGGCGCGAGATTGCAAGTCCGCCGCAACGACAACATCAATTCAAGGCGAAAGTTTCAATCCGGGGCCACAATTCGCGGAAAACGGCGAAAAATGCAACACGTTGACGCGTTTCAGCGGCGCCTCCCGGCCTCATGGTGAGGAGCCGCGATCTTGGACCTATCCAGCTTCCGCAACCTCGTGCGCGGCGTCTCGAACCATAGGCCGCCCCATCCTTCGAGACGGGCGCCACGCGATGATTGCGTCTCCCTAATGCGCATGTGCGTGCGCCCTCCTCAGGATGAGGCGGATAAACGGCCAGCACTTGGCCTCCCGGTTCATTTCCAGCGAGATTAGGGTGTAGCGTCGGTCCGCGCGGTTGGCCACCCTGACGGCGCTCAGCGCGTGCGGCCGCGCGCGGCTTCGCCGAGAAGCTCCACGATCCGCTGCGGCGTGATCGGCGCCTCCGCGATATGCACGCCGAACGGCTCGAGCGCATTCTCGACCGCCGAGAGCAGCGCGGCGATCGCCGCGATGGTGCCGCCCTCTCCGGCTCCCTTCAGCCCGAGCGGATTGAGCGGACTCGGCGTCTCCATGTGCAGCACTTCGACGTTCGGAGAGTCGGTCGCGAGGGGAAGAAGATATTCGCCGAAATGCGTCGACAGCGGCTGCGCCTGGTCATCGTAGATCATGCGCTCGAAGAACGCATTGCCGACACCGTGCACAACGCCGCCGACGATCTGGCCCTCGACCACCATCGGATTGATGACGGTGCCGCAGTCGTGCATCAGAAGATAGCGCGTGACCGTCACGTGTCCGGTCTCGATATCGACCTCGACTTCCGCCACATGGGTGCCATTCGAATAGGTCGACTGATCCGGGGTGAAATGGCTGGTTGCCTCGAGGCCGGGCAAGGGCCCGCCCGCCATCGAGAAGCCCGGCATGCCGACCGCGACCGCCGACACCTCGCGGAAGCTGCGCTTCACATCGGAGCCCGCGACCTTGGCGTAGCCGTTCTCCAGCACCACGTCCTGCTCCGCGACCTCCATCATCTGCGCTGCGAACTGCTTGATCTTCTGCGCCACCAGCCCTGACGCCAGATGCACGGACGAGCCGGCATTGACCGCGGTGCGCGCCGCAAACGAGCCGACGCCCAGGCCGGTGGCGGCGGTATCGCCGGTGACGATCGTGATGTCGTCCGGCGTGCAGCCGAAATGATCGGCGGCAATCTGCGCCAGCGTGGTCTTGTGCGACTGGCCCTGCGGCGTGGCCCCGGTATAGACCGTGAGCTTACCGCTCGTCGACACGCGCACGGTCGCGCTCTCGTAGGGGCCGAGCCCGGTGGCCTCGACCGCGTTGCCGATGCCGATCCCGATATAGCGCCCCTCTTTGCGCGCCTGCTCCTGCCGGGCGCGGAAGCCCTCGTAGTCGACGGCCGCGAGCGCATCGCGCTGGCAGACCGGATAGTCGCCGCTGTCGTAGGTCACCGGGCGGCCGTCCCGGAAGATGATCCCGACCTTGTAGGGCATCTGCTCGGGCGTGATGAAGTTGCGCCGCCGCACCTCGGCGCGATCGAGCTTGAGCTCGCGCGCGACGCGATCCATCAGGCGTTCCATCACCACGGCGGCCTCCGGCCGGCCCGCGCCGCGCACCGGTGAAGTGGGCACCTTGTTGGTGAACGCGACCGACACGTCGAGATGGAAATTGCGGATCACATAAGGCCCCGGCACCGAGGTCGCGGCGATCCAGGGCAGCACTACGCCCCACGGCAAATAGGCGCCGGCGTCGTGGGTGAGCGAGCCGCGCAGCCCGAGAATGCGCGCTTGCGCGTCGACCGCGATCTCGACGTCCCAGTACTGGTCGCGCTCCTGCTGGGTCGAGAGGAAATTCTCGTGCCGGTCCTCGATCCACTTGATCGGGCGGCGCATGGCGAGCGCCGCAGCGGCGAGCGCGCCGTACTCGGCGTAGAAGCTGCCCTTCGGTCCGAAGCCGCCGCCCACGTCGGGCGTCACAATGCGCAGCTGATGATCGGCCCACTCCATCAGGTCGAGCAGCACGCGCTTGTGCCGGTGCGGCCCCTGTGAGGATACGTAGATCGTGAGCGTATCGCTCACCGCGTCCGGCGCCGCGATCATGCCGCGGCACTCAATGAAGAACGGACCGCCACGATGCTGGAAGATCTGCTCGCGGAACACGTGCGCGGCCTGCGCGAAGGCCGTATCGGTGTTGCCGACATTGATCGGGATGAAGGCGCCGAGATTGTTGGGGGAGTTGCGATGCGCGAGCGGCGCGCCGGCCTTGAGCCCCTTGGCGCAATCGGAGACGGCGGGCAGCGGCTCGAAGTCGATCTCGACCAGCGCAGCCGCGTCCTCGGCGATGTAGCGGTTATCGGCGACCACGATCGCGATCGGCTCGCCGACGAAACAGACTTCGTCCTTGGCGAGGCAATACGGCATCAGCGCCTGCTTGATGGTGGGGCTCGGCACCAGCAGCGGCACGGTCTGCCGCCGCATCGATTCCGGCAGGTCGGCATGGGTGAACACCGCATGCACGCCCGGAAGGCCAAGCGCGGCACGCTTGTCGATGCCGCCGATCGCGGCATGGCCGTGCGGGCTGCGCAGCACCGCCGCGTGCAGCATGCCGGCGAGCGCGATGTCGTCGATATAGCGCCCGCGGCCGGTGAGAAAGGCCGGGTCCTCCTTGCGCTTGACGCTGGTGCCGAACCAACCCATCAGCGTTGCCCTCCCGGCTGCGCGCGCGCGACCGCCCGCTCCAGCGCCCGATAGGTCAAGACGCGGGCGAGATGCTTGCGATAGGCGGCGGTGACGTAGGCGTCGCTCATGGCGTCGATCGCCTCCGCCTCGATCGCGGCGGCGCGGAAGGCTTCGTGCGAGGGCTTGGCACCCACCAGCAGGCGCTCGGCCGTCTCGACCCGCATCGGCGCGGGGCAAAGCCCCGACACGCACAGCGCCACCCGCCCGATCGTGCCATTGGCTTCAAGCGTGAGCAGGCAGCCGACCGCCGCGATCGCGAAGTCGCCGTGCCGGCGCGCGAATTCCTCGAACGCATGGCCATGGCCGGATGGCCAGGCCTTGAGCTCGACGTTGGTGAGGATCTCGCCCGGCTCGAGCGCGTTGGTCATGATCCCGCGCACCCAGTCCGCGATCTTGACGTGCCGGCGGTGGCCGCGGCCTATCGCCTCCAGCACACCGTCATGCAGCGCCGCCATGTTGACAAGCTCGGCCGACGGATCGAGGTGGCAGAGCGAGCCGCCGATGGTGCCGCGGTTGCGCGTCTGGCGATGGCCGACGTGCTTGAGCGCGGCGTGCAGCACCGGGAACGCCTTCGCCACGTCGGCGGAGAACTCGATCTCGCGCTGGCGCGTCATCGCGCCGAAGCGGCCGGCGCCGTCCGCGATCGTGATGTAAGAGAGCCCCGCCACCCGGTTGAGGTCGACCAGGTGATCGGGCGCCACCACGCGGAAATTAAGCATCGGAATCAAGGATTGCCCGCCCGCGAGCGGCACGGCGTTGTCGAGCCGGCCGAGGAGATCGGCGGCTTCCTCGATCGTGGTCGGATCGTGATAGGCGAAGGGCGGCGGCTTCATTGTTTTCTTTCGATGGAAACGGAGTAGTCGCTCCGAGTAAGCGCTACATGCCAGCGTCTCTGATATGGGCGCGACCGCGCCACAAGCACCATCCCTCCCCCCGCGCAGCGGCGGGGAGGGTGGCGCGGCGCCGAAGGCGTCGCGCCGGGTGGGGGGGCGCTGCGAAGAATCTCAAAGAGTCCCCCCACCCCCGACCCCTCCCCACCGCTCGCAAGTGCTCGCGGAGGGAGGGGAGCGGAGAGGCCCGTCGTTTTGCTATGAGAGATGTGCATGCCTCAGCGCTTGCGTGAGATTACGGATTTGAGCGAAGCAGCTATTCCTTCACCCTGCGGGCGGGCGTCTCGGGCTTGAGGCCTGAGCGCTGGCGCGCCAGCGTCTCGCGTCCGGTCTCTTCCCATTGGCCGCTCACCGCGCGCTCCGCCCACGTATCCCAGCGCTCGGTCCAGTCGCCGAGCGAATAGCCATGCCAGGGCTGCTTGACGGTGATCGGCGGCAGGCCGAGCTCAGCCCACAGCGCCTGGGCGCGTTCCATGAACTCCTTCTTGGGCAAAGCCAGCGGCGCCATCGGGCCCTTCATGGTGGCATCGATCAGCAGCTTGGAGCCAAGCCCGCGATCGCCGTATTGCGCGCCCTGCACGCCGCCATGATAGGGCGAGATGTGCACGTCCTCGACCGGATTGCAGCGATAGCCGATCGCCCACATCACGGCGTCGAGATTGTCCGGGTCGATGTCCTCGCTCACCGCGATGAGAATCTTGCCCGCAATGGCATTGAGGCTGCCGGCGCCGTGCAGCCCGCGCCAGACTTCGGTGCGCGGCGTGCCGGCGGCATATTGCACGAAGATCACCGGCCGCAGGTTGGTGAGCGGCTCGTGCATGGCGACGCGCTTGACGCCCTTGATCGACAGCGTGTCGCGCAGATGCGCGAGATACATCGGCTCGTAGGCGACCTTCTTGACCAGGCTCGACTCTGACGGCGTCACCTGGCTGATGATCGACGCGAATACCGGCTTGCGCCGATGC